>Ga0209777_10000081_pt1 | contig 157624 bp, 136 predicted proteins | sample FrelakmetHBP12HB_FD_187147 | JGI IMG/M metagenome (GOLD analysis project Ga0209777, IMG submission 187147) | Freshwater lake sediment microbial communities from the University of Notre Dame, USA, for methane emissions studies -HBP12 HB (SPAdes)... | ecosystem: Environmental > Aquatic >... | reverse complement strand
CTGCCTGCCTGTTATAATCTCTCTCGGACATGGTCACTTCTCCTTTCTGCTTTTGTTGTTTGCGATATTCAACTTTAACAGATCGAGAATACCATGTCCTCACTTCTCTTTCCTATAGTAAGCTGTACTGTTGCATCCGGCTGTTTTGACGAACCTCCATCCTTCCAATGCGTAATTGTCCCCCCCCCCAATTCTTGGCTCAGCATTCCCCATCTGACCGTCAAATTTTGTTTGACATACAAGATTCTCTTGCCTTATACTCCGACCGTCAAAAAAGAAATCCTTATCAAACCTAATTGTAAGAGTGATTATTGTGATACTCATTTAATTGATGAGTTCACGACCTTGTTTCTAAGAAAAAATTTAAGGTATTGTGATGAAGACTAATAAAACTGACTCCACAATGAAAAAAAACGTGGAAAATAAAGTGAGAACAGGTGCTGGTGTATTTGCCGATACGATAAATGAATTGGGGATCTCTTATCTTTTCGGACATACTGGCGGAGCCATAATGCCAATGTATGTTGAGTTAAATGAGAGGCTCACAAGAAAAGAAAAAACACCTGAAGTGATAATGTTTCGGCATGAACAAGGCGCAGGGCATGCCGCAGAAGGTTATGCTAAAATTAGTGGAAGACCTGGATTTGTCTGTGTAACATCCGGACCTGCGTCAACAAACATTGTGACACCTATTGCCGATGCATTCATGGATTCAATACCTGTAATATTTGTAACAGGACAGGTGTCTTCTCCAGGGATCGGGACTGATGCATTCCAGGAAGTTCCCATTACACTGATTGTATCACAAATAACAAAGATTGCATTGCTGATAAAGACGGCTGATGAAATAGAAGGAGCATTGAGACTTGCACATGAACTAGCTACAACTGGCAGAAGAGGACCTGTATTGATTGATATTTGCAGGGATGCATTGATTGCAAATGAAACTCCTGGAAATCATACAACTCCTTTTGCTGTAAAAATGAAAAAAACCGTTGATGATTTTGATAAAGACTCCATAGATGAGATGCTACATAAATTTTCAAGTGCAAAGAGACCTATTTTATATGTTGGGGGCGGGATTAAAGTCGAAGATTCACAAAATCTCTTGAGAGAATTTGCAAAAAAATATGACACACCTGTTGGAATGACACTTATGAGTCTTGGAACAATTGATCGGAACGATAGGTTTTCTCTTGGAATGCTTGGTATACATGGGACGGTTGAAGCAAATTATTCCGCATTAAATGCAGATTATATTCTGGCAATCGGTGCAAGGTTTGATGATAGGGTTGCTGTAAAAGGTTTTGGGAAAAATGCTAAAATAATCGCCCATGTTGATATTGATTGTGCGGAAATAGATAAGACAAGAAAAGTTAATTATTCTATAAATACATCTGCAAAGAGATTCCTGGAATATGCTCTTAAACACGGACCAGATAGAATTGAATCATTAAAAGATTGGCACGATGAAATAATTGAGTGGAGAAAACTGAATCCAAGACTTGATGATGACAAGAATGCGATTGTTCCGCAAAAATTCATTAAAGAATTATCTGACCTTACCTCTGGAGGTGCTATTGTCGCTACAGGTGTTGGACAGCATCAGATGTGGACTGCGCAATATTATAATTTCAAGAATCCAAGAGATTTTATGACTTCTGGAGGGCTTGGAACAATGGGTTGTGGATTACCTGCTGCAATTGGTGCATATTATGCTAACAAGGATAAAGCAATATTGCTTATTGACGGTGATGGAAGTTTCCAGATGAACATTCAAGAGCTCGCAACAGTTGCCTCAAACAAGATACCTGTAAAGATGTTTGTCTTAAACAACGGGTTGTGGGGCTTACCTATGCAATGGCATGAGATGTTTGACAGAGGAAATCTATTTGAATGCTGCCTTGATCGAAGCATAGAGTGCCCTGCAGGATGTTCTTCATTTAAAGACTGCATAAAGCGAAACAAGAATCCTGACCTTGTTGCACTAAAAGATGTATACCGAGGAATAAAGACAAACAGAATATCCAAGCCTGAAGAAGTAACTCCTGCAATAAAAGAGGCATTATCTCATAAGGGTCCTTACATTTTAGATGTTGAAATAAAAAAAGAGTCTTACATACTTCCCATCATCCCTCCTGGACAAGGGATTGAAGGGATGATCTTAGAAAGAAAAACATAAAATTATCATTAGGAAAGATAAAAAAATCCTTATCATTTCTCGAATAAAATCATTTTAATATTTCAGCATCCCGAAAGCTAAACGGGACGGCTCTATTTATTATCTGGAAATGCAGTGGTGAAATAGGGGCAACTCCACTTTCCCTTAAAATCCATCAAGCCCACCTGGTTCAAAATGCCTGCATCCCCAAAAAATAATCCGAAAGGCAGAATCAGAAATGGTCCTTTTTTTTATTTCACATTTCCACCAATATTCCTCACATCAGCCCGTTCCGATGAGATGAGGACTCGTGTTATACGTAACAAACATCAGGCGCAATAGGGCGACAAACATAATTCAACTTGACCTTCATATTTTAGCCCTCGTGTGTTGAGCGGGAATAGTGCATTGAAATTTGGAGACCTCATCCGTGCCACTCTTCCCCCCCCGTCCTTCCTTTTTCTCATACATAACATTTCATCTTCTGACATTAAGAATAATGGGCACGTGATTGAGGGTAAGAAAATGAAAAGTGGGGACAGAATACCTTTGAGCAACCAAATAAAACAAAAGGCTGCAAGCATGAAAAGCTGCAACCCCCCGTTTTTATTATGGTGCCTAGGGCCGGAGTCGAACCGGCACGATACTAAGTATCGAGGGATTTTAAGTCCCTTGCGTCTACCAATTCCGCCACCCAGGCATGTCTTGAAAGTAGGGGAAATTCATATTATTTTTAAAAATACGTGTCAAGATTTTAATTGGATGGTATAACCCGCACGTACACGAATCTTTTTGAAATGGGAGTAGCAGGGTGAGGGAAGTTGACAAACTGATTTCCGGCGGCAGGATATTGGTTATGGATGAAAGAAACCATATCATCAGGAATGGCGCCGTCGCAATAGAGGGAGAGATAATTATCGCCATAGGAGAAAAAGACGATATCGAGACCCGGTACACCGCTCGGGAAATCATTGATGCGAAGGACTCTCTCATCATGCCAGGCCTTATCAACTGTCATAACCATGCACCTATGACCTATTTCCGAGGTCTGGCAGATGACCTTGAACTCATGGACTGGCTGAACAACTATATATTCCCCGCCGAAGCGATGTTCGTGAACAAGGAATTTTCCTATCTGGGGGGGTTGCTTGCCATGGCCGAGATGATCAAGTCAGGAACGACAACATTTTGCGACATGTACATATTTGAGGATGAGGTCGCAAGGGCGGCGAAAAAGGCCGGCATGAGATGTCTCGTGGGAGAAGTGCTCTTTGATTTTCCATCCCCTAACTTTAAGACCCCGGAGGAGGGTCTGAAGTATTCTGAATTCCTCATCCAGAAGTGGGCGAATGATCCGCTGGTGAATATCTTGGTGGAACCTCACGCCCTCTATACATGTTCTTTCAACCTTCTCCAAGAATCAAAGAAGCTTGCCGACAAATACGGAGTGCCCCTTGGGACGCATTATCTGGAGAGCAGGTCGGAAAAGGAACGACTTACGGAACAATATGGAAAGAGCCCAACCCATTTCTTAAGGGATAAGGGTTATCTCAGCGATCGGTTTATCGCCTTTCACTGTGTTTGTCTGGGAGAAGAGGATATGCAGATCTTCGCCGACTATGGATGCAAGGTGGTTCACAATCCTGAGAGCAATATGAAACTTGCCTCAGGAGTCGCTCCGGTACCGGAAATGATGAGGGCCGGCGTCACCGTTGGTCTGGGAACGGATGGCTGCGCAAGCAATAACAATTTGGATATGTTCCAGGAGATGGATACGGCGGCTAAACTTCATAAGGTTGTGAAGCTTGATCCTACTGTAATGGATGCCAGGACAGTCGTGCGCATGGCTACCTGTGAAGGGGCTAAGGCGCTTTGCATGGAAAATATTGTCGGTTCTCTCAAGGCGGGGATGAAGGCGGATATTATTGTCATTGACTTGAACAAGCCACATCTTACTCCGCTGTATAATGAGTATTCCCATATCGTTTATGCGGTGAATGGGGCCGATGTCGACACTGTCTTGATAAACGGCAAGGTGGTGATGAAGAACCGCAAGCTTCTGACAATTGCAGAAGACGAGATAATGGCGACCGTGGAAGAAACCGCGATTAGAATCAAAAAACAATTCGGTATGCATTAGCCATGGACCATACTAAAGACAATAACGAGCTGGATATCATAATCGAAGGCGGCGCGCTTCTGACAATGTCGGAAACCATGGATGTAATAGATAATCCGTTAATCGGCATCAGAGACGGAAAGATCGCATTCATCACGCGCGGAGATATCCATGGCGGAAATTCATACACCGCAAAAAAAGTCCTCAGCGCTCACGGCTCTTTGATTATGCCAGGGCTAATCAATACCCACACGCACCTGCCCATGGTCTGTTTCCGGGGGCTTGCCGACGATCTTCCCCTTATGGACTGGCTCCATAACCATATATTTCCGGCGGAGTCAAAATTTGTGACGAGGGATATGGTTTATAGAGGCGCCATGCTTGCCATTGCAGAAATGATTCTTTCCGGAACGACGACCTTTTGCGATGCCTATTATTATGAAAGCGAGGTCGCCCGCGCAGCCTTTGATTCCGGTATGCGCGCCGTTGTCTCACAGGGATTTATTGATTTCCCCGAACCGACTGCTCCCGAAAGAATTGCTGATATAGCGGAGAGATTCATAAGCAAATGGCAGTTAAAATCTCCCCTGATTATCCCCGCTCTTGCCTGTCACTCGCCTTATACATGTTCGCCGGAAACCCTCACGAGCGTAAAGGACGCCGCACGGAAGGCAGGTGCACTTTACAGCATCCACGTGTCAGAAACAAAAGAAGAAGTTGCCATAGTCAGAGAAAGGTTTGGAAAAACTCCCGTCCAGCATCTTAAGGATATGGACATACTGGATGACCGCACACTGGCCGTCCACTGCATCTGGCCTCTAGATTACGAAATAGAAATGCTCAGCGCCTCAAATGTAAAAGTATCCCATAATCCGGAAAGCAGCATGAAGCTGGCCGCTGGCTGTGCGCCCATTCCGATTTTTATTGAAAAAGGAATCGCAGTGGGACTCGGCACCGACGGCTGTGCCAGCAACAATGATCTGGACATGTTCAGAGAGATGGGTACTGCAGCCAAGCTGCACAAGGTAATCCAAATGGATTCCACAGTAATGGATGCCAAGACAGTCTTGAAGATGGCCACGATAAACGGGGCAAAGGCCCTGGGTTTGGAAGACCGGATCGGTTCCATTGAACCGGGAAAATGTGCCGATCTGATCATAGTAGATACAAAGAAACCGCATTTTGCGCCAATGCACAACTACTACTCACAGCTTGTATATGCCGCTTCCGGCGCAGATGTTAAAACGAGCATCATTGGAGGTAAAATCGTAATGCAAGACAGAAAGCTCTCGCTGGTCGATTTGCCTTCCATCATGCAAGAGGTAAGGAGCATCGCTAAATTAATTGGGGCTAATTAATCAATCTCTGGAGGTTGGCACATGACTGACAGGAAAATATCTGCAAAGAAGTGTATGGCGGTAATTGTAATCTTTCTTTTCTTCCTTCCTGCGACTTCGTGGTCCCTTCCCCGCGAGGTTACATTCTTTCCCGGCTCTGCCCAGGTTCTTGAAACAGCGAAAGTGAAACTCCTGCCTGAAGGAACAGAGCAGGTAAAAACTCTCATCATCCTCCCCGGACAGGCCGATCCTGATTCACTCGTAGTCCGCACAGCCGATAACGCGAAGATAAGAATCGAGGACATAAACTGGCGACAGGTAAGCCGCCAGAATGATGAGAAGATTGCAAATCTCATGAAGCAGCTTGAGAAACTGAAAGAGGCCCGGAAGAATCTTCAAGCAACGATCCGGGGCCTGGATACACAGATTCAGTTCTGGCAGTTACAGACCAAGGCGAAGTTAAAGACTATGGCGGATGTGCACAATATGTCCGCTGCTATTGGCAAGAGCATCCAGAAAACCTACCAGGACAAGCTTTCGAAAGAATCTGAACTCGAAAAAATTGAGAGACAAATAAAGGAGGCGCAGGATGATCTCGATCGCGCCGCAGGGAGGAAAGAAACCGCATGGGAGGTAACTGTTATTTTTTCCGGTTCCCGCGGTTCCGAAGCGACACTCACATACACGTACTCATTGGCCGGTTGCGGCTGGCATCCTCTGTATCGTCTTGAGGCAAAACCGAAAGACAAACAGATAATATTTACATGGGAAGCGGAAATCTGGCAGAGTTCCGGCCAGGACTGGAATAATGTGAGCATCAATTTAGCTACTCTCAAGCCGCCTTCTTCCATTTCTCCGGCTGAATTGACGCCGTGGATTATCAAACCCCGTCCTCAATTCCGCAGGGATGGAGCAATGCAAAAGGCCTTAAAATCTGCCGCAACCGCAGAGCTAATCGAAGCCCCCGCCCCTGCCCCGGCCGATGAAGCCGGCATAGGGGCCATACAGCTCAAACAGACCACGTATTCACTCTGGCAGATAGGCAAGAAAAACGTACCCGCCGGAGCGAAACAGAAGGTAAAGATCGAGGAAGAACTATGGCCTTCGGAATTCACATATATGGCAAGACCATCTCAGAGCAGCCAGGTATTTCTCAGGGCGAAAGTGAACCTTCCCGAGGCGAAAGACATTCCCTCCGGCAGTAGTTTATACATCGTTGATGGCGCCATATTGGGAAAACGCTACTTTTCTCTCGCCGGGCAAGAGGCGACCATATTCTTTGGTATTGATCCCCTTGTCACCGCAAGGACGCAGTTAATATCAAAAAAATCAGGTGAAAAAACATTCCTGCAGGATAAGCAGACATACACCTGGGATTGGCGCACGGATATTCAAAATTCCAGAAATTCCCCGGTCAGGGTCCTTGTAGAAGAACCGAATCCGCAGCCCAGGGATGAACGCATCGCAGTGACACTGAAGTATGACCCTGATCCTGTAGAGAAGACTCCATCATCATTGACCTGGGACATGGATATTTCGGCAGGACAGAAGAAATCTATATTCATGACTGTAAGGATTGAAGCGCCGAAGAATATGGATCTGGATCTTGGATGGAGGCAATGACGGTGACCATAAGCTTCCGAACGTTTGCTGTCACAGAGGAAATTGACGATAGGCCCTCGCCTGCCCTTTTCGCAAAGAGGCCCGGAGAGATTTTCGAGAAAATGATTTAAATAGTAGCCAGGAGCTCCCGATGAAAAAAAAAGGCGAAGTCGATCACACCTCTCACATGAAGCTTCTCCTACGCGATCCTTTCCTTAAGCCCTTTGCGTCGGTGCTCCGTCAGAGGTATGAAAAAATAGAGGCGATGGAGCGACGCCTTACGGGCGGCCGCATGTCGCTAGCGGATTTTGCCTCCGGTCACGAATACTTCGGTCTCCATCGCGATGGCAGTGAATGGGTGTTCCGAGAATGGGCGCCCTATGCCACTGCTATATTTCTCATCGGCGATTTCAATGGCTGGCGTAAGGACCCGGAATTTTCCCTCTGCCGAATCAGTGAAAGCGGAAACTGGGAACTGCGCCTGCCCGGCACCAAACTCAATCACGGCCAGCTTTACAAACTATCTGTGCATTGGCCCGGCGGTCACGGCGAGCGCATTCCCGCTTACACCCGCCGCGCGGTACAGGACCCGCATACCAAGCTTTTTGCTGCCCAGGTATGGGCGCCAGTCACCACATATCAGTGGCGCAAGAAATCGTTCAGTCCGTCACCGGAAGCGCCGAGGATATATGAATCACACGTGGGCATGGCCCAGACCGAGGAGAAGATCGGAACATTTGAGGAGTTCAGAGAAAAAATCCTACCCCGTGTGGTCGATGCCGGATACAATACACTCCAACTGATGGCCATCCAGGAACACCCCTACTACGGCTCATTCGGTTACCAGGTATCAAGCCTTTTCGCCACCTCCTCCCGCTTCGGCACACCCGAGGAACTGAAAGGTCTGATCGACGCCGCACATGAGGCGGGTATTTCTGTGATCATGGATATTGTGCACTCCCATGCAGCCCGCAATGAGCAAGAAGGAATCAGCCGTTTCGACGGCACGTTTTACCAGTATTTTCATAATGGCCCGCGGGGCTTCCACTGGGCATGGGATTCCCGCTGTTTTGACTACGGCAAACCCGAGGTACTGCATTTTCTGCTCTCCAACTGCCGCTTCTGGCTGGATGAATACCATTTCGACGGATTCCGCTTCGACGGTGTGACAAGCATGCTTTATCTCGACCATGGTTTGGAAAGGATATTTGCATCCTACCAGGACTATTTCGGACAGAATGTCGATGATGATGCCCTGGTGTACCTCACCCTGGCCAACAAAGTCATCCACACCGTGCGTCCTGATGCGGTCACCGTTGCTGAAGACGTGAGCGGCATGCCGGGGCTCGCCGTACCCATTGAAAAAGGCGGCTATGGTTTTGATTACCGCCTTGCCATGGGTGTCCCTGATTACTGGATTAAGATTGTCAAGGAAAAACCTGACGAAGAATGGCCCATGGCAAACCTCTACCATGAACTGACCAATCGCCGTATCGATGAGAAAACCATCGGCTACGCCGAATCCCACGACCAGGCGCTCGTGGGTGACAAGACCCTTATCTTCCGGCTCATAGATGCGGACATGTATGATCATATGAGCGTGTTTAAATCCAACTTAAGGGTAGAGCGCGGCATGGCCCTGCACAAGATGATCCGCCTCGTTACCCTTGCCACTGCAGGCAGCGGCTACCTGAACTTCATGGGCAACGAGTTCGGCCATCCGGAATGGATCGATTTCCCCCGCGAGGGGAACAACTGGTCATACAGGTATGCGCGCCGCCAGTGGAACCTCCGCGATGACAACAATCTTCTCTACCGGTTCCTTGCCGAATTCGATAAGGCCATGATGCGTCTTGCATCCGAATACACCCTTCTCGATGCACAAGCGATAAACTTAATCCTGGAGCATCAGGAGAATCAATTGTTAGGATTCGAGCGTGCCGGCCTGGTTTTCCTTTTCAGCTTCAATCCCGCACAGTCGTTCCCCGACTATCCCGTTGATCTTCATCCCGGTGAATATAATCTCATCCTCGACAGCGATGCGAAGGTTTTCGGAGGGCATGGACGCTTACAGCCGGGACAGACATACTTTACCCGACCCATGACACTTCCTGACGGTGCCATGCGGCACCGCGCCACCGTCTATCTGCCAACCCGCACCGCCCTGGTCCTCCGCAGGATATGAGATTGTAAATAAGGTACTTTCTAAGAAGTTACAGATGTGAATGCTTCGTCTGGGGAAGATATAGGAAGTGATTATTTTGTCACTACGCCAGGGGTCTCCCGCCGTTCAGCCTCTCATAGATTTTGACATACTCGGCGATCATACTTCCGAGGTCGTATCTTTCTCGCGCCTCCTTCATGATGCGCTTAATCTGCACTTCCCTGATCTTCAAAGATCTTCTGTGAAAGGCAATACTTCTGGTCAAACCGAACCACAAACCGCCCGGGTCATAATTTCTAAAAAGAAAACCATTACCTACATCCTGGAGAGATCCGTCCCTCTTGAGCCTGAGATCCCTTATCTTGTCATGATACCCGCCTGTGTCGCGGTTGGTAGCTGTGGCCCCGAAGAGGTTTCCTATCTGATCGATCTGCCCGCAAGGTTCATAAAGTGAAGCACCGAATACATCATTCGCAGCGGCGTACCCCAGCATGGAAAGACTTTCACTAAAGGGCTGATAGGCAATTTTGCCATTTGATGCACAGGCGATTCTCCCTAAAGTCTCTACATGCGTACGATCATTTCCCACACCATCAGCGACAATCGCAATTTGTGCATCACCGTTCACTGTCACAAAATGCTGCGCGATGTGCTCCAAAAGCTCCACTCCCTTCTGGAAAGGATCGAGCCTTGAAGGCCAGAAGAACAAAATGGCATCCGGATTAACCTGGAGCCCCGTCCTCTTCTGAAATTCAATGAGATTTTCTTTCTTTGCTTCCATAAAGGGATCATCAGTACCGTACTTTATTACACAGTATTCACACTGCTCCGGATACATCATGTGAGAAGGAGCGTTGATGATGGCCTTGGCAGAGTCCTGATAATATTTTGCTTTGACTTCCTGGCGGACACTCGGAGGCACAAGGATCCTATCCATGAAGTAATCATCGACGACTTCTTCTAAAAATCTTTTCCCCACAAAATTAATGATGGTCGCATTCTTTATGGCTGTAGCCTGACAGTCTATGGCCTGCTTGCCTTCGTGTTCCGAAAGAAAGACGTAATCAGCTATGTTTCTAAGATTGATTCCTCTGAGAAGATCTACGGGCACATTTTCGGTAAACACATTATGGACGGTATGCAGAACGGGTATTCCGGTGGCCTTGGCATAGGCAGTTATGGCGCCTCCCGCCATCCAGTCGTGACTGTGAATGATAACCCTGCCCCCATGCTTTGCCCTGACGTCCTTTATCAGATTATTGACGATCTCCTTTTGAAATTCCGCGGCGGTCATCAGCGGATCGCCCGAATAGGCACTGAGGTTGTCCGCAAAAATGGCGGAACTGATGAGGTGAATCTTCTCAGGATCTATTTTGTACCTTATTTCCCTCCACTGCTGCTCATCCAACTTTAATTCTCTCTGAAACCGTTTCTTCAGATTTAAAGTCACCAAATGGACATCGATGCCTCTTTCCGTAAGACCCTCGCACAATGCGGAAATTACCTCTCCCTGCCCGCCGCTTTTCCCGGTAATATATTTGGCCAGAGCTCCCATGTCCTGCGGTAATCTTGCCGTTTCCGGCGTTATCATCAGGAGAGCCGTTTTACCGCCATGTTTTAAGATATGGAATCGTTTTATGAGCATCTGAATGTCATCTATCTTCCTGGTTAAGACATGAGCTGGCTGTCCTATCGATCCATCATAAGGATTAAAATAGAAATGAACCGCATGATCTTCACCAATCCTTTCATGGAGGAAATAAAGATGATCCGAGGTGGTTAACTGCCGCCATTTCGTCAGAAGCTCTCCCCCGGCTCTTTTCACATCCTTCTCCATGCTTTCGATATCTCTGAACAGATCCTCTTGCGTGGGATTGCCAAGCCATCCAAAAGTATCTCGCCTCTTATCATCCCAGGATGATGCAGATGAATCATGAATGGATAAGACAGGGCAATCAGTATCCAGGAATCGTTCAGCGGTTTCTGATGGATTGCTCATGATAATATCCGGAAACTTTGAGAGCGCTTCCGGCAATCCCTTCCAGAACTCGAATATGCCCTTGTCCTCCCGTATGTATTCGCCTATGTGTTCCAGCTCATAGCCTAACAAGACAGCTTCACCTTCGACTTCCGCTATGCGGGATGCATACTCATCCGGAGAAATATAAACATAGGGCAACCTGAAAGCGATCTCATCGCTCAATTCCCTGTTTCTGGGAATGACAATCAAATTACTTCCCTTGGCCCTAAAGATTTCATTGGAAGAAATGGGGCTGCTCTTCTCAACGAACATGTCATCTCTCTTCTCGCAGAGAATCGCAAGATAACCTATATCTGCAATAGCTTCCGCGATACTGTTGTTATACATAAGTTCCGTATTCTTGAATGACGTAGGGAGAACACCAAACAGTTTATGAATCTGCGACCTGTGAAGCGTCACCTGGTCCCGAAACTCCTGCTTTAGGGGATCTGCAAACAGGCTGGCGAGAGAATGATAATAGGTTTCATCGAGCAATTCCACCTGGCGACTTTCCTTTCCCGCATCAACCAATCCCTGTAAGGCCTTGATGACGTCCGGCTGGTAAAGTTCGGCCTGCTCGAGAAATGTACCGGACATGCTGAATGTAATCTTGAATCCGCCGTAGCGCGAGATAAGGTCGGTGAACATTGCTATGGCGGGAAGATAACACTTTTCCGAGACCTTGGCGAAAACGTCCCTGTTCTTATCATCCCACAGGAACTCTCTCCTTTCCGGATGGAGCCGGAAAGGCTGATGGAGGTGAAAGCAAAATGTGGTTAGCGGCATTACATAACCCTTCTCTATGTCACCGTCATTGGCTGCTTCCTGTCATTGCTGCAGGAATGGGAATCCTTACCAGCGCGTTTCCTTTCCGCCCGAGCAGGCGGAAATCAGGTATCGGAAACACATATATTCTCGCAATATTCTTACCCGCTTATATCTATTATATAACTTTTTATTATAGCTGTAAACTAGAGTATTACGGCTTAAGACAAAATATCTATGTAGGAGACCGACGGATGTAAGGCGGAAAAACCGATGCACAGCCGGCTTTCATGGCCTTGGGAATAATGGCCGGAGGCAAGCGCAGCGCAGTACCACAGTTGTTTCACCAGTCGTTAAGATTGAATATTAATGACTTGCCGCGCTTGCAGAACAAATCATCGCGTGTCATATTATTGACATAGAGGCTGACTTCATGGAATAATGCAAGGCATATGATCGATAAGCGCATTTTGAAGCAGAATAAATCTGAAACTCCCGATGGCAAAAGAGCACTGCGTCTTGGCAATATCCCCGGAATCACCTACCCGGCAGCGCTGCCGATTACCGCAAGAAGGGCTGACATCGTCAAGGCGATAAGGAAGCACCGCGTTGTCGTCATAACCGGAGAAACAGGATCAGGGAAGACGACGCAGATACCGAAGATGTGCCTTGAGGCCGGACGAGGGCTTTCGGGTGTCATAGGATGCACGCAGCCGAGGAGGGTGGCCACTGTGACCGTGGCCCACCGCATAGCCGAAGAGCTCGGTGAGGAGATTGGCCGCTCCGTTGGTTACCAGATCCGCTTTGAAGACCGCTCAGGCAGAAACAATTACATAAAGATCATGACAGACGGGATTCTTCTGAACGAAGCACAGAATGATCCATACCTGCGCCGGTACGACACCATCATCGTTGATGAGGCTCATGAAAGAAGTCTCAATATCGATTTTGTCCTGGGCATACTCATGAAACTCCTCCGGAAAAGAAGGGATATCAAGGTCATCATCACGTCGGCGACCATCGACACGGAAAAATTCTCCCGCGCCTTCCACGCGCCAATCATAGAAGTCTCCGGACGCATGTACCCCGTAGAAGTTCGCTACCAGCCTCTCGATAATGAACTTGAGGAATCCGGCGAGATCACTTATGTTGATTGCGCTGTGACAGCCCTGGAAAAGATCATGAAAGGCAGCTCGGAAGGCGATGTTCTCATATTCATGCCCACGGAGCAGGATATACGGGAAACCTGCCAACTCATTGAGGCAAAGTTCGATAACCGAACCACCGTTCTTCCCCTGTTTGCCCGCCTGCCATGGGGGGAGCAGCGCCGCATCTTTCAGCCTGCATCAAGAAGAAAGATCGTAGTGGCGACTAATGTTGCAGAAACATCCATCACCATTCCCGGAATCAGATACGTAATTGATACGGGCCGGGCGCGTATCTCCCAGTATAACCCCCGCTCCCGTACAACAAGCCTGCCAGTCAGAGCCATTTCGAGAAGCAGCGCCGATCAGAGGAAGGGAAGATGCGGCCGCGTGCAGAACGGGATTTGTGTCCGTCTTTTCGATCACGCCGACTATGAAAGCCGCCCGCTCTTTACGGAGCCGGAGATTCTCAGATCAAACCTGGCGGAGGTCATTCTGAGAATGCTTTCCCTCAACCTAGGAGATATATCGACGTACCCTTTTATTGATCCTCCGCACCCGAAGAACATCAGGGATGGCATCGATATTCTCAGGGAACTCGGGGCAATCACAATGGACACAAAGCATACGGAGCCGGGCGATGGCCAGCAGTATTCGCTGACGGAAAGAGGGAGGATGATGGCGCGCCTGCCCATTGATCCCCGGATATCACGGATGATCATTGAGGCGGAGCGGGAAGGATGCGTGAATGAAATCCTAATTATCGCTTCAGCGCTTAGCATCCAGGACCCGAGGGAACGGCCGATAGAATCTGAGAAGGAGGCAGATAAAGTTCATGCCCGCTTCGCCGACCATTCCTCGGATTTCATGACCTTGCTCAACATCTGGAATCAATACCACGGCCTGATGCAAACCGTAAGAAGCAAGGGCCGGATGAAAAAATTCTGCCGGGAATATTATCTTTCCATAAGAAGGATGAGGGAGTGGATTGATGTATACGCCCAGCTTAAGGAGATACTGGATGAGCAGGGATGGAAAATAAGACAGAGAGGGGAAGCAGATGATAAAGCCCTCTATGACGGCATACACAAATCGATCGTGAGCGGCTATCTTTCCAATATCGCAATGAGAAAGGAAAAAAATATTTATACGGCAGCAAGAGGAAACGATGTGATGATCTTCCCCGGCTCCGGGCTTTTTAACAAAGGCGGAAGCTGGATCGTCTCTGCGGAGATGATCGAGACTTCCCGGCTCTTTGCTCGCATCGCTGCCAGTATCAAGGTGGAGTGGCTGGAGGAACTGGGAGGCAGCCTGTGCCGAAGAATCTATTCCGAGCCGCACTGGCGCCGGGATCGTGGCGAAGTAGTTGCCTATGAGCAGGTCAGCCTGTTCGGCTTAGTGATTGTGACCTCGAGGCCTGTTTCCTATGGCCCGATCAACCCGGACGAAGCCTCTGAAATTTTCATCCGCAGCGCCCTGATTGAAGGGGACTTGAGAAGGCCCCTCCCCTTCCTGCTTCACAATCTCGGAGTGATCGAGCGAATTTCCAATATGGAGGACAAAATCAGGAGACGCAACCTCCTTGCTGGCGAAGACGAACTCGCACGCTTCTATCAGGAGAGGCTTCCCGGAATATATGATACCAGAACCCTTCAGAAACTTATCAGAGACAGAGGAAGTGACGAATTTCTCCGGATGAAGGAAGAGGACGTCCTCGTTCGGATTCCGGAGGAGGATGAACTCGCCCTGTACCCGGATGACGTCATTCTTGATGGCCATCGATTTACATGCGACTACCGTTATGAACCGGGTCATCCCGAAGACGGTGTAACCATGAAGGTTCCCCTCCACATGATTTCAACGGTTCCCGCAGCGTCCGCCGATTGGATTGTTCCTGGTCTTATGCGAGAAAGAATTACCGCCCTCTTGAAAGGTCTGCCCAAGGAGTACAGGAAGAAACTTCAGCCTCTCTCGCAAACCTGCGATATCATCATGGCGGAAATGAATGACGACAGATACCCCATGATTTCCGCCTTGGGTAAATTTATCCATCAGAGGTTCGGCGTGGATATACCGGCCTCACTGTGGAATGCAGATGCCATCGACGACCGTCTGCAGTTGCGCTTTGCAGTTTTAGATGACAGGGGACAGGAACTGACTGCGAGCCGCGACATCAGTCGCCTTCAGAAAGACATTATCGCCGAAGCTCAATCAAACGCCTTCGAGAAAGCACGCAAGTCCTGGGAAAAGACGTGCGTGACAACCTGGGATTTCGGGTATCTCCCGGATGCCATCGCCCTCGAAAGCGAAGGCCTCTTGGAGGGGTATGCATACCCGGGACTCGAAGCCGCCCGCGGGTGCGTCAACATTCGTTTATACAAGAATAAACATGAAGCAGAGGTATTGCATAATAAGGGCGTTGCAGCACTTTACATAATTTATTTCAAAAACGAGTTTAAGTATCTTAAAAAGACTATCAGTCTCACTGGAGACATGAAGAAGTGTGCTGATTCATTTGGCGGTGCAAGATCAGTGGAAAGTGCAATCCTCGAAAAGTTGGCGCATGACCTTTTCTCAAAAAACATCAGATCACGGGATGCATTTAACCGGCACGCCGAGGACATTAGAAGTCGAATACTGCCTCATGGCCAGGATATAATGAACAGATGCGGGCCTGCCATAAAAACGTATTATGACACCTCCACTTATCTTAAGAATCTGGAGAATGCCAACCGCTCAAACAGACCTGCGCTCGACTATCTTGCATATCTCAGGGAAGAGATGAATCAGCTAATGCCGAGCGATTTTTTGATGTACTATGACAGCGAGAGACTAATCCACGTCATGAAGTATCTTAAGGCGATTAGCATTCGCGCCGAAAGAGGAATGGCCCATCTGGATAAGGCATTGGGAAGGATTAGGGAGGTAAATATTTTTTCCGATAATCTTCAATATATGATAAATAGCAGCAGCGCCGGTGCATCGGAGGAAAAATTGAAACTGATTGAAGAATACCGGTGGATGATTGAGGAGTACAAGGTATCGTTATTTGCCCAGGAATTGAAGACTGCCTTTCCCGTTTCGAGAAAACGTCTCGAAAAGAAAAAACAGGAAATTGAACGGATCATCTGATTACACGGAGACACATCTATGAAGCTGATTCTCGTCAGGCATGGAGAAACCTTGTCGAACAGAGAAAACAGGGTTCAGGGGATAACCGATATGGAGCTTAGCGACTATGGCCGCATGCAGGCAGATAAACTTGCAGAGTCACTCAAGGGCGAGCCGATTGAAAGGATCGTGTCAAGCCCATTAAAACGCGCTTATGAGACCGCAAAGGCTATCTCCAGATTTCATGGTGCAATGATTGAAGCCGACCGCGACCTTCAGGAGATGAACCACGGTGATTTTGAAAATTTAACGATACAGGAACTCAAGGAGAAGCATATAACCGTTCTCAGACAGTGGGAGAACGATCCTGCCTCCGTCGTCATGCCCAATGGAGAATCGCTTCATGACCTGCAGAGACGCGCGTGGAGCGCCATCGAGGGAATTACCGAGATCGCAAGAAACGCCATCGTTGTCACCCATAACATGACCATCAGGACCATTCTCTGCAAGATTCAAGACCTCGACATGTTGCACATAAGAAGGATGCACGTCGATCTGGCATCCAAGACGTTTGTGGAGTTCAAATTCGGAAAAGGCGCCATTGTGGTGTTGAATGACACCAGTCATCTGAAAGAGACGTGAATTCCCCTCGCTAAGAAAGGCTCTATTTTTAAAAAACTCGAAAAGTTTTTACACATTTAATTGAATTTACGTTATAATATCTGAAGAATATAGCTGCAGAGGGTGTGAGAAGCGGCTGGTGCATGAGGAGAAAGAATGACATCTTCAGTTTTTCAAGACAAGGCCGTTAATGCTTTAGTCATGATGAATACGGCAATTATCAATTTGCGCCTTTATCCGCCCACGAATGCAATGGTTGTGGGGAGCATCGACAGGCTGCATGAGAGTTTGCTCAATATTCTTGAGGATGTGGATTCGGTGAACTTTGCCGAGTCGGAAAAAAATCTGCTCATATCCGGCGAGCCCCTGGGTCCAAAAAATAAGGGAATGGCACATGTGGCAATTTTTCTCGTCTTGATGATGAATTGGGGAATCAGGACTATCACGTTTACGAAGGGTCTGGATAAAACGGAGCTCGTACCCTTTCTGGAAATAATAGGAAAGAAACCCGACGAGCAGAAAATAAAGAAAGTGTGGGAACAGACCGTCACGGAAGGGAGTATGCCCCACATTCTTCTTAATCAGAAGATTTATATCGCGAAGGATAAAGAGCATGAACTCGTGGCGAGCCTTGATATAAGAGATGATGAGATCGTCAAATATATCACCGCCGAAGATCCGAATACCATTTTAGATCCGCAAAAAGTCAAGGCAATGGCGCAGGATCCTGAATGGGTCTCACGAATTTTTCAATCGGGCATGAACAATATTTTCTCAAGGGCGGGCACCGCCTCCAGTGCCAAGTTATCCAAAAGCATGTTCAATATGTTATTCACCGTGGATGACATGACCGTAAACTCGGATCAGGGAAAAATCTCCCACCTCATTGCGGGATACATATCCGATATGAATCCTGAACTTATTGCCATGACTTTGGCTCAAAATGTTGAAAGTCTTCTCGGCAGCCAGCTTTTTGGAGACATAGTCAACCGAATGGACTCTGAAAAGTTTGAGAGGGTGGCAGGCATGATTGGTCAGATATTGGATCGCGTCGGCAAGAAAATGGATGGCAGTTCCGACCCGAGAATTGCCTACATGCAGCAGGCCTATGATCATATGATGCGTTCAGAAAGAGGCATTGAAATCCAAAAACGGATTCATGAAATAAAAGCGCGCGAAGAGGAAGAGCATAACAGGAAAATCGCTGATCTCAGAGAAACAGGCAGCAGTATCTTAAGCAATCTTGAGCAGGGTATACTCGACGAGAGGATCTCGACGTCGTTCGATGATATAATACAAGACCTTTTCGCCGTGGGTGAAAACGAGATAGCCGAAGAACTTATTGATCGGTTGAGCAATGAGCTCTTCAACTATGATGTCGATATCCGGATACAGGTGTCAGAAGCCTTGGTTAAAGCGCTCGATAGCCTATCCGTACAGAAGCGGACAGAAATAATGAACAGTCTATCTGCCAAGCTGATAAACTGGATAAGATTTGAAACTAAATACACTGATGCATACAAATCCCTCTGCTCCCATCTGAGTGTCCTTGCTCAAAGCCATATTCAAGCTCAGCAGTTCATGGACAGTCATCCCATTATTGAGACTTTCCGGCTCATCATTTCCAAGGAACTGGAGAAAAATGAGGAGATAAGCTCCGCAGCTTATGACACGCTGAGAGAAATCGCATCCGATGAAATATTGAACATTCTCATACAAGACTTCCTGACCGACAGAAATGGCAAAAGAAATGAGGCAGGGCAGATTCTTATTCTGATGGTTGACTTGTCCATAAACCGCCTTCTGAATATCATGAAAGAAAGTGAAGACAGTTCCGAGCGCATCCTGATTTTGAACCTCATACCTGATATGGGCACTGCGGCCGCACCAGCCGTATTGGAGAGGCTTAATCAAGACCCTCCCTGGTATTACATGAGAAATCTGGTGCGTCTCTTAGGCAGGATTGGAAGCGACGAGCATGCAAGAATCGTCGCGCCGCATCTGCTCCATAGCGATTATCGCGTCCAAAGAGAAGCCGTAAAGAGTATGAGTCAAATGGGAGGGAGGTCTAAGGCTGAGATTCTTTTGAACGTCCTGCCGGAATGTGATGATCGCATCAAAGCAGGTGTCGTAACCGTGTTGGGTTCCTTGAAATACCGAAATGCCGTAAAGCCTCTCATTGAACTGTTTAAATCCAAGCTCACGTTGCCTGAGGACATAAAAGTTGACTTGCAGGAGAAGATCTGCATTGCCTTGGGAAACATAGGGGACAAACAGGCCTTGCCCTTTCTAAAGGAAATCAGCAAACACAGAAGCTTTCTCAGCCTGACATCTTACCATTCGACAGTGAGAGCCTCTGCAGCCAAGGCTTTGGGCAAGATCATGAGTAAAGGCTGACTTTCTAAGATCGGGCCATTCTCAAATATTTATCAACAAGCTTCTCGATTCTTTCACGATCCCAGCCGATATAAACATCCTTTTTCTCAATTATCGAAGAGTGACTGTAGGTCGTAAGAAGATTGCTTACCACTTCTATGGATATTGCTTTCATATAAACAGCGCTCCTTTACACTGCAAAAATCAACAATCTTTCTAATATTTCCCGCGGGGTTATTGCGAGTGATTTTTTAGGTAACCGCTGATATACCGTATGACATTTTCCTTAGGCTGGAAAATTCCGAAATGACCTTCACAGAGTATATCCGCCTCGAGGGCGAGGAGCTTCACCATCGATTTTTTCCACTTGCCTATGTCAGATCCAAAGATGTCTAAAAATGGCCCATGAATGTCCTGGCCAAATAATATGCGCTTTCCCGCCCTGTCAAGATATATAGACAGCGAACCAGGCGTGTGTCCCGGCGTATGGAGGCAGTGTAGTTCCTCCTCGCCAAACCGAAGGATTTCGTGTTCTCCTTTAAGTCTGCTGTCGATCGGTGTCGGCGGAAAAAAAGTCCCGTAACAACTGGCAGCAGTTCGGACACTGTCGCCTTCCTCAACAGCATCCGCATCAAGTTCGTGCATCACGATCTTGCATCCGAACTGAGTTCTGAAATACGAAGCCGAACCTATATGGTCAATATGGTTGTGGGTGAGAATAAGCGTTGAGATTGTCTTGGGATCGAATCCGGCGTCTTCAATGTTCTTCTGGAGTATCCGGGAACTCCCGCCTGCGCCGGCATCAATCATCACCAATTCGCTGCCAAAATCTACGATAAACGATGTGGCATCATCACCACTTGAGACATCGGGACCACCGATAAGATAAACACCTTCGGCTATAAGTCTCGCCTTCGCCATCACCATTCACCTGTATATTTTATCAACGTGTCTGGCGTCCCACGATTCAAAAGCTCACCATACGTGGGGACGGGCCTAATGGCTCAGCTCCGTTCCCTGTCCTGTCTTTATACTCATGCGCTCTTCGAAGAACTCGGACGCCTGCGACTTGCCAAAGTCAACCGTTTCCTTCAATTTGACGCCTCTGGTCTTAATTCCAATATCCTTTTCTCCCGTCTTAACCTGATAAACACTGCCATCCTTTGCAAGACTGATATCTCCCAGAGGGGCGGTGCTCGTATAGAGAATGATACGCTCTTCACCGAAGGGAGGGCTTACCTCAAGCTCGAACTTGTCATTGCCGGATGGTATTTCGTATATGACGCCACCGTTGAAGTAGTTCTCCTTTCTGTAAGGATTGGGGAGAATCTGCAGCGTCTCGCCTTTCGCGTCCTTGTAATGGACACGGGCATAAAATGGCTTGTTCCCTTTAATATAAATCTTGATCTTTTCGCCCTTCTGATATTTTTCCTTGTCCGTCCATAAGCGAACGTTTAACGGTAAACCGGGATTATCATCCGAGACCCTGCCGCTGACGATTTCTTTCACAGCTTTTTCATCCGGAATAACCTCTGCTCTGATTTTTGTCTTGAAGCAATCTCCGGACCGCTCGTCTTTGTACCAACGGTTCTCCTTGACCTCCAGGACCTTCACAGAAGCATTGGAATACGCCTTGATCATATCTTCCTCAATCTGCAGGTCTTTGACCTTTGTTTCACTCTTCACATATGTGACGGCATACTCGACGGCATTTCTCTTTGCGTCTGCCATGGACGTCTGTTCCGTCAGCTTCCTGGACTTATCTTCTCCCATGCAGGCATAACCTTCTGCGTCCATGATCGTGGATTGAATTGCATAGGCATTCCCAACTGCAAATATACAGATTAATATGGAAACCATCGACCTTAACATGTTTTGCCCTCCTCATCGAATGTCCCAATCAGATCATTGACATCGGCCATATTATGTCTCTTAAGATACTCTTCTATGCCATCGATGATATCCATCGTGGCACAGGGATTGATAAAATTAGCGGTTCCAACCTGGACAGCCCGGGCGCCTACGATAAGGAACTCCAGGGCGTCGCCGGCATTTGCGATACCCCCAATCCCGATCACCGGTATTTTGACCCTTTTCGCTACCTCCCACACCATTCTCAGGGCAATCGGTTTTATGGCAGGACCGGAAAGTCCGCCGGTGACATTGGCGAGATGTGGTATCCTCCGTTCAATGTCCACAGACATACCCGTCAAGGTATTAATCAGCGATATTGCGTCTGCGCCAGCCTCCTCTACACTTTCCGCAATCAAACAGATGTCTGTAACATTAGGCGTAAGTTTGATTATTACGGGAAGATCTGTCAGACGTTTTACCTCTTTCGTCACAGCGTGGGCCATGTCAGGATCAGAACCGAATATTATCCCTCCCGTTTTCACATTGGGGCAGGAAATATTGATTTCCAGGCCTTCTACATTTTTCGTTTCGGACAGCAGCTCCGTAACCCTTTTCAACTCCTCAATCGTTTCACCAAAAACATTTACGATGACCGGCACATCGAATTCTCTCAAGAAAGGCAGATTTTCCTTTATAAATGCGTGTGCGCCCGGATTTTCCAATCCTATGGCATTGAGCATGCCGCAGGGAGTCTCCATAATCCTTGGAGGCTTATTCCCTGCCCTCGGCTCTAGGGATATACCTTTGGTAATTATGGCGCCCAAACGCCTGATATCGAGATATGGGGCATATTCTTTGCCGTATCCAAAAGTGCCGGAAGCAGTCATCACCGGATTCTTGATAACCAAGCCACCAATATCAACCTGCATTTCCGGCCTGACATTTTTCATAGATTCCTGTCTCGCTTCTTGTCCTTACGGAAGGTGAAGAATTAACCCCAGCGAATATCCCTAATGTTAAACACCGGCCCGTCTATGCAGGCGCGCGCGTGCGCCCCTTTTCCTTCGCCATCTTTCAACAACACCGTACAGCCCAGGCATGCTCCCACACCGCATGCCATACGCTCCTCCATCAATATCTGACAGGATACAGAATTTTCTGCCAGGAGCTCTGATAATTGTTTCAACATTAATCGCGGGCCGCATGCATATATCTTTGAACTTCCGGGATCATAGGATGAAATATTTTCTGAGAATCTTTCCGTTATCAGTCCATGAAAACCTGCAGAGCCGTCGTCCGTACTTATAAACACGTCGCTGCATATCTTTTTGATTATTTCGATTCCGACAAGGTTTTCTGCCTTATTTGCGCCATAATAGCAGACAAGCTTGATGTTTCTCGCACCGGTAAGCCTTTTGTAATGCGCAGCGAGATATGTAATGGGGGCAACCCCTATTCCCCCGCATATGAAGACGACCCTTCCAGCTTCCGGGTAAACATCAAACGCCCGGCCATACGGACCCAACACTTCCACGAAATCGCCTTCCCTGAACCTCGACAATAGGAGGGTGCCTTTTCCTACAACCTTATAAAGTATCTCAACTGTAGCCTCATTTTCCGACTTTTCGAAATGATAAACACCGAACGGCCTTCCCAGGAGAGGATCAATGCGCCCTCGCTCCCGCGTCATGACAAACTGTCCGGGCATGGGCGTCTTAAATGATTCAGGCAGTTTCACGCTTAGCAAAAAATGCCCGGCGCATATTTCTTTGTTTTTAACAACTGTACCATTCATGATGAATTTTATAATTTATCCTTTACTGATAAATTGCAAACATTTTTTCAGGTCTAGAGATAAAATCATGGCATCCTCTCCCGACTCAGCATAATATTGCGGCCTTATGTCTGTAACCTCAAAACCGAATTTTTCGTACAACCGTTTCGCGCCTTCATTGGACCGGCCGACCTCAAGGCTACAGATGCCGACGCCTTCGCGACAGGAAAGCCTGATCATCTCTGCCATGAGACTTGAGGCTACCCCTGATTTCCTTAAGTCCTCCCTGACACAAATTTTGTGAACCTGAAGTTCACCGGCAACGACCCAGTAGGTCACGTATCCGGCGATTTCATTATGTAGATCTTTGCGAAGCGTAGCCACAAGGTTGCGCGAGACGGGTATTTGAAGTTCCCGCATAAACACATCCCTGGGCCATGGTTTTGAAAAAGACGAATTCTCAATGGCTAAAATTTCATCAAGATCTTCCATTGCCATACTTCTGATTTTAATCGAATTTTGATCCATCTGGCTTGGATGTGCACATCCTGGGAAATACTGTTGGGAGGGAAATGCCATGGGATTATTTCATTGTCTCAATCATGCGGGCCGGTGCATGATATATGCACATTAATTCTCTATTCCACCTTCTTGCTCAACACCTCGCTCGCCAAATAAATATTTTTTTTGCCATACTCCTTTATATAAGAGGCAAAATCCTTCAGCTTCAGTTCCTGCCTCTTTTCATCAAGTTTCAAAAGCATAGGCAGATTAACGCCGGTGACGACCTCCAGTTTTGCTTCCTTAAGGAAAGATAGGGAGATGTTTGAGGGCGTACCGCCGAAAAGGTCCGTCAGTATCAATACACCCTGGCCCTGGTCCAGCTTTTTGATGCACTGACTCATTTCCTTTTTTATCTCCTCCATCCCCTTTTTCTGATCTACGGAGACATGGCTCACCCCTTCGAATTTCCCTTTTATCAGCTCAGCTGCCTTAATCAGTTCACTGCCGAGGTTGCCATGGGTTGTTATGAGAACTCCGATCATCGTCTATCTCCTGAAAGTCTTTCACCGATGCGTAAGCTAATTTATTGCCCTGTAATTGTCAAGGCTCATTTATTGTTTGCCCCGGAAAGGGGAAATCATTCAATTTAAAAAGAAGTTGAGCGAAACGGAATACCGTTTCCCTGTACATGCACGCATTTTGCACGCATTTTGCCTTGACACACAAAGCCCTCTTGTCTATACTTCCAGCACTCTAAATTAAGCACTTGCGGAAATTACGATCAGCAAGAATGGAACCCTCTTCACATCTTCGGTAGATTCAACCTAAACATGTCGATACAGGTTCCTGAAACGATTTTCGTCAGCGCAATTTACAAAAATAATTCGACTAAGAATCGTACACGGGGTTAATAATAAACGTTTTCGTAAAAGAGATACTTTTTGCTGATTCCTAATAGATAATCATTTTTTCCAGAAAGAAGGATAGCAATGACATCCAATCAGAAACTTCTCAAGTGGGTAGAGGAAATGGCGCATCTTTGCAAGCCGGATCGCGTGCATTGGTGTGACGGATCAGAAAAGGAATATCATGAAATGTGTGATCGCCTTGTCAAGTCTGGCACTTTCATTAAACTGAATGAGGCGAAGAGGCCAAACTGTTATCTCTCCAGGTCTGATCCCGCAGATGTGGCAAGGGTCGAAGAAAGTACCTTTATCTGTTCGAAAAAGAAAGAGGATGCCGGGCCGACAAATAACTGGTACGATCCCGAAGAAATGAAAAAAACCCTCATCGGGTTATTCAGCGGATCCATGATGGGAAGAACCCTGTATGTGATCCCCTTCAGCATGGGACCGTTAGGGTCCAATATCGCCCATATCGGCATTGAAATAACCGATTCGCCGTATGTAGTCTGCAATATGAAGATCATGACGCGCATGGGGAAAGCTGTTCTTGACATCCTGGGAAAAGACGGAGATTTTGTCCCTTGCCTGCACTCTGTTGGCAAGCCCCTCAAGCCCGGCGAAAAAGACGTGCTATGGCCATGCAATAATGACCACAAATACATCGTCCACTTTCCCGAGACGAGAGAAATCTGGTCTTTCGGAAGCGGTTATGGCGGAAATGCCCTCCTGGGCAAGAAATGCCTTTCGCTCCGCATAGCTTCAGCTATGGCCCGCGACCAGGGATGGATGGCCGAACACATGTTGATATTGGGGCTTAAATCCCCGGAAGGTGTGAAGCGCTATATTACCGGCGCCTTCCCGAGCGCCTGCGGCAAGACCAATCTTGCCATGCTGATACCGACAATTCCCGGATGGAAAGCAGAGACCGTGGGAGACGATATCGCCTGGATGAAGTTCGGTGCTGACGGAAAACTCTACGCCATCAATCCTGAATACGGTTTCTTCGGCGTTGCTCCGGGAACATCGATGGCGTCCAATCCAAATGCCATGCTCAGCATGACCAAGAATTCAATCTTTACCAATGTTGCATTAGCGCCTGACGGTGATGTCTGGTGGGAAGAAATGACAAAGGAAAAACCCGAAAAACTCACTGACTGGAAGGGACAACCCTGGACGCCCGGGTCCGCCCGTGACGCAGCGCATCCCAACGCGCGCTTCACAGCCCCGGCAGGCCAATGTCCTGTCATCGATCCAGCCTGGGAGGATCCGAAAGGCGTCCCCGTCTCCGCCTTTCTATTCGGTGGGCGGCGGGCCACTGTCATACCCCTCGTATACGAGGCCTTCAGCTGGCAGCATGGCACCTTTATGGGATCAGTCGCCAGTTCGGAAAAAACCGCCGCAGCGGCGGGAACTGTCGGTGACCTGCGGCGAGATCCCTTCGCAATGCTGCCTTTCTGCGGCTACCACATGGGCGACTATTTCAAACACTGGCTCGACATGGGAAAAAAGACGGACGGAAAGAATCTCCCCAAGATCTTCTACGTAAACTGGTTCCGCAAAACGTCAGACGGTAAGTGGTTATGGCCAGGCTACGGGGAGAACAGCCGCGTCCTGAAATGGATCTATGAGAGGATCGACGGATCCGGGAAAGCCGTGGAAACACCCATTGGTTATGTGCCTGCCCCCGGTGCAATCGATCTTTCGGGGCTTAACGTGTCAGAGCAGGATATGGCGGAACTTCTTAGGGTTGATGTTAACGCCTGGCTCCAGGAAGTGGAAAGCATAAAGAAACATTACAGTCAATTCGGAGACAGGCTGCCTCAAGGTCTCAGAGATGAATTAATCGCTCTGGAAAAGAGATTGCAAAAAGAAAAGAAATAGCATCTGCTAAGGTTGGACAGGATTTTTTCTTCCATTACGGAAGCTTTGTGGCGGCGCACAAGTCCAATTTAGCGCAGTTACTTGATACGGGATTGAAGCGGGTTTGTATTTAGTGTTAGTTCCTCTTTGTCTGGGGCAAACACCATGTCGGCTGTTAAACAGAAATACAGAAATACAGAATCTAAGAAATCAGGATTATTCGAATATATAAAAACCCTGTGCGGCGCCTTGATTGAGGCAGGCATCCTGATGGTCGCTGCCACCACTCTTTATGCCGTTCTCCTTTATTTCTCTAAGATGTTGTGGCATGTTTATGTCGCGACAGACGTCGGCCAGTATTATCTCGCGGAATTTCCAATTCATGCCCAAAGAACCATCAACATTCTGGGCAGGAATCTCCTGGAATTTTCCCTGAAGATGAGCATCCTGGCTTTCCTCGTGTGTATGGGTCTCGCGGTGGTCTGTCGATTACTCCACATCTCAAGATTTCTTTACTTAAACCGTGGCATGTTCGGCAGAATCGCAATCTGCGGCCTTCCGCTTACGGTACTCGTTGCCTGGTTTGCGATGTCTGAATTTGGTCTCCCTGAATGGCACTCTGCTTACACCTATTCCCTGGTGCCTACGCTTGCGGTATTTACGGGATGTTTCAATATTGCGGAGAAGCTCTTCCCGGAGTTCGGTGATGTCTTAAACAGAATATAGACTTGCCTCAAGAACGTATAATTTATTGCCGAGGAGACACGGTTCAACCAGGCTCAAAACATTAGTTATATTGTAGAAGCTCATGGGCGTTAAAAGAACTGTACGTTGCACCAACTGCGGTTGCGAGACTGAACATTACCGGAATCCCTTTCCGACAGTCGATATCATCATAGAGCTCGATGACAGGGGCATTATTCTCATTTCGCGCAAAAATTATCCCTTCGGATGGGCCCTCCCGGGCGGCTTTGTCGACTATGGAGAATCACTCGAGGATGCAGCAGTGAGAGAAGCGAAAGAAGAAACGGGGCTCGACATAAAACTGATCGCGCAGTTTCATACATATTCAAGGCCGGACCGAGACCCGCGCCACCACTCGATATCCACCGTCTATATCGCAAAGGCGAGCGGCGCGCCGCGTGCTGCCGATGACGCCAAAGAGGTGGGCATATTTACGAAAGATGCCCTGCCCGAACCTATTGCATTTGACCATAGAAAAATTTTGGAAGATTACTTCAGCTTCAGAGATGATGACCTCTGAAGCAACCGCAAACCTGACGAGATAAACTTTGCCGTATCATAAGGAATAGAGCGCGTCATACAGTCCCGACGTGCGCATAATGCGCCTCGATACGGCGGCACGAAAGATCCCCTCACTGCCCCATATCTCCACATGTTTTTTCGCCCTTGTAATTCCTGTGTAGATGAGTTCCCGGGTAAGAACCGGAGAATCATAATCAGGGAGAATAAACAAGATGCTCTCGAACTCCGATCCCTGGCTCTTATGAACCGTCATGGCGAAAACAGTTTCATGCTCTGGTAACATTACAGGTGGAAACTTCCTGGTATTGCCCCCGGCATCCCTGAAGAATGCCCGCAATTCATTATCCTGGCCGTGGTCCGGCAGGATGATACCGACATCTCCGTTGAACAGCCTCAGGTTATAGTCGTTGCGCGTAATCATGATCGGCCTCCCGCTGTACCACTGTCCTTCCGGTTTTATAAGGTTGGCCTCTTTGAGAATGCGCTCGACAATCCGGTTCAGAGCAACTACGCCAAAAGGTCCCTTCCTTACGGCGCAGAGAATACGAAACTCGTCGAAGAAGTCTAACATATTGTTTGAATTATCATGTAAATCAATGGCTTTCAAATAAGTATTAAACCTTTTGTTTACAATTGCTCTCACTCCCGAAACCACGGCATCCGGCCCCTTTATATCAGACCAGGAGATATCTCCGTATGTACCTGACCTCAAAATGCTCATGGCACCCTGGCTATTACCCGAATTGACTTCACTACACGCCCTGCTTATCCCTGTATCTTTTTCAAAACGGTAGTTTTTCTTAAGCTCTACGATGCAGTCCTGCATGCCTGGCATGCTGCCGGCATCGGAACCCGTAAGCTCATGCCCCGTGAACGCTTTCAGGGTGCCGGCAAAATCAAACGAATAAGATCGCGTCTCTCCAATCCCGCAGATATCACCCAGGACAGCCCCTGCTTCCACGGAAGACAGCTGATCTCTGTCTCCCAGAAGAATCAATCTGGCCTCCGCTGGCATGGCCTGGACAAGCTTCGACATGAGTGGCAGGTCGACCATGGATGCCTCGTCTATAACAACCAGATTGAATGGGAGAGGATTTCCCTTGTTAAACCGGAAATAGGGCGAATTTTTCAAGCTGCCCAGAAGACGGTGAATAGTCGTCGCATTGTCGGGAATGGCGGCCTTGACGGCATCCGGTGTCGCCAATCCTTCCCTGTTCCTCCTGATTGCCTCCTGGAGACGAAACGCAGCCTTTCCCGTTGGGGCAGCAAGGGCGATGCGCAGTTCTTTGCCCTTTGACTGCTCTACAAGAAGGGCCAGCACCTTTGCCACTACAGTTGTCTTGCCCGTTCCGGGACTGCCTGATATTACGGAAAATCTCTTCAGGAAGGCCGTGACGGCGGCAATCTTGGCCCAGTCCGCATATCCTTCGTCATCCGGAGTCGCAGGAAATAACCTGGATAGACTCTCTCTAAATAGCGGGACATCTACTTCATCGAGACGCGCTTGATTGTTCTTATCATCTATATCTCCGATCCGATCTTTGATGAAATCGGCAAGCGTCCTTTCATAGTCCCAATATCGATAGAGATAGAGTCGCGACCGATTATCAAGGATAAGGGGTTTATAATCACCGGGTCTTCCCACAACTTTACATCCCTCGAGAACGGAAGACCATTTGGCCAATGCCGGGCAGAATATCGTGTCCGCATCATCGCCTTCACCATTTAAGGGCCTGCCTTCTACAGATGAAAGGTCAAGGCATATATTTCCCTCTCTCGTAAAACGGCTGACCATTGCGGCAGCAAGCAATATCTCCGGGGTTTCATTTTCCGAGAGTTGCGTCATGAAATGGGCAAAGTGAATATCCAGGTCGGAAAAATATTTGTTAGCAATATTTAGATCAATTGTACTCATATGCTTTAATTGATGAGCGCCAGGAAAATATGGGTCATTCCCGCCCCCGATAAGGACATTCGAGGGCAGGCTCCGGTGGAAATCCAGATGCCGTATCAAGCACGGCATGACATACTATGTGTTTCCTATCAAAGTCTGCGTTAAATCCTCTACAAGTCTTTCCTCGGGGCGGTCATAATAGATACCGTAGTGATGCCCCCAGGCAGGATCCATCCCGCGGAGGAATAAATAATACACCCCCCCGAAATGGGTCTCATACTTGTAATCAGAAATCCGTAATTGCAGAAACTTATTCAAGGCCACCGTATAAATGTGATATTGGAGAAAGTAAAAAGACTCCGCCATCACGCGGGAAAGTGTTGCTGCATCGTAATCCGTCACCTGGGCCCCTAAGAAGTTTGATTTCCAGTCAACTAAGTAAAACCTGTTTGCGTACCTGAACACCATATCCATGTAGCCCTTCATGTATCCTCTTGCGGGGCTGAACCAGAGCTTCTCCATAATTTCAGGGATTGCCCGCACACCGTCCGTTTTACACCTCGATCCGGCATTATTATAAATTGACCTAAGTGCTTCCGGAGAAATGTGCTTAAGCGGAAAATAAAATTCGAGTTCATTGATGCGGTCGCGGACGTTTACAGCCGCGAGCTTCAACCCATTATCCTCTGAATCAAGTGGGATCTTGACGACACTTTCCAGCATGGAGGTGACCGCATCAACCCACTTGTCCTCGAAGCCGTATTCAGGAAGTTTCTGGGAGACAAGAGTTCTTGCCGCGCCCATATCTTTTTGCGTGTAGTCCATGTGCTCCATGATGTCATGAAGAAAACTCCCTGCCCTGGCGCCTTTGGGGAATGCGAAAATTCCCGACGCCTGAGGACCGGTCGCATCTTCATCGGAAATATCCATGTGAGGACTGATATCCCGGTCCGGGAGATCAGCAACATGGGGTCTATCGGAAGTAAGGTAAGAGAAACTTGCTATTTTCCAGGATCTGTCAATAGTCCGGGAAAAATGGCGGTACTCCGCTCTCTCGCCTATATCATAGCGCGCCCAGTATTTACGCACTGCCTCAACGGGCATTTCATAGGCATCTATAGTCCCTGCAGATTTTTGCACAACATCACAGATATCGCTCACAAGTTCACTGTCCGTTAATTTACAATAACGCTCATCGGTTTCGTCGATAACGTTGTCACATGAGTCCGCTCTACCACTGTGGAACAGATATGCAGGCGCGGAAGTGCCTGCCTCATTAAATTTTCCCCAAACCAGATAACATCGATGCCTTGCCCTGGTAAGTGCAACGTATAGGAGACGAACATTTTCAGCGAGTAGCTCCTTCCTCGCATTCTCTTCACTGCATTGCCGGTTGGTAGAACCGACGTCACAGGTTAATCTCCAATCATTGTGTTCATCATGAAAAAATAAAACATCGCCCTTGATATTCGAATCTCCCCATACAAAAGGACAAAAGACGACGGGATACTCGAGGCCCTTGCTTTTATGGACGGTAACGACCTTCACGGCCTTTTCATCGCTTTCAAGCCGAATCTGCTCTTCATCGGATCGCATAGTTTGGGTACCCTTTTGCTTTATAAGCCACCTCAGGAGTGCCATCGGTCCCAGCCTCTTTCCGACAGATTCACGCTGAAGGAGTTCCGAGAGATGAAGAACGTTGGTCAGGCGACGCTCACCATCGGGATAACAAAGAAGACGCTGTTTGACATGTTCCCAAGCCACGAGCTGCCTGAACATCCTGATAAAGCCGTGGGCATGCCAGATTTCATGATAGTTCCAGAAGCGCTCGATCCATATCCTCCATTCATTTTCATCCTTGATGAATCTATCCAGATCCTTCCCATCTGCTCCCATCATATCCGTAGTCAGGGCGCCTCTTATAAGTCCTTCGCGATCCGGATAGGCAATACCCTTCAATACCCTTTCCATCTCCACTGCTTCACGGGAATTAAAGATATTTTCCTTCATATGGAGGACACTGGGAATGCCTATTTCAGAGAGAGATTCCTGAACAAGAACGGCCTCCCTGTTCGTTCTTACCAGAACGGCGATATCTCCTTCATGGATGGGCTCAATGCCGATGAGAGCCTTCCCTTCCCTGCCCAACTCAAGCAACCTTGCTATCTCCGATGCCACGGCACGGCAAATGAGCGATCTCGCCCTGCCTTTCGCCAGGCCTTTTGCTGTCGGTGATAGCCTGTCTCCTGGAACGATCCACAGATGCAGAGGAGCTTCATTTTTACCATTCACTTTCAGATATCTTTGTTCTTTACCGGAGGCTGCCTCAGCCGGTTGAAAAGAAATCCCGTCATAAACGAAAGCTTTATGCCTGTGTGAAAAGAGAGCATTGATAGCCTTCACCAATCCGGGTTCGGACCGCCAGTTCTCTCTGAGAGCATATTGCGTTTCAATGACGGATGCCGCCTTCATGTAGGCAAACACATCCGCACCCCGGAAGTCGAATATGGTCTGTTTAGGATCGCCAATAAGAAAAAGGTCCCCACCTTCCTTTCCAAAAATGGCGTGGAAAATTGCGTACTGAATCGTATCCGTATCCTGAAATTCGTCAATTATCGCAGATTTGTATTTGCGCCTGATAGCTGTTGCAAGGGCGTCACCCCCCGCCCCTTCCAGCGCTGACCGCATTTTCAACAGGAGGTCATCGTAAAACATAATATTCCGCAGGCCCTTCCGGGCCGCGATTTCTCTTCTGGCAGTCAGGATCATCTCCGTCTTGAGAAACAGAAGATGTCTTTCCATGAGATCTGTCACTGCACGGGCCATAACAGCGACGTCCTCGCATACAGCGAAAAAGTCATGACTCGGCGCTACTGCCCCCTTCTTTATTGATGCGCTGATTCGTGCCTGTGTGAATTTTTCAAAGTCTTTAAACAGCGTGAAGTGTTGCCCGCCGGAAGCGAGAAATCTTTGCATGGCCTCTGTCATGGCAGGCACTCTGCTGCCATAAACATTGGCCTTGAGACTTTGGCTTTTAAGCTTCTCGGAGATCTCTTCCTGCGAAGCTGTCCACATCTCCCGAAGCCTGTTGAGTTTCTCTTCGAAAAGCGTCAGCGAGTCGGCAATTGCGGCGATGCCCGGAGGGTCCGCTTCGGGAACGATCCTGGCATCAGGGTTCATGGCGTTATTGCCCAACAACTTGAGAAAATATCCCGGCTTGAAACCCTGATTCATGGCATACTCGACCAGTTCCGGAAGGGAGTCATAAAAATGACTTCTCCAGAAGTCCTCCACTATCTCTTCTCTTAAGTCTTCCTGATTCGTTACCATTTCCACATCAAAAAGAGTGCCGCTCTCGAAGGCATTTTCATAGAGCATTCTCTGACAGAAGCTGTGAATGGTAAAGATTGCGGCCTCATCAAAATCCCTGATTGCGGAGGTGAGCCTTTCCACTGCTATCTTCCGGTCTCCCTCATTAGGATATTTTTCCAGAAGCCCTCTTAAGAAAGGTTCATCACATTGCCCCTTCGCAAATGAATCCAAGGCATCCTTGAGTTTTCTCCGGATCCTGTCCTTCAACTCTTCTGTAGCCGCAACAGTAAAGGTAACCACGAGGATATCTTTAACAGCCAGTCCTTTCTCTACTATGAGACGGACAAAAAGGCACGTTACGGCGTAGGTCTTTCCTGTGCCTGCCGCGGCCTCAATAAGATTGTTCCCGTCAAGAGGACTGTTAATCGGATCAAATTGTTTCATGTGTCCATAATTATCCTGTTTGCTGCCATAACGTTATGGTTGCAGATCTATTTGATGTGCGAAGAGCGGCGCAAAAATTTCTTCTGCAATCCCCTGAAACTCTATATCAAGGGGGTCCACATTGCGGAAGCAGAGGCCAAAATATGGGTCCTCGCATTCGCCCGGCCTTTCGCCGAAATCACTCCTCTCCCAAATCTTCCTTGCCTCCTCTGCACCTCTATCTTTCGATTTCCCCTTTATGAGTACCGCCTGCGCATACGCCCATGAACTGTCAGGAAAAAATTTGAGTGGTTTGGATAAGCCCATCCGATATATCTTTAGCAGTCTCGCAAGTATCTCCTCAGGCTCATCGACCGGCGTGTATTCCCACGCGCCGGCGCTGCCAAATAGATAGCTCCGGCGCGGATAGCCGTCTTTTCCAACAGCATTTAGCACGAGCTGCCGCAGCCATGCCTGCAGGAAGTCCATTGCCTTAAGTCGTGCGTACCGGAAATGCGTCACGCCGCCCGCATGAATGGAATCGATACGGCCCGTCAGCATGAACCCGGAAATCTCCATGTTGATATCCAGTGGAGACAGTCTCTCTTTAATAATATAAGGGCGAATACTTTCGGCAAATACGTCTACATCTTGAGCCAGACTGTCATAGCGATAAGACCCAACCGTACCATAGGGAAGCTGCCCTGATGCTTTGGCAACGGCAAAATAGTCGTCGAGGTTCCATCCTGCAAGCGCCTTCTCCACGAGAGTTTGTTCAAGGCTGTATTTCGCGAGACCCGTAAGATCAAATAATTCCTGCTCCCGAAGTTGTTCTGCTTCATCTTCAAGTGTCACGCAAAGACGTCTCTGCAGGATGAATCTCGCCGGATTTCTGAAAAAGCTCATGAGATCGTTTAAATCAACGGTTTTCCATTCGTCTCCCGGTTCATAAAGCACGCCGTCTAAAAAAACAGAAGGAGATGCACTCGGATTTAAGAGACTGCTCGCACCCATGCAATCTTCCTCGGAATAACTGAACAGCCTCGAATCGCCCCTGAAGTATTGGGGGTTGAAGGCCTGCAGGCGATGCTTAGTTACTACGTGCGGAGATATGTCTTTCCCGCTAATCTCAAAGCCCTGCTTTATGTAATCCAGAAGTTCACTTACAAGCACTGACGGCGGGATAAGGCTGTTGTCCTCGATGCTCTGACCGATATAGCTGATATACAACCTTTCTCTTGCCGATAGAATAGCCTCCAGGAAGAGATAGCGGTCATCGTTTCGCCGCGACGGATCACCCGGCCTCGGCGATTTCAACATCAGGTCAAAGCCCAATGACCTTGACTGGCGGGGAAAGCCGTTGTTATTCATACCCAGAAGGCATATGACCTTAAAGGGAATGCTCCGCATGGGCAGCATGGCACAGAACGTCATGCCGCCTGTCAGGAAGCCGGAGCCAAGCATTTCTTCCGCAAGGACATGCCTCAAATAATACTTTATTACATCGATCCCGACGGCTCCGCGAAACCTTGCATTGACCTGCATGCCCTCCAGTCCCCTGAGCTTCTGTCTGAAAACATGGAGCCCCCTTTCCGCTTCCATATCATCATCGACTTGAAAGAATTTATCCAGGATGCCAATCAGTGTCCGCGACCAATCATCGATAGTCATCAAGCGGCCAAGGTCGTTTGCCTGCCTAAACAGTTCATCTATGAAAGTCAGGAACCGGCCCAGAGCCGCCGCCTCACCACCTTCAATATTATCGTAAGGCAGAACCCCCTCAAAGAGTCGATCATCCTTCTGAGGCATCGCATAACCCAGGATCAGACGCTCCAGTCCTGCCTTCCAGGTATTTTCTGAAAAACCCGGAAGTCCGATGTGCCGGCGATTTTCTCCGTCGATCCCCCAGTAAATACGTGTATCCCCAACCCACCATCTGATCACGGCAACATCCTTCTCGGAGAGATCGAACTTCCTGCCGACATAGGTCGATTCGAGGATGGAAATGATGCGCGATACTTCAAACCGGCTCCCGAAGAGGTCTAAAATCTCGAAGAAGGTGTCAGTAATCTCAACCTCTGTCTTCACACTGATATCGGCTATGCTGAAGGGGATGCGCTGTCTCTCGCTCGATTCCCTGCTTTCAGGAATATCGAAGACGGCCTGAATGAAGGGTGCATACGCCTCAATATCCGGTGTCATGACCAGGATATCTTTGGGCATCAGTGAGGGTTCTTCTTCGAACATGGCCAGAACATTGTCATAGAGAATCTCGACCTCCCGCATTTTACTATGACACGAATGGATTTGTATCGACGAGTCATCATGGGAAATGCTTAACTGCGGGTCATCTTCTTTCCTGCCCCTGTCCCGTAAGTTGAGCATGTCTGATTGTACGGCTGAAAGTACGTTTTTTTCACCACCGTTCTCAAAGGAATCGTAATATTCAGCTTGAAAATCAGACATGCAGCCAAAAAATTCCCTTCCGAGGGAACCCAGTGATGATAGCAGGCTGTTGCCCCTTTCCAGATATAATGCTTCTTCGGTAGGGCTCTTCCTCCCCGTTTTCTCTCTTACTCTTGACAGCTCCCGCCTCATCTCCCTATCGGAGCGGATATCAAGCCAGAATTCCTGTGACGGGCTCATGAGGAAAAAATTGACTTCTATTGAGCTGGCAAGCGCATGAATAATCTCTAAATGAAAGCGCGGTAGCGACGAAATGCCGAAGACTGAAATCCGTTCAGGCAGAAGGTCTACGTCAATGCTCTGATATTGCATTTTTTTAAGAAAGTCATCCCTGAGCCTGGCAGGGTGATAAAAATAATCTCCCTTCATCAATGCACGCCATATTTCCGCCTGCCACTTCTCATCTTTCTCGCCGGTCCCTCCCGCCTCCCAGGACATCACCATCTCAGGCCGAAAAATCAGATACTGATCAAAAACATGTGCTATTCGCTCCGCAAGCTGGAAGAGCTTCAGGTTAAAGGGCAATCCCCTCCCTTCGTCAGCTGCATCGCTGCCGGAGAGATAGACATCGATAGTTTCGAAGCCGCGGCTTTTTGCAAATGACGGAAGTAATCCCAGGATTTTCCACGTCATTGTGTCGGGATCGGTGGCCTGATTCTGCTGAAACTCCGGCATTACAGCGGACATAACGCGTGCCACAAATGCTTTGGGAAAGGCAAAGGAGATATTTGCTGAGATTCCCAGATGATGAGCCAGCCGCATGGAGACCCAGCGTTCCATCCCCCGGCTCTGCACAATAATCACCTCTTTGTCCAAAGGCGAAGAAAGAGGCGCCTTGAGAACTTCACTCAGATTCTCTGCCAGGGTTTCCAATCTGTTGCTGGTAAAAAGTCTTAACCCCACTTCATGCCTCGCTCGCCCCTATGCATGCTCGAACAGCTCAATCCTTATCCGGACTGTGATCCAGCTCCCGAAGCCATGCTTCGTTTGCCGGAGACTGGTCCAGAACCCGCGTGGCAATCGCGAAAACAACAGGTCCTGTCAGCAGCATGCCAGCGGCAATGACTACCTGCTTCCAACTGTCGCCCGTGCCTAAAAGGAAAAAGACGAAGCATACGGCAGCAAAGATCACAACCGAACCGGTAGACAGAATGACGCCTGCCCAACCGCCAGGAATCCGGAAAGGGCGGGAAAGTTTTGGTCTCTCGCGGCGCAACTTGATGAGGGCGTAAAATTGGAGCAGAAGGGCCGTGGAATAGATCAGCACGTTGATCACGACCAGTTTCTTGAAATCGAGCAGGCAAAAAAGACTGTAAATAATGGAGCATATCAGAAGAGAAATGTGGGGAGTTCCCCATCGGGCATTCCGCCTTGCAATCCATTTGGGGAAGAACCCATCCTCGGCCATGGCAAAAGGCAGGCGTGATGTATAGAGAAGCTGGCTATTGAAAAGACTCCATACACTAAACATGACTGCAAGAGACATAGTGGCTCCCAGCCATGGCCCGACTACCTGACCGGCCACCTTGGCAATATCTCCGGTCTGCCACTCGCTCCAATTCACTGTGGTCCCAACTCCTACTCCCATGGGAAGCAAATAAAGCAGGGTAATCAGGGGGACGGAAATCATCAGGGCCAGCGGATAATTACGCCTGGGGTTATCCACCTCGCCTGCGAAGGTGCTCACATTGTCCCATCCCGAATAATTCCAGATGACCACCGCCAGTCCCAGGCCAATGGTCTGGATCAAATTGTCGCCCCCTGTAGTCCAGGGAAGCCAGGGAGCGTGTTCAATCTTCGATACGCCAAGAATTGTGAAAAGCAAAAAAGGAATGGTGACGATCACGAATGCAAGAACGGAGCTGCGGCCTACGGAGTGTGCGCCGCGCAGGTTAATAACCAGAGAGGTATAGATAACAAGCAGACAGACTAACCAGTGCTGCCATCCGGCGAGATGGGGGAAAAAATATTTTGCATAATCGGCAAAGAGCACGGGATAGATGGACATGTCCACAAAGGTGAAAATCCAAATCCACCAGCCTTGCTGAAAACCCCAGAAACGTCCCAGGGCAAAGTACACCCAGCGGTAATAACCCCCATGGACGGGTAGCATGGAGCTCATCTCTGATACCATCAAAGCCACGGGAAGGCTCCATAGAAGAGGGGTTGCAATGAGTAACAGGAGGGCAAGCCCCGGGCCAGTTGAGCTCACCAGTTCTTCTAACCCGAAGGCACCGCCGCTGACCGTAAAATAAATGATACCGACCAGAGGTATGAGAGAAATCTTTTTCAATGAAAAACCACTTCGAGTTTGATAGACTTTTTGAAGACATTCTTTGACGGTCTGAAGTATAGGAAAAGCAGTCCCGAGTGTCAATGAGTTTTACTATGCGAAAGAAAAACATCCTCCGTTGCCTTGAGAGTACTCCTGGCACCCGGAGGACTTCATTCCTCAACTGTGTTGCCCCGCGGAATATGGTAAAGTCTTCTCAGAACCTCATCAAAGTAGTCAGGCAGGTAACGGTTCCACAGCTTGATCGGCAATTCACCCAGTTCACGCTGTGATGAATAAGGAAAGACAAACAGATACTCCATGAGGTACTCTATATTCTTTGCGAGGTGTCCGTTATACGGCTGCCGCAAGCGCTGCTCGATGATCCGGTCTTCATGCATGCATCGGCCGATTTCGCTCTCCAGCATTTCTTCGTAATCGGAAACTATTATTTCCAGATATATATGCTCCTCCCCGGATCTGACGAATTCTGCAAACTCTCTATTGGAATCACCCGGCCTTGAGCCTCTAAGGTGCATGATGTCAATGATCTTCTCACTCAAAGGCTGACTGAGTATCTCTTCGCTGGGCGGAGCGTAACACACGATCACATTGGTCGCATTGTACTTCCCCGTATGTCGCTCCTCACCAACGATTTCACATCCCTCCATATGTCGGAGCACATTCAGCAACTCTCCTTGCTGTGAATCTTCGAGTATCACCTTCATACCCGCCACATCATTGATTATCATATCTTCAACATCATGAATCTCCCGCTTCTGTTTGAAATCTTCAAGCAAGCGATTCTCAGCCTTGAGGAATTCTTCAATCATCTCTTCCTGTGATGTCGCCAGCTCCTCCCTGGGAATGCCAAGAGTTCGGGCGCGATCATCTGCAAGCAGATCGGCGCGTTTCCTTATAGCATCGAATATCCGGTCGATAATCCTGCGGGCAGATTTCTCCGCCATCCTGTGCACACGCTTTTTCCTGCTTGACCCAAGATATTCGTCTGCAGAGTCGCGTTTCCCGAAAAATAACGTCGCATGGAAAGGAGTCTCCCTGTAAAAGCGTTCCGGCTCAGCGTGGTAGTCAGCAATTAATGCGTCTATCCGCGGGTTATGATAAGGTGGATTGGCAACAATTATGTCCTTGAGGTCACTCTTTATGTAGGCAGGCCTGCAGTACAGTTCACATTTATGCAGTTCATGAAAAACTTTTTCTGAAAATATCTTAAGATACCTGGAAAGGTATATATTATTGAAATGAACCAGGCGGGTAATCAAATCCGCATCGGACGGATGTACCTCGCCGTACATCCACCTCCGTATGAAATCTTTCAAATCATTTCGATGCAGAAAACTGTTAATAGTGATCATAATTTTTTTGCTCCCTGCAAGCTTCTTCGTGCTGAAAAGCGTTTAGGGTCAGGCATCTCCATCCTTTCTGCATTTACAGAAATATGTTTTAATGCTAAAGGCCAATAAGACATGAACCATAACTTTACTTAAACTTAATATATAAAATGCATAATGACAACGCATTTTTCCCCTTTGCCAATAATTTATGTAGTTTGAAATTGTAGTAATTTACGAGCGAAGTGAAATGAACATGAAAAAGCGTCTCATTATTTTGTCGGGCCCATCGTGTGTCGGGAAATCGCCTCTGATCAAAGCCCTCAAGAGAGTGCACCCGGAAATATCCTTCCAGATGCCCATCCTCCACACCAGCCGGCCACCCAGATCTATTGAAACGGAAGGCCTCGATTACTATTTTCGTTCCGAGCAAGATATAAGGTCTTTTCCGCGTGAGCGTTTTATCGTAGGTCAAATACGAAAAATCTGGCAGGCTATAGACCTCATGGAAATGCAAATGCTATTTACCCACAGCAGCCTGATTATCCTTGAAATATATCCCACCCTCGGCAAACTGTTTCGAGATCATCCATTGATACGGAAGTTAACTGCTGATTTTGAGGTTTGTACCGTCTTTATCAGCCCTGCTTCGGAAGATGAGATTCATGCCCTGCAGATTAACAAGGGTTTTGCATCACCGGAAGAAACCGCAGCCGCCATCATGCTGCCCAAACTTATCAGCCGCACGCAACAGCAGGGGAAGCTCCTTACCCCGGAAGTATTGGAGGATCTTGAAATACGGGCATCCATGGCCTGCGAAGAGATGAAGATGGGTGAGAATTATACCTATCGGATTGTCAACCATGACGGCGAAGATTCGAATAACTGGCGCTACACGCCCCCTATGGGTGACGCGGGTGTGACACTGACGCATTTCGTAAATATCATTCGCCGATAGAAGTAATCCCGTTGCCAACGACGCATCAAAGCTCACAAATAATCCTTGACGCTGATAATGAAAATCGCTACTTCTACCCGAAACAAAGGGGCAATGAAATTGCCTTAAATATCTCATGAGGTACAGGACATATGACACAGGATGTTTACGAACGTTTAGCCCTTCATTTGGATAGCCTACCCGGTGGTTTCCCCCGTACAGAATCGGGCGTGGAGATGCGTATCCTCAAACGTCTGTTTACTGAAGATGAAGCGGCCCTGGCCTGCCATCTGCGGATGATGCCGGAGCCTGTGGAAAGAATTGCGAAACGCGTCAGCCTGCCGACGGAAGAATTGGCGGAACAACTCTACCAGATGTCACGCAAAGGGTTGATCTTCCGCGCCGACATGGCCGAAGGTCCCCGCTACATGGCAGCCCAGTATGTCGTCGGTATCTGGGAGTATCACGTTAATGATCTGGATGAAGGCCTGATCAGGGATATGAATGAATATATCCCCCATCTAATCGATCCATTCCTAAAACTTAAAACCAAGCAACTGAGAACTATACCGATCGGGGCCAGCCTGGACGGGCAAGGAACTGTGATGCCTTACGAGGGGGCCCGAAATTTGATTGAACAGCAGAGCAAGATTGTTGTCGCGCCCTGTATTTGCCGGAGAGAGCATTCTATGATCGGAAAAGGCTGCGGCAAGTTGGCTGAGGCCTGCCTCATTTTTTCCGGCGCCGCTCATTTTTACGAGAAGAACGGTCTGGGGCGTTCAATCAGCCGCGAAGAAGCCCTGCAAATCCTGAACAAGGCTGAAGAAGATGCCCTTGTTCTCCAACCGACCAATGCACAGAAGATTATGGCCATGTGCCTTTGCTGTGGAGATTGCTGTCAGATACTAAAAAGCCTCAAGAGACTGCCCAAACCGGCTACCCTTGTCCATACCAATTACTACGCCAGGATCAGGAAGGAAGAATGCATAGGCTGTGAAATCTGCGTGGATAGATGCCAGATGGAGGCCATCAGCATGAGGGACGACGTTGCCGAGATCGATCCTGACCGCTGCATAGGCTGCGGCCTCTGCATACCGAAGTGCAGCGCCGACGCCATCGATCTTATCCGCAAAGATGAAAAAGATTGTTACACACCCCCGGACAATGTAGTTGAAACACTAAGGTGCATTGTTAATGAAAGGTCTATCAAATAGATCATGAATTTACTCGTCCTCAACGGCAGTCCCCGCAAGAAAGGAACGGTCGCCACGCTTTCACTTGTGCCCTGACTTGTACAAAGCCGTGCCATTATCTTTGTTCCTAGATTCTTCAGTTTAGTTCTAAGCGCCGTACGCCATTTTCGTATCTATTATGTGAATACTTCACGCACCGTTTGATGCATGTAAAATATGGAAAAGCGGGATAACAACAAAACATCCACCGTAACCTGCAAGCGATGCGGGAAGTGCTGCCTGTCTGCTTACGCTCCTGCAAGTGAAGAAGATATAGAAAGATGGAGGCGTGAAGATAAAAAGGAAATACTCGGTGTCATGGAACATTCAGAAGCCGCATGGGCAGGAGACATTGTCGTATCGTCAGAAAATGGAAAAATACTGTTTAACTGTCCTTTCCTCAGATATGAGGGGGAATATTGTTCCTGCACGATCTACGAAGACAGGCCTACGACATGCAGGGCATTCAAACCCGGATCCTCCGAACTATGTTCGCAGTTCAAAGTACCCAACTAAAGCATTTCGAGGTGAAAATCACATGAATATCTTCATCTGGCGGCACAGCAAAAAATTCTCCAGTTGGTCAATGTTCGATGAGCCGCATATCTACAAGGATAATTATATGCAGGCGGAGGTTGTCGTCCTGGCCCATTCTAAAGAGGAAGCCCTGAATCTCTTAAGTGAGGACGATAAATGGGATATCGAAGAATTGAAAAGAATTCAACCGATAACAGTTCCCTTAGACCGACCTTGCATAGTAAGCAAATTAATTTACTTTGGATAACTCATCTACTGTTGATTTGTATTATCTATTATGATAGCATTAGCCGCATATTTTGATAACTTAGTACATCATATTAAGGTGTCATATCGACCGAAGGGAGATATCTTTTAGTTTTACCCCCATTATTACGATTTCTCGCTGCCCCTTCGCGATGCTCAGGGCTTCGGCTCACCGAAATGACAATCGCGTTCTTATGAACATTTTATTTGTCTGTACGGCCAACATAGTGAGAAGCTTCATGGCAGAAAGGATTCTCGTAGAAAAGCTGAAAAAAGACAGGAAGACCGGTATCGGCGTTTCTTCTGCCGCCGTTATAGACATGCATGCCATGCCCGCCGATCCCACAGCCGTTGAAATATTGCATGAGCACGGCTTCGATGGCGCCGGTCACCATTCAAAGCCATTGACGGAAGACATGGTCTCCCAGACGGATATGATCATTGTCATGGAAGGTATCCATAAGAAAATAATTCTTGACCAGTACCCCGAAGTGGAGGCTAAGATCCATCTCCTCAAATCATTTTCTCCCGATTATAATGAAGAGTACGCGGGCATTAAGGATCCCTACAAGCTTTCAATATTTCAGTACAGGCTCTGTTTTTCAGAGATCTATATGGCAATCGATGGGTTGATGAAATGTATTTAGAATACTGGGGCTTTAAGAAATTCCCGTTCGAAAATGTTCCGGATCCGGAGTTCATGTACTACTCCCATGAACACGTAGAGGCTCTCGCCAGGATGGTCTATGCCGTGAAAAGGAGAAAAGGAGCAGCCCTTCTCACAGGCGATATAGGAAGCGGAAAGACCCTCCTCAGCAGGGTTTTCATTCAGCAGCTTCCTGAGAGAGATTTTGAGATTGGATTGATAACAAACCCGTCGCTTGAGCCGCTCGATTTTTTGAAGGAGGTCCTCTATCAGATAGGCCTGAACATTCGGACAAATTCAAAGACAGAGCTTCTCGCCATCTTGAATACGCGGCTGCTCGAAAATGTAAAGAAAAACAGAACCACCCTGCTAATTATCGATGAGGCGCAGTTGATCCACACCGATACCTTCGAAGAGATCCGCTTGCTCCTGAACTTTCAATTAAACGACAAATTCCTGATGACATTTGTTCTCATCGGACAACCGGAGCTGAAGGATTTGATAAGGCAATTTAAACAGCTCGATCAGAGGATCGCCATCAGATTCCATTTGAACCCTCTTAATGCCGATGAGACGGCAAAGTATATAACCTATAGAATGGAAAAGGCCGGCCGAACTAACGGAATTTTTCCTCCCGACTCTATTGAAGAGATATATCTTTATTCCGAAGGCGTGCCGAGAAAAATAAACAATGTCTGTGACCTGGCTCTTTTAATTGCTTCCAGCACGAAGCAAAAAACCATTGGCCCGGACCTTGTTAAAAAAGTAATAAAAGATTCACTATAATATGGAGGATTGAGTAGTGAACACATCAAGAAGAAATTTCATGTCCGCGTTATTCGGTGCGGGTATTATACTGTTGGAAACACAAGATAGCAACTTTCCGAATTCCTCGACCCGTTTCTGGTGGCAAGAAGGACGAGGCCAGCGGAATGCTCCCCTGGTCAAAGAATCAAGGGGAGAAACCTAAGAGCTGGTGGAAATGGTGCTGCACTTGGTTGAGGCGCAAGTCCCACCTGTTTTTTTCTTGCAACTGACCTTCGTAGCTGAGGCGCCGGTCAGCGTCGATGTCTTGCAGCCGGCAAGGACGTTTTCCTCCGGCGTCCCCCTGCCCAGCACAATCAGTTGAGGCGTTGTCCATTTTTTCCTTTTGTCTTCCATGCGTTCCCTCCCTTACTCGAACACAAATTATCCTTATTTACAAAGACACTTTTGCTGATTTTAAGTTATTTTTGGTGGATGTCAACTGAATTGTGTAGAAATGTAGGCCATCAGATAATGTTTGTACGAGTTTAGAGAGAAATGCGAGACCAATAACGTGGAATTTAATACTCATGGTACAAGTGATTTCATGGCAATTTTGGATGGCCAACAAAGATTGGCAGCTCTATATAGGCCTAAAAGGTAGCTATGCACGGGTGAGGCCGTTTTTCAGGCAAAGGAGCCAACTTTTCATATTTCTTTCGGTGCCGCACTTTCCCTCTTTCCGAACGTTGCAGCCCGGATGTGCGTCACCCGGCAGAAATATTCACACCATTCATCCATCCGGCCGCATTCCAGATAGGCCTGAGCGGGGCACCATTGGCATTGGTTCATGAGTGGGCAAATACGACACCTTTCCAAAAATTCATGATTCGTCGACGTCCGTGCAAGCACGCGGGGAACGAAATCGAACCAGGCGTCGGCAAGAGTTCCCAGGCGCAGATTATAGAGGCAGTCGTGCTCCCAGAGAGAGGGGCAGAGGCGGAAGAGGCCGTTATAGCTGACAGCGAAGCTGCCGCCTCCCGCGCCGCACTGGAAAAGGCGATCAGTCACCTCTTGTGAGAGGATCGCCATTTCCGGCTTCGAGCATCTCTTTTCCAGCGCCGCCGACCGTTTTGGGTCTGCCTCATCGATCGCGATGATTTCCTCGGCGGATAACCGTTCAGCGAGTATTTCCCCGTTTCTTTCCTCGTTTCCGTCAAAGCGCAGTTGGAGGATCGGATCGAAGCGGAAGAGGTCTTTCGTTCCTTCGCAGCAAAAACGGGCGATGGCCGGTAATTCATGCGCGTTAGAACGCAGCGCCATCGTCTTTAGGTTCACCTTGATTCCCCCCTCAAGAAGCTGAGCCAGACCGCGGCGGAAGGCGGCGTATGAACCGGGCATGCGCGTGACCCTCTCATAGGTTTCTTCGGTGGCGCCGTAGACGGTGACCTCTACGTCGCGAGGAGGATAATCCTTGAATAGTTTGAGGTGCTTTTCGGTAATCAGGCAGGCATTCGTAAAAACCGAAACAAGCAGTCCCTTCTTTTTCAGCAACTGGTAGAGATCAAGAAAATCTTCCCTGATCAGGGGCTCGCCGCCGGTGAGCAGGCACCAGAGGGAACCGAGAGAAACGGCCTGATCCGCGATATTGCCGATTTCCTCCAGCGTCAGCTCGTCCCGGAGGGCCGTTGGGTCGTCCGGAGGGAGGTTGATGTAGCAATGGCGGCAGTTGTTGCAGCAGCGGGCGGTGACTTCCAGGTCAAAGGAGAGAGGGATCCGTTTCTCGTCGAGTCTGTTCCAGAGGGTAAAGTCGGGCAGACGCATTAAGGAAACTAACTCTTTACTCAAAGCCGTTGCCTCCTCCTGAAATAGGCATACAGTGGTCCTGCATGCTTCCGTATCACTGCCAACAGCCCCCTATGGTTCAAAAGGGCGATAAGGCGGCGCTCCGGTCCGAGGCCCAGCCTGATCCTTCTGCCTCTCCGCTCCACGCGCGTGACCCGTCCCATAATCGCCTTCCGGGGAATCACCCCGTCCGGCTTCCCCGGCATGTTGTCTCCCTGCAGGAGGAAGGCATCTTTATTACCGGACAAGACCCTGTGGATGCAAAGCAGTTTTGTTTCCGGATGGAGGAAAGCCACCACATCTCCGGGATCCGGCAGGCGGGAGGAGATCGGAGATACGGAGATGACATCGCCATCCCTGATGAAAGGGGTCATGCTGTGCCCGCCGGCGTTGAATCGGAAAGGCAGTCCTTTTGAGTGCACCGCCCGCATGAGCTCGATCAGGGCTTCCCCGGAAAGGGACAGATCATTTTTCATCACGTCGGGGTACTGGTATTCACGTAACGGTTGCTTCGACAATCATTCTCCTTTTCAGCAATTCCTCGACGATGCCTGTTACATCCCTTTCGATTTCTCCCGATTCGGCCTGGTATTCTCCCGACAGTGCCGCGACTACCTCTGTCACGGTTTTTTTGCCGTCGAGCATTTTCCAGATTTTTGTGCCGGTTTCATTCATGGAAAAGAGGTCGTCCTCCATGTCACCCACCCCGGAAGTAAGGGGAACGATAATCAGTGCCCCGTCAATTTCTCTTGCCACCACGCCGTTGGAGTGGGCGTAAATCAGGTCTGGCCTTATATTCTTCATGATGTGGTCATTCTCCTTTTCTGGCTGTGTATTCTTTCCTCGCTGTCCCGGACGTCCCAGGCGCGTTCCTCGTCCTTGAGGAGTCCCAGAAAGCGTGCCTGCGCGTGGGCCATCTGACAGAGGTACTCGACCGGCGTGTCCAACGTGCCATGCTCGGACCATGACCGGGCCGGACATTGTTCGCACAGACCCCTCAGAAAACAGCGGGCGCAGCGTTTAAGATAAAGCGGGTTAATTGCGCTCATTTCTCTCAGACGGAGGTATACGGACGCCATGGCCTCTTTCAGGTCGCCGTTTTTCAGGTCGAACGTCACATCGGGGTGACGAAGCGACAAGCAGGGCTGGAAAACGCCGTAGGCATCGACGCATCCGGGTCCGATCCCGCATGTAAAGAGCCGGGTTCCCGGGGGTGATGTAAATCTTTCGAAGAACTCAGCCATTTCCCTGCGGTAATGTTCAGGCTGCTGTGTCAGTATGGCCAGGCCTTCCTCGGGTGAGACGCGCAGGCTTCTGATCCTGCTGTTCTTGGCATCGGAATCTCTTCGTCCCCGCAATTCAAAGAACATGGAGTAAGAGGGGGAAGCATCCATCCGGGGGTTGATTGCAGCCCATGCGGCGAACGCCTCTGCCTCGTTTCTGTTGGGCGGCAACAGGGCTCCTTTTACCACGAATGGCACTTTTCTGTCGAGAAGGCATTGAATGCCATTCCAGTATTCGGTGTAAGAACCGGGGACGCCTGTGACCGCTTCATAGGATTCCCTTTTCATGCCGTAAACAGAAATCTCAATCTCTTCGAGAGGAGGGATAGCGGCCAGCAGCTCGGCGATTTGCGGTGTGATCAGCGTCGCGTTGGTAAACAGCAGGACCTTGAGCCCCAGACGGCGCGCAAAAAGATATAGGTCGGAAAAATCCTCCCGCAGGAGCGGTTCACCCCCTGTAAAGCGGACGGTCATCACACCCAGTTCTGCGGCCTGTTGGAGAATATGCTTCCATGCGCCCGTATCGAGTTCGCGTGAGCGGACCTGCTTGTCCTCGGCGGGCATGTTAATGCAACAGTGGATGCAGGCGTTGTTGCAGCGTTCCGTCAGCTCGATGTCGAGCTGCGCCTGAGGTTTCCCCTCTCCTTTCCAGAGTTGATGGCTGTCCAGGTCCTTTCTTACGATGTATGCGTTCTCGTTCATGCACCCATTTCGCTTCTTAGGATCAAGTTCAAAGGAGTTTTGCTATGGTGTCTTTCATGTGACCGCTTCTGTCGAACTGAAGTCGGTAGGCGGGAACATCCTGAGCCATATTTTCTATCAGTGCAAGAATCTTTTCCCACCAGTCGGCCGTGACCAGGGACTTCACCACATACTGGGCAAGAAGCCGCGCTGTCTCGATGCCCCTCGTCATCGGGATGAGACGGTTTGTATCCGCCTTTTCGAGGAAGAGGATGGCGGAGAGCGGGGCGGAGGCAGCGGAGATGTTCGCCAGATCGCCGGGGCTCCAGGTGCCGTGGACGCGCAATCCGTCCGGCCAGCGGCGCACGATGATGCGGTCGTCGCAGAGCACTTCCCCGTGGTTGCGCAGCATCGTTGCCGCCGTGGTTTTTCCGGCCCCGGAGTGTCCCACGAACAGAAGCCCTTTGCCGCTGATGTCTACCCCCGCGGCATGGACGAAACAGGCCTGACGGTCGGCAAGCGCCCGCGCCAAGAGGATCTGATCGGATGGAAACAGGGTCAGCGAATGCATGCACCCTTGACGAAACAGCGCTTTGCTGCGGTTGTAGATCCGCCCCCGTGTATGCCCCTCGTTGAAGACCGCCGCACAGTGAAAATTTTTGTCACGCCGTTGGTTCGTTATGCCCAGGTATATCCATGATTCACCTTTGCGATAGATCGCCCATGGCGGCTGGCGGTATACCTCTTTTCCCAGATCGTCCCTATCGAATTCCGGCAGAGAAAAGTGATGGCGTAAGGCGATCATGTCCTCTCCCGGACCATCCTTCTGGAATTTTTTGAATTTCGGATCAAAGGTCTCCTCCGTGAACGGTAGATCAGAATCCACCCTGATGGTGACGCCAGCAATCAGGAAATACCGGCGGTGATGCAGCCGCCAGTTTTCTTTGAAAAAGCGTGTTTCATCCGCCAGACGGCAGAGATAGGCCACCTTCGCCGAGTATCGTCCGTGTTCCAGATATGCGTAGGCGGGGCACCACCGGCAATCGTGGCGGTTTACACATCGGCCGCAGTTTTCCCGGTACTCAGGATCGCCATTTACTTTATCGGCGAGCGAAGGGATGAAGTCATCCCATGCCGTCCGGAAACTCCCGTTCCGCAGATTGTAGCGCAGCGCCGGGTCTTTGAGAAAACAACAGAAGGTCATGCCGCCATACGGATCGACATGAAAATCCCGGCATCCATCAATGCAGGCAGCGAAAAGACGATTATCTCTCCCCGGGGAAAGACGGACAGTTGAGCCGTCATCCATGATTGCCGCGGTGATCTTTTCGTCATCGTCCGTCATGTCGGGCGAATCAAGATGGATCGCGTCAGCCGGGTTCAGCCTCTGACGGGAAATTTCCCTGTTGCGGCCGGCATTCCGGCAGGCGGAAAGGTACAGCCACGGAGCGCCCATGCGGTAAGTGGAGCTCAATGAACTGGCAAGCTTTATCATGGCATCGAACTGATGATAGTTGTCGCGCATGGGTATCAGTTGTACAGTGAAACCGGTCTTTGCCTCCCGGAGATAGGCAAAACCCTGCATGGTTGCGGTGAATGATCCGGGGGTGCAGGTAATGTGATCATGAATTTCTTCCGTCGCCCCATAGAGGGCGACCATCTTCGCACCTTTCCTTTTAAGCAGGCGGGCGATCGCCGGGGTAATCAATGTGCCGTTGGTGTTGAGGGAATAAGGAAGGGAACGGCGCGTGATCATGTCGAAAATCTCGACGAAATCAGGTCGGAGCATGGGTTCCCCGCCCGAAATCGACCATCTGCAGCACCCCATGGCCCGCGCCTCATCGACGATCCTGCTGATCTCATCAAAGGAAAGTTCTTGATCCCCGGCCGGGTCCTCTGCCGACAGGCGCAGCCAGCAGTGACGGCAATTGCAGTTGCAACGATAGGTCAGATCGATGTTGCCTTCGAGGGGCAGGCGTGGGATGTGTCTCTCGCTTTTGATGATGTCCGTTTGTCCACCCAAGAATGATAACCTAAAAGATGGCGGCTGCGGTGCTACCCTTATGCAACCCCTGTAGAAGCTTTTAAATCATTTTTTATTGGGTGTCAACTGAATGGTATAGAAAAATTTCCCCGTTATAGGGATGTAACGACGGGCATTCCCGGATGGCTGTCCTATTGCTGAAGAGGGCTTGGGGCTTTGGACTGATCCGCAGGGCCGTGTCCAAGAAAGATCATTTCCATTTTCCATTCGCTGCCGGTTTTACTGAAAATGAACCAACGAGATAATGGCTCGGAAGGGTCGTCGGTCGACCGATCCTCCATGTAGAGAACCCGACGGTCGTCCAGCTTTTCAAATACTCGTCTCTCGAAATCAACCTCCGAAGAAAGGTGGGGTTTGAACCGCTCCAGAAAATCCCGGAATTTGCCTTTATTCAGAAGCCCTTCCGACGTGGGAACCGGAAAAGAAGCCACAAGCGATGAAAGGACATCCCATTTGCCTTCCCGTATCGATTCGTCAAACAAACGGATCATTTTTTCAAATAGTTTTCTCACATCGCTTTCCGGCTTGACAAAGCCGCGTCCCCTGAGCGGATGATAAGCCCCGTTTTCAGAAACCAACCAAGTCGTTCTTCCCAGAAGCTCCGAAATTTTCAAAGCCGGTGTTTTCTGCAGGTCGCGGAAAAAGGCGTCAAAAGCCATTCTGGGGATGAGGACCAAGTCGGTCGCAGGCCAACGCTCCAAGGCCTCCTTTCCGGCGGCCAGAAAATCGGAGACCATCAATAACCCGCTAACTTGGATGTTCCCGCCATAGGAGCTGTTTTTGACCGAGAAGACATGATGTGTATTGGAAACGTCTTTTGCATGCTGACCAACCATCCTGGAAATCTCCGTATAAGCCGCTTCCGAAACCAACCACAGCACCTGATGAAACGCTCTGCCGAACGTCTTCAAATTGCCCCGCAGAGTAAAATTCATGATCCTTTTGATCGGCAATTTACGGACTTCCGACAAGTTCGGCTGGGGAATGATCTGATATGCGGGGAACTTTTCCCGCATGCGCTTCACAAAACCCTGAAATTCCTCCCATGAACACTCGATCTCCCTTCTTAACCCGAGGGGAGTTTTTTCCGAAAACCCCGGCCACCATAGAAGGATCGATTTCGCTCCTTCGGCCACAAAAAACGCAAAGGTGTTTTCGATATCGTCCCATCCGCAAATTCGGGGTAAAGGAACAATGGTCCCGGTGAAGTCGATATGATGCCTTTTCAAGAGACTCAAAGAGTGTAACGCAATTTGTGCCCGTTCTTCCGTGCTTTGGAAAATGCGCGCCCACAGCTTTGGCTGCGTGGAATGCAAGGACACATTGATCTCGATCGGGCGAAATGGCGCGAGTGTCTCTACAAAAGGCCCATCGAGCAGGGAAGCGTTGGTCGTGAAGTGGAGGCGGTTGGTGAGGAATCTTTCGCGAACGAGGGTGAGAATGTCGAAAAACTGCGAATGGAGAAAGGCCTCCCCTTCCGAAATGCGTCCTGGCAGGGAATCGCTCATGTAAATTCCACCGCTGTGAGAGGCCGAGACGAGGGAAAGCTGCAGTTTAACGCTTTCCACATCCCGAAACACATTTTGCTTGATGGGAAAGGGATTCATCCGGTTTGAACAGAACAGGCAATGCACGTTGCACACAGAGCTGATCGAAAGTTGCTCAGGGGGTTGGCCCGCGGCCAGCCATTCCTGAAAAAAGAGATCTTCTTCTGTTTCTAAAGACACTCCTGAATCCCCTCAATTCAGCCCAGACAAGTTTTTCCATTTAGCCTGGCAATTCCTCTTCCGATACGCCGCCAAGAATATTTAAGACAGTATTTACCTTCAAGTCTATAATCTTTTCTTCGGTTACTTTTTCCCCATGGCCGTCGAAGAGGATTTTGATTATCGGTTTCAGGGGCTGGTCTTTATTTGTATCAATAACCACTCCTATAGCATTGTTATTCAATTTTACGTAACTTCCTATCGGGTACAGTGATAGCTCCTCAAGAAATGCTCGTAGTATTTTTGTGGGAAATAAGACGTCCTTCGTTTCTATCAGTTCCCTTACTGAGGCAAACTGCATGATTGCCTTTTTATGGGGGCGGTTGTGTGTCATAGCCTCATACGAATCACATATGCCTATAATCTTCGCGTACTCTGCAATGTCATCCCCTTTGATTCCCCTTGGATACCCCTGGCCATTTTCTCTTTCCTGATGTTCATGAACAGCACGAGCAAGCCAGGGGAATTGATCCTTAAACTTGAATAAGAGATTTTTCCCCAGTTCGGGATGTCTCTTTATCAGAGCTAATTCAGATTCGGTCAATGAATCTTCCTTGCCAATGATATTTTCAGGAATCATAAACATACCTACATCGTGAAGAAGGGCCGCCAGCGCAAGTTCATCAAGTTTCTCACGGGTATATCCCATACGCAATCCGATCTTTATGGCATATATCATTGTATTTACGGGATGAGAGATATAGTAGTCTTTTCCATGGTAAAAGGTATTGGTTAACTGATAAACTCTTTCCGTCATCCTTCTTGATGCCGTGAGCTGCTGAATCAATGGAAATGTCGTCTCGACTTCAATGGGCTTATTGGTCTTAACCTTCTCCCTGATCTCGCGCATGTAGTTCTGGAGGCCTGTATACAGCCGCTCGGCATTTTCAATCTCTTTCTCATCCTGCGATGAACGCGCCTCCGGAGTCGCGTATGATTTGCCTTCTTCAGACTTAAGATTCTCAATGTCGCTCAGGCGAAGAGGCTCATCTCCCTCTTCCTTATTATCCTTAATCAAGTCATAGCTGCGAGTCATTTTATACCTCAATTGATCATTCTTGATTCCAAAAACAGACCCTTTTCGTATGCCTCATGGCACACAAAGAAAGGACTATTAAGACTTCCTGTGAATCCGTATGCACAGGCCCGGCATGCCTCGCGGCATTTGTGACAACCGGTCTATTCTTCAAATACTCTTCCATGCATGTATTATCATACCCTATTTACTTCTTGCTTCCAATCTATTATAATATATTGTAATTCAAAATGAAACCTATTTTGATAGACACTACTTTCTTAAGGGTACTCCTTTTCAGATGATCGAAAAGGAGTACCTATGTTTACGAGAAGCTGGGACTTTAGAGAGCGGAGCTTTGCCATTAACTACCGAAACTGCGACAGACTAATCCTAAGTCTCCTTTTTCATTTACCGAATAAGGACTCAGAGAAGGAGTATTCCGGACATCAATCCATCCCGATTACGCCTCTTGATTTCACCAACAGACCGTCTGAAACGGACATTACTCAATTCGACTGGAATTATATTGTTAAAAAAATGAAGCAGGAGGGCGTTGCCGAAGCAATATTTCACAACTTAAGAAAGAACCACGCGGAACATCTCGTACCACCGGCCATCTCCACTTCTCTATCGGATCAGTATTACAAGAATCTAAGAAGAAACCTTTCCATCATCGGTGAGTTAAAAGGCATTCTCAGTCTTCTTAAGGAATCCGCAATACCCTGTATTGTTCTTAAAGGCATTGCTCTTGCGGAGCATATCTATCCCGGCATCGCCATGAGGGGAATGTCAGACATTGATATTCTGGTCAGGAAAAGTGACCTCTACGCTGTCGATGAGCTGCTGTCGTCTCAGGGATATATCGCAAGTGACAGCTCCGTTTCGAGTGCCATAAATAATCCTGAAGGCTACCTTGCCAGCCTCGACTACCGGAAAGAGAATGGTTCCATCCTGAATCTTCATGTTCACTGGCACATTGTGAACAGCTCGGTACCGGCAACGATGTTTGCGAAACATGTCGATATGGAGCGTATATGGGAGAAGGTAGTTCCCGCCAGGGTGGCAGATGCTGATGTATATATTTTATGCCCCGAACACCTTATCATATATCTCTGTGAACATGCCCTCAGGATCGGCCACTCCTTCGATCGCCTCATACTCATAACGGACATATTCTACGCTCTTAAAGCCCATGAAAAAAATATTGATTGGGATTTCCTTGTCGAAGAAAGCCGCCGTTTTAAGCTGGACAGATTGGTCTATTTCAGCCTCTCCGTCGTCAAGTCCTATGCGTCATCGAATATACCTGTGGAATGCCTGAGGAAACTCATGCCGCCAGATTTCTCTATCGGTGAAAGATTCTTCCGGAGACTCCAGATTAGTAACCGCCGCATCAGAGGCAGCAGTTATTTTATTTACCTGGCCATGAATAGGACAATCACAGACAAAATAACATTTTTATTCAGGACTTTATTCCCGCCTCGTCAAATCCTTCTTCAAAGACTTTATATCAGGGATGGGGCAACTGTAACATCGCACTATACAGCGCGCGTAAGGGAGGTCCTATCTCATATTTTCAGTTTTATCCCGATACCCAAAAAAATATTAAAAAGGCCTTGACTTAAGCTATTATTTTAGTGAATTTAACAAATTAAATTATGATGAGGAATCTTTAAGATCTCTCCCTTCGCTCGGGACAAGGATTTCTCCTTTCAGTCGAAATGACAGAAAAGAAAAGTCTGTCATTCCCGCCCCCGATGAAGACGTTCGAAGGCAGGCTCCAGCGGGAATCCAGACCACTGCCGTCATTCCCGCGAAAGCGGGAGTCTAGTATTGATTTTATGGTTCCCCGCTTGCGCGAGGACAACGCCTAGATTCCGGGTCAAGCCCGGAATGACGAATACAGGAGTTATGCAAGGTTCTTAGATTATGACAGCATTGAACTAGGAGCAAAATAAAATGCTTTGCCTAAGTAAAATTAAATTCCACCTTTACCTTCCATTCATCGTAATTTTGCTATTTTCAGCCTGTACATTCGAAACGTCTGGTATCCGGGTTAAAGATTTTCAAGAGACTTCGGGTGTTGTCACTGATGCGCAGCGCCTTGCGCAGCAGAAAGAGTTGGAAGAAATTACAAAGATGAGCCAGGTTACGGAAAACACCGTCTTTACACAAAGACATGGTGTACCGGAATACATCGTAGGACCGGGTGATGTCCTTACAATCAATTTTTGGATGCCATATACAATTTCAACGGCCCGTACCGACGAGGGTTTCAAACAAAACACCTATACGGTCGTCGTCAGGCAGGAAGGCAAAATTTCCTATCTTTTTGGTGATGATATTCCTGTGGCAGGGTACACAGCCAATGAGATAAGAGAAATACTAACAGAGCAATTAAAAAAATACATCAGGAAACCCAGAATTGAAGTTGTTGTGAAGGAATTCAAAAGCAAGAGCGCCCTGCTCTTCGGCCAGATCAACGTCCTTCAGACAGGGACCTCCGGTCCGGGAAAATATCCTCTTACAGGAAAAACTGCCATACTTGATTTTATCGTATCCGCAGGCGGCCCAATAACAGGCAAGGACAGCGGCGCTCTTGGCGTTAGTCCTGGAAATGCGGATATGAAAAATGTAGAGATTGTTAGAAACGGAAAAAGGTACACGGTCAATCTTTACAATGCCATGTTCAGAGCGGATTTAAGCCAGAATGTTATTGTAGATGATGGCGACATAGTCACTGTTCCGGAACTTCCCTTCTATGGTGAAAGAGTGTATGTTTTCGGCGAGGTCAACAGGCAGGGTATATATAGACTCAAGGACGCTGCTGACCTTCTGGCGGCAATAGCTAATGCTGGAAGTACGACTCTGATTGCCGTGAAATCAGATATAAAGATAATAAGAGAATACAAAGAACGTGGAGGGAAGCCGATTATTCTGTCTGCTAATCTGGATCAGATTCTAAAGCAAGGGGACTTATCCCAGAATATAAAGCTTAAAGACGGTGATGTTGTCTACGTTCCAAGAAGGGTCATCGGCGATATCAATGAATTCATCGTAAATACGACACCTCTTCTGGACTACCTGTTAAGATACCCGCCCGGCTTCAGAGACAATTATTTCCTCAATCCTGCAAACCAACTGCGGTTTTAGGAGAGTGTTACGCAATGGCTCAATATGACCTTAACCTGAGAGATTACTGGCGCACCATCAGAAAGAGAAAGTTCATTGTCCTTTTTACAATGATCTCAATGGGATTCTTCAGCCTTGTCTGGGCCATATTAGGGCAGCCTACTCCTATATATAAAACAAGTGTCAGTATTAAAATTGAAAAGACCGGTTCACTAACCGGCCTTTACTCGCAAACCTTTCCCTGGTCTTCCACCAATTACCTTGAGACGCAGGCTTCTGTCATTAAGAGTTACATTATTATGGAAGCAGTTGCCAAAAAACTCAATTTAATACCGGCCAATCTTCCCTCCGAACAGATACGCAGCAATAGCGATTATCTTAGGATTATAATAGATCTTAAAAGTAAAGTCGAAACAGAGCAGGAAGGCAATACTGATATTATCACTATCAATGTGACTTCTGAAGACCCAAAGTTTGCGCAGCGTTTCGCGAACACAATTGCTCAGGTTTACAATGAGGAACATTTACTCGATATTAACAGGAGGACAGTCGAAGCCAAGAAATTCATAGAAAGTCAATTAAATATCGTTAAGGAGAAGGTGGCCAAATCAGAAGAGGCCGTACGGCATTACAGGGAAACCAGCAAATTGATATCCATTGACGCGGAATCTTCGAGCACGCTTGGCAAGTCTTCCAGACTCCAGGCAGCATACGACATTGATTCCTCAATACTTCTGAAAATCAACGCCGTGGAGAAAATTCTTGCCACGGCGGAAGACAAACCTCTCACATCAAAAACACCTTTCTACTTTGATGAAGCGACGCCGATCTATAAGAATTTGAATGATCGATTGGTTAATCTCATGTTGGAGAGGGATACCCTCCTTCTTACGTACACAGAAAACTTTCCCCAGATTCACGAAATCAAGAATCAGACTCATGAAATCATCACAAGCATGAAATCGCAGTTATCATCGCAAAGAAGGTATCTGGAGTCAAACGTCAGGAATCTCAAGCAACAGATCAATGTGACCGACGAGCAGCTCAGGAAACTGCCGGAGAAAGGCATGGAACTGCTCAGGTTCGAAAGGGAGGCGGCAGTTAACAGAGAGGTGTATACTCTTCTGGAAAAGAAGTATCAGGAAGCCTTGATTCAAGACGCGGAAAAGATAGAAGAAGTAAAAATTGTAAAGCCCGCTCTTGAGCCGACTACAGCAACTAATCCCCCCAAAACTGCCGCAAATGCTACCATGGGAACTATTATTGGACTGATTATGGGCATTGTTTTTGCCTTCATAATAGAAACCTTTGATACCTCCTTCGAGGCCATTGAAGAAGTTGAATCATTCCTGGGTGTCCGCGTCCTGGGGATTATACCGCAGGTCAACCAGGATGAGATCAAGGAAATTCTTCAGGAAAAGTACTCCAAAACCGTAGATGATGAAACCATAAAGAAAACTCACAGACTTATATCGCACTTCCTGCCGACATCGACGTCGGCAGAAAATTACAGGTCCCTCAGAACAAACCTGAATTTTCTAAATCTCGACAAAAGCATAAAGACGATAACCTTTACGAGTTCTTCACCTGAAGAGGGCAAGACTACAGTAGCCGTCAACCTGGCCATAACCATGGCTCAGGGCGGCAGCAAGGTGCTCCTCATTGAGGGAGACCTCCGGAGGGCCGTCATAGCTAAGTTATTTGGCATCGAACCTGCACCCGGACTGGCCGATGTAATTTTGGGCAATTATGAATGGAGGAATGTTGTCAGGACTATTACAGATTTCATAACGGGCAAGATGACCATGGACGAGATTATGCAGACTCCCGGCATGGATAATCTCCATATCATTACCGGTGGATCTACTGCCCCAAATCCGTCCGAGCTTGTCAGCTCGAAGCTCGTGCCTGAACTTATCAAGCAGGCCTCTTCTGAATATGACATTATACTGATAGATGCACCTCCCGTATTGGCCGCCACAGAGGCATCGATATGGAGTTCACTTGGAGATGGTGCAATCATTGTATATCAGGTGGGGAAAATTGCCAGAGGCGCCCTCAAGCGGGCGAAGGCACAGCTTGACAATGTGGGAGCGCGAATTTGTGGCGTTGTCCTCAATGGTTTAAAAGCTGAGATCAGCCCTGATTTTAGCTACCGTGACAAGAACTATTACTACTATGGTGATAAGAATCTGAAAAAGCCTTCGTTGACGGAAAAGATCGCTGCGATCCCTCAAACGGTAACGGATTACCTTAAATCAATTATATCTAAAGCATCTGTCAAGGGGGAATCGCCTGCGCCTACAGTTGAAGCTGAAACGGAACCAATACAGCAGGAAGATGCGCAGAAGGTGACGGCAGAAAAGCCTCAAGTCATAATTTCAAGATCGAAAATTGTAATTCTATTATTTGCTCTCCTATTCCTGATACTCGGCATCCTGTATCAGACCGGCGTCATTCAATACGATGTAAAGAATATCGTTCTCTTGGGTGGATCCCCAAAACCTGCCAGTGAGGAAAAGAAACCTGTTTCTGAGAGCATTCAACCACCGGCGACTGTCCTACAATCAACACCCCCAAAAGTGGCCGTACAAGCGCAGGCAACGGGTACTCAGACCGCTAAAGACTGGGGCGTAATCCTTTACGTGAAAGACAGAACTAACATAAGGGCAGACCGTTCAATAAATTCCAGGATCACAGCAAGACTCGAACCCGGCCAGAAGGTTAAGGCAGACTTCCTGGAGGATGAATGGTACGCAGTATTTGATCCAACAGAGACGAAACGCGATGAAAAAGGAGCGCTCGGTTATGTGTACTCTCCCCGGCTATTCCCTATTGAGGCAGCACAAGCGCAGGTAACGGGTCCTCAGGCTGCTAATGACTGGGGCGTTATCCTCTATGCAAAAGACAGGACCAACATCAGGGCAGACCGTTCAATCAATTCCAGCATCACAGCAAGACTTGAACCCGGCCAGAAGGTTAAAGCAGACTTCCTGGAGGATGAATGGTACGCGGTATTTAAGATTAAAGAAACAAAGCGGGACATAAAGAGGGCACGCGGTTATGTGTACTCTCCCCGGCTATTCCCTCTTGAGGCAGCAGGGAAGAATTAAAACTGCTGATCTATGACTGAATCAACAATCAGAAAGATATCCGCCTTTTCAAGGCTCAAACGACGTGTCAGGATATCCTTTACAAAGAGAACCATGGTCTGGATGCTCATAATAGCGCTTTGTTCATTGATAATGAGCGCCTTCACCTTTGCCAACTCTTCCTTCATTGAAAAATTTTACAGATTTGTTGACACAAGTTATCGTCCGATGGATGCAGCCAGACTGATATATGAACAGGAAAAAGCAAAGCCAGTGGGCAAAAAGTAATGGCCTGTTTCATCTCTATCATTTCGCCCCCTTTGACAAAAGGAGACTGTGTCGCAATTAAGAAATACCGCCGGGTCAGGTGACCCGGCCTTCAGCAAAACAGAATGTAGGCCGCGTGACTCACGCGGCGAGACATTACGACACAGTCTCAAGGGGGTGAGAGGGAGAAATCCTTGTCCCGAGCAAATTGATGCTGTCCCTGCTTTTCATTGTCTTGTCACCAGGAGTGTGATATAAAAAAGTGAATGGAATGGCTATAAACAAATATGAAACAAAACGCTAAAATTCAAGACCTGACCCCAATGATGACCCCCACGATAAAGTATCTTTTCTGGTGGGTGCCTGAGAAAGAGATAGCGTCACTCAGCCACGACGCCATCGTGGAGTCTGTGCTCAGTAACGGCAATGAGCATACGGTCAAGCAACTTTTTGATTATTACGGAATCGAAAAGGTAGCTGAAATCTTCAACCGGCAGACATCGGGCCGGCGAATCAATTACCGGCCGCGGACGGTTCATTTTTTTCGACAATATTTTCATCGGCATGCACCGAAATATTCTGACAGCAAATCAGGTTAAACTCCTGCCTCTGGTCAAAGAATTCTCGCGTGATTATTATCTGGTCGGCGGCACAGCCATTGCGCTTTATCTCGGGCATCGGCGCTCCATCGATTTTGATCTGTTCACCTCCGGCAGGATCAAAAAGCAATCCATCAAGAGGCTCATCGACCGACATAAATTCCAGGTATCCGATATCCTTTTTGAAGATTCCGAAGAGATCCATCTTCTCATTCATGATGTCAAGCTTACGTTCTTTTCTTATCCGCATCGGATTGACGCACCAATAGATTTTGACCAGATCATCCATATTTTGGACCTCCTGACCCTTGCCGCCATGAAGGCTTATGCCCTCTGCGGCAGAGCGAAATGGAAAGACTATGTGGACCTCTATATTCTGTTGAGGGATCACTTTTCCCTTGCGCAGATTTCGGAAAAATCAAAAAACGTTTTCAGCGCCTATTACAATGAGAAACTCTTCCGGGAAGAGCTCTGTTACTTTCAGGATGTGGACTATTCTGAAAAAGTGGACTTTGTCGATCAACCGGTTTCTGATGAAGAGATCAAACAATTTCTTACCGATGTCGCAACAACACCATTTAGCTCTTAACCTTTTTACGGCAGCTAAGAGAAATGACAAACACCCGCCCTCCCCTTATGTCATTTCGGTGACCCGAAGCCCTGAGCATCGCGAAGGGGAAGGGAGAAATCCTTTCTCCTTCTCACCCCCTTTATGAAAGGGGGACGGGGGGATTTTATTCCACTATCAGAAATCCCCTGTAGCCCCCTTTGTCCAAGGGGGCAGGAAGAAATTACGAATAGAGTTATGCAAAGGTTTCGTATTGATGCTGTCCCTGCTTTTCATTGTCTTGTCACCAGGAGTGTGATATAAAAAAGTGAATGGAATGGCTATAAACAAATATGAAACAAAACGCTAATATTCAAGACCTGACCACGATGATGACCCATCATGGAAAAGGATCAAATGGAAAAACTATCGCCAATATATTGGGATGTTGATGTGGATCCGGATGCGCTCCAGCGGCTCCTTCGCGGCGACATTGAGAGGATAGGCCACATTGATCGAATTAGTCTATATCGACGGCTGCTCATGACCTACGACTGGTATACCCTGCTGGCGTTGATTCCCTCTGACAAGCTGCGGGAGGCCTTGAGCGATCCCGTTCTGGAACATCTCCATCCCGCAAACCTCAGGGATCGCTTTCTCTATGCCCGAAACATTCTATTCAGCTAAGCTCTACCCTTTCATGGACACGATTATGGCGCTGGTTCGTCGGACGGATACGTCGTTTTATCTCACCGGTGGGACAGCGCTCGGCAGGCATTATCTTAACCATCGCTATTCCGACGATCTGGATTTTTTTATCAATCAGGCGAATGATTTCCGGGATCAAGTCAAAAAGGTACTGGAGGAGCTTCGCCTCGGCGGAATTCTGTTTGATCCTGGCACGGCAGCAGACACTTTTGTGCGGATTCTGGTACGCGAGGGAGACACACCCCTTAAGATCGATTTCGTCAATGACGTAGCTTTTCACTATGGAGTTTTTCAGGAGGCGCCTTTTTATCCCCGCATTGACCATTGGCGCAATATACTGTCGAACAAGCTGTGCGCTCTGAGCCGGAAGGAGCCCAAGGATATGGCCGACATTCTGTTCATCTCTCAGAATTTCTCATTTTCTTGGACGGAGATTTTCAGAGAAGCCCGGCAGAAGGATATCTGGGTCGAACCCCTGGAAATTTCCAGAATAATACATGATTTTCCGCTAGACCTGTTCGGAGCAGTTCGGTGGATAAAGACACCCGATTGGGGCAAGTTGGCAGATGGTATAATCAAATTGCATGAGGACATTTTCCACGGCCGGAAAAACTCCCTATACCCCGCAAATTAGTAAGATGCAGGACATCGTCTCTATATTACGGATCGCGGTTCATGCCTAAAAATGTTACATCCCTCAAACCTCACCCCTCACGCATTTATGTCCGACCATGCTTAAACTCACGCACGTAGAAATCGATGCCAAAGCCATATTCTTGCTGGCAATGGTCGTTCTAATAACGCTCGGGGGAGGCCTCCTCATTACAAAGGCTTCCATGGACGTGGTTCTTATTGTAATCGCGGCTATCGCTATCGGTATCGTCAGTTTTGTCAATACAGAAATCGCCCTTTATATCCTGATCATTTCCATGCTCCTTGGACCGCAGTTTATATTCGGAGATCCTACACCGCTGCCAGGTCGCGGGCGCCCGCTCACCCTGCGCATGGACGACTTTCTTTTGGTCATCATTGGATTAAGCTGGTTTCTAAAAACCGCAGTTAGAAAAGAATTAGGGCTCTTTACAAGAACGCCGTTAAACGGACCAATTACATACTATTTTTTCGTCTGCATAATTTCAACACTCTTTGGATATATGATGGGAAGAGTAAAAGGAATCACAGGGTTCTTTTTTGTTTTGAAATACTTTGAATACTTTATCGTATACTTCATTGCCGTAAACCATCTCAAGGAAAAGAAACAGATTGAGCGGTTCCTGTTTACCATGCTCGCTGTATGCTTTATTGTCTGTATAATCGCCATCTCTCAGATCCCTGCCGGTGGCCGCGTATCCGCGCCCTTTGAAGGAGATGCTGGAGAGCCGAACACTCTTGGAGGCTATCTCGTTCTCATGCTCTCCATCGTCCTGGGTCTTTTGCTGACCGGCGGTTCCAGAAAACAGAAAATCTTTTTGGGCACGCTCTCCTTTTTTATCGTGATTTCTCTTGCTGCGACGCTTTCCAGATCCTCCTGGGTTTCACTTATTCCCATGGTCATGACGCTCCTCTATTTTAGCAAAAGAAAGTGGCCCATCATTTTGACATTAATCATTATTGTTTTAATATCCCCATTTATCTTGCCCAAAAGTGTTAAGGACAGGGTGGCCTTTACTTTTACGCAACCTAAGGAAGCCGGACAGGTCACCGTCGGCACAACGAGGCTTGATACCTCAACATCCGGCAGGTTTCGGTCGTGGAAGGATGCTCTTGAAACGGATTTCTACAACCAGCCAATACTGGGCTATGGCATCACCGGATACCGTTTTCTGGATGCGCAATATCCACGCGTCCTTGCCGAGACTGGATTTTTAGGACTTCTCTCCTTCTTGATTCTTCTTTTTTCCATCTATATGAATGCCTTACATACATATAGGAGCACCGCAGACTCCCTTTTTAGCGGTCTTTCTATCGGTTACCTTGCGGGGTTTACGGCAATGCTCGTACATTGTATAGGAACCAACACCTTTATCATCGTCCGTATCATGGAACCCTTCTGGTTTCTTACAGCAATGATCATCATGATTCCGACAATTCAACAACACTCACAGGCGGTTGCTGAACCAACACATGCACAATAACGACGTTAATGAAATCATCATCGAACCCGGCCGCAGCGAGAAAAACTACTGGGCTGATCTCTGGCGATACCGGGAGCTATTTCTGATTCTGGCCTGGCGCGATATCTCTGTCCGCTACAAACAAACCATAATTGGGATTCTCTGGGCTATTATCAGGCCCTTGCTTACGATGGTTGTCTTTACCGTAATTTTTGGACGCATCGCCAAACTCCCCAGCGACGGAAGCTCCCCCTACGCCCTGCTGGTCTTTGCGGCCATGCTCCCCTGGTCCCTTTTCTCAAACGCCCTGAGTGAATCATCCAACAGTCTGATCAGCAACGCTAATCTGATCGGCAAGGTTTACTTTCCCAGACTGATCATTCCCGCAGCTACCCTGGTAACCGCTTTCATAGATTTCCTCATCAGTTTCGTTATCCTGATCGGCATGATGGTCTATTATCAATTCGCACCCGGCTGGCAGATGCTGTTGCTGCCGTGCTTCATTATCCTGGCCCTCTTGGCCAGCCTGGGACCCGGTCTCTGGATTACGGCGCTCAACGTGAAATACCGTGATTTCCGCTATATCATTCCGTTTGTGGTACAGTTCGGCCTTTATGCTTCTCCCGTAGGATTCAGCAGCAAGATCATCCCGGAACAATGGCGTCTCCTTTACAGTCTCAATCCTATGGTGGGGGTGATCGATGGTTTCCGCTGGTGCATCCTCGGCGGCAACAGCCCCATTTACATGCCTGGTTTCATGATCAGCCTTGCTATCATTATCTTCTTCATCTATCTGGGCATCTCCCGTTTCCGTAAAATGGAAAAAACCTTTGCAGATATTATTTGATATGGCTGATCACCGGCCACATAGGGAGTTGGAGGTCTGGAAAAAAGCGATGGACTTTGTTGAGGTCTATAGTATAACCAGCGAGTTTCCAAAATCAGAAGTATACGGACTGACCTCCCAATTGAGACGCGCGTCGGTTTCAATTCCCAGCAACTTGGCGGAAGGTGCGGGTCGCAAAGGAAACAAAGAATTCATGCAGTTTCTTAACATTGCCCAAGGATCAATAAGCGAATTGGATACGCAACTGGAGCTTGCTTATCATCTTGAATATATAAACAAACAAGACTCTTCAAACCTTATCAACAGACTAACCGAAATTTCTAAAATGCTTTATGGACTGGCTAAAGCCCTTAAATAGCTTCTTTTTCTTTTCACTTTTTACTTTTTACTAACTATGTCCGACATCGTCATCAAAGCTGAAAACCTCGGCAAAAAATATGTGATCGGCCACCAGGCGGAAAGGGGCAGCTATACGGCTCTGCGCGATGTGCTGATGCAGAATGCCCGGAACCTCTGGAACAAGACCAAAGACCTGGCAACGGGGAAGCCCATCATCCAAGGCGACACGATGGAAGAGGTGTGGGCGCTTAAAGACGTGAGTTTTGAGATCCGCCGCGGAGAGGCCGTAGGCATCATTGGCCGCAACGGGGCCGGGAAAAGTACGCTATTGAAGATTTTGAGCCGGATTACCGAGCCTTCAACCGGACGTGTGACCATCAAGGGACGCGTAGCAAGCCTGCTGGAAGTGGGTACAGGCTTCCACCCGGAGCTGACAGGGCGGGAGAACATCTATCTGAATGGCACCATTCTGGGTATGACACGAGTGGAAATAAAACATAAATTTGACGAAATTGTGGCCTTCGCCGAGATCGAAAAATTCCTCGATACCCCGGTTAAGCGTTATTCCTCCGGGATGTATGTGCGCCTGGCTTTTGCCGTTGCCGCCCATCTGGAGCCGGAAATACTGGTGGTGGACGAGGTGTTAGCCGTAGGTGATGCTTCATTTCAGAAGAAGTGTTTGGGAAAGATGGGAGATGTGGCGAAGGAAGGGCGGACAGTGCTATTCGTGAGTCATAATATGGGAGCTATCCGCAATTTATGCACATTAGCAATATGGCTTGAATCGGGGAAAGTAGTTACATGTGCGGAATCTCTTCTTGTTATAAATTCCTACCTAAAATCCACGTTCTCGAATGACCGGAAGACGCAAGATCTTCGCCATCTTCGTCGTGGCGGCAATTTAGGCAAGCAACTCAGGATAACAAAGGTTAAACTAAATAATGGGTCCGATATTTTACATGGGCAACAGTTAACCGCTGAGATCGAATATGAAACCTTTTCTAACTTGGAGGGAGTGTCGATGGGGTTTGGTTTTTCAAACCTTGACGGCACAAGGTTAATTTCTTTTGACACCGACCTTGTCCTTGATCGCTGTGAGCTGCAAAAGGATCATAAAGGCAAGGTCATTGCTTCACTGCCAAGGTTGGACTTGCAGCCCGGTCGATATAACGTTGACGTCGGAGCTCGGTCGGGCGACAATTTTGCCCTCGACTATCTGTCTTCTTGCGCGCAGATTGAGATTCTACCAGGTCCTACAACGCCTGCTGAGATTATCAGAGAGATCGGCGGTGTCCGCATACCAGTAGATTGGAGATGGATGAACTTAGATGAGAGTCTTTAGGAACGCTGTGAAAAGATTATTTACAATTCTTCGATTACCAGAAAATCTTCAAAGAATGTTACACTTGCTAAAGTTTGGCTCTCGAATGGAGTGTGGGACGCTAATCAGGACAAATCATGAAAGAATTACTTAAAAAGGAACTTTGGAAAAGATTTGGCTCTGAGAAATATCCAGCAGAATGGGACGGAAACATCTACGGTGGGGGAAAACTTAGCCAACGTTATTGGGAGTATTTAAAAGCCATCGATCTGCTTAATATTGATAGAAATTCAATCGTTCTTGATATAGGCGGTGGTTCTCCTGTTACTGGAGTCGGTTTTTTTGCAGATTTATTGGCCACTGTTGCTAAAAAAGTATTAATAATGGATCACAATATTAATAGCAAAGCGACGGCGCCTCAAAATATAGAGTTTGTCAGAGAGAGTGCATCTTTCGAGAAGATGAAAGCACTTTTAATAGCCCATGGCGAAATAACACATATCTCATGCATCTCCGTTTTCGAACATATCGAGTCTTCACTTCGCGAAGGGATAGTTCACGCGATCAATGATTTCTTTCATGGTCTGTACTTCGTTGCCACGTTCGAGTATCATGCAAGTTGTTCATATTTCGAGCATCAGTTGACAGCTAGCACGACATCAACTCTGTTCGCACCATTTACTAATTTCTATATAGATGAATTCGTCTCCTCTCCGGTTTGGTGTGAAAATGCCATTGATCCGCAGCATATTGTGAGACTTAACAAAAAAGCTCCTTTCTCCGCTGCTAATTTTGCACCAGGTAATATACCAAGGTGGTATCCAATTGCCGTGCGTTTCATTAAAGGATCTGATTAAGATTTACTTTCCTCAACATTACATTGGGATAACTGGCCCCCCAGTTCAATTGACATGTGATGCATGTTGCCTAAAATGGTTTAATAGCATTATGATTGATTTTGTTTACTCGTTCTCACTTGTTGGAAGACTTCGGGGATACTGAAAATATGCTTAGGGAATGGCTTCGGGTCTTATAACATGGCGGTAAGCTCAATCTTTTTTGTTAAGACGAAAAAGTATATCGAGAGCGCTGCGATAGAACCGGCACCCATATAATGAATTTCACACACAGCCTGATTTTTCACTGGGATTTGTAAAAATTTTGGACCGCATAGAAAACGTAAGAATGATTCATGAAGTTAGTCTCATAGATGTCTATTCTTGGGAGCTTGTTTGTAAGAAGAAAGGTACATAGGTTTCTATATGCTATCGATTGTAGGCGAAAAAACTCTCGGACACAAATGTAAGCAAATAATAAAAAAAATGCCATTGATGAGACAAATTCTTGAATGCCGCAACATTCTTCAGATGATTAGAGAGAAGTGCGACAGGTACGAAGAATCAACCCGACAACTCGCAGGAATAGCCATGAGCGAATACCTTGGGCAACTCTTGTCGAGTGGTAAATATACTAACCCTTTGAACCTAAATAGGCACGAATACCAGGTATTCTCTCGACACGGGCAAGATGGGATACTATCCGAAATATTCCGACGAATTGGTCATTCTTCGCGATACTTTGTCGAAGTGGGGGCTGGCTATGGCACGGAGAACAATACAGCATTCTGGCTCATGCAGGGGTGGGAAGGCTGTTGGGTAGAGGGTGGCAACTCTAATGCTTGCAAGATTCGCTCGCAGTTTCACCGCGAGATTGCTTCAGGCCAACTAACTTTTTCGCAGTCAATGATTACAGCCGAGAATATCGAGCAGGTCTTTCGCGACCACCAGGTACCGGAACCAGAGTTTGACCTCTTATCTATAGATATTGACAGAAATACCTACTGGGCTTGGAAAGCAATTAAGAACTATCGGCCGCGTGTTGTTGTCATCGAATACAATTCTCTTTTCAGACCCCCTATGGAATGGGTCGTTGAATACGATGCTAATCGAGGGTGGAATGGGACGACATACTTTGGTGCGAGCCTGAAATCCTATGAGATTCTTGGCCGCGAATTAGGGTACTATCTCGTTGGCTGCGAACTGGTTGGCGCAGACGCGTTTTTTGTGCGAAAAGATCTTTGTGGTGATAAATTTCAGCAGCCGTTCAGCGCCGAATTGCATTATGAACCGCCGCGACATTTCCTGTGGCCAAACCATGAAATGTTGCATACAAGGTGCATCGAGGACCGCTAATCGCAACATTTCCTCTCACTTTCTTTGATGTGCATTATGAGAATCCTTAGGAATTTCAGAATTCCATGATTTATGAGCATCTTAATATTATTAATAAACTCCGACGAGTAGCACATTACTATCGTCGAAGAGAGCTAGTTGGAAAAGTATTTAGCAAATTTTCTGCATTGATAGAAATATCGAAGCGATTGCCTGACATTGTGCTAATAGCGGACTGGGCAGGAATGGGTGATGCTTTAATGTATGGGACCATCGCCCACGAGTTGAAGAAAAGAGGCTCACTTATTATTGAAATTAACAGCAACCATTCGGAGCTTTACAAAGGCAATCCTGACATTGATATTTTGTCAACATCAGCCGAAAGAAGGGCATTTCTTTTAGAAAGATTACCTAAAAACAAAGCAATATCACCAAAATATTGGTTCGGTGAAGGCAATCAGCCAGACAATCACATACTCAAGATTCTTTGTGAGCAAGCTGGTGTCTCAGGTGAGATTGATTTCAGGACGTACATTCATCTGACAAAAAACGAGTTGGAGCAAGTACCACACTTTATGAGAGACGGCATAGTCATCCAGTCACAAGGAAAATTATCTTGGGGCATAAATAAAAACTGGTATCCTGAGAGATTTCAAAAAGTAGTTAACTATTTTAAAGACAATTTACCTGTAATTCAGATTGGCACATGTGACGATCCCATGCTTTCTGGGTGTATAGACATGAGAGACAGAACATTGCTACGATCCGCAGCGGCCATTCTTTACTGGTCTCGATGTTTCGTTGGTCAGGTTGGCGGTTTGATGCATCTTGCCAGAGCTGTAGATACTAGAGCTACTATTATATACGGTGGATTTGAAGAACCATGGCAATCCGGCTACGACGTCAACGTCAACATTACTTCTAAGGTAGATTGTTCTCCTTGTTGGAAGATGCAGGAGTGTTTGCCTCGAAAATGTATGGATAACATATCATCTCAGGATGTCATAGAGGCCGTTGAGAAACTATTGTCAATGGAAAAGTTATCGTCTTTACCCCGAGTTATTTTTTAAAGGGACCAATACAAGATAATGCACACCAGATTCACTGGTCCGGATGGACAGCGTTTGAAATGCAATGCCGAGGCTTTAATGTGACAGGTCTGCATAGTTTGAAACCTTTCATTGGAGAAGAATCCCATCTGCGTTGGCGGCCTGCCATGTTCTGGAAATTTATTTATGTTTTGACACAACCCCTCTGTAAGCATTTCCCGGCAGTTGCTTTTCTTATATCTTGCACAAAGGTTATCAAATGAAATATTTCAGGTTCATCTGGATTGAATATGTCCTATAATAATTACTCTGCTCTCAGAATCAGTATCGTCACCCCGAGCTACAATCAGGGTGAATTCATTGAAGATACGATTTCTTCTGTTCTATCGCAGAATTATCCAAATCTTGAATATATCATCATTGATGGCGACTCTTCGGATAGGACAGGCGATGTGATTAATAAATATCGTAACTCACTATCCTATATGATCAGTGAACCTGACGATGGTCTCTATGATGCCCTCAATAAGGGCTTCGCTCGATCATCGGGCGAGATCATGGGTTGGATTAACAGTGATGATAAGCATCTGCCTTGGACACTTCAGCTTGTCGCTGAAATATTTTCAGCCCTCCCCTCGCTAGAATGGCTGACGACAGCCTATCCCCTATGGTTTGATAAAAGAGGGGTTCCGGTTGGTTGTTCCTATTACGTCGGCTTCAATCGCCACGCATTTTTCAGGGGCGCCAATCTGCCTGGCCGAAAATGGTTCTCCCGGCCAACTATCCAACAGGAATCGACCTTTTGGAGAAGAACCCTTTGGGAACGCTCCGGCGGATATACCGATTCCTCGCTAAAACTGGCAGGCGACTACGAGCTATGGGCGAGGTTTTTCACACATGCGGATTTGTTAACAACGACGGTGCCTCTTGCTGGATTTCGCCAGCACGGCAACCAAAAATCAGTCAATCAGAGAGAAGAATACATGATCGAGGCAGAAGAGGTGTTACGCCGATATGGAGGAAAACCTTATGGCGCGATTCAAAGCATGCTGCGTAAATATGTCAGTTATGGCTTTGGTGTTCATACGTTAGATTCGCTCTCCCCATTCATTAAACAAATGTTAATTGACCTAAAATTTATTTATCCTGTAAAACTTGTCACGTGGCAAGGCAAATGGAATATAGATAAATCATATATGTTATAGTTTAGTGTTTAATCCAAAGGGGAATTGATGGTTCGAAATATAAAGGAATATGCCAGGGACTGGCAAGAAAACGCAGAGGCTGACGCCTTCTGGTCCATATTGACAAATCCAAAATTTTACGGAAGAAAGTGGAATGCTACCGCTTTCTATAAAACCGGAGAGGAAGAAATTGGGCGGCTATTCAGCTATATGCAGAAGGCATTAATCGATACACCCAACGGGTTGTTTATGGATTTTGGCTGCGGTGCGGGACGGACCAGTAAAGCGCTTCGAAAGCGTTTTGCCGGCGGCTACGGTGTAGATATTTCACCTAAGATGATCAGTCTCGCGAACAGTTATGTACAAGGGGTTAGTTTTTTTGTTAATCAAAAAGATTCTCTTGAATACTTTGCAGACCATTCTGTCGACTTTATTTACTCCCATATTGCTTTGCAGCACATTCCTAACGAATATCAAAAGCGATATATTAACGAATTTATGCGTATCATCCGCAGGGGGGGATTGGCCGTTTTTCAGGTTCCAATTGAGGTCTTTGCCAGTCAGTCTATCAAGCAGTCATTTCCTGATCAGATTAAGGAGAAGCTTAAAGAATGCTTTCCCTCTCTCTTGGCACTAAAAAGGAAATATAGCGCGTCTAACGGATTCCATTTTGACTTCAAAATCGAAATGCATGCGCTGCCTTTTGAGGAAGTCAAAGATATCTGCGATGCAAGGGGCTGTGTTATTGAGGCGCATCCTTCCACAAATTCCTGCGAAAGGGATCATAACGGCAAGCTCGAATTCTATGACCTGAAAGAAGAGAGAGGCAGGCTGGAGAAGGACACCCAGCTTAATCGCTATTTAAGCTGTATGTTCTTCGTTAGGAAACCTGCAGGATTGCCATAACTTTCAACCGTGTGAAGGAGATTTATCCCGCATTATTTAATGAGGCAAGAGGAGAAAAGTGGTTTGAAGGTTGGCATTGATATAAGCATTTTAACACGAGGCGGCGGTGTAGCCAATTATATTGGGCAGCTACTGTCTGGGCTGAAGAAGGCCCACAGGAATGAGCAATACATCCTGTTTTATAATTCTTTTCAGAATTCACAACGCCCAGAGATTGATCCCTTTTTTCGGGTCGCTTCTTTCCGGATTCCAAGTCGGGTTTTGAAATATCTCTGGCTTCATTTACGCTACCCGCCGATTGAGCGTTTGATCGGTGCCGTCGATCTCTTCCACAGCCCGGCCCACAGCCCCGTTTATGCATACTGCCCGCCAGCAAAGAAATGGGTCGTCACAGTCCATGACCTCTTTACGTTTAAGCTAAACTACGGGAAAGAAACCCAGGCGCGTGACCTTAAGGTTTTGAAGATCATGGATAAAAAGGCAAGTCGAGTGATTGCCGTCTCCCATTCCACCCGGAACGACCTCATCGAAATGATCCCCGGCCTGGCTTCCCGGACCGTCGTCATTCATGAAGGTGTTGATGAGAAATTTTTCAGCGCCGACTGCCCGCCCCAGACCCTGCAAAAATACGGCATCGAAGGTCCCTATATCCTGTACGTCGGAGCGGGAGAGTTTCACAAGAACCTCATCCGCCTCATCAACGTATATAAGCGCATGTCCGACATCTTCCCCCACTCCCTCGTCCTAGCGGGAAAGATCACCGAGCGGTACCGTCCCGTCATCGAGTGGGTCGAAAAACTGAAGCTGAGACACCGGGTAATCTTCACGGACACCATTGCCGAAGACGATCTCCCCGCCGTCTATAAAGGGGCCGATCTTTTTGTCCTGCCATCCATTTACGAGGGATTCGGGCTGGTGCTTCCGGAGGCCATGGCCTGCGGGGCACCTGTCGTCGCGTCCAGAATTTCCTCCATCCCCGAGGTGGTGGGCGATGCGGGAGAGCTCTTTGATCCCTACAATGAGGATAACATGTACGATGTCTGTCAAACGGTTCTTTCTGACCCCGAGCGCCGTCGAAGGATGCAGATCATGGGCATCGAGTGGGCACGCCGGTTCTCATGGCAGAAGATGGCCGAAGATACGCGTAAGATCTATGAAGAAGTATCGGGAACATAAGTGATAATCAATGCATCGGAAAGTAACCTTTTCAGTTGTATTTCCACTTCCGGTCACGAGAGGACAGAATGAGCCATGAAAAAATATATATTGCGTGTATTCCGTCAGCTGATCATTGCTCTCTTTAAACCGATCGTTCAGGCCATCATGTATGAAGAAATTCGTATAAAAGGCGACCCGCACCGATTGAAATTATCTCCCAACACTTCAATGACGAATACCTTCTTCAATACCAATTCCGGATGGATAGAGGTAGGTGATTATACATTCACCGGTTACAATGTGTCCATCATTACGGGTAGTCATTCCTACAGGCTTTTTCTGGAAGAACGTATGAAGTCTCAAGAAAGCGGAAGGGACATTTTTATTGGCAAGGGCGTCTGGATTGGTTCTAACGCTGTGATCCTTGGTCCCTGCAAGATTGGAAACCATGCGGTTATCGCCGCAGGTGCAGTAGTTCCGCCCCACTCAGAGATTGCACCGGGGAGTATCGTCGCGGGAATTCCAGCAAAATCGATAAAGACCATTGATATTGAAAAGATTCCCGAATGAATCCCCTTGCCTCAAATATGGGTTATCATAACGGATTTATTATCCTATTCATCGTCGTAAGCAATGGGGAATTATACCTTTGAAGATAAAATTACTTTTAACAGTTGCGTTATTAGTTATAATTTCCCTCGACTCCTATTTAGCAAAGAGAGAAATAAATTACTTAAATCAATGATATTGATATTCACTGTAATGACCAAAACTTCTTTTAAGAAAACCAACAGAGGTGCGATATGCATATAGTATCGAGGAAAAGCTGCCGGATTTGCGGATCAAAGGCATTAACACCTGTCATTAACCTCGGAGACCAATTTCTACAGGGATCATTCGTAAAACTAGGGAAGGAAAAACCTCCCATGAGAAAAATATCCATGTCTCTTGTTAGGTGCGACCCATCTAGAGATGAAAAGGCCTGTGGACTGCTGCAAATGGAGCACACGGTACCTCCGGAGATCCTCTACTCCGCTTACTGGTATCGTTCGGGTATAAACCACACAATGAGAAATCATCTCCAAGAGATTGTGGAAGAGGCCCTCACCATATTTAATAAATCCAACGGCATTGTTCTGGATATCGGTTGCAACGACGGTACCTTGTTGAGTTTCTACCCTGACGCATTCCAACGCTACGGAATTGACCCTTCCGATATCGCTCAAGAGATCAGCAAGGAAGTGGCAACGACCATCCAAGACATCTTTCCCTCGGAGGAACTGGTAGCGGCGCTCCAGGGTAATAAGGTCGACATTGTGACTTCTATTGCCATGTTCTACGACTTGGAAGAACCCCGCACGTTCGTGGAAAACATTAAGAATATTCTCTCCCCCGAAGGTATATGGATTTTCGAGATGTCCTATATGCCGACCATGCTCAAAATGACCTCCTATGATACCATTTGTCACGAACACCTGGAATACTACAGCCTCTCTGTTATCGAACATCTACTCATCGGACATGGTTTGAAGGTTTTCAATGTAAAGTTGAGCGACATTAACGGAGGAAGCCTACGCTGTTATGCGACGCATTCTAACAATTTACTGTATAAAAACAGTGACTTCTCGCAATGCATTAAAGCGTTACATAAAGATGAATTCGACTTGGAATTGGATACCGACAAGCCATACAAAAACTTCCAAGACCGCGCCAATGTCCACAAAGAGGAATTGTTGAGCTTACTCAAGAAGCTCAGGATCGAAGGGAAAAAAATCCATATTTATGGTGCTTCGACCAAGGGAAATACAATCCTCCAGTGGTGCGGCATCGATCATAGCCATATCGACTTTGCCGCGGAGCGTAACCCGGACAAGTATGGCGCCTTCACACTGGGTACCAATATCCCCATTATCAGTGAGGAAGAATCCCGGGCCATGAGGCCCGATTACTATCTCGTGTTGCCTTGGCATTTCCGGGATGAATTTATCAGCCGAGAACGGGAAATTTTGGACAGAGGTACCTGCCTTATATTCCCTTTACCTAAGATTGAGATTATCTCCCACCCAAAGGACCACTACCGTTGAAGGTATTAATCTTTGGCGCAAACGGGCAGGACGGTCACTATTTGGCCGAATATTGCCGAGAGCTTAGCTTTGAGGTTATCGGCGTATCACGCAGCGGCTCTTGGCTTCAGGGGAATGTTGCATCACGACGAACGGTAGCCGACCTGATTCGTCATTACCGACCTCAACTGATATTCCACCTCGCAGCCTTATCGAGTACGCGATACGACGCCATGTATGAGAACCATGCGACGATTGGCATGGGTACCATCAATATTCTGGATGCAGTCAAGAAGTGGGTGCCGGGCGCTAAGGTATTCCTCGCAGGCAGTGGTTTGCAATTCATCAATCACGGGACACCCATATCGGAGACGGATACTCTGGGTCATGACAGCCCCTATACGGCGGCCAGAAATTACTCCGTTTATTTGGCAAGATATTTCCGTGATCTGGGACTCCACATATATATCGGATATCTCTTTCATCATGAAAGTCCCTACCGGAAGCCCTACCATGTCTGCCAACAAATTGTCGGAGCGGCACGCCGCATTGCAGCAGGTTGTAAAGACGCCATTGAACTGGGTGACATTTGTGTTTTGAAGGAATGGACATTCGCCAGGGACATTGTAAGAGGTATGATGACCCTCGTTCAGCAGGACAGGATTTACGAAGCTACAATCGGATCTGGAACCGCATATCCCATATCCGCATGGCTCGATGAGTGCTTTAAGATCATAGATAAGGATTGGAGAAAGTATGTCCGTCTGAGGGATAATTTTCAATCTCCATTCTCGATATTGGTTTCCAATCCGGCTACAATAAATTCTTTAGGCTGGTATCCTAAGACTACCATGGCTGAACTGGCAAGGATCATGATGAATCAACGGAATCCTGCCGATTGACAAATCAGCTCAAGAAGGAGCATCCATTTATGTACCGTCGCATAGCCAGCATGCCACCTGCCGGCCTCGAATTATCACTATCCAATATGTATATGGGTCCCCTCCAATTCTACTTGCGGCGTTACGGCTACGAAATCATCTCGACCAATGCCAGCTTTTTCTCTCTTTGCTGGATATTGAGAGAAAAAAAACTGCTTCTTCATCTTCATTGGCCCGGAAGTTACTACGGTTCAATATTCTGGCCCAAATTCCTGTTGAGAGCCACTTGGTTTTTTACGAAATTGTTGATTCTGAAACTCAGAGGATTTAAGCTGGCCTGGACCATTCATAACCTTTATCCACATGGCGCCGAAGAGGTTAAGTGTGTCCGTATTCATGGCTTGATAAATCGCGCCTGCCGAATTGCCTTGGCCCATTTATCAGACGTCTTGATTGTTCATTCCCGTTATTCCAAAGAGATTGTCCGTGAGCTTTTTTTTGCAAAAGCCGACAGATTATCGATAATACCCACGGGGAGTCTAATCGAATGGTATCCTTTCAACAATCTCAGCAAGGCTGATGCCAGACGAAAGCTAAATGTTTCTGATGAATCTTTCGTCTATCTATTTTTCGGTCGAATCGAAGAATATAAAGGGATCGAAAATCTTATCTCGGCATTCGAAAAGACATACGAGGAGTCAGATCTTCTGGTATTAGTGGGAAAGGCAACGGAGGATCTCGGAAGAAAACTCTCTTCCCGGCCATCACGAAATATAATGATGGACCTTGAGTTTATCGAGGACAAGAGGCTTGAGTTGTATATCAAGGCCGCTGATGTGGTAGTCCTTCCCTATCGACATTTACTTACTTCCGGTGTGGCAATAGTGGCTCTATCTTTTGGTAAGGCTATCATTGCACCCAATATCGCCGCATTCCCCGAAATGCTTGAGGACACGCAGTCCATTCTTTACGATCCCGACTCTTTGGAATCACTGGAAGGAGCCCTGTCCATCGCCAAAAAATTGGATCAATCCCTTGCAGAAGAGCAAGCATTGAAGAAGGCAACCACATGGCAGTGGGACAGAATAGCCCAAGAAACGGCAAGGCTTTTTAATTCGATCACCGGGGAATGATTATGACTAATCTTCTCCACAGTAGCATATAAATGATTGACCATGAGGAAGCAATTCAAGTAATGACGCCGGTTACGAAACCCTGTTTAAGTTTTTTTGTATTTGCCTATTGGCATGACGCACGCTTCAAGAGTAAAACAGGCGGGCCGATAAAGGTATACGAATTGACCCAAAATCTTACCAAGCTCGGCCACCTGGTATATTTATTTATTCCTAAAATCGGCTATCCGGAACAACAGACAACGGCCCATGTTTGCCCCGTTCCTTTCATCGACCTGCCTGTTTTGAGGTTCATTTGCTTTCAGGTGCTTGCCTTTTTATGGGCAATTCGTGTTGCCTTGCGCAAAGATTATCCGGACATCATCTACGTCCGCATCATGTGGTCATTTATTCCGATGATCCTCGGCAAATTGCTTTCCGTTCCAGTGATGCTCGAAATCAATGACAGTCCCCACCGGGCATATGCCGCGATTAAGAATCTTTTCAAGAGTACCGTCGTGCATCTCATCGATAAAATCAGTTTTCATTTAAGCGATCACATCCTTCCGGTAACTCAGAAGATCGCTGAAGACATGCACACGTTAGAAGGCATTCCTTGGGAAAAGTTGACTGTTTTACCGAGTGGCACAAACATTGATTTGTTTCATCCGATGGATAAGCGCCTGTGTTGCCTGAAACTGGGGTTCGATGAATCGTTAACCTATATAGGTTTTATCGGCACTTTTTTCCGTTATCAGGGAATTGATACCTTAATCGACGCAACCCCTTCGATTATCCAAAAGTACCTGCAGTTACGTTTTCTGATTCTTGGTGATGGCCCCATGAAAGATACGTGGCAAATAATGCTTACGGAGAATGATTTAGAATCCTATTTTATCTTTCCTGGTTTTATTCCTTATGAGCTTGTGCCTTTATATTGTGCGGTTATGGATATCTGCGTAGCCCCTTATCACAGAAGCGCCGGTGATAGTTCTCCCGTGAAGATATTCGATTATCTCGCTTGCGGAAAACCCGTTGTTGCCACTGATGTCGGAGAAACAAGCGATTTTTTTGCCAATAGCGGCGCTGTCATGATCGTCCCGCCTGAAGATCCCGCCGCCCTGGCCCAAGGACTTAATAGTCTGCTGGAAAATGAAACCTTACGTGCAGAGATGGGGAAAAAAGGAAGAGCATTTGTTGCCGGCAGATACAGCAGGACACAGATCGCCGAAATTGTAGAAACAGCCGCGTTGAAACTACTACCGTCGCGATGATGAAATAATACATGAAATTGTTGATGTTGGTTTCTTAAAAAAGCCATACTTTCTGTCAGAGTAGTACTGGATGGCGTAAGAGGTCAAGGATGTATCATAGCAAGAAACTTTTGGGGTTGATCGATTGAAAGCGACACACGCAAATGCCCTGATAAAGGGACTTTCAGACTCTTAAATTGGCTCAAATAAAAGTACAATCACTTCAAAACATTCTGAATAATAACCGAACACAGCAGATATTTATCGGGTTATTATTGATCACTGCTTTCCTGGTGAGGTGCATCTTTTTCTCCGGCGGTGTTCGTGGGTCAGATGCTTTTGCCTATGCCCAAATCGCCTACGACATTGCATCAGGGCAGTATGATTTATATACAACTAATATGATTTGCGGATTCCGTTATTCTGTCTTGCTACCGACTGCACTCAGTTTTGCCTGTCTTGGGGTCAACGATATTGCTGCCACTATTTTCCCTTTCACATTCTCGCTTTTGAACGTACTCGTAGTGTTTCAAATAGGAAAGAAATTGTTTCATAGGGATATTGCCATTATATCCGCATTTTTATTGATATTCTATCCACTGGATATCTGTACCGCAAATATATTGTCTCCAGACAGTTTTATTCCTTTTTTCTCATCCCTGGCAATCTTATTTTATATCATGGCAGAAGAAAAATCCGCATTAACATCTCGGCGCAAGTTATATTTAATTTTATCCGGGATTCTTATAGCTTTTAGTTATATGTCAAGGGTATCATCAATTTTCTTATTCATATCTCTCGCTATTTTTCAAATATATCACAAAAAATATACATCCTTCGTCTGGACAACGGTAGGACTATTCATACCTCTGGCTATGGAAGCTTTATATTTTTACGTTTCTACAGGTGATCCCTTTTTTGAATTTCATCGGATTACAGATCTTTCGATTGCTTATACAATTAAATACGATAATGCTGTTGGTCTCCTTTTTTATCCAAAAATCATGTTTGGGTTCGATCTTACCGGAATGGCATTTTTTGGACTGACTTGGTGGTTCGTTGTCTGTGGTCTCATACTGTCTTTGTTAAAAAAAGACTCCAAGATGCTATTTATCGCAGTATGTTTGATTATACCCTTCATCGGTTTTGAATTCGGCTTTCAAAGCCTAAGAGAAGGGATACTAATAGTTAAGGGTTACCCTTACCTTTCTTTACTGACTGGGCCTGCGATGGTCATTGGTGCTTATTTTTTATATCATTTAAAACAAACCCTACTTGTTGAGTACAAAACAAAATTCTTAATTGTTTTTTTTACGGTTTTAATCATTGGCTCTATGAATCTCTACGGCACATACAGATTGTATGTGAACGGCAAAAATGACGCAGCGCCATACATAGCCGTAGCCGATTATCTTAAAAAAATACCTGGCGGTATCATCTATACACACCATGGCCGATGGCCGCTATTTCTTGGGTATTTCTTACGTTATGACCCATCCTACAAGTTTAGGGATTTAAATAATTTAAACAAAATCGATATAAACAAAATTTCCGACGCTTATGCGGTATTAAATAAGAGATATATCGAGGCGGATTTTATAGGAAGGCCAATTCCCCAAGATACATTTGTCGCAAGATACGCAAAATCGCCACCCCACAACTGGATAAAAGTTTTATCCTTTGCTGGTAAACCGTCGTACAACAGCGTGGATATTTACTACATACAGAACGCTGTGTCACCATGATGAAGACATCTACAAAAGGACTCGATCCAGTGGAAACAACTGTTCAGGGCGTTCGTATTGCAGTGGTTATTCCCTAGCTATAAAGAATTAATTAATTCATGCAATAAAATATAGCTCTTAATTAGGAGAAAGCATTTATGGAAGAGAGGAATAAGATAATCGACAAACGAATTTTTATTACCGGAGGTGCTGGATTTATCGCATCTCACTTGATTGAGAGACTTATAGAAAATAACAAAATTATAGTTTATGACAATTTTTCGCGTAATGCTCTGCGATATACGAATCTAAGCAACCATCACAATCTTAAGGTGATAAAAGGAGATGTCTTGGATTTCGATCACCTTCAAAGAGCAATGCAGGGATCTGATGTCTGTATCCATGCCGCCGCAGTTGCAGGTATATACACAGTAGGCGTTGATCCGACACATACGGTAAAGGTCATTATTTTCGGAACGTATAATGCCCTGGAAGCAGCCGTCATTAACAAAGTTAGAAGATTTGTGGATTTTTCTACAAGCGAAGTTTATGGCCCCTTCGTCTATAGAGGGAAGGAGTCGGATGTTACAACGCTGGGGCCTGTGGGTGAAAGGCGTTGGGTTTATGCGGTCAGCAAGCTCGCAGCGGAACATCTGGCCAGCACTTATGAAGATAGGAATGACATTGAGGTTGTCACCGTAAGACCATTTAACATCTATGGGCCACGGCAAGTTGGGGAAGGCGCCATTCACAATATGGTTAAAAGGGCGCTGAATAATGATGATATCGTTGTCTATAATGACGGAAATCAAATACGCGCCTGGTGTTACGTTGACGACTTTATATCCGCAATGTATTCTATTCTACTAATGACAAATTCTAAAAGCCATGTTTTCAATTTGGGCAATCCGAAAGGTACCATTACCGTATTTGGCCTAGCGGAAAGGATAATAAGGTTGTCAGAATCAAAATCCAAAATTATTTTCAAGCCGCACCCGGGCCCAGAGGTAGAGATGCGAGTACCAGATATCAATAAAGCTAAGTTAATGCTTAATTATTCACCCAAAATAGGTCTCGAGGAAGGTCTTGAAATGTCAATTGAATGGTATCGAAATCACTCGGATGTTTAAAATATGAAGATATTAGTTACAGGCGCTTCAGGATTTATTGGGAAGAATTTGCTGCTGGCTCTAAACGAGCAATGGCAGGTGATCGCGACGTATTGGCGGGCAATACATTTTCCCGATTTTGTAAGCCGCAATAACCTCAAGATGGTTGTACCATTGCAAGTTGATCTCTCATCAGCGGATGATATTGATAAGATTTCCAGGATTCACCAAAAATTCGACTGCTGTGTCTATCTTGCGGCGAGTGGCGATCCGGCGGTATCAGTAAACAATCCCGCCTTTGACCTTGTTTCGAATACACTGACTCTGGTTAACCTGTTGGAAAAGATCCAGTTTGGGACGTTCATCTATTTTTCATCAGGTGCAGTTTACGACGGATTAGCAGGTCCGGTTTCACCGGAGGTCATTGTGAAGCCCAGATTACCCTACGCAATATCGCATCTTACCTCAGAATACTATCTCAGCCATTTCCAAGCGCGTGACCAGATTCGTCGATTCTTCATCGTCAGATTTTTCGGTGCGTATGGACCATACGAGCCGCCTCGGAAAATTTATTCCAGATTGGTGAAGCGATTTGGTTGCGAGCGCAATCCACAATTTACCATCCACGGTGATGGGAAAAATAAAATCGACGCCATGTATATTGATGATGCGATCCGCGCTGTATCTCTGTTGCTTGAAAGTCAAAATAATTCAGCAACATTTGATTTGTATTCCGGACAAGCATTGACGCTAACAGAACTCGTCGAGAAAGCCGCCGCGATATTTCAGATCACGCCTGAGATCACTTACACAGGAAGTGTGCCCGAATATATTGAATTTTATTCGACGGATCGCTATTTTTTTAAACGATACGAATTTACTCCATCCATTCCGCCGGAAGAGGGATTAATAAATCTGTATAGCTATTTAAACAAATTGGGAGATAAACGTGTCTGATCCTGTAATCATTCTTGGAGCTGGACCTGCCGGTTTGGCCTGCGCCTATGGAATTCTTAAAGCGTCCCGGAAAAAAGTCATCATTCTTGACAAGGCCCCTGTTGTAGGGGGAATAGGCGCCAGTTTTACCTGGAACAAACATACCTTAGACATTGGTCCCCATGCATTTCACACCCGTGGTGGCGAACCTGAAAAACTCATTCGCTCACTATTCGAGGAAGAACCCAAGAACCTGATTCAAGGAACAAAGAATGTCAGTGTGTATTTGAAGGACAAACGCTTCAAATATCCCTTAAAAATTAGTGAAGCGTTATTAAAATTTAATCCTTTGCTGAGTGTCAGGATTATTGCGGAGTTTTTCCTGACTTCAGTTTTTCATGCGATTGTCTCGATTCCGATTGAGAATTTTGAAAATTGGGGACGAAAACGGTTCGGAGCAACCCTATTCAGATTGAGCTTCGGAGATTACACGGAAAAAGTCTGGAAAACGAAAGCTGAGAAAATATCTGAGAAATTTGCGTCAGAGAAAATTCAGGGATTCAAATTTGTCAATCTGATCTTTAAGCTCTTTCGGATTGGCGGTCAGATTACTGAGCCATATTATCAGAATTGGCTCTATCATCGACAGGGTTCCGGATTCTTGTATAACCGCCTGGCTGAGAAGATCAGGGATCTTGGCGGAGAGATCAAGTTAAATGCAAATATTGTCTCGATCAAACAAAAACAAAACCAGATCATTTCGCTGACCTATCAAACTGAAAAACAGCATTTCGAATTACCTTGCTCGTGGTTAGTGAACACGATTCCGCTCCCGAAATTTATTAATCTGTTGGGCGATCATGTGCCGTTCAGTGCCCGCTATAATGCTCGCAAACTTCGTTACATTTCGCTCATGATTGTATATCTCGAATTCAACGTGAAACAGGTTATGGAAGACCATTGGTTGTATTTACTGGAAAACAAATTCCTCTTTAATCGCATTACAGAACAGAAAAATCTGAGTCATGATACTATTGAACCAGGCAAGACCGTCCTCTCGCTGGAAATAACCTGTCGAGAGGGCGACGAATTCTGGCGCATGTCTGATGAGGAGCTATTCGCGTTAGCAAAAAACGATTGTCGAAATATTCGATTTATTCGCGAGCACCTGCATTCCCTCTCTGACTACCATGTAAAAAGGATCCCCAATGTGTATGAAATTTACTACAAATCTTTTGATCGCAGCGCTGAACCTGCGTTAGCCTACCTCGAAGAAATCCAAAATGTCTGTATGACAGGCCGTCGCGGGTTATTTTTACAGGGAGATATGCATCAATCAATAGAAATGGGCTTAAACATGGGCAGTATTTTAGCTCAAGACACTCCGGAACTTCAGCAGCTCGCTGAATTCTATAGAAAATATTTGAAATATTTTGATGTTTACTGATCTGGAAACAAGCCGTGTCAAAGATAGGGAAATTCGAATTACATAAATATAACAGCGTGAACGTGTACTATGCGAAATGATGAATTACAATGTGTATCGGCAAATCAATATCCCCATCAGATAAACCACCTTTCCCGCTTTATTAGATCAGTATTGTCTTTTGCTCCTCGATGCCATCTCGTTGCAACGCCGGAAAGACCTCAAGGCATAAGTATTATGATGAGAGTAAAAGATGAAAAGGACTGGATCGGACCTTCGATTGAATCTATTAAACCTATAGCAGACGAAATCGTTGTCGTTGACAATGGTTCTAAAGACGGCTCTTACGAAATCATTCAGGAATTGGCTGCTGAGGGAAAAGGCTTGATTAAGCATTGGCAACGACCTGATTTGAATCACTGTGATTTGTCCAATTTTGCCCAAGGACAAACATCCTTCCGATGGATATTCCGATGGGATGGAGATATGGTTGCCCATACGAGTGGTAAATATAATATACTTAACCTTCGGAATCGCATCCTATCGCTTAGTGCTCAACGATATTATCTTATCTATCTTCGACACATTAATCTTTCCGGTGACCTATCCCATCAGGATCCGAAGGAGCAGTTTCATATAGAAGAATACATTCATACATTCTCATGTAAGGCACACTACGTTCATCCCAAGCGTTTCGAAGCAATCAAGGTTCCCAAATATTACAAGGTACTCTTCTGGTACGAGCCATACAGCTTCCACGTGAATGTCAAACCTGCAGGCCGGATGCTGCGTCGGTATTTCTGGGACGACTGGATGGAGTTGAAGGACTATATTGATTTTCCAACACTCGACGACTATGTGAAAGCGAAAATTGAAACTGAATTCGGCACCACTTTATGGGAGGAGGCCGAAAAGATATGCGTTCAAAAAGTTTTTAGCAAACACATACCTTATAGACAAGACATATTGGGTCCATACCCTGAATTGCTGAAGCCACACCTTGAAAACCCCAAATACAAGATGATCTACGAAAATGGCAAGATAATTGGAAGGGATGAGCTTTGAACGAAAAGGGAAAACCCATATCGATACTGTTCGTCGTTGATGGCTTGGAGTTCGGCGGCGGCGAGAGGACCTTCCTGCAATTGATTGAAGAAATGCCTAAAGAAAGATTCAGAATAAACGTAGCCACCAGCCAGCACGGGATTTTTTCCAAAATACTGAGCGATGCGGGTATAGCTGCGAATCATCTTGATTTGAGTAAAAGAGTCAATTTCAAAAATATTCAAGAATTGCGGAGATTAATCAAAATAAATAGAATCGATATCATCCACAGCCAGGGTGGCAGAGCGGACTTTTATGCGAGAATGAGCGGCAGGTCTCTTAGACCAAAGATTAAAGTAGTCAGCACCATTGCTACACCTGTCGAGAGGTATGATGTAAATCTATTGAGAAAGTCAATTTACTGCTTCTTCGACAGGCTATCGGAGAGGTACGTGGATCGATTTCTTGTGGTTTCGGAAGCTTTGAGAAAAATCATGATTGACGGCCATAAAGTAACCCCTGATAAAGTAATTAGAGTCTATAACGGTATTGAGTTAAATGAATACTGTCCCAATGCTTCAGATCGATCTTCCCGGCATATCCGAAATGAATATGGCATCGGGGCTACCGACGTTCTAATAGGCGCAATTGGCAGATTGGTCTGGCAAAAAGGGTTTGAATATTTAATCAGATCTCTTCCGGAGATTGCAAAGACGCATCCGGACATCAAAGTCATATTTGTTGGAGATGGGCCGTTCAGAGGGAATCTGGAAAAACTACGCCGGCAATTAGGAATTGAAGACAAAGCTATATTCACCGGCTACAGGAGCGACATAAAGGGAATCCTTTCTGCTATAGACATAAAGGTTATCCCCTCTCTCGCAGAAGGATTCCCGATGGTCACATTAGAAGCAATGGCGATGGAAAAGCCTATTGTTGCAACATGCATTGACGGGATAACAGAGCAGATAACAGACGGCGTCGAAGGAATCCTCGTCCCGCCGAGGGACCCGATTGCTCTCGCTGCTGCAATCAACGCAATTATTGAAAACAAGGATCTTGCCCGTTCCTTAGGATCGGCAGCAAGGAAAAGAGTGGAACGAGAATTCACAGTCGAAAAAATGATAGATGAAACTGAAAAAGTGTATCGCTCATTGCTGAATCAATGAATACATTCAAGTCTCCCGAAGAATCATGTCCATATTGCCATTCTGCTGCTGAATTCGATTTCAGTATTCATGAGAGACAGTACCATCAATGCAAGAGCTGTGATCTCATATTTAAAGGCAATCTGCAAATCGAAGCTGAAAAGGATCTCGTCCAATATTATCAACACGGCTATTTTTCAGAGTACGCCAACGATCAATTGAGTGGGTCACGTAATTTAATTTATTCTCATATTCTGGACCTTATAGGAACAGAGACCCGTGGTGGCAAACTTCTCGACGTCGGGTGCGGCTGCGGTTTTTTTCTCAAAGAGGCCAGGAATCGGGGTTGGGATGTAGCGGGCGTTGATCCTTCAGAAGAATCCATCGCATATGCCGACAAATTATTAGGCGCTAACATTGCGCGCAGAGGGACTCTGGAAGATTTGTCACAGGAAAAAGTTTACGACGTGATCACGATGATTGACGCGTTAGGCTTTTCCTCAGCACCGTGGTCGGACATTGAAACAGTTAGGAGTCTGCTTAAACCGGGAGGTTTGCTCTTTCTCAGGTGTTCCAATGGACTCTTACACTCTACCATTCTGAAGATGTCAATCAAGCTCAAGATGGATGAAATCATAAATAGTCTTCTTGTCTTTCATAAGTATCCCCTAACCCCCAGATTCATCGGAAGGCTGCTCGGTGATTATGGCTTCTCAATAGTCTTTATACAAAACGCCATGCCTTCGGATGGAGACTTCCTTGATCGCCTATTAAAGAAAACAATTGGTGTAGCGGTTAACGCATTGTATTTTATCAGCTCCGGAAGGATTATTATCGGTCCTTCACTGGAAGTTCTTGCGCGCAAAGCTTAGGACAGTTCTTTGAATATTCTCTTCGTATCAGATGTTTCCATTAGCAACGTTATCGGCGGGGCGGAAAGGGTTCTGTATGAACAAAGCACCCGATTAGCACAGAAGGGTCACAATATAGACATTTTGACTCGGCGATTGCCGGGGCATGACTCAGATCACGAAATTATAGGAAATGTCAGGGAGTGGAGATATGATGTAGATGAAAGCAGTATTCTTTCCTTCTATGGGTCAACCCAATTGAACAGCCGCCGTCTCTTTGAATCCCTGCATGAAAAATATAGTTTTGAGTGTATAAATTTGCATCAGCCGTTTTCCTCGCTTGGTGTCGTAAATTCTCCGCTCAGCAAACAATTGAAAAAGGTTTATACATGTCACTCCCTCTCTTTCGAAGAATACCAATCGAGAAATCCAAAAACTAGAAGTGCCTTCGGAAATCTTATGCGCTGGATTAACTCTCAAGGGCGAAAGGAGGTTGAGAAGAAGGTTCTCAAGGCATCGGACAGGATAATCGTCCTCAGCCATTATACTCAGGATAAGCTGTGGAAAGCCTATATAATACCTCCCTACAAGGTCGTGATTGTTTCGGGCGGTGTTGACTTAGACAGATTTCATCCCGTCAGCGACAGAACGGAAATTCGCCGTCGTTTGAACATCCCTGAAGAAAAGATGATATTACTTACCATAAGAAACCTGGTGCCCAGAATGGGCTTGGAAAATCTTATTGCAGCCATGAAGGATGTTATAGAGAATATGCCCGGCACCTGTCTCATCATTGGTGGAAGCGGCAGACTTGAAGCGAAACTAGTTGAACTATCGCGCAGGCTGAAGATTGAGGGCAATATCAAATTTGCAGGGTTTATCCCCGAGCAAGACCTGCCCGATTACTACCGGGCGGCTGACGCATTTATTCTACCCACTTTAGAACTCGAAGGTTTTGGCCTTGTGACTTTGGAGGCATTGGCGTGTGGCACTCCGGTACTTGGCACGCCCATAGGTGGAACCAAAGAGATTCTCGGCATTTTCGATCCCAGTTATCTTTTCAGAGATACCGGACCCGAATCCATAGCTGCGCTGATTATTGAAACGTGTGGGCGGTTCAGAGATAATCCCAATTTGTGGAAGAATGTCTCTTCCGAATGCAGGGCATTTGTAGAAGCTCATTATTCGTGGGAGAGGAATGTTGATTCCACAGAAAGAATATTTCAAAAACTATTGTCTGAGCCATGACGATGAAGGAAGTCCCCGTTCTCCTCTACCATAACATTGGAAATTACCCGGCGGAAATGATGGAAGACGGCCTGTCGCCTGAAACCTTTGCGCTTCAGATGAACTTTCTTTCTGAAAACGGCTATAGTGTCGTTACTCTTCATCAGGCCGTGGATCATCTCATCGGAAAAATAAAATTACCCCCCAAATCAATAGCAATCACAATTGACGGAGGCTATCAAGACGCCCTCACCGACGCGTTGCCCGTCTTGAAAAGGCATCACTTTCCAGCCACATTCTTCATTGCCCCCGAGTTTATAGATCGTGAGCAATTAGTTAAAGGACAGCCTATCCAATGCCTTAATTGGAATGAAGTTGATGACATTTTTCGTAGTGGTTATGAAATAGGCCTTTTGGCATACGAAGGCAGAGGCATCAAAAATCAAAATGTTGAAGAAACCATTAGGAAAAGCCTTTTAAAGTCACTGGAGCTTCTTAAACGCAGCTTCAATATACAGGTCAAATATTGTGCATTTAAAGATGGTGTTCCAGGAAAATCCTTGTGGAAATATCTTCAAGGACTTGGCTTTCAGGCAGTCTTCACTCAATGCCCTACAAATCAACCGCCGACACTTGCCGGCGTTGGCCGCATACAGATCGACGATGATGATCACAATATCTTTCTTACGAAAATCTCAGACACATACCTCTTCTTCAAAGATAAACCCTCCTGGAAATATATACGCAGGTACCACCTTGATCACGTAGCTCATCACATATCCGAGGCATGGAATAATATACGAGGAAATTCATAAAAAGAGAATAGCCGATGTCCAAAACAGATTCGGGTTTTTACAGCCAATTCAAAACATTTCTTAAACATAGGGTTATAATGACAGAACTTGAGTGGACGAGTTTTAATGAAAATGCGCTTCACCTCCTGAGTAAGAATGTCATTAAGTGCAAACCTGAGACGATACTCGATATTGGTTGTGGAGATGGCAAAGGGGCTATCCTCAATAGCAAATTGTTTCAATGTGGATATCCATCATGTATATGGTATCGATATCAGCGACGTATTCCTCACTGCGTGCCAGAAACTATTCAGCGTTATAAAACTGGACATTGAAAAAAATGAACTCCCCTTTAGAGATGACACTTTCGACCTAGTAATCTGCAACCAGGTGCTCGAGCATTTGATAAGTTATACAAACGTAATGAATGACACAATAAGGGTGACAAAGAAAGGCGGATACATAGTATTTGGTATCCCAAACTTATCCCATCTCATTAATAGAATTTTATTGCTTTTCGGGTTTCAGCCTTTGTGCATAGCTATTGACGGGCCGCACATCCGTGGATTTACACACAAGTCTTTTATTAAGCTATTGAAGTCTCTTGATGAGGTAGAGATAGTTGATTTCACGGGAACACTTATGTATCCCTTACCTTACTTCCTGGCAAAAATCATGTCTAAGCACTTCGTCGGTTTAACCGGATATACCTGTTATCTCCTGAGGAAAAAAGAATAGTCTCATGTGCGGCATCTGCGGTAAACTGACAACAGATGGAAAAACCATAGACGAAGGCATGCTTCGAAACATGTCATCCGTCCTGTCGCACCGTGGGCCTGACGATGAGGGTGTGTACATAAGCGCTCAGCGTGCAGTTAGCAGTTCACACGTTAATGTGGGTCTCGGCCACAGGCGGCTCAGTATCATTGATTTGTCCGAGGCAGGCAGGCAGCCCATGTCCAATGAGGATAAAACCATCTGGATGGTCTTCAACGGTGAAATCTACAATTTTCAATCGTTAAGGGCTGAACTTGAGAGCAAGGGCCATCGATTTCATTCACGGACGGATACGGAGGCAATCATCCACCTGTATGAGGAAGAGGGAATCGATGCAGTGAAAAGGCTTGTCGGGATGTTTGCCTTTGCCCTCTGGGATGAAAGAAAGCAATCACTGATCCTGTGCAGGGATCATATTGGCATCAAACCGCTCGTTTACTCATGGGACGGGAATTCTCTTTCTTTTGCCTCAGAGATTAAAGGGATTCTCCAGGACCCGGATGTCAAAAGGGAGATGGACTGGGATGCTCTGAGTCTTTATCTGACGCTGAATTATATTCCAGCGCCTTATACGATATTTAAGAACATAAGAAAGCTCAAACCCGGCCACATTCTCGTCTGTCAAAACGGCGAAGTGCGGGAAGAAGCCTACTGGAATATCCAACCGAATCTCCACAAACAAAGTATTGAAGAAGATTTCGCTGCCCGGAAACATGAGCTGTTCAAGATGCTGGAAGAAGCAGTCCGCATGCAGATGATCGCCGACGTCCCCCTGGGCGCGTTCCTCAGCGGCGGCATCGATTCGAGCATCGTCGTGGGGCTCATGGCCAAGAATTCCAGCCGGCCCGTTGAGACATACACCATCGGCTACAAGGACATGCCCCTGTTTGACGAAACTGATTACGCCAGGGATGTTGCACTATTCAACCGGACGGACCACCACGAAATTAAACTGGGTGCCGGGGATATTATGGAAGCGATTCCCCAGGTGCTTGCTTCGTTTGATGAACCCTTCGGTGATTCTTCCGCAGTTCCCACCTTCGTCGTATCAAGAGAAACGCGAAAAGGGGTTAAGGTTGCCCTTTCCGGTGACGGGGGCGATGAGCTTTTTGCAGGCTATAGAATGTATAAGGGTGAAGAATGGTATGGCAGGTATCGTTTGATTCCTTCGTTCATCAGAAAAAATCTCATAGAACCTTTTTTGACGTCACTTTCCGACTCGCGTGATGAAAAGATTTCAGAGTATATTAGAAGGTCAAAGAAATTCATCAGAGGGGCTAAGGACACTTTCGCCGAGCGCTTCTTCACCTGGAATGAAATCTTCAACAGAGATATGAGAAAAGAGATTCTCAGTGGTTCCAAAACCGTGGACCAGGAACTCGGCATAAAGTTGATGGCATCGAGATTGAACGAATTGCAGGATGATCACATAAACAGCATGCTTTATGCCGATCTGAAAGAATCACTCCCCGGCGACATGCTGAAGAAGGTGGATGCCATGAGCATGTTTCATTCACTTGAAGTCCGTGTTCCCATTTTAGACCACAGGGTATGTGAACTTGCCTTTTCCATGAGGGGAGACTGGAAACTCCGAGATGGCAAAAGCAAATATGTCCTGGTGGAAACCTTCAAGGATATTCTGCCCCCTTCCCTGCATAACCGGCCCAAATGGGGATTCGAGATGCCTATCAGCAAGTGGCTCAAGACGGACTTGAGATATCTGCTCGAAGAATATCTATCCAAGGACGTTATTACACGACAGGGCATATTCAATTACGCTGTCATCCAGGAGCTGGTAAGCAATTTGATGTCAAATACAGTTGATACATCGTGGCAGATATGGAACCTCATCGTCTTCCAGGTCTGGTATGGACAGTATGGAAAAAATTAAAGTCATACACGTAATCACCCGCTTTGATAAGGGCGGGGCCGCTGAAAATACCTTTCTCACCGTTAAGGGCCTTGATTCAAACAAATATGAGGTCATCCTGATCAGGGGTCTTTCATATGAATCCAATATGGGGTCTTCTGAAACAAGTGCCGTAGAAAGCTGCCTGGAAGACGCCGGCAGAAACGGGGTTAGAATATTAACCATTCCCGAACTCGTGAGAAGAATATATCCGCTCGGTGATTTGAGAGCATTCTTTAAGCTCATAAGAATGTTTAGAGAAGAAAGGCCGCACATCGTCCACACACATACGTCCAAGGCAGGCATCCTCGGCAGATGGGCAGCCCGCCTGGCCGGAGTACCTGCCATCATTCATACGCCCCACGGGCATGTATTCTGGGGCTATTTCAACAAATGGGAAACAAAGATATTTATATTTTTAGAGAGACTGACGGCGACCATTACAGACAGAATCATTACACTGACAGGCCAGGAGAAGAAGGATCATCTCCGGTGCCACATCGCCGGCGAAGCGAAGTTTGCAGTCATTCATAGCGGTGTTGAACTCTCCAGATTCTCGGATGCCCAGATCAATCCCGACGATGCAAAAAAAATGCTTGGAATACCTAAGGGAACATTCGTAGTGGGAACCGTAGGGAGACTGACTACCATCAAGGGTCATAAATATTTAATTGAGGCTGCCCGAAAGATTCTTTTGATAAGACCCGACATGACCTTTATATTTCTAGGCGATGGCGAACTCATGAATGATCTGAAGGCGCAGGCAGCATCCTTAGGTATATACGATAAAGTAAAATTTTTAGGATGGCGCGAGGATGTTGCGGAAGTGATGTCCACTTTTGATCTCTTCGTCCTTCCTTCCCTCAATGAAGGCATGGGAAAGGTTCTGGTCGAGGCAATGGCTATGGGCAAACCCATCATAGCGAGTCATGTTGGTGGGATTTCCGACCTCGTGAAGAATGAAGAAAACGGCCTGCTTGTCCCTCCGGAAGATGCGGAAGCAATTGCGAGGAGTATATCGATCCTGCACAGCAAGCCCCTGAAAAGGAAAGAGATGGGGGAAAAAGGAAGAGCCATTGCTGTCGAATATGGCGCGGACTCCATGGTGCAGAAGATCGACCGGTTATACAAAGAATTGGTTGGGGGTTAATGGTCTCTTGAATGTAAGACGAAACAGAAAAACTTTGCATAACTCCTCTATTCGTCATTCCGGGCTTGACCCGGAATCTAAGCGCTGTCCTCGCGCAAGCGGTGAACCATGAAATCAATACTGGATTCCCGCTTTCGCGGGAATGACGGCAGTGGAATAGATTCCCGCTGGAGCCTGCCCTCGAATGTCCTTATCGGGGGCGGGAATGACACAATTGCTCGTTTCATATCCTGCTGTCTACTTCTCGCCGTAATCTTTCTTGCAGCCGATGTCAGCGTTTCTTTTTCCGCGGATTACCAGCAGGTGGCGGGGCTGATGGATCTCCGCACGACCTTCAGCGACGGCGCCTATGACATGGAACAACTTGTGCTGCTGGCAAAGAAGAAGGGCTTCAACGTCCTTTTCATCAATGACCATGACAGGGTCGCCATGGAGTATGGCCTGCCTCCTTTCCGGAATCTTATCAGGAAAAAAGTCGAGCTGAACTCCATCAACAGCGGCGGCGCTGATAAATTCATTCAAGGAATAAATGAAGTCAGACAGAAGTATCCCGATATGATCATTGTCCCGGGCTCCGAGACAACCCCCTTCTATTACTGGACGGGAAGCCTTTTAACGGGACAACTTACCGCACACGACCATGAGAAGCGTCTTCTCACCGTTGGAATGGAGAGTCCGGATGATTATGAAACCATGCCGATCCTTCATAACAATCTTTCCATTAATTATTTCACACAATCCCTGCCGGAAGTTGTCCTGTTTTCTCTTTCCCTCATTGCATCTCTTGTCCTGCTTCGCTGGAGGGGATTTCTGCGTGTCACCGGCATTATTATTTTGATATTATCCTTGGCTTTTATTATAAACAGCAATCCTTTTAGGAGCTCTCCTTTTGATCCTTACCACGGAGACCTGAAGATGGCACCTTATCAACTCGTGATCGATTATGTTAATTCAAGAGGGGGGATGACATTCTGGAATTACCCACAAACAAATTCCGGCGTCAGGGAAATGGGACCAATTCATGTAAGCACCCTACCCTACCCGTACGTTTTGTCAGAATCGACAGGTTACACAGGCTTTGCCGCCCTCTATGGAGACAATATTACATTGACAGAACCCGGAAACATCTGGGATACGACTCTCAAAGAATATTGCATGGGCTACAGAAATCATCCACCCTGGGGAATCGCCACAGCAGATTTTCATCAGGAAGGGGAAGGTGGAGAGCGGTTGGGAACCTACCAGACCGTTTTTTTTGTCAAGGAGAAGAAGAAAGACGCCGTCTTGAAGGCACTGAAGAATGGCAAGATGTACGCCTCTCAGGTCAACTTGCCTAAAATTTTGAAGCTCGAAGACTTTTCTGTCTCATCAGCAGATAATGGGACAAAGGGCATTTCCGGGGACGAGATTACACTGAAAGAATATCCTCGTGTCAAAATATCTGTTTCGACTTCTGTGCCTTCACCTGATAAGGTAAAAATACGCTTGATACGGTCAGGGGAGATGATTTATCTTTTCGAAGAAAAACTGCCCCTGATAATCGATTATGTTGACCCGTACTATAAGCCGGGTGAAAAGATTTATTACAGGATGGATCTGCACGGTAACGGGGCAATCGTTTCCAATCCTGTGTTTGTGAAGTTTGAATAAGCGTAATTTGTTACATTGTGTCATTGCGAGTGAACGGAGTGAGCGTGGCAATCTTGATTCAAAACCTTTGCGTAACTCCTCGATTCGTCATTCCGGGCTTGACCCGGAATCTAGGCGCTGTCCTCGCGCAAGCGGGGAACCATGAAATCAATACTGGATTCCCGCTTTCGCGGGAATGACGGCAGTGGGATGGATTTCCGCTGGAGCCTGCCCTCGAATGTCCTTATTGGGAACGGGAATGACAAAATTTCTGGTTTTATAAAATTTTGCTAAGGCCTCGCCCTAATAATGAAATGGTGTACAAACAAAATCCCCCTGTCTCACCCTTTACAAAAGGGGGACATGTTAAGATGTAGGAACTGGAGATTCTAAGAGATGATTGTATCTATCCATCAACCCCAGTATCTGCCATGGCTTGGCTACTTCGACAAAATCGATCAGGCCGACGTATTTGTTCTGCTCGACAACGTGCAGTTCAAAAAAAATGAATGGCAGAACAGAAATAAGATCAAGACGGCCGCTGGCGGGCAGTGGCTTACTGTTCCGGTCATGTACCGGTTCCCACAGTTAATCAATGAGGTGGAAATCAACAATAGAGAGCGGTGGCAGCATAAACAGCAGCAGGCTATTATCTCCAATTATAAAAAAGCGCCACACTGGAGCGTATTGGAAGGTTTCTTCACGGACTTGTTCCAATCACAGTGGCAGACCATCTCTCAGCTGAACATTCATGTCGTCAAGAAACTTGTGGAAATACTCGGCATCAAGACCCCCCTGCATATCGCTTCGGAAATGGGGAATTTCCCGGAAGACCCGGATGAAAGGCTGATTGCCATTACAAAGTATTTTGGCGCTGATACCTATTTAGCCGGAAGCGGTGGCCACGATTATATGGATGTGGATAAGTTTGAAAGGAATTCCATAAAAGTTTTATTTCAGGATTACAAACACCCTGTATATGATCAGCTCTTCGGCGACTTTTTGCCTTATATGTCTGTAATTGATCTCATCTTTAATCACGGAGACGAAAGTCTCAGAATACTAAGGGGGAACTAATGAAGGTGCTTGCGATAGGGGCTCATCCCGATGATATTGAAGTAGGCTGTGCCGGTACGCTCATGAAATACTCAAAATATGGTCATGAAATCTTTCTCCTGATTATGACGGAAGGTCACAAGGGCGGCGATGCCAACCTGAGAAAAGAGGAGCAATATAAAGCCGCGGAAATTCTGAAGCCAACGGAAGTCATGTGGGCAGGATATAAAGATACAGAGCTTTCCCCCAATATGAATGAACTGGTTCACGATATTGAAATAGTCTTAAATAAAATAAAGCCGGACTTTATCTTCGCCAACTATGGTGACGATACGCACCAGGATCACAGGGCTCTCTGCAGGGCAACGGTATCGGCCACACGCTACGTAAGGAACGTTCTTTTCTATGAAACACCCACCACCCATGATTTTTCCCCTACCGTTTTTGTGAATATCAGGGAGACCATAGAAGAAAAATATTCTATGCTTCTGGCTCATCAATCGCAGGTCATGAAGACTAATATCGAAGGACTGTCGATTGTGGATGTCGCCAAGTCAACAGCTATTTTCAGGGGGATTCAGGGGCGCGTACAATACGCTGAAGCATTTATACCGTTACGGTTATTTATAAATATATGAACCTCTGCGCAGAGCCCGCATTTGCTTACTGGACTCCCGCTGGAGCCTGCCCTCGAACGTCTTCATCGGGGGCGGGAGTGACACTTTAGAAACCATTCTCATAGTAATGACCAGATATGGCTGAGATATGATTCCTCATTCCAGACCCACACTTGACCGAGATGATTTCGACAGCGTCCTGCAGGTCCTTAAATCCGGACATCTTGTTCTAGGTGAACAGACTGCCAGATTTGAAGAAAACCTTTCCTCTCTTATTCGTGTCAAAGGCGGTGCCGCCGTCAGTTCCGGCACTGCTGCGCTCCATCTTTCTCTAATCAGCCTTGGCGTGGGTAAAGGCGATGAAGTTATCCTGCCCGGATTCGTTTGCACCGCCCCTCTCAATGCCATACACTATGTAGGCGCTACCCCCGTGATTGCCGAGGTTGACCGGCTTACCTTTAATATAGACGTCAATGATCTGAAGAAACGGATTACGAAAAAAACAAAGGCCATTATAGTTCCCCACATGTTTGGTCTGCCGGGAGATATGGAAGATATCGCATCCCTCGGCATTCCTATTATTGAAGACTGTGCACATTCGATAGGCAGCAGGTATAAGGACAATTACACCGGCAGCTTCGGGATGCTTTCGATTTTTTCCTTCTACGCCACGAAAGTTATGGCCACCGGAGAGGGGGGGATGGTTCTTTCAGACAATGAGCAATTAATCGCGACAATCAGGGATTTGCGTGACTACGACGAAAAAGACGATTTTGCCGTCAGGCATAATTACAAGATAACCGATATCCAGGCGGCATTGGGCATGAGTCAACTAAAAAAACTTTCTTTATTTATCCAAAAAAGAAAAGAAATTGCCGATAAGTACGGTAGAATACTTGATGATTTGAAGATCCCCGCTCCTTTTGTTCCAAAAGACAGGGAGCATATCTATTTCAGGTATGTAGTACTTCTCGAAAATGCGGAGCGTTTCATGGAGACGATGATGAAAAGAGGGGTAACTTGCAGGAGGCCCGTTTTCAAACCTCTGCATAGATACTTGGGATTATCGGGCTACGCGACGACGGATTTGATCTGGGAAAGGGCGGTCTCCATTCCTATCTATCCCTCCCTTACCGACGAAGAAGTGGGGCTAATAATAGACTCTATCAAATTGGCCTTAAGAAGTCTCGCCGCGTGAGTCACGCGGCCTACATTCTGTTTTGCTGGAGGCCGGGTCACCTGACCCGGCGGTATTTCTTAATCGCGACACAGTCTCCAAGCCCGGAATGACGTATAAGGCTTTAAAATGAGAAAATTACATTTTGCCATATTTGATTTCGATTCGAAAAAGTTATCCCCTTTACGAATCTTCTCGCTTTGTGCGATTATAACTTTTTTGATCCTGCTATTGCCGATTATGCGCTATCGCATTTTCGAGTACCTTGGCACATGGCTCTACATCCTTCTTTTTGCAGTCTCTCTTTCCGCAAGTTTAACGCCTCTGATGAGGATAATTGCGCTGAAACTGAATATAGTCGACCTCCCTGAAGAGAGGAAAGTCCATGAGAGCAGCACCCCTCTTCTTGGCGGCGTGGCGATTATTATTGCCTTCATAGCAGCTCTCGCCGCGAATTTGAACCTTGACAGGTCATCCATAGCCTTGCTTGTATGTGCAGTTTGTGTCGCCGCGGTGAGCTTGATCGACGATTGGAAAGGGCTACCCGCCAGGCTGAAGCTGCTGATACAGATCGCAGCCGCACTTGTGCTGATACACTATGGAATCATGATGCATCTATTTCCCGAAAATACATTTTGGGGATACGGGCTCAATTTTATTCTCTCTGTTTGCTGGATCGTGGGAATTACGAATTCGTTAAATTTCTTCGACGGCATGGACGGACTGGCAGTGGGAATCAGCGCCATCATGGCCTTTTTTATGGGTATTGTTGCATTTCAGACAAATCAGCCTTTTATGGGATGGATCGCGGTTGCCATGGTAGGAAGCTGCCTTGGATTCCTGCCCTACAATTTCCACTTCAAGAGGCCTGCTTCAATTTTTTTGGGTGATACGGGCAGCATCTTTTTGGGCTTTACCCTGGCTGCCCTGGCGGTCAAAGGTAACTGGTCTTTGCATAACCCCATCGTCTCCTTTGCAGCACCGGTACTGATCTTCTGGATCCTGATATTCGACATGACCTATATAACGGTTGAAAGAATTCTTACCGGTAAAGTAAAAAGTTTCAAAGATTGGATAGAGTATGTGGGGAAAGACCACCTGCATCACAGACTGTACATGCTCCTCGGTGACAAAAGAAAAACTGTGCTCTTCATCTATTTTCTCTGTGCAACCCTCGGCATCAGCGCTATAGCGCTCAGAAATGCGAGGCCCATCGACGGGGTACTCCTGATCAGCCAGGCTCTTCTCATAACAGTGGCTGTATCTATATTGGAATATTCCGGACGACAAAGGCATTAGGGACGATATTGCCTGATTAGTAATTTATTGACAATGAGTGGCTTTTTGAATAGAGATAGACAGATTTGTGATCTTCAGCTTATGATACATGGATTGCAGGCAAATACACAATGAGTGACAAGAGCACAGTACGTCAGCAGATTGAAAAGAATGGGCTGCTGCTAATCGCAGTCGCCATGGTGGTGATTTACTGGGTGCTCGATTCCCTCACATCGGATCAGGTATTCGCGCGCACACTGATTGCCCTCTTTGTGCTCGCATACGGGCTATTCACCCAATCATTGATCAATTCCCGTAGAGAAGCTCTCGAAGAAAAGGAAAGGACTCAACAGCGGCTGATTCAGTCGGAAAGCATAGCCGCCATCGGACAGCTTGTTGCCGGAATAGCCCATGAGCTCAACAATCCCCTGGCAAGTACTTCAAGCCTGATCCAGACAAACATTGAGATCCTCAACGAAAAAAAAGATAAGGCCGATAGTGATACTGAACTGCTGAATGATCTCGAATTCTCGTTAAAGGAGCTCAAACGGGCAGAAAACATCGTGAAAAGCGTCCTGGGATTGTCGCGCCAGACGCAGATCTACGTTGAGGATGTTGACATTAATGTAAATATAGAGGATGCTTTGCGAGTATTACACAACCAGTATAAAGATTCGGGAGTAATTATTGAAAGAGACTTCGATGAAAACCTGCCGAAAGTCAATGGCAACTTCGCAAATCTCGGTCAAGTTTTTATGAATATAATCAAGAATGCAATACAGGCGCTGCCCGACGGTAAAGGAACTATATTCCTGAAAACGAGATATAAGAGGGAGACAAACACTGTTACCATAGAGTGCCAGGACACAGGTACGGGAATTCCAGAAAACATCCTTAAGGATATATTCAAGCCGTTTTTTACCACCAAGGTCGTTGGCAGCGGGTCAGGCCTTGGTCTTTACATTTCACACGAAATCATCAAGAAGCATGAGGGTCTTATCTCGGTAAGCAGCAAACCGGGGCGAGGCACTACATTTACTATAGACCTGCCGGTGAAACAGGAGGCATCATGATAAAGATACTAATCGTAGACGATGAAGAGGGCGTCCGAAGATCCTTGAAAAAGCTTCTTCAAAGGGACGGTTATGACATTCTTCTGGCCGAAAACGGTACGGAGGCCATCGATATCGTTCGACAACATGTTAATGAAATTGAAACAGTAGTATGCGATTTCAAGATGCCGGGCCTCGACGGTTTGGAAACACTAATGGAAATCAGCAAGCTGAATCCTGAAATCATCAAGATAATCCTCACCGGCTACGCTACCCTCGATCGCGCTATTGAAAGTGTAAACTCAGGCATTGATGGTTTTCTAACAAAACCCTTTGACAACAAAGAAATCAGACTGAAGCTGAAGGAATTCCACATCAAGAAAAGATTGAAGCAATTCGTGCCGGCTCAGGTTCTCGAAGAATTACAGAAGTTCGGGGAGAACCTGGAGCCCAGAAACCAGAAAGTAAGCATCCTTTTTACTGACATCCGCGGTTTCTCAAAAATATCCGAAGCGCTGACGCCTGCTGAGCTGTCGCAGCTTCTGAATCTTAATTATTTTTATCCTCTCGACAACATTATCTTTAAACACAACGGCACCCTTGACAAACACATCGGTGACGGCATCATGGGAATATTCGGAGCACCGCTTACCCAGAATAGTGATGCCAAGAGAGCCGTTCAGTGCGCAATTGAGATGCGAAATAAAATAGCCGAAATAAACACGGAGATTAGCGCCAGGAATATGAAAATTCCTGTTGCCTTCGGAATCAGCACGGGTGAATCCATGGTCGGAATTTTTGGCTCTGCAATCAGAAAAGAATATACGGCCATGGGCAATCCTGTCAATTTAGCAGCGAGGCTCGAAAGGATTGCCAAGGAAAAGCAAATCCTGATATGCGACGATACATATGAAGAGGTGAAGGATTTCTTTGAGGTCGAAAAGATAAGACAGGTAAAACTCAAAGGAATGGACGAGGAAACCACTGTCTATAATATTATTGATGCGCTCTAAAAAAAAGTGGCATTAATCAAAGTCAAGAGCCAATTATGCGGCTCGATAGCCCTTCCCTATTTACCGCCTGAAGAACTGATCGCACCGTAATCGGTAAGTAACTCCCCTCTATATCCCGCCAGGCAAACCCTTCCATTATCCCGCCTTAAAATCTTTTTTAACAACATTAAAGACTGCACAGGTTGACAAATCTCTGGATGAAGATAGAGTAAATCGAAATTTAGGAAGTTTTGAAACAGTACCAATCTGTCATTTCTACCCCTTCATCTCTACTCATGGTAAACTTCGGGACGTGAAATCTTAACAACTCCTCCTTTATAAAAGGGGGTCGGGGGGATTTTATTCCACTATCAGAAATCCCCCATTGCCCCCTTTGTCAAAGGGGGCGAAAAGCAAGGACGATAACTCTGGATTCCCGATCGCGTCGGGAATGACAAATGCGGGGGGCGGGAATGACAGGATTGATATAATTAAGAAATACCGCCGGGTCAGGTGACCCGGCCTCCAGCAAAACAGAATGTAGGCCGCGTGACTCACGCGGCGAGACACGTACGACACAGTCTCAAGGAGGTGAGAACGAGAAAAGATTTCTCCTTTCAGTCGAAATGACAAGAGAGAGAATTATGACACAGTCTCTTCGCGGGAGTGACACTATAGAGTCTATTTTGACAGGAATTATATTGGAACAAAGTAGTGCAGGACTTTAGTCCTGCGTATGATAGCAGACCTGAAGATCTACACTACATTACGCCCCTGGTCTGATTTCCTTTGCTTGTGACATAAGAGTTCGCTTGATTATTGATAATATCCTATCTGTATCGATTTTGTGAACAGGCGAAAACCTGTCGCCTGCGTATATACGCACGAACTCCTCGAGTTTTTTGTCTCCCTTCAGATACATGAGGCTGGAAACTGCCTTCCCCATGGCATCTTTGTCGCCTTTTTTGTCATATATGTCTATCAGAAAAAGATATGCTTGAGCATACAGGGGCTGCATCCGCACTACGTCTTTTAAATTCAATATCGCCCTGTCATACATTCTTTTTTGCCATTGTACTTCCGCCAGAATCAGGCGCGGAAATGTCCTGTTGAAATCCTGCTGCAACACCTTGCTTGCCTCTATTGCGGCATTCCTGTTACTTCCCCGCTTAAGCAATATAAGGGAGAAGAGTTCGCGATATTCAACTGCATAGGGATTAATCTTCAGTGCCTTCCTTATATATTCGTATGCCCTGCCAGTATCTCCTCTTCTGAGATTGATCTGGGCAATGCCTGCATGGGGCTGTGCATTGGTGGGACTAATCAAATTTGCCTTTTGATAATGCTCAAGGGCTAAATCGTCCTGGCCTTCATTAAGATAAAAATTACCCATATTGATTTCGGTTCTTGCCTCTATGGTCAAATTTTCGTAGTTGTTCAAGCGCAAAGCTTCTATAAACTCTCCCATGCCTGCTTCGCGTAGTCCCTGCCTTGAATAGTTAATACCCAGATTATTGTGCGGCCGACTGAGCCCGGGATATTTCAGGATATTATCGATCCATAACGCCATATCCGTCTTCAAGACCTCATTTCTCATATAGACAGTATGTCCCTGCACAAAAATAAGAAATATAATGCCAAAGACCAAAAGCCCGTGGATTGCTTTTCTATAAGTAAAATAATCCAGCATTTTTAAAATGAAAATGGCCACAGGTACGAAAAAGAGCATGGATGGGATGTAGTTTCTGTGCTCGTAAATAAGCTCGACCGGGATAAACGATCCTTCAAGCAAATGGTTTAAAAAGAAAAACAGGATACAGAAAGAGACGAGAGGTCTTTTCCTGGCGATTGTGAGCGCATAGCCTACGCTGAAAACGATAATCAGGATCGCCGGCAGTGTTGTCCATGGCTCTATCAGGGATTTGGAAATATCAAAATCATGGAGGAGAGTGAGCCGGGAATGGATCGGATAAATGAGAAGGCTAATATAAAAGATTATGACTCTCGGTTCCGTTAATAACCTCTCGCCTACTGTATAGGAGCGGACCCGGTAGTCATCGAGAATACTTGATATATCTAAATACGAATTAGCAAGGATAATAACGACGGCAAAAGGGATAAATGCAAATTTCAGATTCTTTCTTACCGTATCTCTCTCTGCGCCCTGGATCAGAAAAAGATCATAGATAAAAAGACTGACCGGCAGCATGGCGGCAGTCTCCTTGCTGCCAAAGGCAAGAAGCATTGCCACGGCGCAGCACAGGAAAAAGAATGCTCTATTTCTTATTCCCTCCGCAGTGCGTCCCTTGAGATAGAAGTACATGGCGGCAATGTAAAACATCCCCGCCATGCTCGCCATTCTCTGAACTACGTAGCTCACCGCAAGCACCTGTACGGGATTAATCGCCCAGAAAACGGTTGCCAGCATCGATATGGCGTAGGCTCTTTCTCCGTACCGATCTTTTAGCAGCGGCAGTCTTAGCGTATTAAAGATAAAGAGGAATAGGAAAATGGCTGTCACATAATGAATAATAAAATTAATCAGGTGATAACCGAATGTCTCTAACCCGCCAAAGTAATAGTTGATGGCAAGACTGAGATAGGATACCGGGCGTAAGAGATCTCCCCGGAAGTGGAACGCATTATAAATTCCTCTTAATGAAAGATTCTTTAAATGTACATTGGGATTTTCAACAATATTGGGGATGTCGTCAAAATGCCACTCCCCATGAAAGCTGTTACCATAAACGGCGAGGAGCAATATCAGGAGGGAAATAAAGAAAAAAGCATATTTCCTCAGATTAGGAAAATGCCAAGGGATATGCAATTCATAACCGCTGTCATTGGTCTGCATCTTAGAATATGTGGGGACAAACCATAAACAAAAACCTTTGCATAACTCTTCTATTCGTCATTCCGGACTTGGAGACTGTGCCGCAATTTTCTTTTTGTCATTTCCTTCTCACCCCCTTTATAAAAGGGGGTCGGGGGGATTTTATTCCACTATTATAAATCCCCCGTTGCCCCCTTTGTCAAAGGAGGCAAAAAAGCAAAGACAGTGCGTCTGGATTCCCCCGTATCAAGCCTGTCCTCGCGGAGGCGGGGATACGGGGCAGGCGTATCAAGTTCAGAATGACATTTTTCCTTATTGCAAAGTCTATTGATATAATTATTTGCTGGAGTAATAACATTTAGAGAAAAGAGGGCATAAACAAATCAGGGGAGCTTGCATACTCCCCTGATTTAAAGGCATTGCTTCATGCTGTGAATCAAACATTTTTCAAATTAAGTCTTCTCCCTGCCAATGGGGCCATACTCAGCATTGAATCGACTTATACTCTTGAGCAGCTAAATCAGTTAGGAAACAGCTACCGTCCAGTAAAAGGGTAAATTGGTTCCTGGAGTCGTAGGCGTCTCACTTGGTGGAGTTCTGGTCAAAGTTACCTGTCTCCCTTGAAATGTGATTGTGGCGGGCGAAGTCATACCAGCACTACCGGGCCAATCTGATCCCAAGTCAGTCCCAAGTGCGTTCCAAGTCGTTTGACCAGCATCACACGTCGACATATCCGGCGTACCAGTAGCAGTCAGGTCCGGATAAACGCCACTACAACCTTTCAGCTTCCATGCCGCAAGCGCCAGCCTTTCACGGGCGTTCAATTCGGTGCTGGCAGTCCCTGCTGCTTTTATGACAGCGTCTTGTCTCATATCCAAATATTTCGGAATGGCGACCGCAGCCAAAATCCCCAGAATAACGAGAACAGCGATGATTTCGATCAGGGTAAAACCTTGCTGATTTCGGATATACTTTCTTAGTTTCATTTTAAAACCTCCTTTTTATTTGCATACTATTATAAAAGACTGTAGATTTTGTCCCGATTAAAAGCATCTTTCATGCCATGATAAAAGGGCTGAAGGGTGCGGGGTGCGGGGTGCGGGCATGATGAATAATAACATATAGTATTTATTGGATATTATTTATTCTCAAAAGAACGATAAAAACAATTTTATAATCTGTTATTAACATTCAATAATTCAAATCATACACGGATTGATGGATAATCTACATTTTTTGTAGCTTTTTAAAGGATTCAGTATCTATCCCATATTTCTTTATTCGATGCCAGAGACTTCGCTGATTGATGCCGAGGAGCTCAGCCGCCTTTACCTGAACGCCACCGGCGCGGGTCAAGGCTTCTATTATCAAACCTTTCTCAATTTCATCCAGGCGCTTGTCAATAGTCAGAGAATCAGATGTTTCCGAAGCTTGAAAAATATGATCTTTCCTGACACCCGTTACATTTGCAGGCAGATTCCCCGGCTCAATCAGCCCTGTATCCGTGAGGACTACCGCCCTTTCGATGGTATTCATCAGTTCCCTGACATTACCCGGCCAGGAGTACCCGGCAATCATTTGAGTGGCCTCGGCGGAGAGCTTAATCGGTTTATGTCTTTTGTCGAGAAAATATTCTGTAAGTTGGGGAATGTCTTCCTTCCGCTCTCTCAAAGGTGGCAGATAAATAGAAAATACATTTATGCGATAATAGAGATCTTCCCTGAACAGACCCTGCTTTACCATCTCGGCGAGGTTCTTATTAGTAGCTATTACAAAGCGGACATCAACCTTGATTGTTGCAGTGCCACCGACCCGCTCAAACTCCTTCTCCTGGAGCACGCGCAACATTTTCGCCTGCGTTGCCAGAGTCATGTCTCCAATTTCATCGAGAAAAAGAGTGCCGCCGTTTGCCACTTCAAATTTGCCGATTTTCTGAGACGTGGCGCCGGTGAATGCCCCTTTTTCATAGCCGAAAAGTTCACTTTCCAGAAGACTCTCCGGTATGGCTACACAGTTAATTTTTACAAAAGGTTTTCCCCTGCGGAGGCTGTGTTCATAGACACCGGAAGCCACAAGTTCTTTTCCCGTCCCGCTTTCTCCCATTATGAGCACTGTAGAATCCGTGGGCGCCACCTTCATTACCTGCGCGAATATCTCCCGCATGATTCTGCTGTTTCCCACGATGCCGGGGAAGAACTCTTGTGCCTCAACTTTGCTCAAAACAGCGGCAATCTTGTCAAACACCTTTGCGTAATGTTCTACGTCACTCTTTGCGTTGTCATCGCTGACTGTTGGTTCGGAGAATGCCGGGAGACTTTCAGCCTTTTTGACCAACGCCATCACCGGTTTGAGTAATATTTTTGTAATCAGGAGACCTATCAGGTACGTCAATAAGAAAACGGTCATGACCCACAGCACGAAGGACCATGTATGATTCCGTACTGCCTTCATATAATATTGAACGAAGTTGTCGGTCATGATGACCCACAGCAGGGAGATGGCGCTGAAGGTAAACGGAATCAGTATATAAAGGCTGACTTGAATATATTTTTTCTTCATTTCATTGTGTGAGTTGCTTTTGTCAAATCCCACATGGGCAAAAATATGGCAAGCGCGAAAAACAGGACGACGACTGCAAGCCCCACAATCAGTATCGGACCGATGAGATCCGACAGCCTTTTCACAACATAACTGACCTCATCATCGTAGTGTGCCGACACCTGACGGAGCATGTCTTCTATATTTCCTGTTTCTTCCCCAATGGCAACCATGTCGACAACCATGGGAGGAAAATACTTCGCAGAACTGAGAGGCGTAGCGATACCACGCCCCTCGTGCATCAACTCCCTTACACGCTCAAATTCACGGGCGATGGCTGCATTGCCGATGATGCCTGACAAAACCCGCATGGCGGTCATAACCGGAACACCGGCAGACTGCAGCATTCCAAATATGCTGGCAAAGCGTGACATGGCCGCCATCACGAATAGAGGACCAATAACAGGCAAGCGGAGGATAAGCGTGTCTTTCACATATCGCCCCTTTTCCGTCTTTAAATAGACTCTCAGTCCGGCGAAAAGCCCGATGATGCAAACGATTATCAGATACCAATAGTTTGCCAAGAAATTATAAAGCATGATGGCGATCTTCGTCGGCACGGGAAGATCAATGCCAGACTTGGAAAACATCTCCGCAAATTTGGGAATGACAAAAGTCAGAAGTACAAAAAAAGCAACGACGAGGGCAACGGTCACCATAATAGGATACTGCATTGCTGATTTGATATCAGCTTTGATTTTCGCTTCATGTTCGATGATATAGATCAGGCGCTCGAGCGATTCTGTAACGGTGCCGCTCGTTTCGCCTGCCTTTACCATGCTTACGTATAATGGCGAGAATATAGTGCCATGTCTTTCCATGGCCCCGTAAAGAGAAGACCCCTGCTTGATCTTCTGAGACATGGAAGCTATGGCTTCTTTTAAAGTACTATTTTGTGTTTGTGCCTCCAGCACCTGAAACGCTCTGATTATAGGCACTCCCGCCTTGAACAGCGAATTAAACTGTTTAGTGAATAGTATGATATCCGCATGCTTGACAGGTTTCTTGAGTAGCTTTCTTGACCACTGGCCGAAGGCAAAACCAGACCCTTTCTCGCTGACTTTCGAGGGGATATATCCCCTGTCAGCCAGCATGGTTAAGGCGCTGTCGCGTGACTCGGCGTCGATATCACCCTTTATGGTCGCTCCCCGCTCATTTATGGCTTGGTATGTATAACTCGGCATGATTAGCTTACCTGCTGCTCCGCGCTTGGCCCTCTCCTACATCATGATTGCAGAACTCGCCTCTTCAAGGGTCGTGATACCCCTGAGTACCTTGTTGCCGGCATCATATTTCAGGGTTTTCAGGTTACCCGCTTCTACAGCTTTACGTGTAATATCATGGGCCGATTTTTTCTTAATGATCATATCCTGAATCATCTCGTCAATAACAAGCACCTCATACAAACCGGTACGCCCCTTATATCCGGTGTTAAAACACTGGCTGCATCCTCTGCCTCGCTGAAAATTTGCGGACTCCCAATTTTCCAGGCCCCATGATGCAAGTATCTTTTCCGGCGGATTGTAAGGTTCTCTGCAATACGCGCAGACAGTCCGCACCAGGCGCTGAGCAATGGATACCAGTAGCGTTGAAGAAAGAAGAAAAGGTTCAATTCCCATATCAATAAATCTCGTTATGGCGCCCACCGCATCGTTGGTATGTACGGTGCTAAGAACCCTGTGGCCGGTCTGCGCCGCCTGCACTGCGATAGCGGCTGTTTCGGCATCACGAATTTCTCCTACCATGATAATATCCGGGTCCTGACGAAGTATGGATCTGAGACCGCCGGCAAAAGTCATTCCCGCTTTCCGGTTCAGTTGAATCTGTCTGATGTTTTCCATGCGGTATTCAACAGGATCTTCAAGAGTCATGATATTGCTGTCCGATTTGTTGAGTTCATTCAAAATAGAATAAAGGCTTGTACTTTTTCCGCATCCCGTAGGTCCCGTACTTAAGATCATGCCGTAAGGTTTCTGTATCATAGACCTCACCCTTTCTATGTCTGAATTTACCATTCCAAGGAGGTCAAGGGCATAGATGCCGGAGCTTGTGTCCAGAAGCCGCAGGACGACATTCTCACCATGAATCGTTGGTATGGAAGATACACGGACATTTATTTCCTTATTTTCCATCCTGACGGTAAACCGCCCGTCCTGAGGCACTCTTGCTATTGTAATGTCCATATTGGCGAGGATCTTTATCCTGGCAACAATGGGCCAAAAAAGCGTTTTGGGGGGAGACGGCACCTCATGGAGCTTGCCATCTATGCGGAACCGAACTTGGATGCTGTTCTTCTGGGGACTGACATGCACGTCGCTGGCCCCTTCACGAACTGCCTGACCTAAGATAGAGTTTACAAGTACGACAATAGGCGCCTCACCAGCCATATTCTGAAGTGACGCCAACTGAACATCTGCTTCTTCATCCTCTTTTTCTTTAGCCGGCTGCGCTTCGATATCCATACTCTCCAGGATGCCTTCCATACCCGATTGGCTGCCATATACACTGCTTATCAGTTGGTTCAGTTCACGTTCTGTGCAAACCACGGCCTCCACTTCGCAATTCGCAACTATTTCCAGGACGTCCAGGGCGTTTATGTCCAGAGGATCCAGCATTGCGACGGTCAGGAGACGACCCTTTCTCATTAAGGGTGCTACCTGATACTTCTGGGCATCATCAAAAGAAACTAAATTTGCCAGTCCAATATCGAAAGGAAACGTTTCAGGATGATATCTCTTCAGTCTCAACTGCCTGCATAAAACATCTACTATTTGCTGCTCGCTTACGATCCCCTGCCGGAAAAGATGCTGACCCAGTTTTAGTCCTGCCTTCTCCTGCCCGGAAAGAGCCTTCCTCAGTTGCTCTTCTGTCAGCAGTTGCTCCTCAATGAGCATCTCGCCCAATTTCTTTTTAACTGCCATTTGAACCCTACTCCCTGACCCCTGTTCCCTGACCCCTATCTTTTGAAGAAGATCGTATCATCGCTCACTTTTACAAAAACCTCTGCATTTCCCGCAAGTGGCTGCGGTAACCTTCTGGCCGCACCCAGAGCATCTTCCATGCTCGAGAAGCCATCTTTCAAGACAATGGTAAATGCGAGACCCTCTCTGCTATTCCAGTATGGAAGAAAGTTCAGAGACGGCAAAGTGGAATGATAATTTTTGTATAATTCATAAATCTCATCAATTTTTTCACTTCTTGCCACGCGTACCCAACATTTCCCCGATGCGAGGGGATTCGACTTGGCGGGAATGGCGGGCAATTCAATTATCTCACCCGCGCTTACCCTGCTTAAGTTCTTGATGTGCGGATTGGCACGAGCTACTTTTTTCAGTTGCTCCCTGTCGAAATCGCCATAGAAGTCATTGAGCAGCCGCCAGATGGTCCTTCCGCTTTTCAATTCCACCTTTCCCAAAAAGTCCGGCATTGCCTTATTAGTTAACTGTATGTCATCCCGGTTTAATGCTTTCGCCGCTACAACAGGCGTCGGTGCAGTCTGACCTCGATGGCCGGGAGAAAAGTATCCCGATGACGATATGGCCTCAGTCTTCATTATCCCCAATGTCTCATTGCCAGGCCAGATTTCAAATAATAACCCAGGGTAAAATCCTGCCACTCCTGCGAAAATAATAATGGCAGTGAGAGCCGTTGCAGTAACCCATTTAAGAAATCTTTTTCGATGAGCAGGAACCCTGTGACTGCACGAACGGACAAGGAACCAGCCGGCTTTCGATCTGTTCTGAATAATCAGTGCAAGTACAATCTGATGACAGAGGGTCACAATCTTTCTGGGATAGCCGCCCGTAGCCAGATACAATGCCCATAACCCCGGATACGAGAAAAGCGATGGGGCCTTATCTGTGTCGCTCGCCTTCGCTATGCGGAATTTTACCATACCCTGGGTCTCCAGAAAATTGAGAGGCCCAAGAAGATAGTAGAAGTTTACCCGATCGGCAAAATTCTTCTGCTTCTTAAAAATATCCTCAAATTCCTTCTGGGCAAATATGACTATTTGGAGCAATTTAAATTCATTTGTTTCGTAGTTGAGAAATTCACGCAGCAGTTCGAGACAAAAGTCAGGAAGTTTTTGTCCTTCATCTATGATGAAAACAACAATCTTGCTCTCATCAACACCTTTGCCAAAAAGATAATTCTTGATGTTTTCTTTAAGTTGCCATTCGCTGGTCCCGTCGGAATTGGCTACGCCAAACGTCATCGCAACCGTTGACAAGAATTCGAGGGGATTCGTGAACGATGGATCCAGGATAAGATGCGTTTCGATCTGCTTTCTATCTTCTTCAGATGCAGCAAATTTCAAGATGAGCTGGCGGCACAGGGTGGTTTTTCCCGTCCCCACTTCCCCTACCACAACGCTCAAGCCCCGGCGGAGACGCACGGCCAGTTCTAACTTTTGCAGGCAGCCCACATGTTTGACCGACTGGAAGAAAAACTCCGGTTCCGGAGAGTTGGAAAAGGGCTCCTTATTCAGGTTTAGAATCTTGAAATAATCCATAAATCTTTCATTGCGCAGGCATGGCCGGAGATAGCTGCACAGGTGATTCCTCAGTTCCTTTTACGGGCTTCCCTGAAACAGAAGCAGCCGTCTGGAGCGGCAATATCGTGGGAGTAATGAAAATGAGAACTTCCTCCATGGCATCGCTCTTGCTCGCTGACTTGAAAAGCCATCCTAAAACCGGTATATCTTTAAGCCCGGGGAGTCCGCTTTCCCCATCTTGCGCTGTCTGCTTGGTCAACCCTGAGATGACTATTGTTTCCCCGTCCTTGACGATAAGATTGGTGCTTGTCTCTTTCTTGAAGAAGCCCGGGTTCCCCTGAACGTTGCGCGCTGGATTTATTTCATTCTTCTTCACAAGAACTTTCATCCTGAGATTTTGCCCGTCAATTACATGGGGTGTAATCTCCAGACGGAGAACAACGTCCTCAAAGGTTACCGTATTGGTCACAACACCCTGGCTTACTGACTGTGTAACATATGGCACGCGCTCCCCGTTTTCCGCATAAGCCATCTGATTGTCCATGGTGGTAATCGACGGGGTGGAGAGGATATTCAATTTGCCGTCCTGCTGAAGGGCATTCAATTGCAATTCAAGAATATTGCCGCCAATTGTTCCCAACATGAGTCCAAGAGAACCTGCGCCGCCGGCAGCCGCCATTGCTGAACTCGGTGCAGGGAAATTCACGCCGAAACCATAACCGCTCAGGCCAGGGCCGCCGGAGACGGGGGTACCCGGAGTGGGTCCTGTTCCGCCCGGCGTCGCATAAAAATTACCTGAATTATACCACCCACCCCACTGGATCCCCAGGTTTCTCGCGGTATTTTTCGTGGTCTCCACAATGTTGGCCTTGATTAAAATTTGATGGGTAGGTTTATCGATCTGTTCAATGATGGGTATCATTTTTTCCAAATCATTGCGTATGGCATTGATAATCAGGCCATGACTGTGCTCATCCACTCTTATTGATCCGCGCGGTTTGCCGTCCTTATCTTTTGTAAGCAAATCATTAAGATTTTCTCTCAGGTCTTTTGTGCCCGCATAGTCAATCGGAATGAACACTGTGATGAGCGGCTCCACCAGTTTCTCATCTTTGTCCTGGGTTTTCCGCTTCAGATCCTGTTCTTTGTCCGCTATTGTCATCACCCTCATAATATTGCCTTCCCACTCATATGCCAGACCCTGATTTTTGAGAATACTGATGAATGCCTGGTCCCAGGGAGTATTCTTGAAATCAATACTCACTTCTGCCTTTATATCATCTCTTATCAATACATTCTGATTCACGATGCGCGCCAAGGATCGAAGGACCACTTTTACATCAGCCTGGCGGATCTTCAGACTGATCGGCGTGTCAGGCAGGCCTCTTCCGCCAACACGTTCCTTTTCCGCCTTCAGACGCTCCTGCTCCGTTTTCACTAAATCTCTAATTGTTTCACGAGACCTGGGCACAGGCGAGTGTCCCTTTGATATGTCAGCCATCCTTTCCCATTTCTCGAAGAAAGGATCCTTCTTTGTCATTTTGTCGCCCGCACAACCGGCAAAAATAAACATCCCGAGGAAAAGGACAACGGTCAAGCAGCGAACTTTCTTCTTATAGTGAAAACAAGTCAAGGCCTATCCCCCCTTCCATTACCTGTGTTATTCCTGCAAAGGAACATCAAATTTTGCTCCACTCTTTTCGTTAACAATTACAACTTTGCCCGGATAAATCTTTTTCAGGACGTATCCCTCAATTTCCAGCCGATCTCCCGCCTCGTACTCTACACCATTTATAATTGCCAAATTTTTATTGCTGACATTTAAATATCCGGAATAGCTGAAGCTGACTCTTTGTGACATTCCGCCGCCCGCTTTGGCCCGTTCCTTGCGCTTCTCCCATTCCCGGATGGATTTTCTCTCATAAAATGGATCATGCACCCATCCTGACTCGGCGCGGCTCAGTACGTAGGCATCAGCGGTCGGCAGTGACCCTTTTGGCAACTTTGAAGTAATGTCAGCTAAAAATGCTTCCAATTCGGAAGTCTTTTTCCCAATATCAATCAGCCCCGATTTTGTGCGCGGCGCAATGAGGAAATCATATACGCCAAACACTATGACGAGAGCCATTATGGAAAGTATAATGATTTGTTGTCTTGTCAGTTTCGGCATTTCAATCCCTTACAGGCTGTTGAAAACCGTGTTTTTCAACGCCTTCTGATAGGCCGCGGCCTCGCTTGACTACGCAATGGCCAGCCATAACTTCATCCTGAATTCCATGCTGTCCTCATTTTGCTGGATGCGGATTTCCTCAATACCCTCCAGACAAGGCACTTCCCCGAGACCGATGAGAAATTTACGAAAATTCAAAAAATCACCCTTGAGAGTCGCATTAACCAGAAGAAACTTTTGCTCACCGCCTAAAGTATTCAGATCCGGAGAAGCAGCGACCATGTCGATATGGGCCTTCTGCGCCTGATCTCTGATAATCGAGGGCACTGTATCTATCTTCATCCGTGAAAGGGGGCTCCTTGCAGGGAATGGCAGGACTTTCGACTTGCCGGAAGGGGGCCCCGCGTGCAGCATTTGATAATAGGGGTGAAGCCTCTTTTGCTCCTCTATCTGAAATTGAATACTTGCAATTTTATTATCTGAACGCGCTACGGCCATCTGCTGCGGCACGATGCCGGCAAGAACGATGAGAAGCACACAGGATATGCATGCACCTAAGATGACGATGCTTCGCTTCGGAATTATTGCGTATATCTTTTCCATAAATAAGTTCTATACCAGTTTCATTTCAATAACAAAATAAAGGACCTCATCCTTTCTAAGAGGTTCTATGCTGTTTTTCTGTACGCTGATATTACTGAACATCGGTGACGATTTTAACTTCATTATATATCCGGCCAATGATGCCTCAAGTGCTTTCCGATCACCAAAAACAACCCCCTCAACCGTGACGTTCTTTCCTTCTTGCTTTGGAGCAGCGGCCTCCCTCTTAGGCTCTTTCGCCGGTATCTTGCCAGACTGAACGGCTCCCGTGCGCACCTTCAGGTCAATGAGACGGATATTTGGCGGGGTCATCGAAGACAATTCACTGATAACCGCCATGCCGAGATATCTGTCTACGTAAGTCCTCGCGAGCTGCTGCTGCCTGCTTGAACTCGAGAGCATTCCCGATATCAGGTTCTGGTCGACCCGTGGCTTATACTGCGACAACTGCTGTTCAAGTTGGGCTATTACAGTTTCTCTTTCACGGACCTTTTGAATTTCAAGTAGCAAGAAACCCGAACAGACGACCACAGTAAAAATAAATACGGCAAAAATGATTCGATTGGCGCGTGTGATGTTAGCTTCCCTTTCCTTGTCCTTGAATTTGAACATCAGGTTCGGCGTGTAAGCGTTATCGGAAAGGGCAAGCCCAAAAGCTGGAATCAGGGCAAGTATTTCGGAGACACTGCTTTTTTCCATGCTCTTGCCTATATTGGGTATCTTAGACTTGAGGGGATTTAATATATCACTCTTGATTCCCAATTGATTACCTACATACTCTATGACGGGCTGTGAAATATTCATGGCGCTCGATACGTAGATTCTGGTAACCATGTCATAATTATGACCGCCCGTATAATGTTCAAAGGTTCTCTCCACCTGTCTGATCACCCTCTCCAAGGCAGGCAGAATGGTATCGAATTTTTCTTCATCCGCAAGCCCGAAGCCGATATCGTTCTCCGTTAAAGGGGGAGAGTCGGGACTGAGGCTGAAGAGCACCTTTTTCGCCTGTTCAAAGCTTATTGGTGGGGAGCTCCTATCCTTCCCTGCTGCTTCATTACGTGTTATTCCAAGTCTTTCCATCAATGACTCAACCATGCTGTTTATGCCGGCCTTTATGCCGCGGGTCATGATAAGCTTCCCTTTAGAAAATATATCGATGCGGGAAAAATCATTACCAATAAAAAGACTCGCCACTGTGCCTTCAACAGCGGGAGGAATCCATTCCGTCTTGAATAAGTTCTGGATTGCAAATGGCGTGATGGATATGCCGGTTAACGGCAACCCGATTTGCAAAAACAGCCCCTTTAATTCTTCAATTTCCGCCCTCGGGGCGGTGTAAACCATAGTTAGCCATTTGCCCACACCCTGTTCGGTGACTTCCCTCTGAATTTCAAAATCGAATACCGTATCCTTATCGTCAAAAGGCGTTTCTTTTTTAATCGTCCAATAAACGGCATTCTCAATTTGTTTCTTGGCCACCTTAGGGATATTGATGTGGCGCACATTCACCCTTGCTGCGGACATGATAGCCCACAGATTCGCATTTCTGATGCTACCGCAAAATTTGTTCAATTCAGAGCTTAAGAAATTGCTGAAATCAGGCGATTTCCTCGTGGTTATATGGGCGTATGGCACGCTCTTGTAATCAAGCAATTCCCAGCGCTTATCGGCTGATCTTGCCGTCTTTACCATTCTCAAATATTCATGGCCGATATCGATGCCAATAGTCACCGGCTTCTCGCCGGAAATAATTTTTCGGGAAGTGAATTTGAATAGTTTTCTGGGCGGATCAATCTTAGATGTATCCAGACGTTCAGACTTGATATCATCTTTTTTATTGCGAATGATATCAAGAAGTCGTTCTGTGGAAGTGATCTCTTTCAAACGGGCCAAGGGAGGGCTCCTCTTTAAGTTATTTCTCCTCCTGCAAATCGTATCACTATGCAGGGACAGTGTCTCTTAGCGCCTTTTCTCGTTCTTAGTGTTTCGGTAATTATCTAAATGAACTTTAGCCAAATTGATGTAATCAATAGGGAATTGCTTCAATATCCGCACGCCGTACTTGATTTCCGGCGGTTCGGGAATAATACCCCTATGAATATAATCCCTGATAGTTTTGGCTGAGACACCCAACCGTTCAGCAGCATCAACAATCGTATAATGAGTTTTTCCCTTTACCATAATCATAAAGCCCGCCACCATCATAAAGTCTGTAAATTTTGTCTTCATATTTTGCTGCCCTTACTTCGGTATCAGATAGATTATCAATTTTCCCGTGCATGGCTTTTCCCCTTCTTTGCGGGTATCGTTTCCAGTCGTGCGGGTATTTTCTGAAAATATACCCGTAAATTTGTTAGATGCTAATAGATTTTATAACTCGTCTTTGGACAATTAGCAAGAAAATACCCGCTATTTCTAACGGGTTTTGCACTTCTTTGGACCGTATTGGATTAGGTCTTGGTGGAGGCGGCGGGAATCGAACCCGCGTCCGAAAATATTCCACTGCAGCTTCTACATACTTGTCCTCTGTTTTAATCTCGCTCTCAACAACTCCCGGAGGCAGGATTTATCGAGAGCCATCCCTTTTGGTTTTCGCCCCTTTCACCTCGGGAAAGTGAAATCAGCTATCCTGCCTTTATGACGCCCTGATCTGATTCGACAGGCGAAATCAGTAGGACGTAGCCGTCTATGCGGCTAAAGCGTAATCGTAATTATTTGCGCTTAAATGTTTCCTACCTGTTTAACGAGGCCTGGTAGGAACCTCGGTATGCCACTACAGTTTCCATATCCCCGTCGAAACCTTTGCGCCCCCATAATGGAGTGGATATAGACTGTGTCTTAATATAGGTCTTGATAGAGTTTTAGTCAAGTGAATTGAGAGCCCTAATTCTAGATTCCCGCTGGAGCCTGTCCTCGATTGTCCTTATCGGGGACGGGAATGACATGGGGGGTGAATTGAGGCGGGCTTATCTTAATCTTTTCGCCGCATTCCCCGCTCGATTTCCCTCCGATCTTCCTTGACTTTCAGGCTCTCCCGTTTGTCATAAAGTCTCTTGCCCCTTCCGACCCCGATTTCTATCTTCACCTTTCCGCTCTTAAAGTACAATTTCAGCGGAATGAGGGCGAGCCCCCTTTCCATGGATTTTCCGTAAAGCCTCTTGATCTCCCCCTTGTGGAGCAGAAGTTTTCGCACCCTCAGCGGATCATGATTCTGCCTGTTGCCATAGGTGTAAGGACTGATGTGCATTTCATGAACGAAGACTTCTCCGTCCCTTACCAGGGCATAGCTGTCTTTGAGATTCGCCTTCCCTTCCCGGAGAGCCTTCACCTCCGTACCTACAAGGGCGATACCTGCCTCATAGGTGTCGTCTATGAAGTAGTTCAGACGCGCCGTCTTATTCTGAGCGATTATTTTTTCTCCTGCTGGTTTCTTTTTCGCCATGTTCTTGCAACCATAGATGACACGTTTAGGTAAGACAAGATTCCTCGTTGCTCCGCGCCTCGGAATGACACCGATATCATACTATCGGTTGTCACTTCATGTCCCTCATATCCTGCGGCAGATAATCGCTTTTGATGTGTCTCAATGCCTTATAGATATTATCACGGATGTTCTTGTTATCACGCTCCATCTTTTTCAAGAGTTTTTTGATGTATATCCGCCGGGAAATCTTGCTCGTAGGGCATTTATTCTTGGCCGACGGCAGACGCTGTTCCTTCGCATATTTTTTTATCAGGTCCTCCCCGATATAAGCGAAAGGACGGATGATATGAAGCCTCCCCTGGAAGATCCTTTGCTTCGGCATCATGGTGCTGATCTCCCTCCCAAAGAAGAGGTTGATGAGAAGCGTCTCTATAATATCATCCTTGTGGTGGGCAAAGGCAATCTTGTTGCAGCCCAACTCCTCTGCTATTTCGAAGATTCTCTTCCTCCTCAACCGCGAACAGAGGAAACAGGGGTTTTTCTTATTGTAATCGCTGTGGGAAAGAGGCCCGATGTTCGTCTTTTCCATATAGTGGTTGAGGTTATTTTTTCTCAGGTATTTCTCAAGGGTATCATAGTCACTATACGTCGGATCAAACCCTGGGTCAATGTTTACGGCGAAGATGGAGAACGGCGGCACATAAACCATGGGAGTATTGAGAAGGTCAAGGAGAGCAAGGCTGTCTGAACCGCCAGAGACACCGACAAGGACCCTGTCCCCCTCTTCTATCATATTATAATCCAGGACAGCCTTTTCCAGCCATTTTTTCAGATGGAGAAAAAGTTTCGTTCCCTTCTTCCGCAACACTGCCAGCGCATCTCCTAATTGCAAGTCTTCTTCATCTACACAAGTTTCCCTATTTTATCAAGGTCGTTCACATATTTACTACAACGTCCTTGAATTTTAAGCCGGATTGGTATATTGAAAGGAACATACCGACATAAACAAGAGGAGGCCATATGACTGAAATTATCAACGTATACGCGAGGGAGATTCTTGATTCAAGGGGCAACCCAACAGTTGAGGCAGAAGTGACCCTTTTTTCGGGAATTACAGGCCGTGCCGCCGTGCCCTCAGGCGCTTCCACGGGAGAGCACGAAATGCTCGAACTCCGTGATGGCGACAAAAAAAGGTTCCTGGGCAAAGGTGTACTAAAGGCTGTCAGCAATGTTATCAACAAAATCGGGCCGGAGGTTATCGGCATGGACAGCCTCAATCAGAGGGAGGTCGATTACACGATGATCTCTCTGGACGGCACGCCGAATAAAGGCGCCCTCGGCGCCAACGCCATTCTAAGCGTATCAATGGCCTGCGCGAAGGCCGCTGCGGAAGCCATGGAACTGCCCCTCTACAAATACATCGGCGGCATCATCGCCAAGGATATCCCCGTCCCCATGATGAATATCATTAACGGCGGTCAGCACGCGGACAACAATGTTGATATTCAGGAATTCATGATCATGCCCCTCGGTTCGAAGACATTCAAGGAAGGATTGCGCATGTCCGCAGAGGTTTTTCACAACCTCAGATCCGTCCTCAAAGGCAAAGGCTATAATACTTCCGTTGGTGATGAGGGCGGATTTGCGCCCAACCTCAAATCCAATGAAGAAGCCTTCATGGTGATTATGCAGGCCATAGAGAAGGCGGGATATAAGCCGGGAAAAGACATCTGCATCGCCATTGATTCCGCGGCAAGCTCATTTTTCGAAAAGGGAAAATATATCATGGCAGCGGAAAAGAAGCCTACCAAGACGGCTGCGGAAATGGTCAAGTTCTATGAGGACATGGTAAAAAAATATCCCATTGTATCCATTGAAGACGGCCTGGCGGAAGACGACTGGGATGGATGGAAGCTCCTCACCGACGCCCTGGGAAGCAAGGTCCAGATTGTGGGGGACGATATTTTTGTGACGAATAAGAAAAGGCTGGAAAAAGGGATCGCCATGGGCGTCGCCAATTCCATTTTGATTAAGCTCAACCAGATCGGGACGCTGACGGAAACCATGGAGACTATTCAAAGGGCGAAGGAGGCAGGATACACTACCGTCATTTCTCACAGGTCCGGCGAAACGGAAGACAGCTACATGGCTGATGTGGCGGTAGCAGCGAACTGCGGGCAGATTAAAAGCGGATCTTTATCAAGGAGTGAGCGGCTGGCAAAATACAACCAGCTCCTGAGGATAGAAGAGCAGCTCGGTGATTATGCCGTCTATCCCGGAAGATCAGCGCTCTACAGTATAAAAAAGAAGTAGGATCAGATTCCGGAATCACCGCCGGAGGTAGAGAAAATTTAAAGCCGTTGTCAGGAACCTTCTCCGGTTCCGACAACGGCTTTTTTTGTCATTGAGCGACTACGGCGTCTCTACGCACTTCACTTGTTTATCAGGGCCGCATGGGCCGCCGCCAGTCTCGCAATAGGCACGCGGAACGGTGAGCAGGAAACGTAGTCCATTCCCACGCGGTGGCAGAGGTCGATGGACTTCGGATCACCGCCGTGCTCGCCGCAGATACCAACCTTCAGCTTGGGACGCGTCGAACGGCCTTTCTTAGTACCCATCTCGACTAACTGGCCGACTCCCCTCTCATCCAGGCTCTGGAAGGGATCTTCGGGCAGTATTCTCTGCTCGAGATAAATGGGCAGGAATCCGCCGATGTCGTCACGCGAAAAACCGAATGTAGTCTGCGTAAGGTCGTTTGTACCAAAGGAGAAGAACTCGGCTGTCTTGGCAATCTCGTCCGCCGTCAGTGCCGCCCTCGGCACCTCGATCATCGTCCCGACAAGGTATTCGAAGGTCACGCCCTTTTCCTTCATTACCTCCGCCGCCATGCGGCGAATGATGGCTTCCTGATGATTGTATTCAGAAGCGGTACCCACGAGCGGCACCATTACCTCCGGATAAACTTTGATACCCCTCTGGGTCAATTCTGCAGCAGCCTCGAAAATAGCGCGGGCCTGCATTTCCGTAATTTCCGGATAGGCGATGCCCAGACGGCAGCCGCGATGACCGAGCATCGGGTTAAGTTCGTGCAGAGACTCGACACGCGCTTTAAGTTTCTTTACGGTAATGCCGAGATCTTTGGACAGCTCTTTTATCTGCTGACTGTCGAGGGTCACAAATTCATGCAAAGGAGGATCGAGGAGACGAATCGTCACAGGCAGACCCTGCATGGCTTCGAGAAGGCCTATGAAATCCTGCCGCTGAAACGGCAGCAGCTTCATAACCGCCTTGCGGCGATCTGCTTCCTTCTCCGCAATGATCATCTCACGAATCGGCGTGATGCGCTCCGGGCCAAAGAACATATGCTCCGTACGAGTTAGCCCGATACCTTCAGCCCCGAAGGCACGCGCCTGAGCGGCGTCCTGGGGGCGGTCGGCATTGGTGCGTACACCGAGTCTGCGGAATTTGTCAGCCCATCCCATGAGTTCAGTATATTCCTTATTAGTCGCAAGATCAGGCCTTACTGACGGAACCTTTCCCTCATATACCCGGCCTATCGAACCGTTGAGAGAAATCCAGTCCCCCTCCTTTATTGTCCTGCCGCTGACCGTCATCAACTTTTTATTCATGTCGATTTCCAGGGCGGAGCAGCCTACGATGCAGCATTTGCCCCATCCACGGGCCACCAGCGCGGCATGGCTGGTCATACCGCCTTTTGCGGTCAACACGGCCTCGGCGACGTGCATGCCGTGCACGTCCTCGGGTGAGGTCTCGTGACGCACAAGAATGATTTTCTTGCCTTCCTTTGTCCATTTCGCCGCGTCATCGGCAGTGAAAACTACCTGGCCTGTGGCGCCGCCGGGACCCGCGGGCAAGCCTCTGGCAAGTACACGGGCTTTTAGCTCCTCCGCCGGATCGAGCATATCGTGAAGCAGTTCATCGAGCTGCGCCGGCCTCACCCGGAGGACAGCCGTGGCTTCATCGATGAGACCTTCCCGCACCATTTCCACGGCCACTTTCACCGCTGCGGGGCCGTTGCGCTTGCCTGTGCGTGTCTGGAGCATCCACAGGCGGCCATCCTGGATGGTAAACTCGATATCCTGCATGTCTTTGTAATGTTTTTCCAGCCTGTTTCGTATATCTGCCAGTTCTCCGTACAACGGCGGCATGGCTTCTTCGAGGCTCTGGATGTGTTTCGTGTCATCCGTTTTGTTTTTTATGTTTAGCGGATTAGGCGTGCGCAGGCCGGCCACGACATCTTCACCCTGCGCATTTACAAGCCATTCACCATAAAATATATTTTCTCCCGTCGCGGGGTTTCTCGTGAAGGCGACACCGGTTGCACTATTGTCACCCATGTTTCCGAAAACCATGGACTGGACACTTACGGCAGTGCCCCATTCATCCGGGATACCCTCGATGCGCCGATAAGAAATGGCACGCTTTCCATTCCAACTGTGGAAGACGGCGCCGATTCCACCCCAGATCTGTTCGTAGGGATCATCGGGAAATTCTTTCCCCAGGATTTTCTTGACTATGTTTTTGAATATTTTGGTTAGCTTTTTCAGGTCTGCCGCAGTGAGATCAGTGTCCTGAACTACGCCCAGCTTTTTTTTCATCTTGTCCATCGCACGCTCAAGCTGTACGCGGACCCCCCTGCCCTCTTCCGGTTCGATTCCGGCTGCCTTTTCCATGACTACATCCGAGTACATCATGATCAGGCGACGATATGCATCATAGGCAAAGCGCTCGTTACCGGTTTTTGCGATCAGACCCTTTATCGTCTTTTCATTAAGACCGACATTCAAAACGGTTTCCATCATGCCGGGCATGGAGGAGCGGGCACCGGAGCGAACGGAAAGCAACAGGGGATTTCCCGGATCACCGAATTTCGCCTGCATAATTGATTCAACATCAGCGAGCGCCTGCTTCACTTCCGCTTCAAGCTCGGGCGGATAAGATTTATTGTGCTGATAGTAATAATTGCAAACTTCGGTCGTAATAGTGAAACCGGGAGGCACCGGTATGCCAAGATTAGCCATTTCCGCCAGATTAGCCCCCTTGCCTCCGAGTAGTTCTTTCATTTCCGCCTTGCCGTCTGCTTTGCCGCCTCCAAACTCATATACATACTTTTTTGACATCTTTCTCTCCCCTGAATCTCAAGCAGTTTTAGTTTTAAAGTTTTTCCCCTCATTCCGTATGAAGTTAATGGTGCAATAATACGGGGGAATAATCTTCCAAATTATAATAATTGTCTATCAGCCTTGTCCTGTGAAGTCAAATGGAAATGTGATTTGCAATCGCCAAGATGAAATTTTTTCTTAAATGGGCAAATAATTCTTGACAGGATTCTCGTTCATGTAGAATATTACGCGTCTAAATGATTGAGAAAGCAAAATGATGAGTTTTTCTCGCAGGGAATCTAATCCGTGAGGAAGACGCGGCATATCAATTATGAAAGGAGGTGAGTTCCGGAGATTTGCAGAGACATGTGACATGTCTCGAGAAACTAATTAAGTAAATAGGAGGAATAAAAATGAGAAAGACTTTAAGTTGTGTTATTCTTAGTTTGATCCTTGTTATGGTGTTAGCCCCGTTAGCGATGGCCGCTGCTGCTCCTGCTGCTGCACCTGGTGCACCAGTTGACTATACAAAGGCGATCGTGATTGGATGCAGTCTTATAGCAGTAGGCATTGCCATGGGATTCGGCACAATCGGTACGGGCATTGGAATGGGAAACGGATTGAGCGGCGCCACAAACGCCGTCGGCAGAAATCCGGAAGCACAGGGAAAGATCCTGCTGACCATGATGGTTGGTCTGGCTATGATCGAATCACTCGCGATCTATGCTCTGGTTATTGCATTGATCGTACTCTACGCCAATCCTCTGATTAAGTTCATTGGCATGTAGAAATCTGGTATTATAAGAAAACAGGGAGGGGGAGCGCTACCACGACTTCAACTCCCTTTTTTTGTGAAATTTTTTCGGCAGGGGAGTTTTCGCAATACCTCAAGTACCGGAGAATCCTTTTCTCTACCTTTCACTACAATCCTCGACACATCGAAGCCTCAATATGCCACCAACTTCTTCGGAAACTAACACGTAGAGATAATAGATTAACTGCAAGATGCACAACGGCGCAGCGGAAAGTAGTCTATGATTTTAGTAAAGAGAGAGGCCGGAAGTTTGCCTCCCGGCCTTTTGGTACTATTTGTCCTCTTCGTCATCTTCATCGAGTTGTGCAGCTTCCTGCGCATCCGCAGGGACTTCCGCATCGATTGACCGCCCGATTCCTCGCGAGAGGAGTGCCGATATGAAGAAGAGAAGAATGACTGAAATGATAATGATCAGGACGATTGTCGTGGTCCACGCCTTCACTTCTTTTTCTACGTCCTGAGAAGCTTTCATGGCAATCTCATTGAACTTTTCCACGTTCACTCCCATTCCGACCCATCCGAATCCACCGGGTTTAGGGTAGTCATTGGAGTAGAATTTAATGGGTGCATAGGCTACAAATTTTGTCTGACCGGCAAATTTGTACATCTTGATGCCTGTATTTCCGGCAGCCGCATCCTTTGCGACTTCCGGCAGACCCGGATCCATAAAACCGAGAAGGCTAATGTTCAGTACCTCTTCTCCCTTTTTGGTCATTGCCTCTGCAGTCTTATCGGTAAGAGGAGGAACCGGTGTTCCGTCGCCATACAAACCCTCTATGTGATAATCATTGGGGTGTGCAATGACAAGCCCTCCGTTATCCACCATGTAGGCGTAGTTTCCTGTCGCCACGTCCGCCCTGAATACATACCCGGACTGGGTTGGTATAACATGATCGGTGAAACCGGCAACATGCTGAAAATCAAGGGCAAGACTGATAACGCCTGAAAATCCTTCTTTGCCGAATATCGGTGTGGCCATGCGAATAATTCCCTGAAAACGTTTGCCCTTTTCAAAATCGAATTTATTCACATACCATCCCGTGACATGGGAGATATATACCTCGCCTTTATTCAGTTTCGATGCCTTGCTGAAGTAGTCCTCGGATTTGTATTTCGTATTGGCCGGATTACTCACATTCACCATGCCCGATTTAGCAGCCCCACCATCCACAATCTTTATCACCTCATTACCATTCCTATCGATGAGGGCCATCTCTGTGTAGAGATGGGCAAAGACCTGTCGGATTTTATTATCCTCTTTTACCCAGACTGCTTTCTTGTTTTCATTGACAAATTGCTTGTAGCTTGATTCGGTCGCAGGGATGATGGTTGCAATCAACAAATCCTTCTTTCTTTCCATGAGAAAATTGGCAACCTCGTCCGCCGTATTAATGGCGCGTATCTTGATTTCTTCCTGAGATTTCTGATCGAGAACGTTGATTGCTCGTTCTTTCGCTGTAATCCCTAATTTTAGAATGCCGTTGGCAATCAGAATAGCCATCAGTGAAAAGGGGATTACGATAAGCAGGAAGAATACTCTCGCTACTGTAAAAAGCTGCTTATCTTTTTTATTTTCTGGCATTGCCTTCTCCCCCTAACTTTTGTCAGATTTAAAGTTAATTGTTTTCAAATGAATTAACCTAAAAAATAACGCATAAAGGGGTTTGCAAACAGAAGGACAAGCGAAACAACCAGAGCATAAATGGCGATCGATTCTGCCATGGCCATACCGATAAGCATGGTCATCATGATTTTACCCTGAACGCCGGGGTTTCTTCCCACGGCCTGACATGCGCCGTTAGTAGCAGTACCGATTCCCAAGCCGGCTCCGACGGCGCCTATGCCCATAGCCAAACCTGCCCCCAACATGGCGCCTACTGCAAAGAGGACCTTTGTGTACGATTCACCCGTCGGAATTGCTTCTGCAGCATATACAAGCTGTGAGGACAATAACAGAGCAGCCATTGTTGAAAATAGAGTTAATAAAGTTTTTCCGAATTTCCGTAACATTTTTTTTCTCCTTTCCTGTTAAAAGTTAATCCAAAATTCCCCATCCCATAACATGAAAACATGTCGGGGGAAATAGGAAATATTATAAAAACTGCGTAACGCATTGCAACAGGCATGCCATTAAAGCGGGTTCAGCGCGTATCTGTGCTAACATCATGCAACGACATTGTTATTTCTATTTATCTGCTAAACGAAATGTCTATTTCGAACGCATGATGTTTTAACGTTTTGTTCAATTGCATCTGCCGTTTGAACGAAAAGTGTAATCCTGTTCGAAATAAGTTAAGATTAAGCCGCCTGCGAATTCTTATATTCGCTTCTTCTTCCATTTAGCTTTAGCTGCAAGAAGGATTCGAGTACTCAAGGGTTCAAGTGTTTGAACCATTCCCTTAAATCCTCGACCCCTCGGATCCCGAAAATGCCGCAGCTTTCTCGGAGATGATCTATATATTTCTGTTGAAAATTTGCAGTTAGACCGGTATATCAGGTGAACACTACAACTTTAAGAGGTCTAATATGCAGGAGATCTTAACGGCAGTAACGTATCTCGTTGTGTGGCTGATATGTGCGCGGGTAATTGAAATTGAGAGCGGATTGACGAAACTTCTTATCTCCCTTGGAGCAGCCATTGGCGTCTATATCGTGATAGGTGTCAAGGAATACAAGGACCGGAAATCCAAAGGAGCAGATGATTGACAGTGTCTGTTGCAGATTTCATAAAGAAAAACCTTAGGGTGCCCGTCTGGCTCACCACCCTGATAGTCATTATCATGATTGTCATGTTTTCTCTAATGATCAATCAGGCGAGGGTGAAGGAGTCCGCAGAGCAATACGGGAAGCAATATATGACTATCGCCAAAGGAACGGCTGCGGGGATCGACGATCTTTTTGACAGTGTGGAAAAAAGCTTGATTATACTTTCCCGGCATCATGATGGAATGATGCGCTTAAACATGCGCGAGACTTATGACAACCTGGAAGGAAAGATAGATTTTTTGGCCATAAATGACCGTGAAGGTAAGGTTATCGAGGCATATCCGAGAACTTTTCACGACGCCATCTTGAAGAATATTTCAAGAAGTTCGGCTTTTCTCAAACTAATCCAGGACATCAAGAAAACCGGCAAATCCAGGGTGAGCAGCCTTATTTCCGTGGATCTTAAAGCGGGTAACGGCCAGGGGAAAAAATACAGGATAGTTATCGTCGGTGTTCCGGAATTCGATTTGAACAGGAAATATGCAGGCATCGTATATGCCGCACTATCCCCTTCTTCAGTTGTCGAGCGATACATAAAAATTACTAAGACTGATCTGCCATGCGATGCGATCATTGCCGATGATACGGGAACTGTACTTTTCCATCCACTGAATGAATTCGTTGGCGCCGATATAAGTGCAGTTGTACGTGGCAAAACGGAACAGCCCATGTCTCTGAAAGAAGGGATACTGATGGACAAGGCAGGTTATGATGGCTATGAACTGCTCCAGACAGGAGGAATGTTCGAAAAAAGTATCGTGGGACACGCTCCGGCCGACTTGAACGATCGAAAGTGGTTTATCGCTGTCAGCACTCCTTATCATGTCGCCATTTCACAGATCAGAAAAACATTCTTCATTGTCATGCTGGAGGCCTTCGTACTTATTGTCACCGTGATTGTCGGGAGCGTGCTGATCGTATATTCGGGCAAGAAACGTCTCTTACTTGAGGAAGAGTTGAAGCACCTCAGGGATAGGGACATCTGGAGAGAACAGCTCGCGAGAGAGAAGAATACTTTAGAGGGGATTATTGAGGGTTCTCCCATACCGACGTTTGTCATTGACAGACAGCACAAAATTATTTTTTGGAACCATGCCTGCACGGAGTTAACCGGGTACGACAGCAAAGATATGATTGGTACTGACGGCCAGTATATGCCCTTTTACCATGAAAAAAGGCCGGTTATCGCAGACCTTATTGTCGATAACGATATTGAGGAACTCAAAAAGTATTACGCAAAAAAAAGTGTGCATAAGTCAACTGTTGTGGAAGGTGCTTACGAGGCAAGTGATTATTTTGAGGATCTGGGAGGCATGAACAGATACCTTTATTTTCTAGCTGCCCCTATTTATGACGAGAGGGGAGAAATTATTGCGGCTATCGAAACTCTACAAGACGTAACTAAGGAAAAAGAGATGGCCACAGAGATGAAAGAATATGCAGAATCCCTGTCCAAAGAGAAAAAGACTATTGTGGGCATCATAGAGGGTTCTCCCATACCGACGTTTGTCATTGACAGACAGCACAAAATTATTTTTTGGAACCATGCCTGCACGGAGTTAACCGGGTACGACAGCAAAGATATGATTGGTACTGACGGCCAGTATCTGCCCTTTTACCACGAGAAAAGGCCGGTTATCGCAGACCTTATTGTCGATAATGATATTGAGGAACTCAAAAAGTATTACGCAAAAAAGAGTGTGCATAAGTCAACTGTTGTGGAAGGTGCTTACGAGGCAAGTGATTATTTTGAGGATCTGGGAGGCAAGAACAGATACCTTTATTTCCTGGCTGCTCCTATTTATGACGAGAGGGGAGAGATTATTGCCGCCATTGAGACGCTCCAGGATGTGACGAAGGAAGAAGAACTGACCAAGAATATGAAGGAGTACGCGGAAAGCCTTTCCAACGAAATATATGAGCTGATCCGATTGAGAACGGACATACAGGAACTTTACAATTACCTCCAATCTATATTGGATAGTTCTCCGGACCGGATATTCGCCATCAGTGCAGACGGAATCATCAACTATGTTAGCCGCCTCTCGAGCGCGGATGCCGGATCGATACTCCGGCGGATGGAAGGGAAACATTTTGCGGAATTTGTCATTCCGGAGTACAGGGAATTCATGCTCGCGAAATGGGAAGAGGTCAAAAGGGGAATGCAGAGGCCCTTCGAGATCGAGGCAACCACGAGGTATGGCTGGAAGAGGAATCTGTTAATCACTACGGCGCCCATAAAGGGAACTGACAAGTATCTCCTGGTGCAACGGGATATAACGGAATTTAAGAATCTCGAGAAAAAATTCTATGACAGTCAGAAGCTGGCCGCCGTCGGTCAGCTCTCAGCCGGTATTGCCCACGAAGTAAGAAATCCGCTTTCATCCATCAAGATGAGCCTCCAGATTCTTGAAAAGAGATTGAATCCCACAGGGAATGATTTAAAACGGTTCAAGATAGCAGAGAAAGAGGTTGAGCATCTCGAGAAGATAGTCAATGATATCCTGATTTATGCGAAGCCGGCAGAACCGGAAATGAAGCCTGTAGATATCAGCGCTTTCCTTGAAAGTTCGTTATCGATGGTGGAAAAAGAACTGTCTGACAAGAAGATAGATGTGCAGTTTCATAACGATCAGGGCATTCCCCCGATAAACCTTGATTCAGCAATGCTTAAGCAGGCATTCTTGAATATATATCTCAATGCCATAGACGCAATGGAAGAGGGGGGCAGGCTTCGGATAAAAACGAGGCTTGTCACAAATGGGCGCAAGCATGTCTCAATTGAAATAGACGATAGCGGTTATGGCATCGAGGAAGAAGATATGCCTCACCTGTTTAATCCGTTCTTTACAAGGAAAAGATACGGCACAGGCCTGGGATTGACGCAGGTTAAGAAATTTATCGATTTGCATCACGGTTCCATAGAAATATTCAGCAGGAAGGGCGAAGGAACGAAAGTTGTGGTTACTCTGCCTTTGGAAGAGTACAAAAAGAATTCTGAAATACCTGTTAACGATACCGAGGGACAAGAATGGCTAAAATTCTCATAATCGATGACGACAGTTCTATCTGCGAAACTATTGACCTTTATCTGACCGAAGAGGGACATGAGGTGCACACGGCCATGACCGGCACGGACGGGTTGAATAAGTTTGTGCAAACCTCGCCGGACGTTGTTATTCTCGACATAAGACTTCCGGATATTGACGGATTCACTGTTCTTGAAGATTTGCGAGAGGATGACGAGGACGCCAAGGTAATTATGATTACCGCCCATCATGACATGGACACTACGATTAACGCCATGAAGGCGGGCGCTTTTGATTATATCCGTAAACCCATCAACGTTGACGAGCTGGATATAGCTATCCGCAAGGCCCTCAAATCCATCGAAATGGAAAAGAAGATAAATGGTCTCCTCATGGAGCCTTCCCGGCAGTTCAAGGTCGGCGATATTATCGGCACGGGCAAGGACATGAGCGAGATATTCAAGACCATTGGCATAGTCTCCCAGAGTAAGACGACTGTATTGATACAGGGTGAGAGCGGAACGGGAAAGGAGCTAATCGCCAAGGTCATACACAACAACACATCGCCTAATGAGCCTTATATTGGGGTTAACTGCTCCGCCATCGTGGAAACCCTCCTCGAATCTGAACTCTTCGGACATGAGAAGGGTTCCTTTACGGGCGCCTTCGCCCGGAAGTTGGGAAAATTCGAGCTTGCACGCTACGGTACGGTATTCCTGGATGAGATCAGTGAGATGTCCATAAACCTGCAGGCGAAACTCTTGAGAGTGCTTCAGGAGATGGAGTTCGAAAGAGTCGGCGGCAAGGACCATGTTAAGGTAAACGCAAGGATCATCACTGCTACGAATAAAGACCTCAAAACCCTCCTGAAGGAGGGGAAATTCCGGGATGATCTTTTTTATCGCCTCAATATCGTATCTATAAATATTCCTCCTCTCAGAGAGAGAAGGACGGACATCGCGCCCCTCGTCGATTATCTGATTACCAAGATTAACCGCGATCTTCATAAGCGCATCTTGGGCGTGTCCGACGAGTTAATGAATACATTTCTTAAATACAGCTGGCCCGGAAACGTCAGAGAATTGGAGAATCTCCTTGTCAGGGCCGTTGTCGTCGCCAAGGGACAGATCCTCGGGAGAGGAGACTTCCCGGAACTGCTGGAGGATCTTGAAAATAAGTACGAGCCTGAAAAAACCGGCGGAATTGACTTCATGGAAACGGGGAAATTACTGACACTTGATGAGATTGAAGAGAGATACATCCGGAAAGTCATCAAGGCAAGCGGCAACAAAACGAAGGGAGAGATATGTGAAATACTCGGTATCTCCCGGCCGACGTTTGAAAGGAAACTGGAAAAATACGGGATCACTCTTGAACTTGACGGATGAACGCATTTCGCAAAATGTCTTCTTAAAATAGTGTGCGGTTAGAACAGGATTATGAAAATTGTATCAGCAGAATTTGCCAAATCTGCAACTCTACCTTCCCAATATCCCGAAGGGAAACTTCCCGAGGTTGCCTTTGCCGGTAGATCCAACGTGGGAAAATCTTCTCTCATCAATACCATTGCCCGGAAAAAGAACCTTGCCAGGACAAGCAGCACGCCTGGTTGCACCCGGCTCATTAATTTCTTTATCGTGAACAATGATATCTCCCTCGTGGACCTGCCGGGGTATGGTTACGCAAAAGCGCCGATAGCATCAAGAAGAGAATGGGGGCCGATGATCGAGACGTACCTCAAAGAGAGGGAGTCCTTGGAATCTGTCATCGTTATTCTTGACGTGCGAAGGCACCCTTCGGAGCAGGATCTCACCCTCATCAACTGGCTCCGCCATTATGAGATAACTCCCACAATTGTCCTTACAAAGATAGACAAGGTTTCCCGAAGTCAGGCAAAGGTCCGTCAACGAAAAATAAAGGAACTGCTGGGACTGACCGTAGATCCCATCCTTTTTTCCGCTCGGACTGGCGAAGGAAAAGATGTCATCTGGGGCGCAATAAAAGACCTATTGGCCAGAAATATACCTGTCTGAATCATCCTTCCGCTCATATATTCCACCCTTCTCATGCGAGCATATCTCAGAAAAACTCGCGACAATAGTTGAAACGATATCTTCCTGTTAGGCGCAATGTCCGCCCTGCGACGGGTGATATTTTCTCGTTTCATTAAAGACGATTGAATGTTTCTTTAAATATCGGGCCCCATGCAAGGCGTCAAAAGCCGGGGGCTGCAACTTACTCAATAACAAATGCTACGCATTATCGATATGTTACAAGTATCGCAGGAGGATTGTGAAAACTGGCATGAATATTTCATTACTACAAGTCGAAAGAAATAAAGAAATGCAGGAGGAAGGTACATGAAAAAGATATTAGAGACATTGGTTCTCTCGGTATTTGTTGTGCTGGTGACAGCGACCTTCGGGCTCGCCGAGTATGCGGCGACAACTGTGCGCGACTTCCCGTACTTCCAGTTTGGTTGTCTGATTGTCGGCGGGGTGACAATTATATCTCTGAGACACAAATACCAGAAGATGTACACCCGGGAGTTGGTGGCCGTTTTTTGCCTTTATACTATGCTCATCGCCCTCTTCACTGTGCCGGTAATCACCGCCATCAAGACCGTAGTGAGCTGAGGATGGCGGCATGACTGTCGTTCCCTGGCGGTGAGACATATTGTCAGGGAGGACTCCGGAGGCAATCGGTATGGCAGCAATAACAAAAACACAGCAGCAGAGGAGTTACCGGTCTGTGCTCATAATGAGTGTATGGGGGCATGTCATCGTGATTCTCTCATTTCTCTTCCTCTATGTGGGGAAATTGTTAGATGAGCTTGTAGGAACGTCTCCCAGCTTCATGTTCGGGTTATTTTTTCTGGCACTGTTTGCCGGCATCGGCAGATTTTATAAAGAGGCGTGGTTGAAGCGTAAGGATGCCTGAGATTCTCTCGGATGTTGAGCAATACCTCTATTATATTATCCATGATTCTCTTAGGCCCCGTGACGCAACTGATCAGCGTTACGGGGCTTAATTATTGGTGCAGGTTTTCTGTTTCTCTCACCTACCGATGCCCTCTGGACGGCCTCTCCCGCTGCGGCCCGGTGTCAGTCCGTCACATCGGTTATTTCATTAGAAGATATATTGACTTGACACACCGTATGCAAATCCATATACTTTCCGCAAGAAGAAGAAATTCATAACATCATCTGCCTTGATTGCGCAAATCGGGCTTCGTGATCAGAAATGTTGAAGAAGTTGATGTTATGAAACAGGAGAAAGAATAGAAAATGTGTCTCGGATTTCCCGGAAAAATAATTTCTATAGATGAGAATAAGCTCGCTATTATCGATATCAGCGGTACGCGGCGGGAAGCCCGCCTCGACCTGGTTGATGACGACACAGTGCCCGGTGACTATGTAATCTGCCACGCGGGTTACGCCATTCATAAGATAGATGAGGATCTGGCGCGGGAGATGCTGGATTGCCTGAAAGCGATCGTTGAGAGTGAAACAAATTGACGATCCTTCAACATAGCAGTTGACAGCTCATGAAAATGTCCCCTTCCCGCCGCATCCTGCCCTCCAAGGCTTTTTTCGGAGGCATATCATACACAAAGCTATCCCTTTTTATCCAATTCTTAAATTCTTAGAAAATCATCCATAGTTTCAGAAAGGTATCTAACGATGCAATATGACAAGATTCTACTGGATCATGGTGGGGGCGGTTTATTGATGAGTGAACTGATTGCCCATACGTTCCTCCCCAAATTGAAAAATACATATCTGGAACGCATGGAAGACGGCGCCGTCTTTGATATAGGCAATATTAAGCTCTGTTTTTCCACCGATTCTTATGTAGTGAGTCCTATTTTCTTCCCCGGCGGCGATATCGGTTCCCTATCTGTACACGGTACAGTCAATGATATTGCCGTGTGTGGAGGAATTCCCCTTTTTCTCAGCGCCGGCTTCATTCTCGAAGAAGGTTTCAGCATGGATGATTTGGAAAAGATTATTGCATCCATGGCGCAGGCAGCTGCAAACGCGGGTGTACAGATTGTTACAGGAGATACCAAGGTTGTGGCGAGGGGGGCGGCCGACGGAATTTTTATCAATGTTTCCGGCATCGGCGTTATCAAGTACAAAGGGGTAATCTCTCCCAGAAGTGTGATGCCCGGAGATAAAGTGATCATTAACGGGACTATTGGAGATCATGGAGCCGCAATATTATGTAAGCGGCAGGACCTAGGTTTTAAGTCCGAGATCGTATCGGATTCAGCCCCGCTAAATTCGCTCGTGGAAGGCATCCTCTGTGCCAGTCCCAATATTCACTGCATGAGGGATGTAACAAGAGGCGGTATCGGTGCAATCATGTGCGAAATTGCAACCCAGTCAGAGTGCCAAATCATAATCGAGGAAAGACATATTCCGGTGCAGGAAGAGGTAAGGGGCGTGTGTGAGATTCTTGGCGTCGATCCGCTATTTCTGGCAAATGAGGGAAAGATGGTTGTATTCTGCCCGCCTGAAGATACGGAGAAAGTCATGAAGGTAATGGCAGAACACAAGTATGGAAGAGCCGCCGCCATCATAGGAGAAGTGGGCAAAAAGGGCCGCGGGCGTCTCTTGCTGAATACTGTCATCGGCGGGGCAAGGGAAATTGACCTTCCGACGGGCGAACTTGTTCCTCGAATTTGTTAAGTCTAACATACCCGGCCGCAAAAAAAGCAGGCAAGACACCGAGTATCGTTTTGCCTGCTTCATTATTTCGCGCTGAGAAGTTGACCTTCAGTCGTTCCCATTTTCCACCCCTTCCTTGGCTTTGTCCGCGCTTTCACGAAGATGCGCCAGACGAGTAGACTTATGCAATTCGACAGGTTTGTCATAGAAGGAGGGCCGCCATTTATAAATCAATTCTATGGCATCAGAGGGACAGACTTCCACGCAAACCTCGCAGATTATGCACCGCAACGGGTAGAATGCGAGCTCGTTCTTTTCCTTATCTGTTGTAATAGCGACTGACGGACAGCGAAGAGCACATACCCCGCACATAGTACACTTATCGTCTAAGAATACTACGTGGCCCCGGGCGTTTTCAAAAGGCTCCCGTACCTGAACCGGATAGAGTCTGGTGGCATATCCGGTGAAGAGGTTTTTCAAGATGGTCGGTAACATGTAGGGCATTTATTCATACACTCCTTTCGCCGTTTATCTCTCCATGCAGCAGATGCATGGATCAATGGAGAGGACAATAACGGGTACATCCGGCAATTGATTGCCGGGCAACATGACCAACAACGAGGGAAGATTGTTAAAGGTCGGAGTCCTGATTTTCATACGCTCCAAATTGCGTGTACCGTTTCCTTTTGCATAATAGAAAAGCTCTCCCCGCGGAGCTTCCGTACGCATGACTGCCTCATTGGCCGGGGGGTTTCCCCTCACTTTCACGGCTATTTCGCCTTCGGGTAATTTATTTAGCGCCTCAATCTGCAAATCGATAGACTGGAGGAGTTCCCTCGCCCTCACCAGCGCGCGGGCATAGCAGTCACCGGCGGTTTCTACTATAGGTTCAAAATTGAGCTCCCCATACGCATGGTATTTGGTTAAGCGAACATCTTCGCCCACCCCGCTCGCCCTGAGCACCGGGCCGACGCATCCCAACAAAATGGCCTGCTCCTTCGTTACAACGCCGACGCCTACGGTCCTGGCCTTCACAGTATAATCGTTGACCACAACCTTTATTAAATCCTCGCACTCTTTGCGGATTACAGGCAGTGCGTCCAAAACCGCTTTTTTCTGTTCCGCATTAATATCCCGGCGTACACCGCCGACCACATTCACTGAGGGAATAACTCTATGTCCGGCAGTCATCTCTATGATATCCAGAACCCGCTCCCGTATGCGCCAGAACTGCAGGAACATGCTTTCAAAACCGAAGGCGTCAGCCAACAGCCCCAACCATAGAAGGTGACTATGGGCGCGCGACATCTCCGCCCAGATGGTACGCAGGTATTTTGTCCGGGGTGATAATTCCACCGGCCACAATCTTTCCATCGCTTCGACCACAGACACGCTGTGGATGTAGCTGCAGATTCCTCAAATACGCTCACAGAGGTAAATATTCTTGGCGTATTCGTTGAGCTCGCATGCTTTTTCTATTCCCCGATGGGCATAGCCGATTACCGGAACCACCTCTACAACTTTTTCATCTTCATAAGTGATTCTCAATTGTACCGGTTCAGGCAGTACCGGGTGTTGTGGCCCAAAGGGTACTGTTGTGCGTGCAACCATTAACTCTCTCCTTTCGACACATCCTTTTTTGTTTTCAAAAGAGGCGTAACAGGACTATCCTGAGCCAAAAGCAAATGTCCGCCGTAGTCAATGGCGAGATCTTTCACTTTCAAGCCGAACAGTTCCTTCATTTCATTTTCAATAAGCACCGTTGCAAGAGTAACGCGGGAGAGGCTATCGACCTCTTCATCCTTTGCCACTTTATACCGCAGGCCGATCATTTCAGTACCACTGTTAAGGCTGAAAAAGTAGGTCACTTCCAGCAGTTCGTTCAGGTCGCTGCATACGGCCGTCACGAATTTGCCGCCTTCATCCAGAAATTTCTTGCCCTCGGCTAATAATTCTTCCTTCTTAATCTCCCTTATATTTTCCATCCCCTTCTTCCTCAAAGTTTCGCTAATTTCTGCAGGGCCATTACAACGCCATCTATGATGGCCTCCGGCCTTACAGAGCAGCCAGGAACATATACGTCAACCGGAATCACCTTGTCCACACCGCCCAGAACATTATAACAATTGTGGAATACACCGCCCGTAGCGGCGCACGTTCCTACACTGACGACTACTTTAGGATCGGGAACCTGCTCATACAGATTCTTCAAGACCCGGGCTGTGCGCCTGTTAACGGGCCCCGTAATGAGAAGTATGTCAGCATGCTTGGGGTTTCCCATATTAACCATACCGAATCGTTCCACATCATAAAGAGGAGTCAGACAGGCGAGTATCTCTATGTCACAGCCATTACAGGAACTGTTGTCAAAGTGCAGAATCCATGGCGATTTAACGCGAGATATTTGTATCAATCCCATAGTTCTTAAGATACCCCCTTAGTGTAATAGATATAGGCAATATTAATTATACCCAGGATCAATCCTACTGACCAGCTCAAGCGAACCATCCAGCCGACAGTCATTCTCGCAGTAATATTGTCAATGAGGAGCTCCAGTAAAAATGCAGCCAAAGCAATTAAGATACCCGCCCATAGCGGGTTGGTCCAAAAGAGAGAGATTATTCCCAGAAGCAGGATGATCTCGTACCACTCCGCCAGATGAAAGAGAGCGAAATAAGGACCTGAGTATTCGGTAGTCACTCCTTTCACAATTTCCTGATGGCCGTGGTGTGATGTCGAAATATCAAACGGTGATTTGCGCATCTTTATGGTTAACACATAGAGCACCGCCAGGAATAACGGCCAAAGAGTGAAGAGCAAAGGTTTATCCTGTCTGAATATTTCGCTGATGAGAAAGCTTCCATTCTGGGCATAAATCGCGATCGCCAGAAGAAGAAGTACGGGTTCATACGCCAGAATCTGCATCAGCTCCCGGTTCGCTCCGAAATGGGCATAGGGTGATTTCGTACTGAATCCGCCCAGAACCAGGCAGACACCGGCAAACCCGAGGAGAAACACGAGGAGGAGAAAATCCGATTTCATGACGAGAAAAATCAGACTCGCTATCATAAAAACCAGGTATCCGTAGATCCAGACAAACTGCAACTTGCTTACGGCAATATGTTCTTTCCCCAAGAGCTTAAAGAAGTCGTAGAATGGCTGAATAATGGGAGGACCATACCGACCCTGCATGCGCGCTGTAATCTTACGGTCTATGCCAAAAAGCAAACCGCCAACGATAGGAGCACCGACTAAAGTGACAAGGACAAAAAGGAACTGTTTAATCATCATATAACGATCACCCCGCATCCAAGCATAATGACTAAGAGTAAGATGGCTATGGCGTTTGCCCAGGGATTTACCCTTTTTTCACCCAATGTGCTCTGATAATAATAGCCACCAAGCTGGAATTTAGTTTTACGATCCGCTTCAGCCAACCACTCATCCGTATCAGTACCACCGGTCTGTTCACCGCACATGTAGACGGGCCGCAGTTCCGTGGGTTTCAGTCCGATCAAAAGCAAGGGCAGGAGCAAGGCAACAATCAGAATCAAGTAGAGAGGCCACACGGGGAAAAGACCCAAAATATCTCTCTGCATAAAAGAGGGCGTTGTCAGTATCAAGTTATTCAAACCCAGGGCAATGATCTGATTTCCGGAAATGACGTCGTTCGTCGCAGCACGAAGGAAATTCTGGTAAATCGGACCGACCCCTATGCCAACGACAAATATACCGGCGAGCAAAGTCCATAACGGAACAGAGTAGCTCAGTGATAATTTTTCAAAAGGCCTCTCTATCTTCGGCAGGACCTGAAGGAGCCGCCCGAGCCATTTTGTCCAGAAAACTATCGTCAGGGTACTCGCCAGAACAAATAACACTGCTGCCAGTGGAACGGTGTAGGCTGCTTCCAGGGCAATCCATTTACCCAGGAGCATGCCGAAGGGAGGAAGAAACATGGACAGGATGCCAACGGCGGTAATCAGTGTGGTAAGAGGCGCCTTCGCAGCAAGGCCTTCCATGTCTTCAATATCACGACTCCAGATCTGGTGCTCGATCGTGCCGGCACAGAGAAATAGCAGTCCTTTGGATATGGCGTGGAAAATGATGAGCAGAATTGCTGCGGCAATGGAAAGAGGTGTATTAATCCCGGCGCAGGCAATGATCAGTCCCAGATTGGCAATTGTGGAATATGCCAAGACCCTTTTCCCCGTTGACTGGCTGATTGCCAGTGCTGATGTGGCAAAGAAGGTAAATGCTCCGGCGATTGCAATGATGACGCTCAAATACGTTCCTGCATACGCAGGCGCGAGCCTGAGAACCAGGTAGACTCCAGCCTTAACCATCGTGCTGGAATGCAGTAAAGCAGAAACAGGCGTGGGTGCAACCATTGCTCCCAGAAGCCAGCTCTGAAAGGGCATCTGGGCTGCTTTCGTGAAACCGGTATAGCAGAGAAGCGCGATCGGCAGTACGGCAACAGAGGACTGGATACCTCCACTGATAAGGCTCTGTACGGAAAGGGCGGATGATCCTCCCTGGGTAGCGTAAAGATAAATAATGGCCAGAATAAAGGCCGTGCCTCCCGTGGAATTCATCCATACGGCACGTGCCGCGTTGTGTATGGCCTCTTTCGTTCTATCGTGCGATATTAGCTGGAAGCTGCATAATGTGGTCACTTCCCAGAAGAAGTATAGCCAGACCAAATTATTCGCAAACACCAGGCCATTCATGGCTCCCAAAAACAGAACGAGCCAGAAAAGGAACCTCGACTGTCTGGATTTTTCAATGTTAGCGTGGTGTTCATGGTCATACATGTATCGCAGGGCAAAAATGCAGATGAGTGACCCTATTATGGAAATAACCATGGTCATGACAAGGGCCAAATGATCAACGACAAACGCGGGCGCCACTTCAATATGGGCCTTCATGACGAATTCAAAATATGCAAGTGGGAGAATCTGTGTGAGGGCGAAAATGAGAACCAACCAGTTCCGCAATGATATGCCCACGTATAGATAGAAGATGAGAATAGCATAGTCCAAGATGGTGATAAGTAAGCCCCAGTCAAACCCGCCTGGTGTATATGTGAAAGGACCTCTTAGTGAAAGTAGAATGCTGTTAGCAATTAAAACTATGGCTGTTGCAATAACAATGATGTTTCGCACATAGTAATTACGAACAGCCAGTACGAGAAATCCTGCCGCAACAGGTAGCAAGATTGCGATTGCCATCATTTGGTCAGCCAATTTTCTGCCTCCTTAATGTTTGCTTGCATCGTCACCAAAATCCTGCAGCTTCCTTTTTCCGATGCTGCAAGAAAGCTTATATACATTATGCGATAATTTTCAACCGGATGGATTGCTAATCGATACATCTTTTTTACTTGGGAAATCACCCTTGGCCGAACGAACTCCATTATAATGGTATTAGGGCAGTATCCTAAAGCTGAATGGGGAGGTCACCAAGGTGTTCAGTGTAGATATTGAAACCACATTGCCCGACGAATGCATACATACAAAGATTTTTTTAAAATACATAGGCATTCCACTTTCTTACATTCTATAACTTTAAGCCTATCCGCAAGTCAAGGAAAAATTTTTGCCCTGGAGAAATCTCCTTAACCGAAACGGCACCCGGGGATCTGGAAGATCTTTGTATGTCTGTACATATTAATACAATGATATTATGAGATATTACTTCTCTGAAAATATGTTTCTTAAACAATGTATCTTTTATTATTTCTTGACTTTCGGACGAAATATGGTATCAGAGTGACCGCTTGTCGTAAGACCAGGAATGAAAAATGAAAAGTGTTCACGGTGGGAGTTCTTGTGCGCGAGGAAAAACACAATCTCCCGTGAATATTAATAAACGATAGGAGATGGAACATTGTACAAGGTATTAGAGACGACTTTTTTGCAGGAGATTATTGTCAGAATGGTTATCGAGGCTCCAGAGATCGCCCGCAAGAGGAAGGCAGGGCAGTTCGTCACTCTGATGATAGACGACAAGGGAGAAAGGATTCCTCTGACCATAGTGGATTCTGACAGTGAAAAGGGAACAATAACTATTATCTTTCAGATCGTCGGGAAGACCACGACTCACCTGGCCTCACTTAAAAAAGAGGATTATATCATGCACATACTCGGTCCCCTTGGCCATCCCACGGAGATAGAAAACTTCGGTACGGCAGCCATTGTCGGCGGTGGAGTGGGTATTGGCGTGGCATATCCCATAGCGGCGGCGCTCAAGAAAGCGGGGAACAAGGTCATATCCATTATCGGGGCGAGGACCAAGGATATCCTCATTCTTGAAGACGAAATGAAGGCTGTCAGCGACGAATTGCTCGTATCGACCGACGACGGCAGTTATGGGTTCTGCGGATTTACCAGCCAGGTATTGCAGAATGTGATTGATAGAGGACAGAAGCTGGACATCGTGTACGCCATCGGACCGGTGCCGATGATGCGGGTTCTCGCCAATTTGACGAAACCTTACGGCATCAAGACTATTGTAAGTCTGAACCCTATCATGGTCGATGCCACCGGGATGTGCGGCGCCTGCCGTGTTTCCGTGGGCGGCAAGACAAAATTCGGCTGTGTGGATGGTCCGGAGTTCGACGGTCATCAGGTAGATTTCGCTTTATTAATGAGCCGCCTCAGGATGTATTGCGATGAGGAAAGGCAGGCCCTGCAACAGTATAGGTGTGAATGTGATGGAAAATAAAGAAAAAACGGAAAAGAAAGAGAAAAAGGAAAAAGTTCCCAGACAGGCCATGCCTGAACAGGATCCCAAGAAGAGAATCCGCAACTTTAAAGAGGTGCCGTATGGATATAACGCGGAGCTCGCCTTGAAGGAGGCAAGCAGGTGCATTCAATGCAAGAAACCCACTTGCGTTGAAGGGTGTCCTGTGGATGTGGCCATTCCGGAGTTCCTCAAGCTGATTGCCGAGGGGCACTTCATCGAAGCCGCATGGAAGCTCAAGGAGACAAACGCCCTTCCCGCTGTCTGCGGGCGGGTTTGCCCGCAGGAAGATCAGTGTGAAAAACTCTGTGTCCTCGGCAAGAAGGGCGAACCCGTTGCAGTTGGAAGGCTTGAGCGTTTTGCCGCGGATTTTGAGATTGAGAGCGGCAATATTATAATTCCAAAGGTGGCGCCGCCAACGGGCAAAAGGGTCGCTATCGTGGGAGCCGGGCCCGCCGGTCTTACAATCGCGGGCGACCTGGTTAAAGTGGGCCATGACGTGACCATTTTTGAAGCCCTCCATAAGTCGGGCGGAGTTCTAATTTACGGCATTCCGGAGTTCCGTCTTCCCAAGGCGATCGTGGATGCCGAGGTAAATTATTTGGAAAAACTGGGCGTGAAAATTGTACTGAACGCGGCCATCGGCAGACTTAAAACGGTGGATGACCTTTTTGCGGAAGGATTCCATGCTGTATTTCTGGGAGTCGGCGCCGGAGCTCCCGTGTTCATGAATATCCCCGGTGAAAACTTAAGTGGTATATATTCCGCCAATGAATATCTAACAAGATCAAATTTAATGAAAGCCTATCTGTTCCCGGAATATGACACGCCCATAGTAAAAGGTAAGAATGTAGCGGTTATCGGCGGCGGTAATGTGGCCATGGATTCAGTGAGAACAGCCCTCCGCCTGGGGGCGGAAAATGCCTATATCATCTATCGCCGCAGCGAGGTGGAGCTGCCAGCGAGGAAGGAAGAGGTTCATCACGCCCACGAAGAAGGTGTTCAATTCAAGATACTCCACAACCCTGTCGAGTATATCGGCGATGAGAACGGCTGGGTGAAACAGATCAAATGTATCCGCATGGAACTGGGCGAACCTGATGATTCGGGAAGGCGAAGACCGATACCCATAAAGGGATCCGAGTTCACTATCGATGTGGATACGGTTGTCGTAGCCATCGGGACGGAAGCGAACCCGGTTATACCGAGGACGACGCCGGGCTTGGAGGTAAATAAGTGGGGCTATATCATAACGAAGGGTGAAACGGGTGAGACGAGCCGGGAAGGCATTTACGCTGGAGGCGATATCGTAACCGGGTCAGCAACCGTCATCCTTGCCATGGGAGCCGGAAGACAGGCAGCCGGCGCAATCGATGCATACGTGAGAGCGAAAAGCTGATATCTCGTAAAATAAATTTACAAAGGGCCGGGAAATTCCTCCCGGCCTTTTTTGTGCAAAAAAATTATTTGTAAGATGATCAGACGACTTTGAAAAATTTTCTCTCTGTCATTTCTGCACTTCCTCTATGCAATTCCGACCCCTTAAAATTTACTAATCCCCCTTCCCTGCCTTTTCCTTGACATACGAGGCATGTTCTCTTATAGTTCCCAACGCTATGACATTATTAATAATGAGGCTCACTCCTCCTAACCTTCTCATTTGCAAAGAGGGATTGAGGGGAATGTTTATAAGGGACGAAGAAGCACAAGGAGAGTTCAAATATGTCCAAGCCTAAAATAGTTTTCATGGGAACGCCGGAATTTTCCGTTCCATCCCTTGAGATCCTGATCAGGCATGATTACCCGATTGTTGGTGTCGTGACTCAGCCCGACAGACCAAGGGGTAGAGGCAGAGTCTCCGCTCCACCACCGGTAAAGGTGATCGCCGAGAAATACAAAATTCTCGTCGTTCAACCAGAACGTTTGAAAAACAAGGAATTCGTGGATTATTTCAGAGGCATCTATCCGGATCTGGCTGTTGTTGCGGCCTTTGGCCAGATACTACCCCGGGAGATTCTTGAAATCCCGAAAATGGGCTGCATTAACGTGCATCCATCTCTCCTCCCGAAATATAGAGGTGCGGCTCCCATCAACTGGGCTCTCATCAGAGGAGAAGTGAAGACTGGCGTAACCATCATGCTGATGGACGAAGGCCTGGATACAGGTGACATTCTTACACAGGAAGAGACTATGATTGAGCCTATGGAAACGTTCGGGAAGCTCAACGACAGGCTGGCAAATATGGGGGCGAGGCTCCTCTTAAAGACAATTGATATGGTCGTTAGCGGTAGCTCCACACGAAGACCCCAGGATGCATCGCTTGCCACATATGCCCCCCGGCTCACGAAGGAAGATGGCCTGATCCGGTGGGACGCCGATGTCCATCAAACGGTTAACCTCATCAAAGGCCTCTCGCCGGCACCCTCTGCATATACCTTTTTCAAGGGAAAGATGCTGAAGATATTCTCTGCTCTGGGAGAAGAAATTCCCTCTGCGGAATCCCCGGGAAGAATCGGCACAGTGACGGAAAAAGGTCTTCCCGTTGCCGCAAGGAACGGATATGTGTATTTGCAGGAGGTTCAACTGGAAAACAAAAAGAGAATGTTCATCCTGGATTTTCTTAGGGGCTTTCGCATGGCACCGGGGGACACCCTGGGTTCTGTACGATGATGATAAAAACGCCTCGCCACATGGCCGTTGAAATCTTAAATCGCGTGGAGGAAGAAGGCGCATATGCAGAACCACTCCTGGATGCCTCTCTTTCGTGCGCTCGTGAGACAAATCTCCAGGACAGAAGGTTAATCACCCAGATTATCTATGGCACGCTGAGGATGAGGGGACATCTGGACTGGATTATCGAACACCTTTACAGGGGAAAATTCGACTCCATGGACGTGAGCATAAAAAACATCCTGAGGACAGGCCTCTACCAATTGCTGTTCACCGAAAGGATTCCGGATTTCGCCATAGTCGATGAGGCCGTTGAGATAACAAAAAAAATGCACCGGAGAGGATCAGGACTGGTTAATGCCATCCTGAGAAATTTCATCCGGAAGAAAGATCAGATCGTATATCCCGAGATAGGAAAAGACCCGGCACTTAATATCTCCATTGTACATTCGCATCCTTTGTGGATGGTAAAAAAATGGATTGAAATGTTGGGCGTAGAAGAAACTGCGGCGCTCTGCAAAGCGAACCATCAAGTCCCCCCCGCAACAGTGCGGGTGAATACACTGAAGACAACCCGTGACGGGACAAAGGAAGAACTGTCGCGGCATGGATTTGAGGTAAAGGAGACCGCCTTTTCTCCTGATGGTCTGATTATATCCAATCCGGCAATGTCCGCGAGAGAAACAGACTGTTATGCCTCAGGAAGGATTCAGTTTCAGGACGAGGCCTCTCAGTTGATTTCCCGCCTCGTTTCACCGAAACCGGGGGAAAACGTCCTTGATATCTGCGCCGGTATGGGAGGAAAAACTACCCATCTGGCGGCGATCATGGAGAATCGCGGGTGCATTCTGGCCATCGACATCAGTGAAAAAAAGATTGACGCCCTGTGCAAAAACTTAAGTAGGCTCGATGTTGCCATTGTGAATACACAGGTGGGAGACGCCAGAGAGAAAGCGGGGAAGGCCTTCGCCGAGAGTTTCGACAGAATCCTTGTTGACGCGCCATGTACGGGACTCGGCACATTGAGGAGGAATCCCGAGATAAAATGGCGTGCCTTGCCTGCGGATGCCGCGAAATGTTCCGTTCTGCAGAAGGCAATATTGGAAAACGCCGCACCGTACCTGAAAAGAGGCGGTTCTCTCATTTACAGCACCTGCACCATTACAGAGGAGGAAAACGAAGAGGTAATCGAGGATTTTACTAACCGCCATCCTGATTTTATTTGTATTCGTCCGCCGGATACGATAAATTCCAGTCTGGTCGACGACCACGGGTATTTCAGGAGCTATCCCCACTGGCATGGCACGGATGGCTTCTTCGGGGCGGTGCTTGTAAAAGGCATGGAGGGGGGAAAACAGAATGACTGATGGAAGATTTCCATGGAGGCCGACGATGAAAAAAATTTCTCTTGATCGCCGTTTTGATAGCATCGGGCTGTGCATCACACGGCCCGGTTCTCTACCCTAACGAACACTTCAAGATGGTCGGGGAAGATCAGGCACATAAGGATATTGCAGACTGCGATCGTCTGGCTGCTGAATATGTTAAGTCAGACGCCGGCAAGACCGTGGCAAAGAATACGGCAGGGGGTGGAGCAGCCGGTACCGTCGTTGGAGGGGCTGCAGGTGCCGTTACGGGACATCTGGGAAGGGGAGCGGCAGTGGGAGCGGCTGCAGGCGCCGCAGCCGGCCTGGTGAGAGGGGTATCCAAGGCATCCGAACCAAGCCCGATCCACAAGAGGTTTGTAGAGAAATGCCTGAGAGAGCGAGGATACGAGCCTTTAGGATGGGAATAACGGCAATAGTTGTGGACATTGACTGCCATTGACTCTAAGGATACAAACATGTTAGGTGGCGCCGGGAGGAAATATATATGTTTCTAAAGCAGATGCAGGTCGGCCACATGGCGATATTTGCCTACATTGTGGGCGATCCGGAAAGCGGTGAAGCGCTTGTCATTGATCCGGCGGCAAATTGCACAGGCATCATCAAGGTGGCCCAAGAAAACAATTTGAACATCAAATATATTATTAATACTCACGGCCATGTGGATCACATATCAGGCAATACGGAAATGAAAAAAAAGACAGGGGCCGAGATTATCATTCACAAAGATGACGCTGAATTACTTGTGTTCACGCCGCCCATGGTCTTCAAGATGTTCGGGGCCGAACAATCCCCGCCTGCCGATATCACTGTCAATGACGGCGATCTTGTAACTGTGGGAGGCCTTTCACTAAAGGTCATCCACACCCCCGGGCATTCCCCCGGCGGTATGTCCCTCTACACAAAAGGGTATGTCTTCACCGGAGATACCCTCTTTGTTGAAGCTGTGGGAAGAACCGACCTCCCCGGAGGCTCATGGTCCGTGATGCACCGCTCTATCACGGAAAGGCTCTGCACACTGCCTTATGACACGAAGGTGCTGCCTGGACATAACTACGGAAGGATGCCGACTTCCACGATAGGTCACGAAAAGATGTACAACCCGTATATAAAATAGACATCGGAAAGTGCATGATGGACGCTAAAGGACTAATCTCAACAGATTTCAAAGGACTAAAACTGCAAAGCAGGGGAAAGGTCCGTGATATCTATGAAGTTGCTAATTTTCTCCTTGTCGTCGCAACAGACAGAATATCCGCTTTTGACGTCGTCATGCCCAATCCTATTCCGGGAAAAGGTGAGATACTCACAAGAATGTCTGCCTTCTGGTTTAACATGATGACAGATATTGTCGAAAACCATCTCTTATCTACAGATCCCTTCGATTTCCCCGGTGAGTGCGGTCCTTACAGGAAGGAACTCGCAGGAAGGGCCATGCTCGTAAAGAAGGCAAAGCCGTTTCCTGTCGAATGTGTTGTCCGTGGATACCTGAGCGGCTCAGGCTGGAACGATTACCGGGAGAGCAGGACTATTTCAGGCATGAAGCTTCCAACCGGATTAAGAGAATCCGCAAAACTGTCTGAACCCCTGTTTACACCTTCCACCAAGGCCCCGGAAGGAAAGCATGACATGCCAATAACAAGAAGAGAGATGGAAAATACCATCGGTTCCGAACAGACGGAGAAGATTATTGAAATAAGCCTTGCGATTTATGCGAGGGCGTCAAGGCATGCCGAAGAGGCGGGTATCATTATTGCTGACACCAAAATGGAATTTGGCATCATAGAAGACAGGCTGATCCTGATTGATGAACTGCTGACGCCGGATTCATCGAGATTCTGGCCAAAAAAGAACTACGAAGAGGGAAGACCCCAGAAGAGTTTTGACAAACAGTTCTTGAGAGATTATCTCATCTCCATCAACTGGAACCAAAAACCGCCCGCCCCGGACCTTCCTGACGAGATTATCGAAGAGACAAGGAAAAAATATGAGGAAGCATTAAATAGCCTTGTCAGATAAGCATATCCATCTCTTGACATGTTCGAAAAGATTGTTAATTTAGGAAGTAATTTATACATGCGGATTTACTGTTGAATAATGTCGAAAAAGTTGCCCAATTATCAAGAAAAACAACATATCCTTTACATAAAACACCACTCCGAGAAGGATCTAATCGCATACGGAGATGCATTTCTTGAGGAGGGGAAAATCTCCGATGCCATTGATTTTTATCAGAAGGCAAATTACGTTCATGGCCTGGAAAAAATCAAAGGCATGGCTGAACTATCGGGGGATGTCATGCTTCTTCAACAGGTCTTGAAGCCTTTGAGACAAACAATCCCGGAGGAAACCTGGGAAGCAATAGGACAGCGCGCCTTGGAGTTTAAGAAATACTTATTCGCCCTTTACGCCTTTGAAAAAGGCAATAACAATACTATGGTCGGACGCATAAAGGAAATAATCAAATCGGAGGACGACGGTAAGCATTGATGACAAAGCGCTGCTACTATGAATGCCTCGGAGTCGATCGAAACTCTACAGACGAGGAAATGAAGAAAAATTATAGAAAACTTGCTATGCAGTATCATCCGGACAGAAACCCGGGCGATAAAAATGCGGAGGAACAATTCAAAGAAGCGGCGGAGGCTTACGAAGTCTTAAGCGATAAAGAGAAGAGGGATATCTATGACCGTTACGGCCATGAAGGTCTCAATGGCATAGGATTCAGAGGCTTCTCGGGTTTTGACGATATATTCGCAAGTTTTAGTGATGTCTTCGAGGACATCTTTGGATTTGGCACTGGACGTACAAGATCAAGAACATCGCGGCGTGCCGGGGCCGACCTCCGTTATGACCTCAAAATATCGTTCATGGACGCTGCCTTCGGTACCTCCAGAGATATCGACGTGCAGAAAACTCAGAGCTGTTCTCTGTGCCATGGTACGGGTGCTGCACCGGGAAGTGCGCCCGAAACATGCCGCCAATGCTCCGGCAGAGGCCAGGTAACACAGTCAAGCGGTTTCTTCATGATCAGTACTACATGCCCTCAATGCAGGGGACAGGGCAGAGTCATAACAAAATTGTGCCCGGACTGCATGGGAGCGGGCAGGAAAAAAGTTACGAAAACTGTCCATCTGAAGATACCAGCCGGTGTCGAAACAGGTTCGCGGTTGAGACTTCGTGGGGAAGGCGAAGATGGAGAATATGGCGGACCACGGGGCGATCTCTATGTGTTTATCCATGTGGAGGCCCATGATTTTTTTGAGAGAAGAGATAACAATATATATTGCCAGATCCCTATTTCATTTGTCCAGGCGACCCTGGGAGCGACAATTGAGGTGCCAACTCTAAATGGCACAGAAAAACTCAAGATTTTGCGGGGAACCCAGAACGGCGCCATATTCCGTCTGAAAGGAAAGGGCATTCCAAACCTGAGAGGATATGGGCGTGGGGACCAGATTATTGAAACTGTAGTTAAGATACCTGTAAATCTGAATAAGAAGCAGGAAGAACTTCTGGGAGAATTTGCTAAATTGAGCGGCGAATTATGATCCCCTGAAGCCAGCAAATAGGCGCTTCTAAGATCTACTGCAAAAAAACCTTCTAATACCAGCCAGGCACGGCCCGCCTATACGAAGTTCATAATAAGAAAAAATGGACAATTGGTAAAACATCATTTATATATGAACAGCTGGTAGCTATCTCTATGTGGCGTCATACGAACATGAACATTATCATGCGAAACTAATATCCCTGCAACACTGTTCGCACTGCCATGAAACCGGAATCAGTCCCGTTTCATATTGAGGAAGAAAAAACGACAATAAATGATCTTACATGGAAAGGAGGATCTATGATTGTACGAAAAATCTGGTTAGTATTATTAATCGTGGGTATTTTCTTCACTTCCGGTTGTCCTGCAGCCGTAGTAGGCGGCGCTGCCGTCGGCGCAGGTTCGGGAACTTACTTCTATATCAACGGCGAGCTCAAAACGGACTACTACTATTCTTTTGAAAAGGTATGGGCCGCCTGTGAAAAAACTGTGGCGGATATGCGCGGTTTGGATGTTGAACCGGTCAAGGAAATAGGTACAGGGAAGATTACAGCGATGATTGAGAACGAAAAAGTTCAGATCACCGCAAATTATAAGGCGAAAAATGTCACCACCGTTTCCTTGCGGGTAGGCGTTATTGGTGACAAACTCGCATCGCAGCTCCTGCATGACAAAATCGCTGACAATCTCGCGAAAAAGAAGTGACAGTAGTATCCATACCGTCTCTATTCATTGACAGGAACATGTGATGAAAAAAAAACTGGCGGTGGGAATAATTCTCGGCGCTATTCTCGTCTATCTGTCTATCAGGGGAATCCATTTCCAAGAGGTCGCTCAAGGCTTCAAAACTATCAGGTATGGTTATGTGCTGCCTGTATTGATGATCATGTTTATCATGCAGGCCTTAAGATCCTTGCGATGGGGAGTCATACTTAGTCCCATAGTCAAGGTCGATCAGCTCTCTCTTTTCTCCGTCACAAGCGTAGGCTTCTTAGCCATTCTCGCCATCCCGGCGCGTCTCGGTGAACTGGCGCGTCCTTATCTGATCACAAAAAAAAGTCATATCCGGATGACCGCCGCCGTCGGTACTATTCTCGTGGAGCGCGTCCTTGATTGCCTGACGGTACTCTTGATTTTTTTTCTTGCGTTATTCTTCACACCCTTTCCCCCATGGCTGATCAGATCCGGTATTGTTTTTTTCCTGATCACTCTGCTCATATTGGTCGGCATGGTATTCATGATATTGAAAAGAGAGCTGTCTCTTAGGGCTCTAAATTCGACTTTCAGGAAACTCCCCGAAAGATATACTCTGAAACTGAACCATTTGTTCCATCAATTTATCGACGGATTCAAGATCATAACTGATCCCAAACTCCTCTTCCATGTGATCTCTTTATCCATCATTATATGGCTGATGGATATCGTTGCGATATATTTCATGTTCTTGGCCTTCGGCTTTGCCCTGCCACTTGCCGCTCCCTTTGTCGTGATGATTATACTTATGATCGGGATTAGCATACCTGCGGCGCCGGGTTTCGTCGGAAATTGGCATTATTCGTGTATCCTGGGACTTTCTCTCTTCGGAATTCCCAAGGCAGAGGCCTTTACCTTCTCTGTTGTGTTTCATGTTATATGCGTGGGGATAATCATCATTCTCGGATTGATATTTTTGCCCTCAAACAAATTTTCTCTCTCCGATCTGAACCAGCAGGAAGATTAACCTTCTATTGCTTCAGGATATCGTCAAGACCGTATCTTTTGATTTTCCTGTGAAGATTGCTGCGCTCCAAGCCAATGGCCTCCGCAGTTTTCGAAATATTCCCATCAAATTCCTTCAGTTTTTTTATGATATATTCTTTTTCAAAATCTATTTTTGCCGTTCTGAAAGATTCTGACGGAAATAAAGGAAGGACTGCTTGCGGAATTTCATGGTTTTCTTCCGTCAACAAAGGAATGTCTTTCGCCGTGATCACGTCTTGCGGAACCATGATGACAAGGCGTTCGATGAAATTTTTCAATTCCCTCACATTGCCCGGCCAATCATGCTCAATAAGCCTGAGCAAGGCGTCATCGGCGATTGTCTTTCCCTCCTCATGTTCTTTCAGGCTGAATTCCTTTAAAAACCAGTTAGTCAATACGGGAATATCCTCTTTCCGTTCTCTCAATGGGGGAACTCTCAGAGGTATGACGTTAAGTCTGTAGTAGAGATCCTGCCTGAATCTTCCCGCTTCCATCTCCAGTTCAAGGTCTTTGTTAGTGGCAGCAAGCACTCTGACATCCGTGGGTATGAAAGTATTTCCTCCTACCCTCTCAAATTTCTTCTCCTGAAGAATTCTGAGAATCTTCGCCTGGGCCTTCAGGCTCATATCTGCCACTTCATCGAGGAAGATAGTCCCTTCATGAGCAAGATCAAACTTGCCTCTCTTTTTCTCCGTCGCACCAGTAAACGAACCTTTTTCATGGCCGAAAAGTTCACTTTCTATCAGGTCCTCCGGAATAGCTGCGCAGTTGACTTCAACAAAAGGCTTGTATGCCCTCTTACTTAACTTGTGTATTGATCGGGCGACGAGTTCCTTTCCCGTCCCATTTTCCCCCATGATTAAAATCCACGCATTTGTGGGTGCCACGATACTGATCATTTCTTTCAATTCGAGTATGGGCGCACTGTTACCCGTAAGTTCATAGTCCTGGCTGATCTTCTGTTTTAATAATTTATTTTCCTCTTCCAAATTAATCAACTCAAACACGTGATTGACAATGAGTATCACCTTTTCCATGGACAGGGGCTTTTCAAAAAAATCAAAAGCCCCGAGCTTCGTAGCCTTGACAGCCGTTTCAATAGTCCCATGGCCGGATATCATTAAAACCCTTATCTGGGGGTATTGTGATTTGATCATCTTAAGGGTCTCAATGCCGTCAATGCCGGGAAGCCATATATCCAGGATGACAAGGCTGGGCAGTTCTTCCTTGATTATTTTAAGGGCTTCTTCGCCAGAGGCCGCTGTCAGGACTTCATATCCCTCGTCTGTCAGGATGGACCCCAGGGATTGGCATATACTCTTTTCATCATCTACAATCAGTATCGTTCTCTGCATAATTCAACAATAACCTGTTTATGTATTTTACATCGGAAAAATAGCGATTTACCTTTAGCCTGAATCAGTGCCCTCCGGAATCGGCAATTCGAAAGCCACAATGGTCCCTGTGGACACATTATCCCGGACGCTCACATGACCGCGGTGATCCGATATAATCGTGCTCACTATAGCAAGACCCAGCCCCGTGCCAGTTCTTTTCGTGGAAAAGTAGGGCTCGAACATCTTCGCCTTATAACTGTAAGGCACACCATAACCGTTGTCTGCAACCTCGACTTTGGCCTTCTTATGGTTTTTATCAAAGGTAGTTCTGACCACAATATGACCATTATTTTTACTCACGGCGGCAACTGCATTATCCAGAAGATTTACCATGACGCGCTTTATCTGCTCGGAATCGAGATTCAATTTCGGTATATCTTGATCTGTCTGAAAATCAAATTCGATGTCTTTGTGTGCATCCTGAAAAAGAACGACGGAATCGCTTATGACCTCATTGAGATCGCTGAGAACAGGGTTGGTGACAGGAAGTTGCGCATAGCGGGAGAAGGCATTGACCAGGTTTTTTAACACATCAACCTGATCTATTATTGTCTTTGTGCATTCGTGAAAAATGGCACCGTCATCATCCAGTCTTTCAGCGTATTTCTTCTGCAATCGCTGGGCTGAGAGTTGGATAGGCGTCAATGGGTTCTTGATCTCGTGGGCCATTCTCCGGGCAATCTCCCTCCATGCCGCCGCTCTTTCAGCCTTACGAATCTGCGTGAGATCTTCAAATACAACCACCATGCCCATATAATTACCGTCATCGTCGTTTATCAGCGTTATCGTCATCAATACTGTTAATACTTTGCCTTTAAGCATCAACTCCAATTGTCTTTCTATGAAATTTGTTCCGTTCTCTTTCAGTTCCCTGGACAATTCATCCACTACAGCCAGATGTTCAGCAACTAACACATCCTGGAATCGTCTGTTGAGGACTTTTTCCGTCTTTATGTCTAACATCCTTTCGGCGGCTTTGTTGATGATTGTGATAACGTCATTACGTTCAATGGAAACAACACCGGCGGAGACGTTGCCAAGAACTGTTTCCATATATTTTCTTCGTTGCTCAAGATCTATATTCGCCTGTTCCAGTCCTTCTTTACTTCTTTTTAAGTCTTTTGTCATTTTATTGAAGGAATCGACGAGAATTCCTATTTCATCGTCCGCTACGATATCGATCTGATGGTCCAGTTCTCCGCGGGCTATCTTATTTGTTGCCAGAGCGAGATCCTGTATGGGTACTGTAATGCCCTTGGCAAGATACAGTCCAAACCATGTGGCCGAAAAAATGACTAAAAACGTCACGATGAAAAGCGTAATAATGTAGGTAAACTTTATGGGATTTTTTAACAGCGTAATCTGTCCATACTGCTCGGACGTCTTAGAAATGATCCCCATCTTGTTTACAAGTTCTTTGGGAATATGATAATTGACTGCAACGACGCCGATGACCTCCCCTGGACTCACATAGGAATAGATGGGAGCCACGCCGCGAATCAAATCGCCAACTTCTGATGATTCCACGACAGATACTTCCTGACCTGTAAAAACGTCTTCGAGCATCTTCGGGCTGAGCGGTTTAGGCTCAATGTTGGGATTGTTGGGATCCCTTACAAGAAGGTTTCTCTCTTGGTTATTAAAATAAACCTCAAGCAGCCCCAGCTTATAATTCTTCTGACGCTGTTCAATTAAGGCTTTCAGATATTCTGCCCTCTCCTGGTCGTAGAGGCGATTTTTCGTGATGTCGGAACTGATCTGTCTGGCATAATATTTCGCTTGATCCGCAGACTGCTGATAATAGACATTGGCAACCTCGACGGTTTTGTTCAATGCATCGCCGATTGTGATGTTAAACCAGTTTTCTATGCTGTATGAAAATACACTGATGGCAACTAAAAACAGCGTTACTGTAGGAATCAAAGATAAGCCTACGAATGCGGCCACGAGCTTAGTTCTGAGTTTCGATCCCAGGACGCCGCGCTTGCTTTCGAAAAGTAGTTTGACGACATTTCTGACTATCAGAAAAACGAGCAGAAGTATCAGAATTACGAGGATCAGAATGATGTTGATATTTACTATCAGACCGATGATAAGCACGTTGCTCGAAATGGGAAGAATGGCTCCCATGTGAGAGAGTTGAATTCCCAGTAAGCTCACCATGACAATGAGAAAGATAACGACAACGATGATTATGCGTTCTCTCTTACGCCTTTTTAATTCCCGATCATCTTTGATTAAATGGTCCTTAAACATGCCTATTAAACAATCCTCTGTCGATACCAATCAGTCTCAAAATCCCAGAGTGAAACGAAGAATAAGACATATTCCATATGCATGGGAAGCCGTATTTTATCCAGTTTTGCCTTGACCATGACATAATAAGATTTGTCCTTCGGCAAATCTTTCAGTGAGGCCAATACAATACCATTCAGTTCTGACATGGCCTTTTTGGCTGCATCAAAATCTTGAAATTCCGATTGCTTATATCCTTCCATTGACGATATATAAAACACCTTCTTCACATTATCATACTTAATTGTTTGTTTGACAATCACACTGGATATCTTCTCGTCGATCCACCTCGGCCTCTCCTGATAAAGATCAAGCAAGAAAGTAAACGTCGTAGGGACGCCTGCCAGGATGGCTGACTCCATCCTTTTTGTATAACAGTTAGTCACTTTCGCATAGACCATTACGCGATCATCACTGTCAGTAATGACAATATCCGCTATCCTCGCGTCCCGACGATATGAGCTTAGGGGAAAAACAAGAAAAAAATAACAGGCAAAGAATACAGCCAAAAGAAGAATTGGTTTACGCATACAAGCGCCCTGCGCCACCGTGAGTCATCATACAGGCACATAAATATATTGCGAGAAATTTCCTGGTCATTACTCAAAGCACATTGCTAAGCAGGAACATGTGCCTCATGTTCCCTCTTCATCAAACTATAGATTTATTTACTGTTTTGATTATTTGCACGGTATACTAAGAAACTGCGCTATAAAAAGCAAGTGTAATTTGTGGAAGGGTCAATGGAAGGCTCAGTGGATAAAAGGCAGTATAGAAGCTTCACGCAACGGGCATCGGAGCATTTACTGTATCGAGGATACTGAAAGACGGAATATTGAGAGACTTGATTTCTTCTTCACCGCTGTCTCTGTCAATATGACTTACCATCTTCCAGCATTCTTGGTGAGCCATCAGTTCCTTGAGGAGAAGATTGTTTAACCGGTGTCCTGATTTATAAGCTACAAAATGGCCGATGATCGGCATACCTAAAAGCGAAAGGTCGCCGATGGCATCAAGAATCTTATGCTTCACAAATTCATCGTGACATCTCAAACCTTCTTTATTGATCACCCTCCGTTCGTCCAATACAACAGCATTCCGGAGAGATCCCCCGAGCGCCAGACCTTTTGCCTGAAGATATTCGACATCCTTTAAAAAACCAAAAGTCCGCGCTTGGCAGATATCCCTTTCGTAAGCGACATCGGAAAAAGTCATATCATAAGACTGCTGACGGATAAGGGGGTGCTCGAAATCAATCCCGTAGGTGATCTTAAACTCCGGAGACGGCAACAGCATAGCTGTGCCGTCTCCTTCAGAAACAGAAATCCTCTTTTGAATCACCAGCAATCTCTTACATTTATTTTGTATCGTCGTGCCAACGTCCTTTAAAAGATTAACGAAAGGAAGAGCACTACCATCCATGATGGGAATCTCAGGAGCATCCACTTCCACAACGGCATTATCAACGCCCATACCGCAAAGTGCAGACAGCAAATGTTCAACTGTTGATACCGTCGCCCCATTAAGACCTATAGTTGTAGCCAATATGGTGTCACGAACATTCTCGAAATCCGCCTTTATCCTTACACCACCCGGTAAATCCTTGCGAATAAAGACAACGCCCTCATCGACTCCGGAAGGCCTTATTGTCATGTTGACTTTTCTTCCCGAGTGTAGGCCAATATTGCGGCAGTTAATTTCTTGTTTTATAGTTCTCTGCAGGTGCATGTTTCCGATCGTCCAAACTAATGATGCTTACTCAACAGCAATTAACATACCAAGAGATATTGAATCAAGTAGGCGTATTCTATAACATATGTAACGAACTAAATATACAGACTATTTGTTGATAAACCGTTCATGATTGTGAAGAACGCGCACCCATAATTGTGTGTTGTAAAAGACACAGTATGTACACAACATCACAACATGTACGGTAGCTGAAAAAGTCCAATAGTTCATCCTTAACTGCATTCCGAAAATTTCGCCGACTCCCCTTTGGATCCTCTCTTAGCGGGATAAAATCTCTCCTTTTCACTATAGATGCACCCGCAATAGGGCTGTCTATACATGCCCATTTCCTTAGAAATCTTTATTCCGTGGAGCCAACCCATGCGAAAATCCTGATAGTAGAATTTGAGCTGATGCTCGATCGCCAGGCTCTCTCCAATTTTCTTAATCAGTACGTGATCTTGAAACTTGCTATAGAGCAGGGTCGTGGTAAATCCATCAAACCTTCCCTCCTTTGCTCTATAAACCGTGTGACGCAAACGGTCATAATAACAATAGCGACATCTGTCTTTTTCCCTGAATGCAATATTCCTGAGAAACTCCTCCAAATTATATTCTTCCTGGTATGTCACACTTAAACCACATTTATTGGCGTACTCCGCGAGGGTGTCAAGACGTTTCCTGTACTCCCGATAAGGATGGATATTGGGATTGTAGAATAGTCCGTGTATATCGTGTCCATCAGAGCTTAACGTCTGAAACGGATACACGGTGCACGGCGCACAGCATATGTGCATCAAGAGCTTCATGACATCTATTTTCCGGTATCGAAAGTCCAGGCGCTTTGGACATTTTAATTGAGATATTGTTTAGTATTCTTGTAAGGCGCTTCGTATATCTTCAGAAGAGCCCCTTCTGCCCGTCTTCCATCCACTCCCGGCTGAAATGCTCGTAGGCCGTCCTTGTAGCGACCCTTCCCCTCGCCGTCCTTTGCAGATAACCTTCCTGTACCAGATAAGGCTCATAGATGTCCTCAATCGTTGTCCTCTCTTCGCCGATCGCAGAAGAGAGACTATCGATCCCCACAGGACCTCCATTAAACTTATCAATGAGTGTCAGCAATATCTTTCTGTCCATCTGATCAAAACCCTTATGATCGACCTCGAACATTTCGAGGGCAGCAACGGCAACCTTCCTATCAATGAATCCATCTGCCTTAACCTGGGCAAAATCCCTTACCCTTTTAAGCAGGCGATTAGCTATGCGTGGCGTCCCCCGGGAGCGTTTTGCCATTTCCGCTGCGCCTTCAGAATCTATATTAATGGCTAATATCTCTGCCGATCGCTCTATTATAACAGTGAGTTCTTGAGCGGTATAAAAATCGAGCCTGAAACTCATGCCGAATCGATCACGTAAAGGTGATGTCAGCAATCCGGCCCTTGTCGTTGCACCCACTAAAGTAAATCTAGGTATCTCAAGTTTCATAGAGCGTGCGGACGGCCCCTGGCCGATGAGAATATCAATATGGTAATCTTCCATGGCAGGATATAATATTTCTTCAACGACATGAGAGAGTCTGTGAATCTCATCTATAAACAGAACATCCTGATCATGCAGATTGGTAAGTATCGCCGCCAGGTCTCCCGGCCTTTCCACGACAGGCCCCGAGGTCACCTTGATGTCAACCCCCATCTCTCTGGACATAATGTACGCAAGTGTTGTCTTTCCGAGACCCGGAGGTCCGTAAAGGAGGACGTGATCAAGAACATCATTTCTCCGTTTAGCCGCTTCAATAAAAATGGAAAGGTTGGCCTTGATCTTCTCCTGCCCGACATACTCCGCCAACCTTTTCGGACGCAAGGAACTTTCATATCCCTTTTCGCCATCCACGCTTGCGGGACTTATGAGGGGATTCTTCGACTCCATCTTAAGCTATCCTGTTTTTCAAAATATATACTTTTTCCACTAATGAAATCGCCTGAACTTAACCGGCTAAAATCTTCAGGGCTTTCTTCAGCAGAACGTCCAGAGTCAGAGATTGAGGAGATTCGTTGATGATCTTGTCCACCACTTCCCCAGCCCTATGACTCTTATAACCGAGATTGATAAGTGCTGACAGAGCATCATTTTTCATAGAGTCAAGAATCATTATATCGCCATTGTCTTTGTAGATGACATCACATGCGCCCAGTTTCACCATCTTGTCTTTGAGCTCAAGGATCATTCTTTCTGCCGTTTTCTTGCCCACACCCGGTATGGATACCAACCGATTCAAATTTCCGTGAGACACGGCCTTCATCAGCTCTTCGGCTGAAATTCCTGAAAGTATATTCATGGCGAGCTTTGGACCTATTCCAGAGACAGAAAGCATCAACTCAAACACATCCTTCTCTCTTCCTGTAGCAAAGCCGAAAAGACTGATAGCATCAGGCCGCACGTGCGTGTGTACATGGAGTGTCACAGGTTTGTTGGTGTCGGGAAGTGTATAAAAGGTTGTTAGAGGGACAAAGATGCGGTATCCGACGCCATTAACATCCACGATGACACTGCTCGTGGCTTTGTAAATCAATAGTCCGTTTATCAGGGCAATCATCTTAAATTGATACCACTTTCAAAGAATTGATATGACAAATTGCGATAGCCAGGGCATCGGCGGCATCGACAGGAGGAAGATCGGATAGATGCAATATAGCTTTGACCATATTCTGGATCTGGTTTTTCTCTGCCCTGCCGTATCCTACAACGGCCTTCTTGACTTCGAGGGGAGTATATTCATAGACCGGTATGCAGCTCCGTGCACCGGCAAGGATAACTACGCCCCTCGTCTCTCCCTGTCTGATGAGACTCTTAATATTCTTTCCATAGAAAACATCTTCTACAACGATGGCATCGGGTGATGACTGATTAATAACCTCCAGTAAATTATCATATATCATTGACAGGGACGATGACAGGGACGAACCTTTTGCCATCTTAATTTCTCCATGCATTACATGTTTAAGGCTGCTTTTTTGTTTTTCAACAACACCGTAACCAGTTATGTGAATGCCTGGATCAATTCCTAAGACTCTCAATGCAGAGACCATTTCCATTGACTAACTGAATTTTTCCATGATGTCGTCCGGTATGTCGAAATTGGCGTACGCATTCTGCACGTCATCGTTATCTTCCATTTTTTCCATCATTTTGAGCATCTGCACTGCCTTGTCTGCGTCCAGCCTGACCGCACTTTGCGGAATCATGGTAACCTGTGCCTTAATATACTTGATTCCCTTATCATCAATGGCCTTCTTCACCTGTTCAAACATGGCGGGATCTGTAACGACTTCGAATTCATTTTCTTCTTCCCTGACGTCTTCGGCGCCCGCATCAAGAGCTATTTCCATGAGAGCGTCTTCGCTGACGCTCTTCTTGTCAAATAAGATGCTTCCCTTCTTTTCAAAAATCCAGGACACACAGCCATTCTCACCCAGGTTCCCCCCATGTTTTGAAAAAATATGCCGGATTTCTGCAACAGTCCTGTTCTTATTGTCCGTCATCGCCTCTACCAGGACAGCGACGCCTCCCGGCCCGTATCCCTCATATATGAGCTCTTCATAGCCGGCAGATCCTTCAGCTCCGCCGGTTCCTTTCTTGATGGCCCTGTCAATATTATCCTTTGGCATATTTTCTTCTTTCGCCGCCATGATTGCCTGTCTGAGCCGTGCATTCCCCTCCCGATCGGGACCAGCGAGCCTTGCTGCAAGTGTTATTTCTTTGATCAGCTTCGTAAATATTTTCCCTCTTTTGGCATCTGCAGCGCCCTTTTTTCTTTTGATTGTGTTCCATTTGGAATGACCGGACATGACATCATATCTCCCAGCATAGTTATTCTTAACCCATTGTGTCTACATAGCATAAGGACAGTTGTATTGTAAAATAAAAAACCCCTCCATCTCTGAAGGGGTTCTATGTATTATATCCCGGCAGCTCCCTACTCTCCCACACAGTCGCCCATGCAGTACCATTGGCGCAAGAGAGCTTAACTTCCGTGTTCGGGATGGGAACGGGTGTGTCCTCTCCGCTATAGCCACCGAAATAATATACTTATATATAATAACAATTGCATATCATGAACGACCTGCTGAGATATTATCTATGAAACGATAAAAATTATGGTCAAGCCGCACGGCCAATTAGTATCAGTAAGCTCAACACATTACTGTGCTTACACACCTGACCTATCAACCTCGTCGTCTACGAGGGGCCTTTAGTCCTGATGTCTCCATCAGGAGGGATATCTTATCTTGAGGTTGGCTTCCCGCTTAGATGCTTTCAGCGGTTATCCATTCCGAACTTAGCTACCCAGCGATGCCACTGGCGTGACAACTGGAACACCAGCGGTTCGTCCATCCCGGTCCTCTCGTACTAGGGACAGCTCCTCTCAAATATCCTGCGCCCACAACAGATAGGGACCGAACTGTCTCACGACGTTCTGAACCCAGCTCACGTACCGCTTTAATTGGCGAACAGCCAAACCCTTGGGACCTTATTCAGCCCCAGGATGCGATGAGCCGACATCGAGGTGCCAAACCACGCCGTCGATGTGAACTCTTGGGCGTGATAAGCCTGTTATCCCCGGCGTACCTTTTATCCGTTGAGCGATGGCCCTTCCATGCGG
>Ga0209777_10000080_pt1 | contig 160871 bp, 103 predicted proteins | sample FrelakmetHBP12HB_FD_187147 | JGI IMG/M metagenome (GOLD analysis project Ga0209777, IMG submission 187147) | Freshwater lake sediment microbial communities from the University of Notre Dame, USA, for methane emissions studies -HBP12 HB (SPAdes)... | ecosystem: Environmental > Aquatic >... | reverse complement strand
CACGGGTGACATCACCGACACGTGGGCCAGCCTGTCGGGCATCGGGTTCAGGCAGGGCGGACATGAGAAGGTCGTGGGACCGGGCCACTTCGACGACCCCGACATGCTGATCGCGGGCAAGGTCGGCTGGGGTCCGAACCTGCATCCCACCCGCCTGACCGCCAACGAGCAGTACACCCACATCAGTCTCTGGTGCCTGCTGTGTTCGCCGCTGCTGATCGGGTGCGACATGACGCAGTTCGATGACTTCACCCTGGGCCTGTTGACCAACGATGAGGTCCTGGAGGTCAACCAGGACCCACTGGGCAGACAGGCCTCGCGAGTGAGCAAGGAAGGCACGGCCGAGGTCTGGGCCAAGGACATGGAGGATGGGTCCAAGGCCGTGGGTCTGTTCAACCGCTCGGAGTTCGAGGCGACCGTCAAGGCAACGTGGAAGGACCTGGGGGTCAAGGGCAGACAGAAGGTCCGCGACCTGTGGCGTCAAAAGGACCTGGGCACCAAGTCGGACCGGTTTGAGGTCAAAGTCCCGCGCCACGGCGTGGTCCTAATCCGGCTCTGGCCTGCCCAATAGAGGCCATGTGATCCAGGCCAGGAGGTATACTCAGGCCATGACCCGTGAAACCATGACCTCGCGTCAGCGGGTGTTGAAGGCGATGAACCATGAGCCGCCCGACCGCGTTCCGATCGACCTGGGCGGAAACCAGACCGGCATCCACAAGGTGGCCTACCAGGAACTGATCGCCCTGCTGGGCATTCGCGACGAGGTCACGATCATGGACGCCGTGCAGCAGCTCGCGCGGCCCTGCGAGGCCATGCTGGAGCGGTTGCGAGTGGACACTCGCTACATTGCCGCCGGAGCAGCGTCCGGCTGGAAGGGTGGCATTGAGGCCCACCACCGCGACGGCAGGTTGTGGCATGACTTGACGGACGAGTTCGGGGTCACCTGGTCCATGCCGGATGACCAACGGCTCTACATGGACATCACGCACCACCCCTTGGCACAGGCCTCCCTGGGAGACATCGAAGACTACCCGTTTCCCAAGGGGGATGATCCAGGGCGATTTGAGGGTCTCCGGGAGCGGGCACTGGAGATCAGGAACCGGACGCCGTATGCCCTGGTCAGCGGTATCTCCGGGGTGGTCTACGAGACCTGCTGGTACATGCGAGGGCTGGAGCAATGGTACTGTGACATGCTGGTCCAGCCGGAGTTCTGTGAGGCCCTCCTGGACCAGACGTTGAAGTTCTGGATGGACTGGTTCCGCGTGTTCCTCGATGAAGTCGGGGACCTGGTGGACGTGATCATGATCGGAGACGACCTGGCCGGGCAGACCGGGCCGCTGTTCGATCCGCGATTCTACCGGAAGATCGTCAAGCCACGGCACCAGAGGCTCGCGCAGTATATCCGATCCCGCACGCAGGCCAAGCTGTGGTATCACACGTGCGGCGCGTGCACCGAGTACATTCCGGACCTGATCGACAACGGCATCCAGATCCTCAACCCCCTGCAGATCGGGGCAGCCCGCATGGACCCCGCTGAGTTGAAGCGGTCCTTCGGAGAAGACCTCGTCTTCTGGGGCGGCGCGATCGACGCGCAACACGTGCTCCCGTCTGCCACGCCCAGCCAGGTGCGCGAGCACGTGCGAAGGACGATGAGGGCCTTCATGCCCGGAGGGGGATACGTGTTCAACAACGTCCACAATATCCAGCCGGGTGTTCCGGCGGAAAACATCGTGGCCCTCTACGATGCGGCCTACGAGTTCGGGCGATACGGCTAGCCCGCTCAAAGGGGATGTCCTGATGATCCATGAGAACGTTGCCGGCAGCAAGACCTCAGAGACGGTCCGCAGGAAGCGCAGGCTGATGGCCGTAGGCCTGGCCGTGGGCCTGGCCGTTCTGTGCTTTGTCGTCGTCACCCTTCTGCCCCCGCCCAAGGGTCCGTTCCTCGAGGACCCCCTCAGAAGCATCCTGACTGGACTCTGTGTGTTGGGCGTGGCGTGTCCACTCTGCATCGCAGGATTCACGCTCAAGAGGAAATTCGCTGCCTCGCCCTATTTCGAGGGGGCCTTCATAGCGGCCGTCCTCAATGTGTTCGGATTCGCGTGTGCTGCCGTGGGCCTGGTCTGCATCGGTTTCGCGGTATATGACCTGATCTCTCGATTCCTTGGCTCCAAATAGAGTCCCCTCCCGGCCTGAAAATGGCGTATAGTTTACAGGGAGGGTAGAACGATGAGCCAACTGGACATGGTCTCCGGACCTATGCAGGCCGCCGAGTGGGGGCGGAACGATTCTCGGACCGACCTGACGCGATGTCTCTGGGGATTCGTGTGGCCCCTCGTAGCCGTCCTGTCCATGTCGGCCCTTGCGGCAGCCACCATCGTCCTGGTGGTCACCACAGTGGCCAGCGCCAAGGCCCATTTCTGATGGCGGCCCTTCAGGGCACGGGCCAGCGGTTGCCTCACGGCTCGCGTGCAGCCGCCAAGGTGGTCATGGCAATGGGCTCCAACTGGATCCGGCCATACCCCAGCAAGGTGCCGGTGGCACGGGCAAGACTGACCTGGGCGACTTCATACTCGGCAAAGGCATAGATCTTCCGGAGCTGCGCGTCGGCCAGGCCAGCGGCCGCGTATAGGACCTCGGTACTGGTCCGCAACCCGAGGCGGAACTGGGACTGCTCGACCTTGTAGTCGCGATCGGCCGCCACGACGCCCTGCTCGGCCGCCAGGATGCGTCGCCAGTTCTTCTCCAGTTCGCTCACCGCCTCATACACCTGCTGCCGAATCGACCGGACGAGCCGATCGCGGTCGACCCGGTCGCGGAGTTCCTGAAGGCGGGCACGGGCCAGTTGGGCCTTGGCTGCCCCATTGCCCAGAGGGATCGTGGCAGCCAGGCCGAAGGAATGGTCGTCCGAGTCACCGCCCGTGACGTGCCCGAAGGCGGAACCCAGGGAGCCGGCCTCTGAGCCGGCGGTGTAGGTGTAGTCGAAGGTCAGATCGGGTAGTGCGCGATTCTTCGCCAGTTCGACGTTCAGCTTGTCGATCTCCAGGTTCAGCTCCAGCTCCGCCATCTCCATCCGGTTGCGAACCGCCTCGTCTGCCAGTTGCTCCCGGTCGAGTTCCAGCCCCAGGGGATGGGGCTCGGAGGCGGGGATGATGCCCACCCTTGAGTTCAGGGGGATGTCCTTGCGATTCATGATCCGCCTCAGGTCCCGCTCGCTGCTCTGCACGGCCGTCTCCGCGGTGATCACGGCCTCGATGCGTCCGGCCAGACCGGCATCGGCGCGCACGATCTCGATCTTGGGGGCTGAGCCCGAGGCCACCTTGCGCCGGGCGTGATTGAGCTGGTCCTGGGCCAGCTTGTACTGCTCACGACGCACGTCGAGCTCTCGCCGCTCCGCGTACAAACGCCAGTAGGCCACGTCTGCACCGGCCAGGATCTGGATGGCCGCCAGCTTGGTCTGGGCGTCGACGATGGACTTCTCGTGAGCAGCCACGCGGATCGAATGGGTGTTGACCGGCGACCCGGCGTTCCGCAGCAGGGAGTGGATGAAGGAGACACTCACCGCCGCGTCCGCCACGCCACCGGCACCGGGAGTATCCGAGTCCACCTCACTGAACGGAACGCCCACGCGGATCGAGCCGCCCGTGGGAAGGGGTTTGGCAACGCCCACCTCATAGGAGGTCGTCTTGGATACCTCGTCTGTGTCGCGGGTCTGGTCGTACCGGGCGCTGCCCGTGAAGACCGCCTCAAACTTGGATCGCTCGACGTCGAGCGTCTGCTGGGCGATGGCCGGATCGACCCATTCGACCTTCAGATCGAGGTTGTTGGCTAGGGATGAGGCCCGGACCTCCTCGAGCGTCAGCCTGATCGTGGCGGCAGCCTGGTTGGGCTCGTTGAGGTCCTGGGCGATCGCATTCGTGGCCTGGTCCGCGGTCACGGGCTTGGCCAGCGAGCGGTCTTCGAGCCGGATCGTGTCGATCTGGGACAGCTTGGCCTTCAAGGACTCCATCCGGGCATCCGAGGGACCCGGCGTACTCGGACAACCGCTCAGGAGGACCAACACAAAGACAGACACAGCCATGGCCATGAATCCAGGCGTCTTGGCGGGCCTTCGAGGACCACCTTCGATATCATGCCAGACTGTACTCATTTCATGACTCCAGTGGTGGCTGGCGGCCATCGACAGGCCTCTTGCCAACCCCGACTCACGAACCACTTGGCCTGGAATGCAATCGCCGTGCCATCCAGACTCCTCATAGGCATCGCCATTCCTGTGCCATGAAAGGGGTTCGCCAGCCCTGATCATGCGTTCCTGCAGCCTGGAGTGTTCGGTTGTGAGCACGATGCGCCCATATTCGGACAGACGGACCACACACGTCAACAGCATGGGCTGAGGGTTCCCCAGGCCCGTCCCCTCTTGCTCCATTCCGCCAACTCTGAACTCTCTCATTCATGGCGCAACGCTACCATCGGATCCACCTTGGCCGCTCGCCTCGCCGGGATCCAGGCCGCCAGCGCAGCGACGCCCAACAACAAGAGTGCTGCGCCCAGCAGTGTAGTGGGGTCGTGGGGAGCAACGCCGTAGAGCTGGCTCTTGATGAGCCGCACCAGGGCCAGTGCACCGGCTGTACCCAGGACTGCACCGGTCGCAGTCATGACGATCACGCCCCGGACCACGGGCCAGGCCACGTCCTGAGGCCTCGCTCCCAGGGCCATACGGATGCCGATCTCGTTCCTCCGCCTGGCCACATGATAGGCCATCAGGCCGTAGAGGCCGATACACGAGAGCAGCATGGCCAGCAGGGCCACGAAACTGCACAAGGCCGCAAGGAGTCGCTCCATGGTCAGTTGCCTGCTGATCTGCTCGGTCTGCGTTCGGACGTCGGTCAACGGGATGCCACGGTCGAGGGTCGCCACGGTCTTTCGCACCGCAGGCACCAACGACTCAGGCGGCAGCACAGACCGCACCTCAAAGCACATCCTGTTCTCTCTCCACTGCGGGTACGGCATGTACATGATCGCTGGGACGTCGTGGCGGATGTCCCAATGCTTGGCGTTTCCACAGACCCCGATGATCTCGACATCCATCGAGCCGTGCTTGAAGATCCTGCCGAGCGGCTCTTCGTTCGGGAAGAACGACCGGATAAAGAGCTCGTTCACAATCGCCACGTGAGGGGAACTCGCCGTGTCAGTCGGTTGGAAACCGCGGCCCTGGAGCAACGGAATGCCCATCGTGGAGAAGAAGGACTCGTTCACGACCAACTGGTCGGCCTGGAGGTGCTCATCGGACTTGGTGGGACGGCCGGGAATGGAAATAGCATTTCGGGTCACCCCGCCGCCGAGCGGCATCAGACTGGAAGACGCAACGGCCCGCACACCCGGGATCGCGGCCAGGGACCGACTCAGGTTATTGTAGAAATCCGTGAGCTGCTCGTCCTTGTACCCGGCCTGGCCCGCGTTGACCTGGAACAGCAGGAGGTTCTCCGTGTCGAAGCCGGGATCTACGTGGCTGAGGTTGGCGAAGGTGCGAACGAACAGTCCAGCTCCCACGACCAGCAGCAGAGACAGCCCCACTTGAAGGGTCACCAGGACCTTCCCAAGGCGGAGGCGGGGCACACCGAGCGAGGTGCGATTTTTGATGCCGGCGATGGGATTGATCCACGCAGACCTCAGTGCAGGCAGAAGCCCGAATAGAAAGACCGTGGCCAGGGACACCCCGAACGTAAAGGCCAGCACGCGGGTGTCACTGCTCGCGTCCAGATGGAAATAGCCCAGATAGCCGGAGAGCATGCCCAGTATGGCCGCCTTGCCCAACTGGGCAAGGACCAGTCCGAACGCCCCCCCGGCCAGGGCCAGCAGCAGGCTCTCTGTCAGCGATTGACGGACCAGACGCCAGTGGCCCGCGCCGATGGCCCCCCGCACCGCGTATTCGTGCTGCCGTGCAGCCCCCCGCGCCAGAAGCAGGCTCGCGAGGTTGGCGCAGGCGATCAGCAACACCAGGCCCACGGCGGCCATGAGCACGTACACTGGCTCGGCCAGACGCTCGCGGGCCATCAGGGGGCCCCGGCTGCCGTCCTCCAGCAGGATCCCCGGCTGGTCCATCTTCGTCGTAGATCCGGGGGCCGCGAGGGCCTGCTTGAAGATCCCCTCAAGGGCTGTCCTGGCCTGGCGTTCATCCGCGCCGGGCGAGAGGCGAGCCATGATCTCGACCCACCAGTGATTGTAGGAGTCCAGGGGATAACCGCTCTTCAGGTGTGGCTGGGCCGACATTGGCACATAGAACTCGGTCGAGTCGCCGGGCGTTGGACCGACGTAGCCCCGCGGCATGACGCCCACGATCGTGAAGGCGATCTTGTTGAGAAAGACCACCTGGCCGAGTGCATTGGGATCGAGTCCGAACTGCCGCTCCCACCAGCGGTAGGTGATCACAGCCACGGGCGGGGCGCCCATCCGGTCGTCCTCGGGCACAAGCGTCCTGCCGATCAGCGTCTGCGCCCCATAGCCCGCGAAGAAGTTGCCCGAGACCATCAGGCCGTCCGAGGCGGTGGCCCCGGCAGGGGTGAGGGCCGTACAGTTGAAGATCTGGGTGAAGGCAAACACCTCGGCGAACCCAGTGCCACGATCGCGGAAATCGCAGTACGTGGCATACGGGAACGAGCTCGCGACTCGGCCAGTCCCGGAGACCTCCCGCATGCCGCTGCCGGTGTAGTTCGACAGCATGGCGTTGTGCCCCACCCAGTTGACGACCCTCAGCTCGTGCGGATTCCGCACGGGCAGGGATCGCAACAGCACGGCATTGAGCAGACTGAAGATGGCCGTATTGGCCCCGATGCCAAGGGCCAGGGAGATCACGGCAACCGCAGTAAACCCGGGGGTCTTGGCCAGCATCCGAAGGCCATATCTGATGTCTTGCCACAATGTCGTCATTGCACAACTCCTATGTAGGATGGGCCTTGGCCCATCAATTCCTGTCCGCATGGGCTAAAGCCCATCCTACTTCTCCTATTCGCAGCGCAACGCCTTCATGGGGTCGGTCCTGGCCGCCCGCAGGGCGGGGAAGTACGTGGAAAGGGCAGCGACTGTTGCCAGCAGGCACGTGGAACCCATGAAGACCCAAGGATCGTATGCCTTGACCTCAAACAACTGGCTTTCCACGAGGCGAGCCAATGCGAGGGCAGCGGCCAAACCGATCCCGATGCCCAGGATCGACGGCTTCATACCTCCTATCAAGACCAGTCGTACGATGTCCAGGCGCTGAGCCCCAAGGGCGGAGCGAATACAGAACTCGTGTGTTCGCTGACCCGTGGAGTACGAGATCACGCCGTAGATCCCGATGCATGCAAGGCTGACTGCGACGACCGCAAAGAAATCCAACAGGATCAACGTGGCTCGCTTGGGTGCCAACGATCGATGGATATCGTTTTCGAGCGTCCGGACGTTACCCATGGGTTGATCGGGATCGGCTTCAAGGATCGTTCTCCTGACAGCGTCTACAAGCGATAAGGGCGGTACGGCCGTTCGTATGACAATGCTGGTCGCAACTGTGGAATAGGCTTGTGGGACGTAGATCTGCTGACGTGGCGCATGGTCCAGAAAATACTGCCGGACCGGCGCAACGATACCTACGATCTCCCACGACTCGCCTAGAAAACGTAGCTGTTGCCCGATGGGATCCTCGTCAGGATAGAGTTCGCGAGCGATACGGCTATCGATGACCATCACTCGCGATGCCTGAGCCTGATTGTCCGCCTCAGTGATAACGCGTCCTCGCACGAGAGGGATTCCAACCGCCGAGAAGTAGTCTCCACTCACAAAATCGCACGCGGCGACGTAATCCGTACGGACAGGTCTGTCCATCCGGCTGACCTGCTCAGACCGACCCCGCAGACTGAACGGTAATGAGGAAGAAGCGCCGACTGATTCAACGCCGGGCAAGGCGGCGATACGCCCGTTCAGGTCTTTGATGAAGCGAAGTCGATCCTCATCTTTCGGGTACTTGGCGTCCGCGAAGGACAGATCGAACGCCATCGCATGCTTGGGATTGAACCCGGGGTCTGTCTCCAGAAGACGGATGAAGCTGCGAAGGAACAACCCCGCCCCGACCAGTAATGCCAATGTGAACGCGAATTCAGAGACGATCAGGACCGATTGTGACCGCCGCTTGGCGGCGGACATCGATCCTCGTTCCGTTTCCTTCAGATCGCCATTCAAATCCGGCTTGCTCGCGCGCCACGCAGGGAGGATGCCAAGAGACACGCCGCAGGCCCATGCAACACAGATCGAAACCAACAGAACCTTGACGTCCAGTCTGGGATACAGAACTTGAGGCACCATGCCGGTGACCATGCCCGTGAGCAGCTTGACGCCAAACACCGCAAGCAACAACCCGACCACGCAGCCTGCACCTGCGAGCAAGGTACTCTCAGTCAGCATTTGACGGATGATCCGCCACGAGGGGGCACCTAGGGAGGCGCGAATGGCCATTTCTCTGGACCGGGCGTTGCCGCGGGCCAGCAGCAGATTGGAGACATTCGCGCAGGCGATGAACAGGACCAACGCCACGGCTCCCAGCAGGACAACAAGAGTCGGACGGGCCTGGCCTACGTAGACCTCCTGCATGGGGACGACTGCGACACTGCAGTCTTTCTTGAACTCGGGGTATTCCGCATTGAGTCGCTGTTTGATGCCCCGAAGCTCCGCTTGCACTTCAGATGGAGTCACTCCCGGTAGCATGCGGCCTATGACATGTCTCCAGTGTCCGGCACGTCCCCAGAATGTTCCTTCGGCATCGATCACATCAGGCACCAGAAACAGGACGTCGTCCTGCAGGAGAGCACCTGGGCCAAGCACACCGACGACCGTATAGGGAACCTGATCGAGCGAAACGCTTGTGCCTAGGATGCCTGGATTGGAGCCGTATCGATCCTGCCAGAATGAATGGGTCAGTACCATGACACGAGGATTGCCGCCCACGGCATCTTCGCCGGGTGCAAAACCCCGTCCTATCATTGGATCGACACCCAGGACCGAAAGAAATTCTGAGGAGACCATCAAACCGGAGACACGCTGCGGTGTTCCATCTCCAGTAAGGTTCCGTTGTGTTGGTTCATAGACAGCCAGATGTGCCAGTTTAGTACCATTCTCACGCCAATCCTTGAAGGCCCCTCCGGAGACGGCATTGCGGTTGGTGTTCGGGAACGTTTCAAAGATCTGCACAAGCTGCTCCGAATCAGGATAGGGCAACGGTTCGATCAAGACCGAATTGACCACACTGAAGATCGCCGTATTGGCCCCGATGCCCAGGGCCAAAATCGACACAGCACAGACCGTGAAGCCGGGATTCTTGGCCAGCATCCGCAGGCCGTATTTGATGTCGTTCCAAAGTGTCATCATTGCATCACTCCTTGAGTCCAATGTAGGATGGGCCTTGGCCCATCAATTCTTCTCAGCATGGGCTAAAGCCCTTCCAACTCACTCGCATCGCAACGCCTCCATCGGATCGACCCGGGCCGCACGCCGGGCAGGGATCAACACAGCAAGCATCGAAACCATGGCCAGCAAGGCGGCTGCGCCGGCGAACGTCCCGATGTCCGTCGGACGGATTTCATAGAGCAGTCCGCCCAGCAGCTTCGCGCCGGCCAGCGATGCGGCAGCGCCAACAAGCAGTCCGACTGCCAGAACCGGAGCGTTTTGCCGCAGGACGAGACGCCACACGTCGCGCGGCAGCGCGCCCAGGGCCAGGCGGACACCGTATTCATGCGTTCGCTGGGCGACGGCGCAGGAGGTGACGCCGTAAAGGCCCACGATCGCCAGCGCCAGCGAGCTGACGGCAAAGGCGCCCAGCAGCCATGTGCTGAAGCACGCCTGGGCCGAGGCGGCCGACACCATCTCGGACATCGTCCGCACGTTGAAGATCGGCACCTCGAAATCAATTGCCCGGGCCTCGCGCCGGATCGCCGAAACGAGCGCATCGGAGCGGCCGTTGTGGCGGACGACGAGCGTCATGGTGGACCACAGTTGCTGGTTCGCGGAGAGGTAGATCGCCGGCCGGGCCGGAAGATCGCGACGCATATTGCGCATGTCGCGCACGACGCCGACCACCGTGAGCGGTTCGCCCCATATCACCGTCTTGCCAACCGCGTCACCGCCAGGCCAAAGAAGGCGCGCCGCGGCTTCGTTGAGGATCGCGACCGCCGGCGTCTGCTCGTTGTCGGCCGCGGTAAACGCTCGTCCATCGACGATCGCCGCGCCCATCGTTTCAAAATAACGCGGGCCAACATGCGAGAACTCGATCGACAAGAGTTCGTCGGGCGGGAGAGCCGGTGACTGCTGCGTGGACATGCGCGAGGTGAAGCGAAACGTCTCGTGGCAGAACGGCGGGCCGCTGGTTAAATCAACTTTGGCAACACCAGGCAGCACGCCCAGCGACCCGGTCAATCGCTGGTAATACTGAAGCGACGACGCCTTGGAGTAGCGCGGGGCGGGCGGCGAGACCTGGAAGGTCAGCAGGTTGTCCGGCTGGAACCCGAGTTCGTTGTTCAACAGGCGAGCGAAGCTTTGCACCAACAGCGAGGCGCCAATCAGCAGCATCAACGACAACGCCAGTTGCCCGGCAACCAGACCTCGCTGGAGGAGGTGCCGTCGCTCGCTCACGCCGCCACCGCGCCCGCCCTGTTTCAGTGATTGCTGCAAATCGAGACGGGCGGTCGCCAGGATCGAAACCACGCTCACCGCCAGAGCGGTCAACAACGACAGCCCTCCCGCGATCAGCAGCGAGTGCCTATCGAACCCGACCTCGTCCAACCGCGGCAAATTCTGCGGCGGAACCGCGCGCAGCAGATGGATGCTCCAGTACACAAGAATAATCCCAATGCCGGCGCCGAGGGCCGTCAGCGTGGCGTTCTCGACAAGCACCTGGCGGAAGAGCCGCCACCGGCTCGCGCCGAGCGCGGTTCGCAACGCCAGTTCCTGATGGCGGCGCCAGGTGCGCACCAGCAGCAGATTCGCCACATTGACGCAGGCGATCAATAGCACGCACCCCGCCGCAATGGATAGAACGGCGAGCGTGGTCCGCACGCCGGATGGAACGATCCAATCGGAGAATGCCTCGAGGCGGACACTCCAATTCGCGTTGGAGCCGGGGAATTCCGCGGCGAGCTGTTTTGCGATGCTCGTCATTTCCGCCTGCGCCGCAGCGACGGAAATGCCCGGCCGCAGCCGCCCGATCACTCGCAGGTAATGCATGCTGCGGCCGTCACTCGCCGGATCCGGCGCAAGCGGCTTCCACAGGTCAGCGCCGACGAGCGACTCCATTTCGCGAGGCGCGATCCCGACCACCGTGTGCGGAACGCCGTCCAGCAGCAATTCGCGGCCGATCACCGCCGGATCGCCGGCAAATCGCTCCTGCCAGACGTGACGGCTCAACAGCACCTCGCGATCGCGGCCGGGTTGGTCCTCCTCCGGAAGAAACCCGCGTCCGGCGACCGGCTGGCGTCCGAGCAGGGGCAGCAGATTGGCGCTGATCCGAACCACATCGAGCCGCTCCGCCTGTGCGCCGGCGCCAACCGTCGCCGTGCCGTAACGCCACGCAGCGAATCCGGCCAAGGTCTTGGACCGCTCCTGCCACGAGAGGAAATTGGGGATGGACGCCGGGAAACTGGTCAGGTTGCGTTTCTGATTGGAATCCCACACCCGCACCAGCCGGTTGGGTTCATGATAGGGCAACTCACGCAGCACGACCGCGTTGAGCAGACTGAATACGGCAGTGCAGGTGCCAATCCCGAGGGCGAGCGTAAGGATCGCCACTGCGGTGAAACCTGGGTTCTTGGCCAACATCCGCATTCCGAATTTGAGGTCCTGCCACAACGTCGTCATTGTTCTTGGTTCCTGGTTTCTGGTTCTTGGTTGTTGGTTCCTCCTAACAACCAGCAACTATCAACTAACAACTCGCTGCGAGTCCTACTCGCAGCGTAACGCCTCCATCGGATCCATCTTCGCCGCCCGCCGGGCCGGAAGGTAGCACGCGACGAGGGCCACTACGCACAACATTGCCACGGTTCCGACCAGCACGCCGGGATCGGTCGGTTTGGACTGGTACAGTTGGCTGGCCATGAGACGGCTCACAGCGAACCCTCCCACCAGACCCAATCCCGTGCCCAGCAGGATCAGCAGGGCACTGCGACGAAGGATCGCCTTCGTGATACTGGCCTGGGTGGCACCCAGGGCCATGCGGATGCCGATCTCCTTCGTACACTGGGTCACGGTATACTGAACCAAGCCATAGAGACCCAGGGCGGCAAGAACAAGCACGATCTCCGCAAAGACCCCCAGGAGAACCGTCGTGAATCGACGGGGGGCCAGCATCTCAGCGAGGCCGGCCTCCAGAGTCCGAATCTCAGAGATCCGCTGGTCCTTGTCCAGGGCCATGACCTGGCTACGCAGGGCATCGGCCAGTCGTGAAGGATCCCCCTGCGTCCGAACGACCAGGTCCGATATCTGGTAGCAGTACTCGGACAGGGGCTTGTAGATGGTATTGACCGTCGGCGACAACTCTTCAAAGTCTCTGAGGGTACTGACCACCCCCACGATAGGCATTCCCTCGATGCGTTGGCCAATGGGATCCACGTCACGGAAGTACCTGTGCGCCAGGTTCTCATCGATGAGCATGGCCTGCACGCCCATCAGAGAAAAGTAGCAGGACGATACGGCTGCCGCCTTGATGTGGTATGACCCATCGGCCCCGGTCAGGTACGCACGCCGATTCTGCATGCCGGCGATGCACTCGAACACCTGGTTGTGTTCCCGCCAGTACGTCAGGCTCCTATGGGAGGAGCCAATCCGCTCTATTCCCTCCTTCTTCCTTTGCTCCCAGATCCGGACGATCCTGTCCGGCTCGTGATAAGGCAGGGACCTGAACAACACCGCGTTGACGACGCTGAAAACCACGGTGTTGGCACCGATGCCCAGGGCCAAGATGGCAACAACGGTGGCCGTGAAGCCGGGCGACTTAGCCAGCATCCGCAGGCCGTATTTGATGTCGTTCCAGAGCGTCGTCATGACATGACTCCAGTTCCCATGTTCAGAGTTCAGAGTTCTGAGTGCAGCCCATCGATTCCCATCAGCATGGGCTCAAGCCCATCCTACGCTCTTGCTCTATTCCACCAACTCTGAACTGTGAACTCCGAACTCTGAACTCTCTCATTCACAGCGTAACGCCTTCATCGGATCGATCTTCGCCGCCCGGCGGGCTGGGACGTAGCAGGCCAGCAATGCGACCACGCTCAGCAGCAGAGCTGTCGAGACATACGTCAGCGGATCCGTTGGCGCGATCTCGAAAAGCTGGCTGCGCAATACTCGCGTCAGGGCGAACGCAACTGGGAGGCCGGCCCCAACGCCCACGCCAACCAGGATCATGCCCTCACGCAAGACCAGGCCCAGCACACTCCTAGGTTGTGCCCCGAGCGCCATCCGAATCCCGATCTCCTGTATCCGCCGGGCCACACTGTACGTCGTCACGCCGTAGAGACCGATCATGGCCAAGACCATCGCCAATACCCCAAACAGGCTCGACAGGAAGACGACCAGTCGCTCATTCGTGAGGGAACTGTCCATCTGCTCCTCCATGGTCTTCATGTCGTAGATTGAGACGCCGCTGTCGATCCGGCGGACCTGGTCGCGAATGGCCGTGAAGACCTGGTCGGAGGGCAGGCTTGTCCGGACGTAAACCGTCATATCGGCCAGACCGATCTGCGAGTAGGGGACGAGCGCGAGCGGAGGCACGCCGGGGCGAAGTGAGTAACTCCGCGAATCCGCCACCACTCCGACGATCTCTCTGTCCGGCTGGGCGTCCGCGCGGAATCGGAATCCTATGTGGCAGCCCAGCGGATAGCGATCCGGGAGGAAGGTCCGCACAAAGGTCTCGTTGACGATCACGGCCTTCGCGGTGCCGGGCAACTCATCCCCCTCGTCGAATTCCCGGCCCAGTTTCAGAGGGATGCCCAGGGTCTTGCAGTAGTCGCGCGAAATGGAGTCACATGTGGTCACCAGGTTCTCGCCTTCCTTAGCCTGGTAGCCTTCCACAACGATCCCGTTGGTCCAGGCGTACGACTCGAGGAGCGGCACTCTCGCAAAGGCGACCGACCGGACGTGCGGCACCGCCTGCAACTGTGACTGCAGTTGTCGACAGAACTCGAGCCTGCGCTGCCCCTTGTACCCGCTCTGGGTGGGGTCCAGCTTGAAGCGGACCAGATTCGTGGTCTGGAAACCCGGGTCCACGTGGTACAGCGAGGCTAGGCTGCGAACGAGCAGACCTGCGCCGGTCAGCAGGACCAGCGACAACCCGATCTGCACCACGACCATAGTCTGCCGCAGCCGTGTCCTCGGACCGCCGGCCACCGCCGTCGCATGCTCCTTGAGTGCGGGGGCCAGATCCACTCGGGTCGTCCTCCACGCAGGCAGCAGCCCAAACAAGATCGCGGCGACCGCGGAGATGATGACATCGAAGGCCAGCACCGGCCCGTTGATTCCGGGAGAGATCGACTGCCGCAGTTGGTCCGGCGCGAATAGGAGGGTCGCACGGGTGGTCCACGTGGCGACCAGCAAGGCAGCCAGTCCACCCGCCAAAGCTAGAAGCAGGCTCTCGACAAGCGCCTGGCGGACAATCCGCAGACGACCGGCGCCCATCGCCAGCCGGATCGTGATCTCCCTCCGGCGGCTCGTCCCCTGGGCGATCAGCAGGTTGGAGACGTTCGCGCACGCAACCAGAAGGACCAGCCCTGCAAGGATCATGAGCAGGCTGAGCGGTTCCCGAAGACCAGAGGCCAGGAATGAATGGCCCTGCCCTCCAGGCCACAGCACCATGCGCGACCGCAGAAATTGATCTCGCTCGCCGGCCGACACACCCGCGAATCCGGCCTCCTGAGTCTCCTGTTCGATGATTTGCCGGTACGGAGCCTGAATCGCGGTTTCCGCCTGCTCGCGGGAGAGGTCTGGCCCAAGCCGCGCGAGGACCCGGACCCACCTGGTCCGTCGATCCTCCCACGCGGACCACCACGGGGTGACCAGTTTCTTCATGGTGATAGGCAGGAACATCCCGGGGCGGGAGTCCAGACTGACTCCTCTGAATCCGGGGGCGGCCACGCCGATCACGACCACAGCCGAGCCATTCATGAGCAGTGTGCGGCCGACCACATTCGGGTCGCCGGAAAAACGGGTCCGCCAGAGATCATGGGAAAGCACGACGACCAGGTCGGCGCCCGGAGCGGTCTCATCATGTGAGACAAACGTTCGGCCCAGGGCCGGCGGCACGCCCAACACATCGAAGTAGCCCGCCGAGACCAACTCGACCTCCACCCGCTCGCCCCCCCGGCCGTCGTTCATCGTAATGACGTCCGGACGCCAGCACAATACGCCGTCAAAGATGCCGCTCTTGTCCCGGAGATCCTTGAACATGGGATACGAAAGCATGTGTGCGCCCCAACTGGCTCCCACATGCTTGCCCTCCGTCACAACAATGACCAGAGAGCCGGGATCTTTGACGGGCAAGGTCCGCAGGAGGACCTGCTCAACGATCGTGAAGATCGCCGTGTTGGCCCCGATCCCGAGTGCAAGCGTGAGCACGACAATGGAGGTGAGGCCAGGGGCCCTGGCCAGCACCCGCAGCCCGTATTTGATGTCTTGCCAGAGCGTCGTCATTGCACAACTCCAGTTCTTTGTAGGATGGGCTTCAGCCCATCAACTCCCTATCCTCCTTGTTCTATTCCGCCAACTCTAAACTCTGAACTGCGAACTCTGAACTCTCTTATCCGCATGGGCTAAAGCCCATCCTACCCACTGCCCTTCTCCATCCACCCGTCCCGCAGCCGGATGATCCGCCGGCTGTACGCGGCGTTGGCCTCGGAGTGGGTCACCTGGATGATCGTGGTGCCCTCCTGGTTGAGCCTCTTGAAGAGCTCCATGATCTCCTTTCCCTGCTCGGAGTGGAGGTTGCCGGTCGGCTCGTCTGCCAGGAGCAGCTTGGGCTTGGCGATGATGGCCCGGGCAATGGCCACCAGTTGCTGCTGGCCCCCGGAGAGCTGGCTGGGGAACAGGCCCTTCTTGCCCACGATGTTGAAGTGATCGAGCATGTCCGCCACGATGGCCTGACGCTCGGAGGCCTTGACGTTGCGATAGGACAGCGGCATGTCCAGGTTCTCGGCCACGGTCAGGTCGTCGAGCAGGTGGAACTGCTGGAACACAAAGCCCACGTAGCGTTTGTTCATTGCCGCCCGCTCCTTGGGGGCAAGCTTGTGGATATCGCGGTTGTCCAGGGTGTACTCCCCTTCCCAGGCACTGTCGTACATCCCCAGGATGTTGAGCAAGGTCGATTTCCCAGCCCCAGAGGGCCCCATGATGGTCATGAATTCACCCTCTTCTACATCCAGATTGATCTGCCGGAGGAGGTAGAGCGGCCCGGCCTTGGTCTTGACGCACTTCTCGAGATTCTTCAGTTGGATCATCGGTTCCATAGAACTCCTCTTCTCTTGTTGGTTCTCAGTGAATGATCACGATTCACCCCATGGTCGGTCTTTGCCTGGACTTGCCCGGTCCGGCACCTGCCCGGGTCTCCTGCAGGAGTCTCTTTCGATCTGGCGAAGGGAACCGCTCGATGGCGTAGCGGAGCGCCATACGCGGAATCGAAGGCCCGTGCCTCAGGAGGAATCCCCGAAGTCGTTCAGGGTCGGTCTTGCCTGCCTCACGGAGCAGCCAGCCTGTGGCCTTGTGCATGAGGTCCTCCGGGTCAGAGAAGTGCCCCCCTGCAAAGCCATAGGCTGTGTCCAGGAGACACCCCCGCCGGGCCAAGGGCACGAGGGTAACGAGGGCGGCACGCCTGACCCAAAGGCAGGGGTCTCTTGACCAGACGTGGAGCGTCTTCTCAAACTCGGGACACTGCTCAAGCAAGGGGCTCAACACGGCATTGCAGAATCCATCCACCAGGGCCCAGTTATCCAGACGGCTACCCAACCACTGCCTGGCCGGGGGCACGAGATCGAGGGTGAATCCCCGCTTGAAGGCCCCCAACAGGAGAAGACCAGCCCCCTGGATCTCCAGTTCCGGCTCGCGCAAGAGCCGATCGCAACACTCTACGGCCTGAGCCAGGGTCCACCTCGCCACGAGGGGCCTGACCTGCTCCTTCACAATGGCCCGCAACCGAGGAGTGTCGACGCCCAGTGCCACGACCGTATGCTTGAAGTACTGCTGTGCACCCGCAGCCCGAGCCGGGTCACGCCACCTCCGCAGACCCTGGATGACGGCCTGGGCCACTGGCTCAACCGGGGGCGTTTTGCCCGGTGTCTTCGTCGCCGATCTCGTCTTGGTCATGCGTGACTCCAGTTCCTTGTTGCTTGTCACTGGCTTCTGGTTCCTGCCAGCAACCAACAACCATCAAATAACAACTGTCCTATGCCTTCTGCATCTCGACAAAGCCGCTCCGCTTCAAGAGTCGCAGCATCTGGGTCTCCTTGTCCGTGGGCTTGGAGCCGCCCAACCAGGCCTTGAAGTACCAGTCCAGGTAGTGCTTGTATCCGTCGGCCTTCCAGGTGTCATTGAGGCCCAGGTGCTGTTGGACGTCATCGTACTTGCGGGTGATCTCCTCCACCTGGTCCTTGGTCAAGGGCTGGTACTTCCCATCGTGGATGACCCCGGCCCCATCCAGGCGCCCCATCCTGTGATCCGGTTCCTGGGCCGGGTAGCCCAGCACCACCGCGATCAGGGGGAAACAATAGGTCTGCGGCAGGTCCAGCAGCTTCCAGACCCGCTCCATGTCCCCTCTGTGGATGCCGTTGGTCATCAACGAATCGACGCCCAACGATCGGGCCGCAATCACCGCCGTCTGAGCCGCGATGGCCGCATTGATGCTCGAGGTGACGAAACTCGTCATGTTGTCCGGGAAATACAGATACCCGAGGGACTCTGCACTCGCCTTCAGGCGGTTGTAGTCCACGCAGTACAGGAGCATGCACCCTCCCTGATAGGTGCATACCTGCTTCATCAGGGCGCGGTCCTTGACCACCACGATGGAGTAGCTCTGCATATTCGAGGCATTGGCCGCACGGAGACTGGACTGGAGGATCTCTTGGATCGCAGCCGCCGGTATCTCCTTGTCGAGGAAGTTGCCGTGGATCGTTCGCAGGCCTCCGATGGTCTTGAGGGTCTCGTTGGCTGGCTGGGCCTGCCCTGATGCCGGGTCTTTCGGTTTGTCTTCCGCCATCGCCTGTTGAGGATTCGGCCGCAGAAGAAGGATGCCGCCACCGAGCAGTGCCCCTCGCTTCAGGAAGGCTCGCCGATCATTGGGTTTCTTGTCCATCGTCATGTTCTCCTTTCTTGGTTTCGGGTTAACAACCAACAACTATCAACTGACAACTCGCCACGAGTTTCACTCGCAGCGCAACGCCTCCATTGGATCGATCCTCGCGGCCCGGCGGGCGGGCAGCCATGCGGCCATCGTCGCGACGGCCACCAGGGCGACAACGGCCGCCGCCATGGTCAGCGGATCGTTCGGCTCGACGCCGTAAAGCTGGCTCTTAATGAGCCGGGTGAGGGCAAACACCGCGGGCAGGCTGACGCCGATCCCGATGGCGGCGAGCAGCAGCGCCTCACGCAGAATCGGGCCGGCGATGTGCCGCCGGGTGGCCCCCAGCGCCATTCGGATGGCGATCTCGCTGGTCCGGCGTGCGACGTGATAAGCCATCAGCCCGTACAGACCGATGCACGAGAGCAGGAGCGCCAGGCCCGCGAGCGCGCCGCACAGCGTGGCGCAGAGGCGCTCCTGGCTGATGGTTCCGTCGCGCACCGCTTCCTGCGTCGTGATGTTGGCGAGCGGCACGTTGCGATCGATTGCAGCCACGGCCTTGCGGGCAGCGGTCGTGAGGGCCAGCGGCGGCAGCGTGGTGCGCACAGCGACACAGGTGTCGCCGCGCGAGTATTGTCGGAACGAGAGATACACGGTCGGGGGCGCCGGCTCCTTGATGCTCTTGTATCTGGCATCGTGGCACACCCCGACGATCTGCCAGTCGGCCTGCCAGATTTGCACCGTCCGGCCGAGCGGGTCTTCGTCGCGCAGGTACTCCCGGACGAAGGCCTCGTTGACCACGACGACCTTGGGGGCATTTTCGGAATCGGCGACGGTCAATCCGCGTCCCTGCAACACGGGCATGCCCATGGTCGCAAAGAACGTCTCACTGACGATCAGCCGATAGGCTGTGTCTTCCTGCGGACTCGCGGGACGGCCGAGGACGGTGAACGGTCCATAATCGTACCTATTGGCGATCAGCGGGTTGTGGAGAAGGGTGGCACCTTTCACGGCCGGGATCGTGGCGAGCGAGTTTTGCACCCGCTCGTAGAATGCAGCGAGTTGCGCGCCATGGTAACCGGCGCCACTCGGGTTGAGCTGGAACAGCAGCAGCTTCTCCGTGCTGAAACCCGCGTCAATGTGCGTCAGATTGACGAGGGTGCGGACGTAGAGGCCTGCGCCGGTTAGCAGCAGCAGCGAGAGGCAGATCTGCGCGGCGACGAGAGCTCGGCCGGTCCACAATCGCGTCGCGCCGAGCGCACCACGGCTCTTGAGTCCGCCGAGCGGATCCACGCGACCGGCGTGAATCGCCGGAAGGAAACCCGACAGCAGGGCGGTGACCAACGCGGTGGCCAGGCTGAAACCCAGCACGGTAACATTGAGAGAGAAGTCGTAGTGCAGACCGTCCGCCGACCCGGCAAGCAACCGGGAGAGGGCGGCCTTGCCCCAGACGGCCAACAGGACGCCCAGGCCACCGCCGAGCAACGCAAGCACGAGGCTCTCGGTGAGCGACTGGCAGGTGAGCCGCCAGCGGCCGGCACCGAGGGCGGCACGCACGGCCAGTTCGTGTCGCCGGGCCGCGCCGCGCGCCAGCGACAGACCGGCGAGATTGGCACACGCCACCAGCATGACCAAACCGACGACGCCCAGCATCAAGAGGAGCGGCTTGCGGTAGTTGTTGCGGTCATACGACAGGCCCCCGCGACCTGGCTCCACCAACATCTTCGGTTCCTTCATGACCGCGCCGGCCTCGTGGGCGAACGCGACGTCGAGCGCGGCCCGGAGTTGCGCGTCGCTGACGCCAGGCTTGAGCCGGGCCATCAGGCGGACAAACCAATTTCGAGTCTCGGTAATTGGGGCCCACAAGAACGGCGACGCGGCCGACATGGGCACGTAGAAGTCACTCGGGTCACCCGACTGCACCCCGGCGAATCCACGTGGAAGCACGCCAACGATCGTGAAGCGGGTGCCATTCAGCGTGACCCCTTGGCCGAGCACACCGGGATCGAGAGCGGAGTGCTTTTCCCACCAACCGTAGCTGATTACGATGCTCGTCGCGGCGCCTGCGTAGTCTTCGCCCGCGGTCAACAACCGGCCAATGAACGGCCGCACGCCGAGGGCGGAGAAGAAACTGTCCGAGACCATCACTCCATTTGCCACGAAAGTCTCGCTCCGCCCGCGAGTGACGATTTCTCCAAGAGGGCAGAATCCGAAGATGTCAGCCTGCTGAGCACCTTGCTCTCGCAGGCTGAGAAACAGGGGGTGGGAAACGGAACTGGCGGTCAGGCGATTGCCCATTCGGGTCACTCTTCCGCTGTGGGACGGAACTCGAGGTTCGGTGCCGGTCCACTGCACCACGCGCAACTCGTGCGGATTGGGCACGGGCAGCGAACGCAGGAGGATGCCATTGACCAGCGAGAACACGGCGGTGCCCGCGCCGATGCCGAGGGCGAGCGAGAGCACGGCGACGGCAGTGAAGCCGGGGGCCTTCGCCAGCATCCGCAGGCCATATCTGATGTCGTTCCATATCGCCATTTCGTGGCTCCCGTTCGTTAGGTATCGAACCATAGTCGCGATGCCAATAGGTTGACCTCGCTGTTCAACTATTTGACTATTCAACGGTCTAATGCTTCATTCTCATTCAGCTCGTAACGCCACCATCGGATCGACCCTGGCTGCCCTTCGCGCAGGCACGTAGCAGGCCAGGAGCACCACTGCGCCGAGGATCATGGCAGTGATTACATAGGTGAATGGATCGCCGGCGGTAACTCCATACAACTGGCTTTGCAGGACGCGGGTGACGAAGAATGCGACGGCCAACCCGGTGGCGACGCCGACGCCGGCCATACGCAGGCCTTCGCCGACCACAAGCCGCAGCACGTCGCCGCGCTGGGCGCCGATCGCCAGACGAATGCCGATCTCCCGCGTGCGCTGGCCGACCGAGCAGGCGATCACGCCGTACAGGCCAATGGCGGCCAGCAGGAGCGCGAAGAAAGAAAAGGAACTCAGTAGCCCGGTGATCAGCCGCCGGGGTGCGATGGCACGATCCACAATCTCATCCAGCATCGTGAACTCGTTGCTAGGGAGTGCAGCGTCAAACTCCTTTATGGCCGCTCGGACATCCGGGATGAGTGAGACAGGCTCGCGTCTAGCACGGACGACCAGTTCCGGGTGCTGCCAGTCGTTCGATTGACGGAAATCCAGATACATATCAGGCTGCGGCGCTTCCTCCAATCCGTGGGTCACATCGGACACGACACCTATCACAGTGTATTCAGGACCGTTCACCAAAGCGGTTTGTCCGATAGGGGCCTGGCCCGGCCACAGGTTGCGGGCCATGGTTTCACTGATAATCATGACCTTCTGGGAATGCTCCGAGTCGCGGTCATCGAAGTAGCGGCCCGCGTGCAAGCCGATGCGCATGGTCTGCAAGCAGCGATGATCGACCATCCGGACATATGCCAGTGAATAGCCGCCGGGCTCATAGGTTACCCCGTTGGCCCGTAACGACCACGCACGCTTGAAGCCCAGAGGCTGGGTGTCACTCAAGCCAACTGACTCGACCCCGGGGACAGCAGAGACGCGTTGCACCAGTCGATCATAGAACTGGACTCGCTCGCTCGTCGAGTTGAAGGGTCGAGCCGTATCGACGCGCCAGGAAAAAGCGTGCTCGGGCTGAAAACCAAGGTCGACCTGCAGCACCTTGACAAAACTGCGCGTCAAGAGGCCGGCTCCGACGAGCAGTATACACGCCAGTGCGATCTCCGAGACCGCCAGGGTCCGGCGGATCCAGGCGGACCTTTTCCCGGTACTGGCCCGCGTGCCCGTATCATGTACTACTTCGCTCGCACTCCGACACCACAGTTGCAGGGCCGGCAGCACGCCACATAAAAAAGCCGCAATGCCTGTCAGGATGACCGTGATGATAAGGGTTCTTGCATCAATCGATGCGGTTCGCAGTAATGGAATGCTGAAAGCCTGCAAGCCTGCGAGGGGAGCGGTGGCGGTGGACGCTACGAGCACACCGAGCAGGCAACCGGCGAAGGCGAGGAGCAGGCTCTCCGTCATGCTCTGGCGTACGAGGTGCCAGCGACTCGCGCCCAGTGCGATGCGTACCGAGAACTCCTGGCGGCGGGCATGGGCCCGCGCAAGCAGCAGGTTCGATAGATTGACGCACACAATCAGGAATACACACAGGACCGCACCGGACAGCAGAACAAAGGCCGGGCGAAAAACGCCGCGGATGTGATCGTCGAGAAGCGTGGCGCGTATACCGAAATAACCCGCATTGCGTTCGGGATTTGATTCATGCAAGCGGGCGTTGATCACGGCCAGTTCCTCCTGAGCCTGCACTAGGGTTGCCCCAGGCTTCAGACGCCCGATTCCAAAGAGTGTATTCCCCTGGTGGGCCATTTCTTCGGTTAGCGGGAACGGCAATAGTAATTCCACATTTGTTCCAGGGGAGAAAAGGACATCAAGGTTGGCGGACGGAGGCAGGACACCAACGATTGCCACCGACTCGTTGTTGATCGTCACGGACCGTCCGATGACGTCAGCAGAACCGGCGAATTTCTGCTGCCAGAAGCTGTGGCTCAGAATGGCCGCCCGTCGACCGTTCCAGAGGCACTCTTCATCCACGAAACTGCGGCCCAGCAGTGGCTGCACTCCCAGCACGTCCAGGAAGTTCTGAGAGACCTGGACACCGCGCAAACGCTGAGGTTCCCCAACGCCGGTTAGGGAATAGCGATTCAGTTCGAAAAAGGCGTGGTAGGCAGCCATGGCTTCAAATGACTTGGCTTGCGCGCGGTAATCCAAGAAGTTATCCACACGCAATGTCCAGTGGCTGAGCGTACGACCCTGCAAATCGTTTTGCATCCAAACCAGGCGTTCGGGTTCCTGGAACGGCAACGGTCGCAGCACCACGGCATTCACGAGGCTGAACATGGCGGCGCACGCCCCGATGCCCAATGCCAGCGTCAGCACCGCCACAGCCGTGAAGCCAGGGGCCTTGGCCAGCATCCGCAGGCCATACCTGATATCGTTCCAAAACGTGTTCATTGTTTGAGTTCCTGCTAACAACCAACAACCTGCAACCAACACCTCTCCTATGATCTCTGCAGTTCGACAAAGCCGCTCCGCTTCAGGAACCGCAGCATCTTTGTTTCCTTCTCCGTGGGCCTGGAAGCGCCCTCCCAGTCCTTGAAGAACCAATCCAGATAGTGCTTGTATCCTCTGGCCTTCCAGCCTTCCTCCAGGGCCAGATGCCGTTCTGGGTCGTCGTACTGGCGGACCTGCTCCTCCAGTTCCTCGTTGGTCAGCCGGTGGTATTACTCGTAATGAACCACACCGGGGCCATCCAGACGTCCTTTCAGATGTGCCGGGTCCTTCGGTTTCTCTTCCGCCATCGCCGGTTGAGGATTCGGCCGCATAAGAAGGATGCCGCCTCCGAGCAGTGCCCCTTGCTTCAGGAAGGCTCGTCGATTGTTGGATTTCTTGTTCATCGTCATATTCTCCTTATCGTTTTTGGCTCCTGGTTCTTCGTTGTCTGTTTCCACCCGCAACCCATAACTATCAACTCGCTGCGAGTCCTACTCGCAGCGAAGCGCCTTCATCGGATCGATCCTCGCCGCTCGCCAGGCCGGGATGGCACAGGCCACGCTCGCGACGATACCCAGCAGCGCCACGACAGTGCCGAATGTCAGGGTGTCGGTTGCCGTCACACCGAAGAGCTGACTGCGGAGGAGGCGGGTCAGGGCAAAGGCCCCAGCCATCCCGAATCCCAGACCGATCCCTACGAGCCTCAGGCCGCTACTGAGGACCATGCCGAGGATCGCACCCGGCGCCGCACCCAGGGCCGTGCGCACGCCGATGTCACGCTGCCGTTGGGTCACGACGTAGGCCAACAGGCCGTAGATCCCTATCGCAGCGAGGATCAGGGCCAGCAGCGAGAAGGTCGTCAGGTACACGGCCTGCGCCTTCTCTGAAACCGTGGAGTTGGCCATAACGGCCTCCATGGTCCTCGGACCGGACAGGGGGATCTGGGGGTCCATCTTCTGTAAGAGGGTGCGGAGGGGGGGCACGACCGCCATGGGATCGCCTCTGGTGCGGATGGCCAGGCGCATGGTAGGCAGGTTCTGCTGGCCATAGGCCCTGTAGAAGGTGCCGCGTGAGTCCGTCTCTTCGCGGAGGCTGCTGTCTTTCACGTCCCCAACCACCCCCACGACCTCCCACGTTACCTTATTGTCTCGATCGATGACCACCTGTTGCCACAGGGGATCGCGGTGCGGAAAGAGGGTCTTGGCCAGACACCGGCTGACGACGACCACGCGGCCGGAGTCGGAGGTATCGGTCAACTGGATATCGCGTCCGGCCAGGAGCGGGATGCCCATGGTCTCGAAATAGCCGGGCAGCACCGCGCGTTGGTAGCCGGAGGGGCTGTCCATGGGATTCGTCGGTGGAGCGGCGGCCGCATAGATATCGATGTTGTTCCAGGGATTGCGGATCGGCAGTTGGCTGACGGCCGCCGCTGAGACCGCGCCGGGCAGGGACTTGACGTCATCCAGGAGTGAGGTAAAGAAGGCCAGACGCTGCTTGTCAGAGTAACCTCGCTGGGGCAGCGGCACCTCCACGGTCAACAGGTTCCTGGAATCGAAACCCGGGTCTGCCTCACGGAGCCGGGTGAGACTGCGGATGAGCAGGCCGGCCACGACGAGCAGGACAAAGGAGAGCGCCACCTGCCCCACGACCAGACCTCCACGGAGACGCGTGCCGTGCTGAATCGTACCACGTCCGCTGGCCCCCAGACCCCGTGACACATTGACCCGCCCGGCACGCCACGCCGGCAGGATGCCGAAGCCCAGGCCGGTCACGACGGCGGTCGCCAGGACGAACCCAAGCACGGGACCCGAGAACCCGACCGCGCCGAGCAGCAGGGTCTCGATCGGCATCAGGCCCAGCAGGGCCCTCTGCAGCCAGACTGCCAAGACCGTGCCTAGCACGCCTGCGCCAACCGCCACGACCAGGGCCTCGACCAGGAGCAGGCGCGTGAGCTGCCATCGCGAGGCCCCCATAGCCGCACGGACCGCCAATTCGCCCTGCCGTCCAGCACCCCTCGCCAGGAGCAGGCCAGCGGCATTCGCGCAGGCGATCAACAGGATCGCCCCTGCGCCTCCAGCCAGCATGCCAAAGCCGGCGTGGTACTGCTCGGTAAAAGCCCCCTGCAAGGGGGTCAATAGGAGGCCCTTGTGGGCGTTGGTGTCCGGGTAGGCCCGCTCCAACTGGGCGGCGATCACATCCACGTCGCTCTGCGCCTCGGCGAAGGGCACACCCTCCTTCAGCCGCCCCAAGATGTACCAGTTGTTGAATCGACGCGGGCCCAGATTCTGCGGCTGGAGAGGGAACCACACATCCGCATCGTAGGTGAAGTGAAAACCACGTGGCGTCACGCCGACGACGTCGCGCGCGACACCGTCGATCACAAGCGAACGGCCGACAAGGTCGGTCTGTCCGGGAAAATGGTTCTGCCAGCAGGCGTGGCTCACGATCACCACTGGTCGGCCGCCGTCTTTACCCTCTTCGGCGGCGAAGGGGCGTCCCAAGAACATGTTTACACCCAAAGTTGGAAACAGCCCCACACTGACGATCAGACCCTCGGCGCGATCCGCGGCCTGCCCGGTGGTTGCCGTAACCTCAAAGGGCTGGGCGAAGAATGCCTCCAAGGCGGAGAAGGACCGGCTCTGGTCGCGGTAGTCCACGTAGTCAGGGCCCGAGAGCCACGGATTGACCTGTCCGTTGTAGGTAGCCCGACCGAGCACCAGACGATCCGGCCTCGCATACGGCAGCGGTCGGATCATCACCGTGTACAGAGTGCTGAACATGGCCGTGACACCGCCGATGCCCAAGCCCAGGATCATGACCGTAGCGCAGGTAAAACCGGGGCTCCTGATGAGCTGACGTATACCGTATTTGATGTCATTCCATAACGTCGTCATTGCATGACTCCAGTTCTTCGTTTCTCGTTTTTGGTGCCTGGCCCCTGCCAACAACCACCAACTATCAACTCACAACTCGCTGCGAGTCTTACTCACAGCGAAGGGCCTCCATTGGATCGATCCTCGCTGCCCGGCGGGCGGGTAGATAACACGCCAACAGAGCGGCAACACTGAGAATGAGCGAGGTGCCAACATAGGCGACCGGGTCAGCAGTCGTGGTATTGTAGAGCATCGAGGTCAGACATCGCGCCGCGGCATAGGCACCGCCCAATCCGATGAGCACGCCCATGGCAGCCAGGCGGAGTCCATGGCCCAGGATCAGCCGCACGACGTCGGCGATCTGCGCTCCGAGCGCCATGCGAACGCCGATCTCGTTGGTTCGGCGTGCCACCGACGCAGCCGTGACACCATAGACACCCACCGACGCGAGGACCACAGCAAGACCTGCGAAGATCGTCAGCAGCAACGAGCTCAGACGCGGCGACTGCAGTTGCGCGGCAACGAGACTCTCCATCGTCCGGAAGTTGAACACGGGTTGCAGCGGATCAACCTGCTGCACGACGGTCCGAATGGCCGGCAGGAGCGTGGTTGACGCGACGTCGGCCCGGACGGCAACGGTCATGGTCTCCCACTGCCACCAGAGGGTGAGCGGGAAGAACATGGCCGGCCGGTCGTCGCTGGTCAGGCCGACCATGCTCATGTCGCCAACCACGCCGATCACCGTGAAGAGATTGTTCGGCCCGGGACGCAGCCGTTTGCCGAGCGAGCCTTCCTCCCCCCAGAGGCGGCACGCCAGCCCCTGGCTGACGATGACAACAGGCCCCTTCTCGCCGGTATCGGACCGCGTGAAGGCGCGGCCCTGCAACAACGGAATGCCCAGTGTCTGGAAATAATCTGGGCTGACGATGCGCCACGATGCCTGGATCGACTCACCCGGTTTAAGCGACGAAGGATCATCTGAGACCACGTTCATGCTGGTTGTGCCGCCTCCGAACGGCACGCCGCTCGAAAGCCCGACGTGGGTGACGCCGGGCAACGCCCCCAGCCGATCGACCAGCTCCTGGTAAAACGCGGTCCGTGCCGGTCCATCGTGGTAGCGCTCCGGATTGGGCGAAATCTGAAACGTCATCACGCCGGTAGCGCGGAAGCCGGGATCGATACGCTGCAGCCGTTGAAAGCTTCGCAGGAGCAAGCCTGCGCCGACCAGCAGCGCCGCAGACAGGGCGAATTGCATCACCACGAGCGCCGAGCGCAGTCGGTTCATCGGTGGCATTCCCCCCGCCGTACGGTTGGCGATGGACAGCCTGGCCGAGGGTTGGCCCAGCGAGCCCCGCAGCGCTGGCACGAGCCCGGACAACAAGGTTACGAATACACACGCGATGACGGCGAAGAGGAGGCTGCGACCGTCGATGCCAACCTGGTCCGCACGGAGCATGGATGAGGGCAGCGCGGAACGGAGAAGATCGACGCTCCAGAAGGCGACCAGGACGCCACCCACGGCACCAGCGACCGCGAGCAAGGCTGTTTCGGCGAGTAACTGGCCGGCGAGATGCCAGCGGCGAGCGCCCAGTGCCAAACGTACGGCGATCTCGTGTTCGCGCGAAAGCGCGCGGGCAAGCAGCAGGTTCATCAGGTTGGCGCATGTGATGAGCAAGACGCAGCCGACGGCTGCAAACAGGATCAGGAGGGCAGCGCGCAGACCTGGCGGCACCAGCACGTCGTAGAAGCTCTCCAGCCGTACGCTCCAGCCTTTGTAGTCTGGATTCGCCATGCGAATGCAGGCGGCGATCGTCTGCATCTCGGATTCGGCCCGCTGTATCGAAACGCCGGGGGCGAGCCGTCCGAACATAAACAGCCTGTGATCGCCGCGGCTTTCACGCTGTACGTTCGCGGCCAGCGGACGCCAGATGTCGGTCGCGTCGCCGAGCGACCTTGCGTGGTCCAAAACGCCCACGATTTCATGCGGCTCGCCGTTGACTTCGATCCTTCGGCCCATGATCGCTGGGTCCGCGCCGAGGTGTTCACGCCAGAAGCGTCCGCTGATCATCGCGACCCTCGCCGCGCCAGGCCGGTCTTCCTCGGCCGTGAAACCACGTCCGACGATGGGCCTCCACCCTAGCACCGTAGTGAAGTTGGCCGTCGCTTCGTTGCCTTCCAGCCGAATCGCGAGACCCTCACCGGTGAGGTTGCCGCTGAACCCGCGCAGAACAGCGAGCCCCGTAAACGACTTCGCCTGGTCGCGGTAGTCGAAGTAGTTGGGCACGGACTGGGAAAACCGCGTGATCGCAAGGTCGGCGTTTGTACCCCACACGGCGACGAGGCGCTGCTGGTCGGCCACAGGAAGCGGATTCAACATGGCCGTCTCGATCACACTGAACATCGTCGTGCATGCGCCCAGGCCGAGAGCCAGTGTCAGCACCGCCACCGCCGTGAAGCCGGGGTTCTTGTGCAATTGGCGAAAAGCGTATTTGATGTCGTTCCAGAGCGTACTCATTGTTTCTGGTTCCTTGCCAACAACCACCAACTATCAACTCACAACTCGCTGCGAGTCTTACTCACAGCGAAGGGCCTCCATTGGATCGATCCTCGCTGCCCTTCGGGCCGGCAGCCAGCAGGCCATGATACCGATCCCAGTGAGCACGGCCACAACGGCTGCGAAGCTCACCGGATCGAAGGGCGACACCTCGTAGAGGATGCTTCGCAGGAGTCGGGCCAGGCCGAGTGCCGCGAGCAGGCCCAGGAGAAGGCCGAGGCCCGCGAGCCTCAGACCATGCCTCAGGACCAGATCTACGACCGATCTGGGCGTGGCACCCAACGCCATACGCACGCCGATCTCTCGGGTCCTCTGTCCGATGCTGTAGCTCAGTACACCGTAGAGGCCTACAGCGGCCAGCATCAATGCCAGCGATGCGAAGATCCCGAGCAACAGCACGGTCAGACGCTCGGTGGAGATAGTCGCCTTGAACAACTCGTCCATCGTGCGGACGTTGAAGATCGGCAGGTCGCCGGCCACCTCATGCATGGCCGCCCGGAGCAAGGGCACGAGCCCCGCCGGATCGCGTGCCGTGCGTACGGCAAATGCCATGCCCCCTGGTACGTTCTGCGTGTACGGCAGGTAGGTCTGTTCACGCGTCGGCTCGTTCAGCCCGTAGTTTCGGATGTGGCCGACTACACCGACGATCTGCAGCCAATCGGAGTCCTTCGCCGGCGGTTTGGCGCCATAGGCGAAACGCTTGCCGATGGGGTCCTGGCCGTGGAAGTACTTCTCTGCGAACAGGGTGTCCACGATCGCCACTGCCGGCGACTGCTCCTGGTCCTGTGCGGCAAACGTCCGGCCAGCCAACAGGGTGATGCCCAGCGTGGAGAAGTAATTGCCGTTGACCTGGATACGTTCGGCCGAGGGCGCCTGGCCCGGCTCGGGCACGGGCGTGCCCTCGATGTAGTAGGTGCTTTGATTGCCCCCGCCGCTCAGGGGGAGCGGATTGACGATCCCGACCTTGGCCACGCCCGGTACGGCAGCAAGCTGCTCCAGGGCCCGCTCGATGAGTCGGAGGCGTTGGGCCGCTTGTTGGAAGGCCGGGCCGGGCAGATCCAGGTTGAAGGTCACGATCCGCTCGGTCGAGTAGCCAGGGTCGGCCCGATACAGATTCCCGAGCGTCCGCAGCATGAGGCTCGCACCTACGAGCAGCATGCAGGTGAGCGCAAACTCGCCTACGATGAGCGCGGCGTGCCAGCGATGGCTGCGGCCGGAGCGGCCCGTTCGCCCGCCCTGTGCGAGCACCTCTCGCAGGTCCTGCCGGGTGGAAGGGATCGCAGGCACGAGCCCGAAGACAACGCTTGTGACCAGGCTCGCGCCGACGGCAAAGGCCAACACCCAGCCGTTGAGCCCGACCTCCTGGAGGCGCGGGATGTTGGCCGGCAGTACCGTGCGGAGCACGTGGATGGCCCAGCCCCCCAGCAAGAGACCTGTGGCACAGCCGAGCAGACCCAACAGCAGGCTCTCGACGAGGAGCTGGCGCACGATCCGTCCACGCCCTGCGCCCAGCGCGGCCCGCACGGTGAACTCGCGGGTCCGTGCCTGGGCCCTGGCGAGCTGGAGATTGGCGACGTTCGCACAGGCGATGAGCAGCACAAAGCCCGCTGCCCCGAGCAGCACCAGGAGCGAGGGCCGTACCCAGCCGAAGACCCGGTCGGTCAACCTCTGCATCGAGACCGAAAGGCCGGCGTTGGTCACCGGGTATTCCTTGGCGAGTTGCCCGGCGAGGGTCTGCATCTCGGTCCGCGCGGCCTCGAAGGTCACGCCGGGCTTCATCCGTGCCACCGCACTGAGCCCTATGTGGTTGTTGCGGTCCTGGTATTGACCGCTCCACAAGCCGAGGGGAGCCCACAGCTCGGTCCGACGTCCCGGATATTGAAACGTGTCGGGCAGCACGCCAATGATGGTGTAAAACTCGCCGGTGAGTTGGATCTTCTGGCCGACAACGGTGTCGCGCCCGCCAAAGTTGCGTTTCCAGAGACTCTCGCGGATCACCACGGTCCGCTCGGCGCCGGGCCTGTCATCATCGGCGTTGAACAGACGTCCCCGGAGGGCCGGGACCCCGAGCGCAGAGAAGAGATCAGAGCTCGCCATCGCCCCGAGCACACGCTCAGTCTCGCTGGCGCCGATGTAGTTGAAGGATTGACCCCGAGCTACGCCGATGGCGGTGAAGCTCTGCTGTCGCGTCCGCCAATCAAGGAAGTTGGGGTAGCTGATCGACATATTGGGGACCTGCTGAGACCATTCATTCAGGGTGACCAGGCGGTCCTGTTCCGGATAGGGCAGCGGTCGAAACAGCACTCCATACACCATGGAGAAGATGGCCGTGTTGGCCCCGATACCCAGCGACAGCGTCAGCACCGCCACGCCCGTGAAGCCAGGCGACTTGGCCAGCATTCGCAGGCCGTACTTGATGTCTTGCCACAACGTCGTCATTGCATGACTCCAGTTGTCAGTTCAAAGTTCAGAGTTCAGAGTTCAGAGTCAGTTGACTTGGCTCTTGCTCAGCTCCACCAACTCCGAACTCTGAACTCTCTTACTCACAGCGAAGGGCCTCCATCGGATCGATCTTGGCTGCCCTGCGGGCCGGCAGCCACACGGCCACGAGGGACACGAGGATCAAAAGGGCCGCAGCAGCGGCAACGGTCATCGGATCATAAGGCTCGACGCCGAACAGGTAACTGCGGATCAGCCGGGAGGCGATCGACACCAAGGGGACACCCAGCGCCAGTCCGCATAGGACCAGACGCAAGGCGTCGCTGAGAACCGACCAGCCCACGTCCCTGGGGCGGGCGCCGAGGGCCATGCGCACGCCGATCTCTCCGGTTCGCTGGGCCGTCTGATACGCCATGAGTCCAAACAGGCCAATGCAGGACAGGACCACGGCCAGCAAGGCCAGGGATATGGCCAGGACGGCAAAGCAGCGCTCCCGGGCAATGGATTCGTCCAGTTGGAGGGCCTGGGTCTTGACGTCGCTCAGGGGGATATTCCTGTCGATCCCTGCCACGATCCGGCGGATCGCAGGGACTAAGCCCAGGGGACCGGATGCCGTACGGACCTCATAGAAGGCCCTGGACATGGACCCTGGGCGTTGAAGGCAGGGATAGAACACGGTCGGCTCTGGTGCCCTCTTCAGGTCCGCGTAGGTGATGTCGCCGAAGACCCCGATGATGTGGTAGTCCTTACTGTTGATGGTCAGGGCCTGGTCAACCGGGCTCCGTCCAGGAAAGACCCGGCGGGCCAGCGTTTCGTTGACGAGGATGACCGGCGGTCCAGCCTCGTTGTCCGACGCAGTGAAGTCTCGCCCCAGACGCAACGAGATCCCCATGGTGCTCAGAAAGGAGTCGCTCACGGATAGACCCAGTATGGGGAATCTCTCCTGGGCTGGACGGCCCTGCACCTGGGCCATGCTATTGTTCATCATCCGGCTCAGGAGAAGGATGTTGGAGTGAGCCGCCCCTCGCACACCCGGCAGCGCGGCGATCGACGTGCGGACCCGTTCATGGTACTCCATGACCTGCCGATCGTTCAGGCCGGCCTTGCTTGTATCCAGCTTGAAGACCAGGAGGTCCTTGGTCCCAAACCCGGTCTGCACGCGATAGAGATTCACCAGGGTGTGGATGAAGAGCCCGGCCCCCACCGCAAGCAGAAGGGCCAGGGCCGTCTGCAGGGAGACCATCCACCTGGCCCACCGCATGTGGGACAGGCCGTGTACCGATCGTTCCCTGAGCGAGGCCATGGGATGGACTCGGCCGGACCTCCAGGCCGGCAACAGACCGAACAACACGGCTGCGCCCAGGCAGATCATCAGGGTAAAGCCCAGGACCGCCACGTCCTGGCCCAGGTCCACGACCACCTGAGACGGCCAGAACAGGTGGAAGAGCACCTGCTTGCCCCAAGCCGCCAGCAACAGCCCGCCAGCGGCACCGGCCAGGGCGATGAGCAGGCTCTCGGTCAGGCCCTGGCGGACCAGACGCCACGGCCCTGCGCCCAGGGCTGCTCGCACGGCCGTCTCCTGCTGCCTGGACGCCCCACGGGCCAACAGCAAGGAGGCCAGGTTGGCGCACGCGGCCAGCAGCACGAGTGCGACGATCCCCATCAGGAACGGCAGGGACTGGACCAGATCGCGACGCGGCCCGATCGGTCCGCCGCTACCGTCTTCGATGACCAGACGAGCAGGTTTGTCCGAGCCGCTCAGGCCGTCAGCCTTTACGGTCTGGACGAAGAGTCCCTCCAGGGACGCCTGGAATCGCGCGTCGCTCACCTGCGGGGAGAGCCGGGCCATCACTTGCACCCACCATATGTCAGCGGCAGCCAATGGACAGGTGGGCCGCACGAGGGCCTGGCAAGACAGGGGCACGTAGAAGTCATAGCGACTGCCCGCCACCGGCCCCAGGAACCCAGGGGCCAAGACACCGATGATGGTGAAAGGGTGTCGATTGAGGGTCACGGTCTGGCCCAGGGCCTGGCGATCCCCGTTGAAGTGCCGCTGCCATGCGGCATGGGAGATCACGACCACAGGTTCCGTCCCGGGCCGGTCATGATCTGGGGTCAGGGTCTGTCCGATCCTGGCCTCTATACCCAGGCCCTCAAAGAAATTGCCAGACACGATCAACCCCTGGGCCGTGAACGTCTCCTGGCCTATGATCACCGTTAGGGGGTCAAACGCGGCGAATTCCGAGAACCCAAAGACTTCCGCCTCGTCCGCGGCCTGATCGCGCAGTGCACAATAGAGCGGATAGGAAACCACGTTACCCGATGTTTCTCCGGCGGGAGTACTGAAGACACGACAGCAGGTAAAATTGGCGTTGATGTCACCCCGCCAATTGAGCACGCGGAGCTGCTGCGGATCGCGAACCGGCAGGCGCTTGAGCATGGCGGCGTTGTACAGGCTGAACACCGCGGTATTGGCCCCAATGCCCAGGGCCAGGGAGATAACCGCCATGGCCGTGAAGCCTGGGGTCTTGGCCAGCATCCGCAGGCCATATTTGATATCGTTGATCAGAGTACTCATTTCGTTCATCTACTGTAGGATCGGCCTTGGCCCATCTATTCCTATCCGCATGGGCTGAAGCCCATCCTACTCACTTAACACCTAACACCCAACACTTCTCCTACTCACAGCGTAATGCCTCCATCGGATCGATCTTCGCTGCCCGGCGAGCCGGCAGCCAACCCGCGCATACGACGATCAGCATGACCAGCAACGTGACCGCGACAAAGACCGTGGCGTCCGTGGGGCTGACCCCATAGAGCAACCCCGCGAGCGTCCGGGTCAGACCCAGGGCCAGAACGAGCCCGCAGGCGAGTCCCATGAGGGCGAGCCGGAGGCCTTGCCACGTGACCAGGCGGACGATATCGACCGATCTCGCGCCCATCGCCATGCGGATGCCGATCTCGCGGGTCCGCCGGGTGACGGCAAAGGAGACCAGTCCGAAGATGCCCAAGGCCGCCAGAAGCACGGCGATCAGGCCCTGGATTCCGGCGATCATGGCCCCCATGCGGAGGGGCATGAGCCCGAGCGGGCTGCTGGCAATCTGGTGGTCCATGGTACGCACGTTGTAGACCGGCAGATCGGGATCCAGTTGACGGACGATCTGGTGTACGGCCGACGTCAGTTGGGCCGGATCGCCCTGCGTGCGCACCACGAGCGTGAGGCTGTCCCGATAGTGCTGCGCCAAGGGCAGGAAGACGAGCGGCCGTGCCCGATCGGTGATGGCCCAGAAGCGGCCGTCGCCGACCACGCCGACGACTTCGATGGGATCCCCCTGGAACAGAAGGCGTTTCCCGACCGGGTCCGTGTCAGGCCAGAAGTGCCGCGCCAGGACACCGTTGATGATGGCCACGTGCGGAACCAACGCGTCGTCCCGGACGGTGAAATCCCGACCCTCCAGAATCCGGATACCCATGGTCCGAAGGAAGCTATGCTCGACGACGGGGCAGGGGATGAACTGGAAGTTGGAATTGTCCATTGCGGGCCTGTCCTGGGCCGTGATGCCGCCCCGCATGCCACCGCCGACGTCAAACGGCACGTGCTCGGCGAGACTGGCGTCACGCGCGCCGGGCATGGCGAGGACCCTCTCCAGGATCTGCGTGTGGAACTGCCGGCCCTGGTCCTGATCGTATCGCTGCCGTCCGAGATCGAACGAAGCAAGAAACAGATGGTCCGGCTGGAATCCCAGATTCACGTGAGACAGCCTCTGCAGACTCCGCGCGGCAAGGCCGGCGCAGATCAACACCACACAGGATACAGCGACCTGGCCGATCACGAGCAGGCTGCGGAGCGGATGGCGCGCCCGCGCCATCGTGGGTTCACCTTCCTTCAATGACCGCAGGAGATCGAGGCGCGTCGCCTTCAGCGCGGGCAGCAGGCCCGTGAGGACGCCTGCGACCAGCGATCCGCTGAAGGTAAAGACGAAGAGACGCCAGTCGGTGCCGGTGTTGGCGGGTGGCGCCGTGTCGCCGCCCGGTCCGATCAGGCTGAGGTACGGATTGACGAACAGAGCAGCGGCCGTGCCAAGGGCCCCTGCGCCCAGGGCCAGGAGCACGCTCTCGATCAACAACTGGCGAACCAGCCGCCATCGCGATGCGCCCAGGGCGCCGCGAAGCGCCAGTTCCCGCTGCCGATCGGCAGCCCGCGCAAGGAGCAGATTGGACACATTGGCCGCGGCAATGGCCAGGACCAGGAGGGCCATGGCCATCAGGGCCGAGACAACCAACGGCACGTAGCCGGCCACGAACGGCGAGGGCCGGCTCCTGATCTCCCGCATGACCACGGCCTTGACCTGCGGCGCATGCTCCTGGGCGTACTCTTTGAGGAGACGCGCCATCGTGACATCGACTGCTGCGCGGGCCTGCTCAAGGCTCACGCCGTCCTTCAGACGCCCCATCAGGAAGAACCCCGTGTCGCCGCGGCTGGTCAGCAGGGCACGCCTGGCGGGATTCATCTCGCCCAGCATCGTGGCTGGCACGAATCCGCTCAGGGCCGTGCCCCAGGCCGCGCCATGGAAGCCCTGTGGCGTGACGCCCACAACCGTGAAAGGCAGGCCGTTGAGTTTGACCTGTTGACCGACGATGCCCGGATCGGCGGCGAAGCGACTGCGCCAGGTATCATACGTCAGCACAACGATCGGATCCGCACCGGGCCTGCGGCCTTCATCTGGAAGAAACAGCCTCCCGACCAGCGGCTGCACGCCGAGTACCGCAAAGTAGTTGTCACTGACCACGTGCAGCCAGGTCCGCTCGGTGACTTGGTCGGAGCGACTCAGGTGCACGGCCTCCTCGTTGTAGGCCATCAGGCCGGAAAACGCCCGGGCCATGTCCGGAGACTCCTGGCCATCGCCTTCAGCCGAGCGGCGAAGGTCCAGAAAGTCCTGGTACGACAGCGGGTATGGCATTTCAAACTGGGCGCTCTTCTGGGCGATCACCACCAGGCGATCCGGCTCCTTGGCCGGCAAGGGCCGCAGGAAGAAGCCATCGACGAAGAAGAAGATCACTGTGTTGACGGTCAGTCCGAGGGCGAGGGTGAGCACGGCAGCGGCAGTGAAGCCGGGCCTCTTCCGCAGCAAGCGAAGGGCGTACAGGATGTCGTCTAGAACAGTCGTCACCACATGACTCCAGGACCTTGTAGGATGGGCTTTAGCCCATCAACTTCGTATCCGCATGGGCTAAAGCCCATCCTACTCTCTGGTTGTTTGCCAACAACCAACAACTATCAACTCACAACTCGCTGCGAGTCCTACTCGCAGCGAAGTGCCACCATCGGATCGACCCTCGCCGCCCTGCGGGCCGGCAGCCAGGACGCCACCATCGCGATGAGCACGACCGTCAGTACGCCCGCTGCGTAGGTGAACGGGTCGGTCGCCGCCACACCGAAGAGCTGGCCTTGCAGCACACGGCTTAACGTCCATGCGCCGAACAGCCCCAGCACGGCCCCGGATGCCACGAGCACCAGACCATGCCACAGCACTCGCCGCATCACGTCGGACCGCCGCGCGCCGAGGGCCATGCGGATGCCGACCTCGCGGGTCCGCTGCGTGACGCTAAAGGCAAGCACACCATAGATACCGATCGCCGCCAACAGCAGCGCGGTGCCGGCGAAGATCGCATAGAGATCCATGTTGAAGCGGCGGCCCTCGCTGAAGACCGCCATACGCTCCGCCATCGGTTTGACGTCGAAGATCGGTTCGTCTCTGGCCACCGACCGGATGGCGGTGCGGACCGCGGCGACGGCCGCTGACGGAGCCAGGCGTGTGCGAACGACAAGATGCATCGGCATGGGCAGCGGGAGTTGGCGCTGCGAGATGTAGAACTCCGCCTCCTCGCCGCGATCGAGGCCCTGCTGCGTCGTGTTGCCCACGACCCCGATGATCTGCACCCATGGGAGGCGCATGTCGGGATAGCCGAGGCGAAAACGCCTCCCGATCGGGTCTTCACCCGGCCAGAACTTCTCGGCCATGCGCCGGCTGATGATCCCATCGAGGTCGAGACCCTGGTAGCAGGCGGACAGCGTCTCCGGCGTGAGGCGGATCCCAGGTGGAATCACGGGTTGCGTCTCGCGGCCGTCGAATACCCGCCCGCGCAACAGTGGGATGCCCATCGCGCGGAAGTAATCCACGCTCACAAAATGCGAGTTGGCCGCCGGAAATTCGCCGGGTGAGGGAATTGGCAGCCCGTCGCGAAAGAAGGTCATGGTCGAGACGTTCCACGTAAACGGCGTGGAGGTTCCGAATGCCGCGGCCTCGACTTCGGGCAGGTTGCGCACCGCATCGAGAATCCCTTCGTGGAAGCGGGGAGAGGCGAACGGATCGGTGCTGAACTGGCCGATCGGCGGCGTGGCCACGCGGAGCGAGAGGATGCGTTCGGCCTGGAAGCCGGGGTGGACCTGCGAAAGCCGTTGCAGGCTTCGGATGAGCAGCCCGGCCCCGATGAGCAGCACCACCGCCAGCGTGACCTGCACCCCGACCAGCAGATCGCTGAGCCGGAACCGGCCGAATGCCGTGCGCAGGGTGCGGCGGGTGTTCTTGATCGCGGCGTTGGGATTGGCATGGGACAACTGCCAGGCCGGGGCGAGCCCGAACCCGACACCGGTCAGCAGGGTCACGACGCCCACGAACAGCATGACCCGCAGGTCCAGTCCTGCTCCTGGGCCGACCAGGTTCTGGACCTCCCACGGGACCAAACGGCGTAGGAACCCGTGACCCCACCAGCCCAGCACCAGACCGGCGATGCCGCCGGCGACCGCAAGCAGGACGCTCTCCGCAAGCACCTGGCGCACCAGCCGCAATCGCGAGGCGCCCAGCGCGGCACGAATCGCCATCTCACGCTCGCGGGCGAACGAGCGGGCGAGGAGCATGTTGGCCACGTTGACGCACGCGATCAGCAAGACCATGGCCACTGCGCCAAGCAGGAGCAGGAGCTGCGCTCTCGCCCATCCGGCTACGTGCTCCTGCACGGTTGTAAGCCTCACCCCGATGCCCGCGTTGGCCTTCGGATACTCGCGTTCGAGCCGCTGTCCGATCGCGAGGAACTCCGCCCCGGCCCTCTCGAGCGTCACGCCGTCCTTCAGGCGGCCTATCGCATAGGCGTCATTGTGACTCTCCCGCATCATCATGAACCGCTGTTCGGCCAAAGGGGCCAGAGGCACGTAGACGTCGATCTCGCGGATGAACCGCAGTCCCGCGGGCAGGATCCCCGCGACGGCGATCTCCTGGCTGTCGAGCGAGAGGGTGCGACCGACCACGCCGGGATCGCCGGCAAACCACCTCTTCCACGCCCCATCCGTGAGCCACGCCACGGACGTGGCCGTGGGACGATCCTCCTCGGCGGTCAGATCTCGCCCGAGGGCCACATGCACGCCCAGGACACGGAAGAACTCGCTCGATACCATTCCGACGGAGACCTGCTCTGCGCCTTCCGCGGTCTTGAGCTTCCCGCCCTCGACGCTGAAGATGGCCAGCGAGGCCAGGACGTCCTGCTGCGCCCGCCAGTCCAGGAAGTTGGGGTAGGAGACCGACATGTCGTCGTTCGCGCCGCTCCGTTCCGAGAGGAACACGAGGCGCTCGGGTTCTGGGTATGGCAGGGCCCGTAGAAACGTCATGTTGACGATGCTGAAGAGGGCGGTGTTGGCCCCAATCCCCAGCGCGAGCGTCAGCACGACGATGGACGTAAAACCCGGGTTCCTGCCCAGCATCCGCAGGCCATACTTGATGTCGTGCCACAATGTCGTCATTGCATGACTCCAGTTGTCAGTTCAGAGTTCGAAGTTCAGAGTTAGTTGAATCGGCCCTTCCTCTACTCCGCCAACTCTAAACTGTGAACTCTGAACTCTCTTATTCGCATCGCAATGCCTTCATCGGATCCACCTTGGCCGCCCTTCGCGCAGGTACGTAGCAGGCCAGCAGGGCCACGGCTGCCAGAAACAAGGCCACGACCATGAAGGTCACGGGGTCCATCGGGCTGATGCCGTGGAGGAACGACTTGAGGACCCGCGTGAAGGCAAGGGCCCCGGCCAGCCCGAGCCCAAGGCCGAGCCCGGTCAACACCATGCCGCGACCCAATACCAGTCTGAGCACGTCGCTGATCTGAGCGCCAAGGGCCATGCGGATGCCGATCTCGTTGGTCCGCTGGCTGACGGCGTTGGCGCACACGGCGTAGATGCCCAGGGCGGCTAAGATCAGGGCGATCAGCGAAAACGCCCCCAGCATGAAGCTGCCGAGCCGCTCCGACAGCAGCGAGCCGTCCACGAGCCGTTCCATGGGTCGCACATCGGCAAAGGCCATCTCGGGGTCGAGCGTCCGGATCTCCCGTTGAATCGTCTTGGCGAGGGAAAGCGGGTCCGAGTCGGTCCGAATCACGACGCTCAAGGCATAGCTCGTGTTTGCCCCCTTGAACCAGCCTTGGGTCGTGGGGACGTAGACCAGCGGCTCCGGTTTGTTGGTCAGGCCGAAGACCCGTTCGTCCTTCACCACACCCACGATCACGTGGGGACTCGCGATGCCGTCGCCAGTGCCGACGCATGCGCCGATCGGATCAGCTCCCGGGAAGAAACGCCGGACCAGGGTCTCGTTGACGATGGCGACTGACTCGGACCCCTGCCGATCGGTGGGCGTAAAGGCCCGTCCACGAAGGAGCGGAACGCCCATCGTCCGAAAGTAATCCGCGCTGATCCGCCGCAGTTGCGCGCCGCCCCAACTATTGGGAGTACCGCGGGCCCGGCCCTCGACCCAGAAGTCCCAGCTCGAACCTCCTCCCATGGGCAGCACGTCGGTGACGGCAGCGCCGCGAACCCCAGGCACGGCCTGCAGGCGATCCATCGCCGAATCGACGAACTGGTTGCGCTGGGGATCGCCGGGATACCCGGATTCCGTCAGCGAGATCTTCATCGTCAGGACGTGGGCCGGATCAAAGCCGGGATCGGTGCCGCGGAGCCCAAGGAGGTTTCGCACGAAGAGGCCTGCACAGACCAAAAGGACCAGGGCCAGTCCAATCTCTGCCACCGTGAGGGCATCCAGGGTCCGGCGGTGGGCGACACCACCCGTGGCGTTGTGGCTCGTGCCTTTCAGCGTGGTCTGCAGATCCGCCTTCGTCGTCTGCCAGGCCGGCACGAATCCAAAGAAGACCCCGGTCAGTGCAGCCAGCACCATGGAGAACGCAAGCACTGAGCTGTCCAGCCTGACGTCGGTCCAAAGCTGGATGCCCTGCACCTGGAGCCATCGGTTGGCAGCCTCGATCCCACCGGCGGCAAGCACAACGCCCAATGCGCCACCGAGCAAGGCCAGGAGCACACTCTCGCAGAGCAACTGCCGCATGACCCGCAGGCGGCTGCCGCCCACCGCCAACCGGATCGCGATCTCCTTGCCTCGCGATGCCGCACGCGAGAGCAGCAGGCTGGCCGTGTTTGCGCACGCGATCAGCAAGACCGCCAGGACAGCCCCCTGCAACAGGACGATCGTACGCCAGTCAGGCCACTCTCCCAACTGGTCTTTGCGGAGCGAAAGGAGCGCAACGCCCCAGTCGCCATACCTCGGGTTCTTCTTGCGCAGGGCACCGGCCAGGACCGTCATGGCCGCCTGACTCTGTTCAACGGACACGCCGGGTCTCAGTCGAGCGACCACCTGGTAGTAATGTACGCCCGGACCATCCTGGACCTTTTCCACCGCCAGCGGGACAAATGCCAACTCGCTCCCATCCAGACAGGTCATACCGCCTGTGGGAAGGACTCCAACCACAGTGTAGGGCCTGCCGTCAAGCCTGACGGTCTGGCCGATCACGTCCTGGCGCCCGCCGAATCGCTTCGTCCACAGGCTGTGGGTCAGGATCATCAGTTGGTTTCTGCCTGCCCGATCCTCGTCATCATCGAAGAGCCGACCAAAGGCTGGCCGAAGGCGGAACGTGCGGAGGTAGCTCGGGGTCACCTGGCACGTCACGACCGGCATTGGCTCTCCTGAGCCGATCAAGTTCTGGGTGCACACGGCCAGTGCCCCCATCTCCTGAAAGACCGTGTTTTCCTTGCGCCAGTCCAGGTATTTGGGGCCGGCCACTGCAGTTCGATCAATCCCTCGGTTGGGCTCATTCTCGTAGATCGATACCAGTTCCTCGGCTTTATCGTACGGCAGCGGCCGGATCACGAAGGCGTTGACCACACTGAAGATCGCGGTGTTGGCCCCGATTCCGATGGCGAGGATCAGGATGGCCGTTGCGGTGAAGCCGGGGGACTTGCACAGCATCCGCAGCCCATATCGCATGTCTTGCCAGAGGGTGCTCATTTCATTCATCCAACCAACAACTATCAACTGATAACTCGCTGCGAGTCCTACTCGCAGCGCAACGCCTTCATTGGATCCACCCTCGCCGCGCGGCGGGCGGGGAGGAGGCATGCTACGACCGCGGCGCTGCCCACGACGACGAGCCCTACGAAAAGCAAGAGTGGATCCAATGGGTCCACGCCGTAAACGGCCGAGCGTAAGAGGAACGACGACGCGGTGGTCAGCGCCAGTCCGATGGCCAGACCAGCTAGTACCCAGACTGCGGCCTGGCGAAACACGAAGTTCAGGATGTGGCCGCGCATCGCCCCTAGGGCCATCCGGACGCCGATCTCGCGTTGCCGCTGCGACACGGTGTAGGAAAGCGTGCCATACACTCCCACCATCGCCAGAATCAGGGTGGTGACCATGAACAGGCTGACCAGTTGAGTGAGAAACCGGCGCGGACCAGTCGATTTGCCCACCACTTCGTTCATGGTCCGCACGTTGGCCAGAGGCAAGTCGCCATCGATCGCAGCAACCACGCCTCGGAGCAATGGGATCTGTGCGTGCGCGTCCCCTGACGTTCGCACCACCAGTGTCACAGAATCCTGATCGCGGAGGGCGTGGGGGAAGTACATTTCGGGGCGCACCGGCTGTTCGGCGCCCCATTGGCGGACATCGCCAACCACACCGACGACGACCGCCTGGAACCAGGGCCTGGCGCTGTTGGACCGGATTCGCCTCCCGATGGGGTCCCGGCCTAGCCAGTACTTGTTTGCCAGGGTCTGGTTGACGGCAATGCCTGTAACTTCGCCGCGAGCATCCTCGGGACCTGGAGGTCGTCCGCGTAGCAGGGGGATTCCCATGGCGGCGAAATACTCTGGCGAGATGTAGGATTGCTCTGCGTCCATCCGCGCTATCGCGGGATCGTAAACCTCGTCGTCCACGAGAATGTCGGTGTTGTTGCCACCCTCCAAGGGCATCTTCGTCGTGACCGCCACGCTCGCCACGCCGGGCAGCGCGTGGACGCGTCCAAAAAGACCCTGCCAGAAACTCCGCCGGGCGTCGGCTTCGCGATAACGATCGCCGCGCAAGGCAAGATCGGCGGTGACGACCTGATCCGTGTCCAGATCCTGATTGGCCTTGAGGACGTTGAGATAGCTGGAGGACAACAGGATGGCGACGTTTCCGAGCACCAACGCCACGGCGATCTGGCCGGCCACGAGGTGTCGCAGATACCGGTGACGCAGGTGGGAGCCGGTCTGCGACCGGCCATCGCCCTTGAGGGTCTCGACCACCGGCGTCCGGGCCGCCGTCAAGGCAGGCAGCAGACCGAACAACACCGCCGTGATCCCCGCGAGGGCGACCGAGAACGCCAGGACCGGGCCGTTCAATTGGAGGGCCTCTCTTCGTGCCCCGATCACCAGCAGTGGAGGGATCACATGCCTCATCACGGCCAGCCCCCCCTTGGCCACAATAATCCCGACGACGCTTCCCAGGAGGGCCAGGAGCAGACTTTCGGACAGCAGGAGCCGGAGGACATCCCAACGGGCCCCGCCCAGGGCGAGGCGCACGCCGAACTCGCCCTGCCGCTGGGTGCCCCGAGCCAGGAGCAGGCTGGCGACGTTGGCGCAGGCCACCAGCAGGAGGAGGCCGGACGCTCCAAAGAGGAGCCTCGTGCCGGATACCGTGTTCCGCGTGGTCTGCCGCCAAAGCGAGCGGACCAGGAAGGGTTTGCGCAGATTCGTGTCCGGATGCTCCTTGGCCAGACGCGAGCCAATCGTCTTGATCTCGGCGTCCGCCGCCTCGAGGGCGACGCCGTCCTTGAGCCGGCCTATGCCCAGCAGCCAATGATCGCCACGGTAGGCATTCCGGTCTTTGGGCGAGAAGGGTATCCAGAGTTCGCAATCGTGGCCGTCGTACCAGGGGGATTGGAACTCGAATTCCGGCGGCATGATGCCCACCACGGTGAACTCGCGTCCGTCGAGGCGGATCGTACGGCCGAGCGCCGCAGGATCGGCAGCGAAGACCCGGTCCCACAAGGCGTGGCTGATCACGGCGACCGGGGCAGCGCCGGGCTGCTCATCGGTCTCCTCGATCCATCGCCCCAGCGCAGGTGGCATACCGAAGGTTCGCAGGACCCCGGCGGTGCACAGGGAGGCGTACGCCGGCGAAGGCGGGTTGAGGCCCAGGTTGAAACTATGCAGCGTGTAGCCTCCGAGGTGCGAGAAGGACGTGTTTCGGTCGCGGATATCCAGGAAATCGGGCGCGGACAGCGGCTGCCCGTCGTTCGACCACACGTATGCAATGCGGTCGGAGCGGGGATACGGGAACGGGTCGAACACCAGTGAGTCGAACACGCCGAACAAGGTGGACGTGGCCCCGATACCCAGGCCGAGCGTCAGCACGGCAAGCGTGGTGAATCCCGGATTCTTGGCCAGCATCCGCAGGCTGTATCTGATGTCTTGCCAGAACGTACTCATTTCATTCGTCCAATGTAGGATGGGCCTTGGCCCATCAATTCCTATCAGCATGGGCTAAAGCCCATCCTACTGGCTCACCTCATCCTCCACGATCCGGCCGTCGAACAGGTGGATGGTCCGCTGGGCGTGCTGGGCGAACCGCGGGTCGTGCGTGACCATGCAGATCGTGGCCCCTTCGCGGTGCAGCCCTCTCAAGAGATCCATCACGGCCTCTCCGTTCTTGGAGTCGAGGTTCCCGGTCGGCTCATCCGCCAGCAGGATGGACGGCTTGCCTGCCAGTGCGCGGGCCACGGCGACCCGCTGCTGCTGGCCGCCGGAGAGCTGGGAGGGGTAGTGCTTGGTCCGATGCGCCATGCCGACCTTCTCCAGGGCCTCCTGCACGCGCTGCTGTCGCTCGGCCCGGGCCATGCCGCGATAGGTCAACGGCAGTTCCACGTTCTCGAAAACCGTCAGGTCTCCGATGAGGTTGAAGCTCTGAAAGATGAAGCCCACCTCCCGGTTGCGGATCCTCGCCCGCTGGGACGCGGACAGGCCGGCCACTGGACTGCCGTTGAGCAGGTACTCCCCTTCCGTGGGAGAGTCCAACAGCCCCAGGATGGACAGCAGCGTGGACTTGCCACAGCCCGAAGGCCCTGCGATCGACACGTACTGCCCTTTCTCGATCTCCAGATGGACCCCCGACAGGGCGTGGGTCTCCACCTCCTCGGTGACAAAGACCTTGTGCATGTTCTCCACGCGGATCAGCGTCTCTTTCGACTTGCCCATGTTCCAGTCTCCAATTTCCAGTTGCCCGTTGTCAGGCGTATCCATCGAGAGTGCCGGTCGTCAGCATTGTTAGTCGTCAGTGGTCGCCCTTTGTTTCGCGCCTGAGCCAGCAATCACAGACTATTTCAATCGTATTCGATCGCAGTTGTCCCACTGCGAGGTATCCGACAGGATCACCTCATCGCCAACGGCCAGGCCCTCGATCACCTCGATCGTGCTGACCGAGCTCCGCCCGAGGTGCACGCGGGCCCGCACGGCGAAGCGGCCCGCCTCCACGGCCTTGAACAGCTCCATGCTCCCCTCGGCCGAGGCCGACACCGGCCTACCCACGTAGAGCACATCGTCAAGGCGCTCGATCTCGATGGTCCCGACTACGGACAGATCGGGCCTGCTGCCCTTGGGCAGCGGTCCGTCGAAGCAGACATCCACGGTCACATTGCCCTCCATGGCCGTGGGGTCGATACGCGAGACCTTGCCTTGGATGACCCCGTGATAGGTATCCACCTCTGCAGGCAGGCCGATGCGGAGATCGCGGGCCTGAGTCTCAGGGACCTTCAGTTGGGCCTTCAGACGCTCAGGGTTGGTGATCCGGGACAGGATCGTGCCCGGCGAGACGTGCTCACCCAGCTCGATCTTGGTCTTGACCTGGGCCAGGACGCCCGATGTCCCGGCGCGGACCCGCAGAGAGTCAATCTGACCCTTCTTGAGATTGTACCGCGATCGGGCCTGACTGAGGGCTGCCTCCAGCTCGACTACCTGGGCCGGCATGGTCTGGTCACGGAACATCTCCAACCGTTTCTGATTGATCTCCAGCAACTTCGACGACTCCTCCACCCGGCTCCTGGAGAGGGTCAGTTGGAGCTCTGAGATCAAGTCGTCTTTGAACTGCGTTTCGTCTACCTCGGCCCTGAGCTTGGACTCCCGGTAGTTAGCCTGCATCTGGGCAAGCGTGGCCTCCATGCCCAACAACTGATCCTGCAGACTCGCCTTCCTCGCATCCAGCGTGGCCTGGGCGGAACCCAACTGCGACTGGGCATCGAGCCACTCCAGCTCCAGCTCCGGGTTGGCCAGCTCGAGAAGGACCGTGTTGGCGTCCACCGACGTGCCGGGCTCGATCAGGATTCGGCTGACCCGGCCGCTCACGGCCGCAGGCACGACCAGGACGTCCTCAGAGACCAGGTTGCCCACGCCCCTCACCTGGCGGAGCATGGGGCCCCGCTTGACGGTATCGAGCCACAGTGTCCGCCGATCCACGCTGGGGGCAGCAGGCTTGAGGCGCGATACGCCCACGGTCACTACAGCCACCACGACCACTGTGATGCCGATATAGAGGCTGCGACGAACTATCCGCTTGCGTCTTGCGTTCTGTCTTGGGATATCCATAAGGGCCCTATAAGCAACTACCGTACCAGCACTATCTGATGGACCATGCCCATTCTCAGACCTGAAAACGGGGTTTGTGGAAGGGATCAGCATATCGAGACCGGATGCCACTGTCCGCTAATGGAATCCGAGCGCCCGAAAATGGACAGGGGAAGGGAGTTGTTGGTTGTTGGTTTTTCGTGTTGGGTTGCCGGTTGCCAACAACCAGACTGTAGATGGGCTTCACCCCATGCAGACAGAGTCTATCACGAAGCTCGGAGTGTGAGCAGACACGCGGCACGTGGGGTCCACCCTTACCTTCGGCTTCGGTCAGGACTGTGTGCCGTTCTCACTCGGGATGACATTCCTCGCCAAAGGCGTAGCTTAAGGGCATACCCTTTGGCCAACTCCCTGCTACCATGCCGTAAAGCAACCGGCTGTACCACCGGACCGGGAGCCCCGGTAGATCTTCATGTCGGCCATCCGCCTCCAGGAGGCTGAGCCGTCCAGAAGTCCAATATTGCCTCCGACTGCACCAATCTGCTCAGACGGGGTACCTCCAGATCCGGCGTCGCCATGGCGCAGGATCGCGCCCCTCGGACCATGGGGTGCAAACGTCCTCTGATCACCGGTCGTCCAGGCATTGAGTTCAGTCACGACCGGCAAGGTCGCACGGTCAGCGGTGGTCTGTGGCGATATCCATTCGGCATTGGCCATGCCGACAAGGGGCCACGGGGTACCTCGATGTCCTCCCAGATAGTTGTATCCGATGACATATCCAACGCCGTCGTAGTACCAGCCGTCGGGATCGGTGAACGGTTTGCCCAGCCAGGGGCACATGAGAACATGGTGGCCACCGAGAATCTTGGCCAAGGCATCTCGGGTGGAACGGGCCAAGACAGGTGTGTGCTCATCACCCCCATCGGACAGACCGCTGGGAAGGTGTCCGTCACTGTCGTTGGCATGCAGATGGATCCCGATGACAAACTGCCGCACGTGGTTCCGGCAGACAGTCCGCCTTGCGCGTTCCCTGGCACCGGCCAGTACAGGCACTGACAAGGCAGCAAGGAGGGTGACAATGCCCATGACGACCAGCAGCTCAATCAGGGTGAAACCCCATGTCGTTGACCGGCTCTCGATTCGCACTACCCCACGCTGAGACCTGCTCTTTCTCATTTCGGACACTCGACGTGCTCCCACCTCAATCGCGGGTAGTCCTTGCCGCACAGATCGTCCAGATGTCCTTGAACGCCGATCCGAACATGTTGCCCTGCCTGGTACGGGTCGTTCGGCTCGCCCCTGCCACCGGCGAACTGACCGCCGAAGGCAGTGGAGCCACCCGTCAAGCCAGGCCCGAGCACAGTCGAGACAAGACAGCAAATACTGCCCGGGATGATCCGGCGCGACATGCCTCCGGCTTGTCTGCAGGAGCCAAGCTGCAAGCCTGCCCAACTTAGGCAACTTAGCTGAGAGGGTGACATGGCCGTACCTCTCACATGACCAGTCTGCACCCGCGAGCTGACCCCACGTCAGCGTCGCCTTCTGCTATCGAAGACGCGCCACGGCAGGCAACTGTTCGCCGAAATCCGGGCGAACGCTCAAAAAGCTGATCTGGGCAACGGTTGAGCCGGTGGCCATCCATGCTGGACGGTTTACGATTGAGTAGGCGCAGGGTATACTCTCATCGCCATCTTGGACGTGGATTCGCGTACGATCCAGGGTGGGCGGCGTTTCGATTCCTGGATGGATCGTCCGTGCATGGAACGGTTGTCATATGCCGATGGCGTGTATCGCACTGAGCCAAGGCGGGTCTGCGCCCGGGCCAGGCTTTTGCCATCCCTGACCTACTATCCGAAGTTCATCCGGATCATATACCGGGCCAGCGTCAAGTCCAAGAAGGGCCTGTACGACAATCCATCCTGGTGCGACAGCAGCCTGCGGATCATGAGGGCACTGGAGAGTGTTGGGGTCCGGATCACGGTCGAGGGGATCAGCCACTTGGAGGGACTCAATGGCCCCTGTGTCATCGTCGGCAACCACATGAGCATGCTGGAGACCGTGGTCCTTCCCATCATCGTGCAGCCGATCCGGGACGTCACCTTCGTGGTCAAGCAGAGCCTGCTGGACTACCCGGTCTTTCGCCACGTGATGCGGTCCCGCGACCCGGTCGCAGTCACCCGGGTCAATCCCCGCGAGGACCTCAAGGCCGTGCTGGAAGGCGGCACAGATCGCCTGCTCCGTGGCATCTCGATCATCCTCTTCCCCCAGACAAGGCGCACCCCCGGTTTCGACCCTGCCCAGTTCAATACGATCGCGGTGAAACTGGCCCAGCGGGCCAAGGTCCCCATCGTGCCTCTGGCCCTGCGAACCGACGCCTGGCAGAACGGCTGGCCCCTCAAGGACTTCGGCCGGATCAACCCCTCCCGCCGGGTCTTCTTCGCCTTCGGCAGTCCCCTGGAGATCCAGGGCCGCGGCGCAGAGGAGCATCAGCAGATCATTGAGTTCATCCAGGGTAGGTTGAGGGAGTGGGAGGCGGGGGAGAAGGGTTGTTAGTTGTGGGTTGTGGGTTGGCAACGGCCCTGGTGCTCCATCTGAGAAAGACAAGCACGGCGATGTTGTCGGTATCTTGTTCTGGCTCTCCATGCCCCTTGGATGTGCCTGGTAAGGCGACGAACTCGGCGAGCGACTCACAACCGGCAAGTCGCGGCCCACCGCCTCACGAGCAGACCCATTTTTCTTGAAGCGTGCGCCAGCGATTTTGCCGACACAAATCGAAGTGTCCTGTAAACAGGCCTCGCATGGAAGGGGTTCCAGGGGGTGGTCTTCCGAGTGCTGGACGGGCCGCGGGCCGCATCGCCTCTCCCTTGACTATCGTCCTGCGAGTCGCTATGATTCTGGATATTAGATGTTGTTTGTCTGACCAATATGGAGGGTAAGGGGTATCCCTTGCGTGAGGCCGCTTCCGGCTGAACGCGCATCGTGTCTGTTGAAGAGGAGTGGGAGGAGGAATCATGGGCAAGTCTACGTCGTTGTCTGCGCTGGGTGTCTGTGCACTCGTGGCGATCTCTGTCTTGACGCCCTGCGCCACCGCCTGTCAAACGCCGTTCGCCGTCGCCGGTCTCACGACCCCAGGGCCCTATCTCAGTTTCGCGGACAGCCCGTTTGCAGGCGGCACGTATCAGTACTTCTACCTGGAGGACTTCGAAGATGGGGCACTCAATACCCCTGGGGTCAGTGCCAGTGGAGGAGTCGTGCTGGGGCCGGACCCGATCTACCGGGACTCCGTGGATGGGGATGCGGGCCCCATCGATGGGTCCGGGACGAGCGGCTACAGTTATTACTCCGACAACCATCGCAGTCTGGAGTTCACCTTCAATCCGGCCGTACTGGGCAGCCTTCCGACCCATGCCGGTCTGGCCTGGACCGATGTCGGCTTCTCCGACAAGGGCCTCGGCTACGACACGGTAACCTTCGAGGCCTTTGGCGCGGACGGCGTGTCACTGGGCTCGGTGGATCTGGAGGTCGGTGACGGTGACTTCAGAGGGCAAACGGCTGAAGACCGTTTCTTTGGGGTGATCAACGCAGCCGGCATATCCAGGATCACGCTCACCAGTCAGTTTTCCGGCGACTGGGAGATGGATCACCTGCAGTACGGCGATCAGACGCCGGCGGTTCCGGTTCCAGGTTCCCTCCTGCTGGCCGCTGTGGGGACTGCCCTGGCCGGAATCTGCAGGCACGCCCGGCAGCCCTGGTCCACTCTGCGCTCCAGGGTCAGATAGCCCCCGTGGGCCTCTGCGATCTGGCGGCTCAGGGCCAGGCCGATCCCAGACCCCTTGGGCTTGGTCGTGTAAAACGGCACAAAGGGGTCCTTGGTCGGGTCGAACCCCGGACCGTCGTCATCCACCCAGAGAGAGAACTGGCGATCGCCCGCCTGCCAACCGACCTCGATGCTGCCGTCGCCCTCCGGCCTGGTCTGGAGGCTTGCCTCAACCGCATTGGCGAGGATGTTGATGAGTAACTGCTCCAACTGGCCGCGGTCGGCGTGGAGGGCCAGATCCGGTCCTGCGATGACCGTGACCTTCATGCGGGTCTCCACGGCCACCACGTGCTGCACCCAGGCCGCCACGTCCATCTCCTGGAGGCTCGGCTCAGGCAGTCGTGTCAGGGCCGAATAGGAGGCAATGAACCGGCCGAGCTCCTCGGACCGCTCGGCAATGATGGCCAGCCCGCCCTGCAGGTCCTCCCGCCAGTCCTTGGGGCGAGGCTCCTGGTCGACCAAGGCCTGCAGGCTCTGGGCCACGGACTGGATGGGCGTGAGGGAGTTGTTGATCTCATGACGGAGGATCTGGATGAGCCGTTTCCAGGCCAGACGCTCCTCTTCATGAAGGGTGCGGGTCAGGTCGGAAAGGAAGAGGATCTCATGGGACACGCCCTTGTCCCGGTAGTGCCCCCTGCGGAGCTCCCATCGCCCCACGCCGCCGGGTAGCATCAGGTCCACGACCCGGGGCGTTGCCCCCTCCAGGCACTGGGCCAGGCCCAGCTCGCCTGCGGGCCGGCCGATCGACTGCTCCTCGGTCTGCCCCAGCAGGCGCCTGCCGTTCTCGTTGATCAGGCGGAGTCGCTGATCGGAGTCGAAGCCGAACATGGCGACCTCGATCTGCGCCATGACCCTGCGAAGCAAGGCAGTGGCCTCCATCTCGCCCAGACGCTGCTCTCGCAGGTACTGGCCCAGGGCGTTGACCTCCCACATGACCTCGCCCATTGCGTCATCCCGGCAGGCGCCGCGGGCCCGCAGCGAATAGTCCCCTTCGCGCATCGCCCCCAGCAGATTCGACAGGGTCCGCAAGGGAAACGCCACCTTGGACCTCACGCCGAACGCGAAGCCCAGCCAGACGGACAGCACCAGCACACTTAACGTCACCTGGGTGCCCACTGTGTAGTCCGATCGCCACACGAAGACCAGGGACACGCCGGAACCGACAAGGCCGGCCATCAGTGCCCAGACCAGGATGTGGCGTTCGTGCTTCATTGACTATCAACCAACAACTAACAACTCACTACCATATTAACCCATCCCATGCTTCTCCAGTCGCCGGTACAGGGCACCACGGCTGAGTCCCAGGCCCTCGGCGGCCTTGGTGATGTCGCCGGCGGACCGGTCCAGGGCCCTGCGAACGGCCCAACGCTCAAGCTGATCGAGCGTCATGTCTTGCTGGCCGGGCATATCGGCCGCGCGCGACTCCAGGCCGAGGTCGCTGGCACACACCACGTTGGCGTGCCCCATGAGTACCGCCCGCTCGACCGTGTGGTCCAGCTCCCTGACGTTTCCGGGCCAGGGATACTGGAGAAGGACCTGCAAGGCAGCCGAGTCAAAGCCCGTCACGGGCCTTCGGTACCGGGCCGCATGGCGATGCAGGAAATGCATGGCCAGGACCGGGACATCCTCCCTGCGATCCCTCAGCGGAGGCACGCGTATCGTGACGGTATTCAGCCGGTACAGCAGGTCCCGGCGGAATCGCCCTTCCGCCACCTCTCGGTCCACGTCGGCGTTGGTCGCGGACAGGACCCTGACGTCCACGCGCTGGGTCTTGGATGATCCCACGGGCTCAAACTCGCCGATCTCCAGGACCCGCAACAGCTTCGCCTGAAGGTTGACCGGTACGGTCGCGATCTCATCGAGGACCAGGGTCCCGCCGTCGGCCAGGCTGAATCGTCCGATGCGATCGGCCTTGGCGTCCGTGAAGGCCCCGGCCACGTGGCCGAACAACTCACTCTCAAAAACGGTCTCAGGGATACCGGCCGTATTGACCGTGATCAGGGACTTGTCTCTTCGATCAGAGGCCCTGTGCAGGGCCTGTGCCACGACCCCCTTGCCCGCGCCGTTCTCACCCACGATCAGGACATTGGCCTGGGAAGGCCCCACCTTGGCAATGGCCTCCAATACCGGCTGCATGGCCCGCGACTGGGCAATCAACGCCTGGGTGGCATCGGCCTTCAGCAGGACGTTCTCCTGCTCCAGCCGGCGTTCCTTCCTGAGGGTCCGCCCCAACTCGATCTGGTTGCGGAGCACGGCCAGCAGGTGCTCGTTCTTCCACGGCTTGGGCACGAAGTCACGGGCGCCGCAGCGCATGGCCTCCACGGCCAGCTCGACGCTGCCCCAGGCCGTCATCACCACCACCGGCAGGGTACTATCCAACTGCTGAATCCTGGAGAGCAGGTCCAGCCCCTCCTGTCCAGAGGTGCTGCCCCGCACGAAGTTCATATCAATCAGGACGGCGTCCAGATCGTGGTCCCTGACGGTTTCGATCACGCCGGCCGCAGACGAGCCCGTCTCGACCTGATAGCCCTCCGGCTTGAGCAGCAGACACAGGGCCTTCAAGACGTCCGGCTGATCGTCCGCCACAAGGACCTTCGGGCTCAGTGGTCTGCTGTCTTTGGCCATGTCAATCCACCCAGAAACCACGGTCTGAATCAACGGACCTCCTCGCGTCCGTAACTGGCTGCCATTATATCACCTGCGCGAAGGGGAACAATTCCGCTCTGGACGGCCACGAAATTCCAGTGGCCCCGCAGCTCGGATTCCCATGGAACAACAGGCTGGATATGATAGAATGCCGGCCCTGAACATGGAGTATGACTTTGACCAGATTGTTGACCGGCGAGGCACAGCCAGTCTGAAATGGCAGCGATACCGAGGCCGTGACGTCCTGCCCCTGTGGGTGGCGGACATGGACTTCCGCTCTCCGCCGGAGGTCATCGAGGCCCTGCACCGGAGGGTCGATCACGGGGTCTTCGGCTACCCCCTGCCCTCGACCGAGTTGACAGAGGCCGTCGTTGAACGGGCCCGCCGCCTGTATGGTTGGGCCGTCGAGCCGGACTGGATCGTGTGGATCCCCGGCGTGGTGGTCGGGCTCAACGTCGCGTGCCGGGCGATCGGCCGCGAGGGCGATGAGGTGGCGACCTTCACGCCGATCTATCCGCCCTTCCTGACCGCGCCACAACACGTACAACGGTCCCTGATCCGCATCCCCCTGGCCCAGGGGCACCGTACGACCTTCGATGTGGATCGATTCGAGCGATCCCTCACGGACCGGACCAGGCTGCTGCTGCTGTGCAACCCGCACAACCCGGTGGGCCGATCCTTTGACCGCGAGGAGCTCAGAGGCGTGACAGAGGTCTGCCTTCGGCGCAACGCGGTCATCTGTTCGGACGAGATCCACTGCGACCTGATCCTCGATGACAAGCGCCATATACCTACTGCGACACTGGGCCGTGACGTAGAGCAGCAGACCATCACCTTCATGGCGCCCAGCAAGACCTTCAATATCCCCGGCCTCGATTGTGCCATGGCCATCATCCCCAACGGCAGACTGCGACGCCAGTTCGCAGACGCCAAGGCGGGCCTGGTTCCGCACGTCAACGTGTTCGGCTACGAAGCGGCCCTGGCCGCGTACCAGCACGGAGAGCCGTGGCGCCAGGCCCTGCTCCAATACCTGCGGGGCAACAGGGACTTCCTCCTTCGGGAGGTCAACCACATCACCGGCTTGGCCATGGGGCCTGTGGAGGCCACGTACCTCGCCTGGATCGACGCACGGGGCCTGGGCGTAGACGACCCGACTCGATTCTTCGAGCAGGCAGGCGTGGGACTCTCTGACGGGGCGGAGTTCGACGGCCCAGGGTTCGTACGCCTTAACTTCGGGTGTCCCAGGGCAATTCTGGAGAAGGCGGTGGAGCGAATGGCACACGCAGCAAGGCGCGGCGAGTAGAGCGCAAAGCGTAGAGCGCGGAGCGTAATATGTAGATCGCAAATCGCAGAGCGTCCATCCTCAGGCGAGAGTGCCCTCACGTCGCAGCCCTTGACCGCAACCCATGAGCCATGAAGTCACGTCTATCGGCAATCCCATCGCACGGAGGCCGCCCTCTCCTTCGAAGCTCCGTCATCGCCCCCCCACTGGCCGTCGAGGGGGGCGATGACTGGGCTGACCTGAAGGCAGAGCCCCCAGACTCCGGGATCTGCAACGCGGCCGCCAAACCCGCTTGCCGCACTCCACCCCCTTCTTTCCCGACAAGCCCATTGACCTGCCGAGAACCGGCGGGTTTGGCATCCGCCTTGCCGGACCCCTGCCCAGCCTCAATGCGAAGCCGTCTTCCGCCTCGACCCGTCTCTTGATCATGGCAAGATGACGAGTCGGTGGTAGACCCAGGCAACGCGGATGTCGCGCCGTCGTTGCGTGGCGGCCGCGTTGTGGGGCCGGGAAGCCAGGGATCTTTGAGATGGCCATGCCCCTTCCTCGAAGGCCCTGGGGAGAGGCATGGCGGACCTCCGACCGGGTGCCCTCTGGGCGGGACGGTAGTGGCGAAGGGTTCTGTCTTCCGGCGACGGCGAAATCAGGTGAGCGTGTCCGAGGTGGGACAGGCAGTGTGGCTACCCACACTGATTCTGTACCGACATCGTCAATCAGGCCTTCTGGCCCGCCCCTCTTTCCAGATGGGATAGTAGTGCCAAAGGGCTAGTTCGATTTGGCGGAGTGAACATCTGCGGAGTTCCTGATGCCCGGCCTTGATCTCCAGTAACCTGTTGCGGAAAGCGAGGTAGTTCTGTCCCGAGTCGTTCTGTGGTATGCCGAGAACGTCACGGACTTTGAAATCGACGATCCCGAAATGATCCGGATCCCATGCCGTCAACAATGCACTTGCCGTAGGTATTCCGACGCCACGTAGACTGGCCAACTCCGTCAGCGCACCTATAATAGCGTCCTCTTTAAGTCGCCGGCCAACCAACTGCCCCACTGCCTTCCCCCGTCGTTTGTTGACTTGAAGTGCCGTGTTACTCCGCACATCTTCGAACCGCCTGCGCGACTTCCAATAACATACGTTTCTGAACAAAGCAAGCGGTATCATATGATGGTTCCCACGCCAATCGAGCGACCCGTCATAGGAGAATACGAGGTCATCCTTCCGCAACACCGGAGCGATTGCCTTAACAAAACAGATACAATCATACGGTTCTCTGGGGCGACTGCCATATTCATATTGCATGTTCTGCCTCCTAATTGACTGTCCGGCTTCTGTCGTTTGTACCTCAGTTCTAGGAGGCGCGTCAATCAGCCTCTTGCTGGCTCTCTGCAAGTCTTCAATTGGGGGCCAATGCACGTAACCTGGCGGCCCCAGTCTCATGTAACAAATGCGGCAATCCATCGCCGCGCCTCTATCGGCCGGATACGGCGAGAGATAACGAGAAGGGAGTTCGGTCCTTCTCATCGGGGTGCGTATGTTCTGGCCCGTCCAGCCTCCCCTGAACGCTCCACGCTGAGCGATGTACACTCTTGTTGTCCGTTACGCCAGGGGCCTGCCCCCGTTGAGCTGTTCGTACGCCGTGATGTACCCGGCCACCCTGTTGTCCAGGGACCGGGCCTGCCTAGCTCCGGTCATGATCCTCTGCATCTGGCGCCGGCAACACGTTCCATTCTTCCCGATATCATGCCATCCAGGCCCTCTCCCGCTGCTTCACTTTGCCCAGCACATCCAGGGCGATATTGATATCGTCCACGATCTGCCAGTCGAACATGCCGACACAGACGAAGTCCGCCCCGTTGGCAAAGGCAAACTGGAACCCGTCGGTCGGGTGAATTGCGCCGCCCGCCAGAACCTTGAACGCAATCCAGGGGATTCTCTTGGTCTTCATGAATGCGATAGTTTCCTCCGGGAAGAGACAGAACATGTTGTCATGAAACTCGTTGTGATTCTTGGACTTCTCGCCGTCCACGGAAAAGGGGATTCGATTCTCTTTCGGATGGGCCGACCAGTATTGATCATGATGCAGAGTCTTCATGTAGAAATCCGGTTGAATGCCGGCCTTGTCCGCCGCGATCATCGCCTGAATCGAATGCGCTCCCAGTCCTGCGGTGAACCCCCGCTTGCGAATGTAGTCAATCGCCTTGACCAGGACGTCCACTTCACCATCCCTCACGCGAAAGTCGCAGCAATTCCCCTGTATCTGGATGAGATCCGCGCCTTGCTTGATCGCATTGTCGATGTCTCCGCATACATTGTCCTTGGTCGGATGAACCTGACAGATCGTCTGGAGCCTGCTCCCAAATACCCTTTTGTATTTGTTGATGATGGGGAATTGACTGCCCGTAATGTTGATGGTATTCACACCCGCCTTCTCGGCCATCTGCAGCGTCTCGAACACCTTCCGATCGGTATTGTACGCCTTGAACAGGGAGGGCACGTAGATCAGATCTCTGGAATGCGCCCAGCCGCCGATCAGATTGCCCCCCATGATAATGCGGGTAATTCTGTGATCCTTGATCTGACCGATGGGCAAGTTCCCCTTGAGGTCCTTTAACTGCGTGTCACTGACCTTGATCGTCGCACCGGTAATGGCATTGACGCTCTCCCACCGGTATTTGCGAACTGTGCCGTAGGCCAGAACGCCCAAGACCGGAATGCCTGCCAGGTTCTCCAGGATCTCTCTCCGGCCAAGACTCCGGGGACGCAAGGCCTGCTCTTCTGCGGCCTTGTCTGGCATGGGCGCCTGTGCCCCGGTGGGGACTGAGCTCCTTCTGGATCTCAACAGGCTGATCAGCCGGTCCAGACCCGGCAGCATTCGGGTCGGGAAGAACGTAATCAGCAGCAAGGCCACCATTTCAACCAGGTTCTTATTGACTGCGAGATAATGGCCTTCGGACGGAACCCCGAAGTCGGTCCCAATCAGCGGCGGGTTTGCGACGTAGTAGAGCGCCAGCAGGAGAATGCCGCATAGGCTGGCGAATCGTGTGAATAGGCCGACAATGAGCGCCAGACCCACCAGTGTCAGTCCGACCATGTTCATCCAGTCCACGATGGTCAGAACCGTGCTGTGGGAGGCAATCCAGTGGAAGGAGCCGGACAACACCCAGCGGGAATTCTGGAGATAGCCGGCGGAGGTCCATTTGGGGATCAGCATCTTCGAAACGCCCTCATAGAGGAAATGCCACCCGATCGTGATCCGCAATACGCTGAGGATGACGTTCTGCGATCGAGTCAGATTCATTTCCGTGCACCTTTCTGCCGCCATGATCTTCGTCCCCTTTCGATCGACCGTCTGCTACACCAGCGGCCTGCCGCCGTTGAGCTGTTCGTAGGCCGTGATGTACCCGGCCACCATGTTCTCCAGCGACCAGGCCTGCCTGGCCTGGGTCATGATCCTCTGCATCTGACGCCGCCACTGGTCCGGGTTTGCATGAAAGTACCGGTGGTGGTGCACCGCGGTATCGAGTCCCCACCACAGGCCCTGGGGATTATAGTTGCTGAACAACACGCCGTTGCCGCGGTCCATGGGTGCACCCCAGGCAGCCAGGCTCAGGGGGCTGATCTTGTCCTTGTACCCGCCGGTGGCGCGGTTGGTGGCCGTGGCCCCGTACAGGTTGCCCACCACGTCGATCTGGCCAAAGGGCTCGTACAGCGAGGCCCCGAACACGTCCGCCGCTGCCGCGTATCCCAGGAGGCTGAGGTGCTCGTCGAACCCGTGGTACACGATCCTGCCGCCCGAGGCGCACGCCAGTCGCCCCATGATCTCCGCGTGCGACAGATCAGGACCCACTGTGTCGCCAACAACCGCGATCTGCACGTCCGCGTGCTCGCTGACGAACCTTTGCGCGATCGCCTCCAGCAGTTCGATCCCCTTCTGTGCAGGGTCCAGACGCGAAGGCCAGTAAAGGAGGATCGCGTTGGGGTCCTCCCGCAGCCCGGTACGCCGCTGGAACTTGGCCAGGTTGGCCCTCTTGGCCTCCACCAGGTCATCGGCCGGTCCGAAACGCCTGGCCAGACCCGGTTGGTCCGGGCTGGGGTCTTCAGGCTGGTTCTCAGGGTACAGGTCCGGCGAGACCCCATTGGGGATGACCAGGGCCGCATTGTGGGCCCACTTGGCCTTGGTCTCCTGGCGGACGCTGTCGGGGATGATGGACCGCTCCAGGAAGCAGCCGTCCACGACCTCCTGCAGAAAGGTCCGGGCCAGGTAGTTGATCCGCGTGGCGTTCTTGATGGCCGTCGCCTGGGCATCGATGCAGGCATAGGTGCGATGCGCACCCATGTAGAGCCGGTCCTCGAACTGGTCGAGGTTGACCCTGTGGAACAGGGACACCGGGATGAGGCCGGTATGGGTGTTGTGGACCGTGTGGAGCACGGGGATGCCCCGCAGGGCCGCATGGGCCGTGACGATGCCACCGGCCATCCAGTCGTTGGAATGCAGGATGGCCCGGCCTTCGTACTGGCTGCAAATCTCCTTGATGGTGGTGTTCACGATCTGGCTCTGGAACTCGGCCGCATTGGCCGCAGCGTCGCCGTCGTAGGCGCTGTGGTAGTTCTCATACAGGGCCGAGGTCACCAGGTGCACGCCCTCGGGGTTGATCTGGTGGCACTTCTGGACCCACTCGGCCTCGGTGAGGTCCGATTCCTCCCGAAACCGGCGGGCCAGGTTCAGGGTGATCAGGTGCACCGGGATCTTTCGCAGCGACAGGCCCTTGCACAGGGCCGAGACCACCTCGCCCATGCCGCCGCTCTTGCCGGAGATGTACTGGGCGAAGAGGCCCATGCCCTCGAAGGGCAGTCGGCCGGTCTCGGGCGTGATCAGGATCAGGGCGGTCTTGTCCATGCCCTTGTGCACGTTGAAGCCCCTGACGGCGTGACGCAGCTCGTCCAGGGCCTGGGTCAATATCTGCGCCGCTGCCACGGGCGAGCCATAGGGGCTGAAATAGGCGTGCACCAGACCATCCGGCCCGCGGCCTTCGTGCAGGTAGTACAGGTGGTCAGAGGTCGTCAGGAGGCGATACCTGGAGAGCCACTCCCCCCCTGCCCGCTTGGCCTCGCCCTCCAGGGACTCGATGGCCTTGAACAGCTTGTACTGCGTGGGTGACCCGAGCCAGCCGTGGGTATCCCGCTCCACGTCCGCCCATGAGGACGTGGCCAGGGGATGGATATCCGCCAAGGGACACTGGGCGTCACGGAATCGTTCCGCGACCTCGGTCGGGGTGGCCGCAACCACACTCGGCTCGTTGGCCAGCGCGGCCGGCAGTTGCCTCCAAAAGTCGAAGATGCCCTTGTCGGCCCAGATGTGCTCGCCGATGTGCTCGTAGTCGTAGCCTAGGATCACGGCCTCTCCGTCGACCTGGGCCAGGAACCGGGCGTACTGCGGGGCGGTCAGGGGCGACTGCGGGAACCGAAATGCCACGTCGTCGCTCAGTGCCCGATTGCGAGCCAGGACCACCATGTGACGGGCCCTGCCGTTGCGTGCCTTGGCCCGAAACACCGCGTTGGGGGACACGGGCCTGCCGCCGTTGGGTACGAACAGGTCGTCACGCTGCTCGCAGAGCATGGCCTGAAACCCCATGTCCGCCACTACGTTGGCGATGTCGTTGTTGTACATCAGCTCCGTGTTTCGAAAGGCCGTGGGCCTGGCCCCGAACAGGGTGTCCATGGCCTGTCGGTGCAGGGCCACCTGCTCGCGGAACTCCGTCTTGTCCGGGTCTGCAAACAGGCCCGTGAGGGAGTGGTAGTAGGTCTCCTCCAGGAACTCCACCTGGCGATGGGCCTTGCCTGCCTCGTAGAGTTCCCGCAGCAGGTCGATCACCTGCGGCCGATAGCGCTGGGCCTGGTCGAGGAAGGTCCCGGACATGCTCAGGCAAACCTTGAAGGCCGGATAGGCCCGGACCAGATCCACCAGCATGGACGTGGCTGGGACGTAGCACTTGCCTGCCACCTTCTCGAAGACCTTCTCATTCTCCTGGTCCCACAGGAAGGTAGTCCCATCCGGGTGCAGTCGGTGGGGTTGATGGAGCTGGAAATAGAACGTAACCAGAGGCATGGGCATAGCGTACAGCGTGGAGCGTTCAGCGTCTAGGGGGAAATGGCCTTTGGGTCTTGGGACTTGCCCAACATACGGCACTAAGAGTAGTATGGGGCAATACAACTGAGCTTCGCGAGGGTATGTGCATCACTGCCTTGCCCAAACGACCTGTGCCTCCTTTGACATCCGAAAAGGAAGTAGATGATGCGAATCCTCCTGGTTCAACCAGGTTTCGATCCCGGACCTGTGAGTATGCGTCTGGTGGCGATGCCCGAGCCGCTGGCCCTCGAGGTGCTGGCGGCGATGGTTTCTGAGCACGAGGTCCACATTCTCGACCAGCGTGTCGATCCCGACCTGGACAAGGCGCTGGCCCGCTTCAACCCGGACCTGGTGGCGGTCACCTCGCTGACGACCGAGGTCTACGCCGCACGCCAGATCCTCCAGAGGGCAAAGGAGCACTCTGCGGAGGTCTTCACCGCAGTCGGTGGACACCACGCCACCCTACTGCCTGAGGACTTCCAGTTGCCTTACGTGGACGCGATCTGTCTGGGCGAAGGCGAGTTTGTGTTCCCGGCCTTGATCGACGCCATCGAGACGGAGCGCCCCCTGCGCGACGTGCCCAATCTCCTGTGGCGTGATGCAGACGGTCGGTTCGTCCATAACGGTCGCCACGTGCCCAAGGCCAGCGGGGACTGCATTCCCCACCCTCGGCGAGATCTCGTGGCGGACTACTGCCACGCATACTTCTGGTTGTTTGACAAACCGGATACGGCGATCGCCACTGGACGGGGATGCCCATTCCGGTGCGATTTCTGTAGTGTCTGGCAATTCTACCAGGGGCAGACCCGCCAGATGAGTGCTGCTCGCGTCCTTGAAGAGATCCATACAGTCGGCACCCGGCACGCCAACTTCGTCGATGACAACTTCATGCTGAACGCCCGACGGGACAACGAGATCGCCGACCTCATCAAGGCCGAAGGAATCCAGATGACCTGGGCCATGGAATGCCGCACCGACTCCATCGTGCGCCATCCGAAGCTGATCGAGAAATGGGCCGGCATCGGGCTCAAGTGGGTCCTGCTTGGGCTGGAGGGTATATCGGACGACACCCTTGCCCGGGTGAACAAACGAAATACGGCGCGGACCAACAACGAGGCCATTCGGATCCTTCAGGCCAGTGGCGTGATGGTTTGGGGGGCCTTCATCGTGCATCCGGACTGGACGGCCGACGAGTTCACGGCGCTCCGCGAGTATGTCTACGAAAAGAAGATTGCCTACACTCAGTTTAGTGTCTTGACGCCCTTTCCAGGGACGAAACTGTATCGTGACATGGGGGCCGACCTGCTCACGCATGACTACACCTGTTTCGACGGCGCCCATGCCGTGCTTCCAACTCGCTTGCCGCGTGAGCAGTTCTACCAACACTTCGCGTCTCTGTACCTCAAACCCAACCTCGACCCCATCTATGAAGACGTGCGTCAGGGTCGGCTTACCATGGAACAGGTCCGCCGTGGGCACCACATCCTCCAGCAGTTGGGCCGCTGGGAGGCCTACCTGGAACGCGATCCGGTCCTGAGGGGGATCAGGCCGGAGAACGACTCAGTTCCATCCAGCGTTGCGCATGGCGGTCAAGGCCCCGGGGCAGTTGGCTGACCTGACCCTTGCTGGAGTAGCTGCCGTGCAATCGAGGGAAGGCAGCCAGGATGGGCTTCAGCCCATGCGGTTCATGCTGAGTTCGGAGTTGTATGAATTCCAGGCTGAGAAGCCGCCGACCATGGACTTTGAACCTTGAACTCTGAACTGTGCGAAGCACAATCAACAGCCGAGGGAGCCAATACATGGCTGAGACTGGTGCCAGGCGCGGATTGCGGGGCCCGGCAGTACCGGGATCAGGTCTTTCTCTCCGACCTTATCACCCGACCTTTTGACCCCCGCCCTCCTCGCGCCCTGCACGGTCTTCGCCGCCCTTCGGGCGTCGTGAAATGGGGACCCGTGTTTTGCGCAAATCCGTCAACACCTGAAGGGCCTAGCGCATTATACTGGGTGGCCAGAGGTGGTTGCAGGATAGTCATGATCCCAACGCCAGACCAGCGAGCGAATCACGTTCATACACCCGACACAGGGCGTGGGCAAGGCCTGTTGCTGGAAGCGTTCCTGGGGCTGTTCGATAGACTGAAGGGCTTTGTCATGGGCATGGGCCTGAGTGTCACTGATGCAGAGGACGTCTTGCAGGATGTCTCCATCCAGGTACTCAACCAGGCTCGCAGATCCACGTCCGATGGCAACCTGACGGCCTGGCTCTTCAAGGTCACCGTCAACCGGGTTAGGCTCGAACACAGGCGCAGGGGCGTTGCCAATAAGGGTAGCGCCGCGTTCCTCCAGAAGAGCCCAGGGGTACAATACGCCGATGTCCAGCACCAGACCATACGTGACGAGGAGGCCCGGATCATCGCCGATGCCCTCTGCGAGCTGGATGATTCGCTCCGCGTGCCATTGGTACTGCGCTACTTCTGTGACCAGGATTCCTCGCAGATCGCCCAGGTCCTGGACCTGCCTGTGTCAACCGTCAGAAGCCGGCTGAAGACAGCGAGGCTGATGCTGACCAAGAAGCTCCTTGAACAGGGGGTAGAGCCATGAGCGTCAAGACGTGCGACCAGATCCGCGACAGGCTCGTTGACTATGCGGATGGTGATCTCCCTGCTGATCAGGCGAAGGAGGTGACGGACCACCTGGCCCAGTGCCCACCATGTCGCCAGTTCCTGCAAGGGCTGCACCGGTCCCTGCAGGTCGCCCGAGACGTCTGGGACGAGGCATTCAGGCACGCGGCTGATATCCAGCCGGCATCACTGCGCAGGTCCAGGATGCCGTTGTGGCCACGGGTCGCAGTTGCGGCAGCGGCCATCGCAATGGTCGCAGGTGGAGTCTTCCTCGCGATCAAGAGGCCAGGTCTGAGTCCGAGCCCAATGGCCGCAGGACAGATCGCGCGGACAGCCGAGCGGACGGCCAGTGCGGCCAGGCTTCTGGCTGCCACGGAACTCCTTGCCCAATGCCAGGACACGCAGGCCTTGGTGGAGGCACAGTACCGATACATCCTGACTGAGTATGCGGATACGCCCGTTGCGGCGAACCTGAGAAAGCGTGGTCTTTGACCAGGAGGTCCTGCCATGAGAACAGCCCTTGGAAAACACCTGTTGCCAGTCTTGGTCTTGTCCGTGCTCGGCGGTCGCATTGGCCTTGCAGGCGAGGCTCCGAGCGATGCCAACTCCTTGACCTTTGAGATGAGCACTGAGGAGTTGGCATGGAATCGATCGGTGGACGCGGACGCTGACAAGTGGCGACCTGAGTATGCAGCCGTGGTGCCTATGAACGAGTCCAGGTGCTACATGTTTAGGCTTGTTACTGGCAGGGTTGAGAATCGTGACAATTACCTAGGGTTCGTGATGGATCGAAGCATCTCGGACGAACAGAAGGAGTTCACAAGGGTATTTTTCCCGCGAACCGGCACACCCATTGTTGCCAGCCATGTGTGGATTGACGCTGACGAGGCCTTGGGCCGGCCCAGACAGGTCCGCCTGTATGCCATGAGCCTGGACGACGCCAAGAAGATGGCCCAGGCGTACTGGGACTACGCGGACGTCAGATACCGGAGTCTCGTCCAGCAGACAAAGGAGTCGATTCAAAGGGACTGCGATCTCATCCAGAAAGGCAAGAAAAGGCTGGCCGAACTGGAGGACATCCTCAAGAAGGCCCCAGTGGAGTTCGAGGAACTCAAGAAGACGGTAATGTACCATGACGCCAACCAGGCCCTGGAGGTGGTGCCAGACCTGGACAAGGCCATCCATGCGTGTATGATCGAGATCGCTGGGATCCGCACAAAACTGGAGTATATCGAGAGCATGAGGCATAAGGTGCCTCCACCGGGTTGGGGTGCACCATCTGACCTCCTGAATACTATAGTTGTCCAGGAGACGATTAACTTGAAGGGCGCAGAGGCCAGACTCAAGACCGCCACCAACCTCCGCACCCAGGCCCAGAGGTACGTGGACCTGATCGAGACGCTTCACAAGGCGCCTGCCGAGATGGACAAGGTCCGCGAGAGCCTTCGGTTCAGAGAGTCAGGTATCCAGGGATATGAAAGGCAACTGGCGGAGATGATCCCCCCAGCCATACCTGGAGGCAAGGTCTTCATCCACAAGGTCCGTCTGGGCCAGGGCCAGTAGATGGGGCCAAAGGGTCTGCCCTTGAGTTATGTCTTTGGCGGAGGCAGCCCTGCACCAGTGCCCTTTTCCCTTGCCGATTTGTGGTGCGCTTGTACATTGGCTGTATGCGGGCTGTAGGTTCGATGGCCCGCGGCCTTCGCATATGGAAATGGGACGCCCATGACGCCGAACGCATCGCCTATGCACAGGCAGACCCGCGTGGTCTGGGCCCTGACTGGATGCTGCCTGGCGGGCCTTGCCGCGCAGAGATCCCTGGCAGTACAACCATCGGGCAAAGATACGGTGGTATTCAGGGACCTGATGGGCATCCTGCCGCTCCAGGATCCTCGGGTCGCCACCTTCGATCATGAAGGGTCGCCAACTGGAGACCGTCCACACGGGGCCTCATGCGATCCAAAGCGATCCCCCGGGACACCCCCGCCCGTGCGAGAGACCTGGAAGAACGGACTGATGGAATTAGACGTCGACACGGGGTCCTCAGTCGCCGGCTGGTCACTGAGGCTGAACGGTGTGGACTGGTCGGAGTATCAGGATGGGCAACTCGCGATCAGGATTCGATTCTCAGAGAAGACCTTCCGCCGCTTCAAGGTCGTGCTCAGGGGCGACGGAGAGACCCTCGATTCGTGCCCTGCCTATCTCGTCGACCTGAGAGAGGACGAGATAGGTCCGATGCGACGCCGCGGCTTTGGTGACATCCTCATCCCATTGCGTCAGGGCGCAGGTCGCGGTTCGCTCAGGCAGGTCGTGGAGCTGATGCTGGTCTTCGAATCAGATCGCGTGGAGACGGTAGACGGCACGCCTGGCAAAGGCCAACTGGCGGTCCACTCCATCCGGCTGATACCCCAAAAGAAGCCCGAAACCAGGCCTGCGAGGGATCTCCTGGACGACCTTGCGGCGAGGGCCTTCTCATGGTTTGAGACCTACCGAAATCCAACCTCTGGATTGGTACCGGACCGGGCACCCAACTGGCTGTGCGTCGGATGGTCCGAGGACGCGAGAACGATCCCCTGCTCCATTGCATCCGTGGGGTACTACCTCAGTATGCTGCCCGACGCGGTCAAGACCGCGCGCCTGGGCGAGGCCCAGGCACGCGAACGGGCAGTCTCAGCCATGCGATTCCTGGAGACCCGCGCAGAACAGCACGCGGGTTTCCTCCACCACTTCCTGGACATGAAGACGGGCAAACCCGTTGCCGGCTCCGAGGTCTCGGTCCTGGATTCCGCGATCTTGTTCAATGGATGCATGGTGGCATCGGTCTACTTTGGTGGTGAGGTCAAGGATATTTCAGATCGTCTTCTTACCCGAGCGGACTGGCACGAATTCCTCGCCCCCGGAGAGGCGGGCAGGCCGGAATTGCTGGCCATGGGCTGGGAGCCGCAACGAGGGGTATACGGTCCGATCGACGTGCGGTCATCCGAGTTGGCCATGGCGTGTTTCCTGGCAATCGGGGCACCGGCCAAGGGAGTGGATCAGAGGGTCTGGAGGAACATGGCCGTGAGAAGGGGGCAGGTGCAAGGCCAGACGATCCTGAATCCGACCCATGGCCTCTTCACCTCCTACTACGGCCTCGGATGGCACATGCTGGAGGGCCGATTGGACCCGGACGGCGTTGACCTGTGGCAGAATGCCCGTGCCGCAGCGCTCGCCAACCGGGCCTTCTGCCTCGCTGCCCGGGACCAGACGTATCAGCGAAAGTGGGGTGCATGGTGGGGAATCTCCGCCGGGGACTCGCCCCGCGGGTACATTGCCCCGGGGCCGTTTGCGAACGACGCAGGAGGTACCGTTTGGCCTACGACTGCCCTGGCGGCCCTGCCGTGGGCATCAAGAGAGATCGAGCAGGACCTTGAGGTCTGGGCAAAGAGCCCGGTTTGGGAGTACGTCATAGGGCCGTACGGATTGGCACCGTTCAACCTCCAGGAGGGCTGGATTGGGACCGACCTGATTGGGATCGACCTGGGCAGCTTCTATCTGGCTGTTGCCAACCTTCGCCGTGCGACCGTGTGGGACTTGTGGAAGCAGCACCCCATTGCCCGCCGAGCCATCGAGCGGATCTATGGAGATCGATAGGGTCTTGCCCGGCGGGAGCCGAAGGGGTCAGGGAGCCGAAGGGGTCATGCTGTGATCTGCGACATTCCCTCGTATCCCCGGTGGACGGGACCTGGGGTTGGGGCTTGTGGCAGGATCACTCGTGCCTTCTCTCGCGTCCAGACCGCAGGGCAAGCTCAGGCGGAAGCCACACAAATTACTCTCGCCCGGACGGGGTCGCCAGTCGTTTGGCGTCACCCGCATCGAGTTCCAGGGCGAGTAACGTGGGTTCCACGATATGGAGGTTGTTCAGCAGCGGTTCGGTATACTGGATGTCTCCAAACTCGGCTTCGCCGAAGTGGTGTTGCCTTCCCACGTGGTTGTTCCAGTCCACCCCTTCCGTCAGGAACCCGGTGTCCCTCTGGTGGTGCCTCGCGATGGCCCGCAGGATGGTCAGTCCGTCGGACAAGTGGGTCTTGCTGCCGGTGTCTTGGTACGCCTCAAGATACGCCAGGGCCGCCTCGGCGTTTTCCCATAGATAGGCCGTGTCCCAGCTCCGCTCCATGAAGAGCAGGCCCTGGGTCTGTACCCCATTTCGGTCCTCCGCCATCTTGAACTGGTCCAGCCCTCCAAGGCACCGAGAGTACGCGAAGGCCCGCACCCCCTCGTCGTTCAGTAGGCGAGCTGCGTCTCGCAGTGTGCGAAAGGCGACCGCGTACGAGACACTCTCGTGCTTATCGTACGTGTCGTGGTTGATGCTGCCAAAGTACCCCCCCGCCTTCGTGAATGCCTCCACCTTCTCGCGAATGCGCTCTCGGTAGTCCGCCAGGCCCCGCTGCGTCACCTCTGTCAGAAGCTGGAGGATGAACAGACCATCCCCGCTGCGCTCAAACAAGGAGTCCGTCCCGCCTGTGGGACTCTGCTTGTAGTGCTCCCCGGTTGGGCTGCACCGCCGCGGATACCACCCGTTGGGCGTGGACTTGACGTTCGAGTCTATCCACGCGGCGGTCTTGACTGCCGCAGCTCGCATCTTCGCAGCCCTCTGGCCGTCCAACAGGTCGCTGAAAACCAGCAACTGAAAGGCCACCTTGGCCATGGAGCCCGGACAGAACCAGTCGCTATTGTGCCGGTAGTTGAGGCAGAGCCCGCCGGAGGCGGTCTGGCGGTAGCCGGTGATGAACCCCGTCCGGTAGTCGACAAAGCCGTCCTCAAGGACGTGGTCCAGGAGGGCGATGGCCTTGCCCTGCAGGGACGGGGTCCGGCTGTACCGGGCAAACAGGAAGAGCTCATAGGCCCCTCCGACCGTATTGGCTGCCCAGCCCGGACCTTCCAGGTTGCCGAAGTCGTGCCAGGCCATGATGTCCCCATTCTTGTCCACAAAGGTTGACTTACAGCAGAGATGCCCTTTGTAGTCCACGAGCGTCCGCTCGGCGAATCTCACGGAATCCCGCATCGAATCCACGATCGTGTAGGACGGGTCCTCCGGCAGGTGGAAGGCTCCCAGGGCCTCGGTCTGCCACGGCCAGACCAGACACCACAGTGCAAGACACGCCGACGTGCAGGGGAAGGTCCTCGTGTGTAGGCTCATGTCCGTCCCTTTCTGCCGCCCCTGCGCTCCGCTGGCCCTCACGGAATCAGGGCCTTATTGACGCACCTCCTGATTCGTTTGACCTGCTCGAATGCCTTTGCGTCAGCCGGTGCGATCGCGGGCGATGTCGATACCGCCGGCTGCGCAGACGTAGCCCCTGCCAGCCAGATCACCATTGCTCCGCTCGTCAGGACTTCGAGAAGTGCCATAAGGACCTCCCAGCCAATACCTGTCATTGCCTGTTGGACTTCACATTCTGTGATCCTGCACGTCACGCGTGCGGTTGACAGGTTGTACCATATCTTGCGGCCCCCTGCAAACGCGGAAGGCAAGAGGATAAGAACGTAGGAACGTGAGACCGTGAGACAGTCGGACCGTGGTCGCTCCGCGGGGCTGAGGAGCACCTTTCGCGTGCCTGTGACCCCCCTGATCGTGTGGGCCTTGGTGGCGGCAAAGACGATGTATCGCCCATCCGGGCTCCACGCAGGATTACTCTGGACGAGATTCGGGTCGTCTGCACCCGGCAGAGACTGGAAGACGCCGGTCTGCCTGTCATAGATGCACAGAATGCCCTTCACTGGAAAGAAGAGCTGCGAGAAGTCCAGACCGGGCTTGGGGACAAAGACAGACTCATCCTTGACCGTGTCTATGAAAGGCAGGTTCACTTCACGGTAGAAAAGCGGCGCCCCGACCTTGTCTGCGGACGTCCTGATCCTGCAATGACCCACCGAAAGGGCCTTTGACGGGCTCCAGCGATTGAATCCGACGACAGTCACGATGGCCTGCTTGGCGAGACATCGCGTCTTGATCTCCTCCCACATCCGGGTCTCCGGCCTCCACTGAGGCTGCCTGGTGAAACAGGCGACACGTCCTTGGCCATCCGGAGACTCAATCGTGACCAGCCACGCGTTCGATCGTACACAATCGTCCTTCCCTCAGACCCATAGTGACAGATTGTACCTGTCGCGTGGCCGTGCAGCAAGAGAGGCGAGGGTGCAGAAACAAGCTGCGTGCCGATGACTCCTGCCTACTGTCCTTTCCTCCCCGCCAACAACCCTCCTTCCCCCTTCACCCTTTGTCTTGGAACGCATGAGGAGGGACCGATGATCCTCGTGGACTCCTCGGTCTGGATTGACTACTTCAACCGTGATCATCGGCACGTTCTGTATCGCGCACAATCTCCCACTCCTCCGCAGCAACAATCCGTTTCGCAATCTGCCACTGCCGGGTATAATGAGGTCATGATTCGTTTGCAGAGAGACCGGGTTAGGGTGAAGAGACTGGGTGATCCGGACGATGACTACGTGCGTGCCTCCCCAGCCGAGCGTATTGCCATGATGTGGGAGCTGACCGCCGAGGTGTGGTCGTTGCGAGGGGAAGACCTTGCTCAACGAAGACTACAGAGACATGTTACGGGTCTTGTCAGGCAACGGGGTTAGATTCCTCGTGGTCGGCGCCTATGCCATGGGCGCACATGGCTACCCTCGCGCGACGGGAGATATCGACATCTGGGTCGAGGCCTCGCCGGAGAACTCCGAGAAGGTGTATCAGTCGCTGGGGGCCTTTGGTGCACCCCTCCAACAGGTCAATGAGGGTACATTTGCCGAGAGGGGTATCGAGTTTCAGATCGGCGTGGCCCCTCGACGCATCGACATCGTCACTGGGATCAGTGGCGTCGACTTCGACGAGGCGTACGCCAGACGTCAGATAGTCGACCTTGAGGGCCTTGGTGTCCCTATGCTGTCGCACAGCGATCTGATCCGGAACAAGCGAGCCACCGGTCGCGAGAAGGACCGCCTCGATGCGGATCGGTTGGAGAGCGGGCCTGCGTAGCGTGGCCTGCGACTGGGGACAATCCCCGATCCCTGGCCTTCCCTCCCACTAACCAACAACCAGCAACCCACAACTCCTCTGGCCCCGAGACTCCGGTTGACTTGTCTCCTGGGCCGGGCCATAATGGCCCCAGTTTCGTCATGAACGGAATCGACAGCCGAGGGAATTCATACATGGCTGAGTCGTGCAACCGACGGGGACGGAGTGTGCCTGCATGGCCCAGGCGTGTGGGGAGTGTCGGTGGTTGGCTAAAGTACTGGCAAGACTCGCCATTTGTCCCAGATTGCCAGGGTGACAGGCTATCCACAGGACGACGGGAGTTGTTGACACCTGTGTACATCCCAGCTTCTCCTACGAATGGGGATCAGTTGTTTGAGGAGGTAACATGGTTGCGTCTCGAACTACCGACTTTAGGTTCTCAGGTACTGTACTGACCATCATGACCTGCCTTGCCATCCACCCCGGGTCGGCGTGCCTTGGGTCCGCCAACGACACCCCTGAACGACCGCGGATCTACCAGCTCTTCCTCCGCCAGTTCAGCAACGTCAACGAGACGCGGAGGCCCAACGGTACGCTCGCGGAGAACGGCGTCGGCAAGTTCAGCGACCTGAACGACGTCGCGATCCGATCCCTGCGTGAATTCGGCGTCACGCACGTCTGGCTGTTGGGCCTGCCTCGCCAGGCCACGGCCACCGACTACTCGGGCGTCGGCCTGCCTGCGGACGATCCGGACCTGCTCAAGGGCATCGCCGGTTCGCCGTATGCCATCCGTGACTACTTCGACGTGTGCCCCGACTACGCCAACGACCCGGCCCGGCGTCTTGAGGAGTTTCGTGCGCTGGTGGACCGGATCCATGGCCAGGGTCTCAAGGTCATCATCGATTGCGTGCCGAACCACGTTGCGAGGAGCTACCGCTCGATCGTCAGGCCCGAACTCAGCTTCGGCGCACACGACGACCGCACCCGCTTCTTCGCTCCGAACAACAACTTCTTCTACCTCCAGGGCCAGCCTCCGCTCCGCCTGCCCACGATGAAGGACGGCAAGCCGGTCAGCCCCACCTGCCAGGTCATCAGCGGGTGCGACGGCCTCTTCGACGGAGAACGCGACCACGGCAAGGTCACGGGCAACAACGTCGTGTCGTGGACGCCCAACATCGGCGACTGGTACGAGACGGTGAAGCTCAACTACGGATTCGACTTCACCAAGGGCCGGCACGGGCCGAAGGAGTTTCCGACTGCGACCGAGCCCAACAAGCCGATCCCTGACACCTGGGTCAAGATGGACGCAGTGCTCGCACATTGGCAGTCGCTCGGTGTGGACGGCTTCCGCTGCGACATGGCGCATTGGGTGCCCATGGAGTTCTGGCGATGGGCGATCGGCCGGGCGAAGGATCGCAGGGCCGGCACCCTGTTCATCGCCGAGGCCTACAACGATGACGCGAACAAGCTCACGGACGGCAACGTGCTGGTTGCACTGGTCGAGGCCGGGTTCGACGCCGTGTATGACGGCCAGAGCTACGGCATCCTAAAGGCCCTCTACGACGGTCCGAAGTGGGCCAGCGACCTCGACGGCGTGGTGGGCGCAGTTGCCCCACTGCACCAGTCACTCCGCTACGCCGAGAACCATGACGAGGTCCGCCTGGCCAGCCCGACCCAATGGGGCGGTCTCGGTGCTGCGGTGGGCAGGCCGGTGTCGGCGATCCTGTTCGGCCTCGGTCGCGGTCCGGTGCTCGTGTACAACGGCCAGGAGGTGGGCGAGCCCGCGCTCGGGGTGGAAGGCTTCGGCGGCAACGACGCACGCACGAGCATCTTCGACTACTGGTCCATGCCTGAACTGGCGAAGTGGGTGAATGGTCACCGCTACGACGGGGGTAGGCTCGCGGCAGAACAGAAGGAGCTGCGGGCGTGGTATGCACACCTGCTGGGGCTCACGAACGAGCCGGCCTTCAGGCGCGGCGAGTTCACGCCGCTCAATGGTGCCAACAAGGACAACCCGCGTTACGGGCGTCTGCCCGGCGAGACGGCCAGCGGCCACTGGCTCTACGCCTTTCTTCGGCATGAAGCCGCCAGCGGCCAGCGATTCCTGGTAGTGGCCAATCTCCACGGCAAACAGACCCTGCGGGACGTCCGGATCACCTTCCCACCTGAGGCGATTGGGGCAATGGGCGTGGCCGCGGGCGACACAAGGCTCGAGTTCGTTGACCGCCTGGCCACGCACGAACCCCTCCGGCTGAAGACCACTGCCTCCGCGTTGCGGAAAGACGGCCTCGACCTGCCTCCGCTTGCGCCGCTGACCGCGTACTATTTTGAACTGCAACCCTAGTCTGTGACGCCATGACATCTGTGACCTTTAGAATCCACTACGTGACCAAATGGGGAGAGAACCTGTTCATCGAGGGCCTGGTCCCTGCCCAGGACTCGGACGGGGAAAGACGCCAGACCTGGCCCATGCGCCATGACGGCGAGGGATTCTGGTTGCTGCGACTGGACACGGTTGAACCGGGCTCCGTGTTCGAGTATCGCTACGAGTTCCGGGACCGCGAAGGGGACGTTCAGCGGGAACCCGTGCTGCGGCGGATTGAGGTGGCCGGCAACGAGCAGGTCGTGTGGGACCACTGGCTGGCCCCCAGTCTGCCCGACTGCGCGTTCCTGCGCCAGGCCTTTGCCGGCGTCATATTCAATCCCTCGAGGGCTGCCGTCGCACAGGCGCAGGGGTCTGGAAGGCGGAGGTTCCGCCTGACGATCCGGGCGCCGCGGGTCATGGCCGGGCATCGCCTCTGCGTTTCAGGTGGTCATCCGCTGCTGGGTGATTGGGAGCCTGCAAGAGCGAGGGTGATGTCGGGCAGTCACTACCCCCTGTGGGAGCTGGACCTGCCGGCAGAGGAGTTCTCCAGGCCGACGGAGTTCAAGTTCGGCCTCTGGGATGAAAGCTTGGAGCGACTGGTCCAGTTCGAGGAAGGGGCCAACCGCCGATTCGATGGCGCGCCGCCGAACCCCGACGTCCTCGTGGTCAACTTCGAGCAGTACAGGCACATCGGCCTGTGGCGTGGGGCGGGCGTGGCAGTCCCGGTCTTTTCGCTGCGGAGCCAGCACGGCTACGGCATCGGCGAGTTCGCAGACCTGTCGCCCTTTGCCGAGTGGGCAGCAGGGTGCGGCCTCCACCTGGTGCAGTTGCTGCCCGTGAACGACACGTCGTCCGACTTCACGTGGAAGGATTCCTATCCCTACAAGGCGATCTCGACCGCTGCTCTGCACCCGATCTACCTGAACATCGAGCAGGTCTTCAAGGAGTGCGGGGCACCGCTTCCAAAGGGCTACGCGAAACGCCGCAATGAGCTGAACCTCCTGCCCCAGGTGGACTACGAGGCGGTGCTCAAGGAGAAGCTCGCGTTCCTCCGCCGGCTCTTTGGCCGGATCGGCAAGGCGGCCCAGACCCGCGACTTCAAGAAATACCTCCGCGAGCAGTCGCATTGGCTTGTGCCCTACGCTGCGTTCTGCAGGCTGCGTGACCTGCACGGCACGGCCGACTTCAGCCAGTGGGGCGAGCACGCCGTGTACCCGGCCAAGCAGGTCAAGGCCTGGTTCAAGGCCGGCTCGCCGGAGCACGATGAGGTGACGTTCCACTGCTGGGTGCAGTTTCACCTGGACCAGCAACTCAGCGAGGCACTGGCTGCAGGTCACGCCCGCGGCGTGGCCTTCAAGGGTGACCTGCCCATCGGGATCGACCGATCGAGCGTGGAGGCGTGGACCGAGCCGGAGCTGTTCCGGATGGACCGCCAGACGGGTGCTCCGCCGGACGCCTTCGCGGAGCTGGGCCAGAACTGGGGCTTCCCCACGTACAATTGGCCCCGCATGGAGGCGGACGGCTACGCTTGGTGGCGGCGGCGGTTCCACCGGATGTCCGCAGCATTCGATGCGATCCGCGTGGACCACATCCTGGGCTTCTTCCGCATCTGGGAGATCCCGCGCCAGTACCGCGAAGGTATCATGGGCCACTACAACCCTACGCTGCCGCTGACCCGTGAGGAGATCCGCAGGGCCGGGTTCATGCGCGACCCGGGGCAGTTCGTCTCAGGTGCCGTGGCAGAGGCGATGTTGTTGGAGTTCTTCGGCGAAGCCTCGGTCAAGGTGAGGGGACATCTGCTCGCCAGGGACGAAGAGGGATTCTACAGGCTCCGCCCGGAGTTCGTCGACGCACAGGCCCGGCAGGCCTGGTATACGACGAGTTGCACGGAACCCGAGGCCAAGGGCATCGAGGATGGCGTGACCCGGCTCGGACTCGAGGTGCTGTTCCTCGAGGACCCCGACCAACTGGATCGGTTCCATCCGAGGATCAGCCTGACCGACACGGCGATCTACCGCTCGCTGCCACCTTCGGAACGAACCGCTTTGCGGCTTCTGCACGACGATTTCTACTTCCAGCGCCACACCCGCTTCTGGCAAGACGAGGCGATGAAGAAGCTGCCTGTCTTGATGGACGCCTCGCCGATGCTGATCTGCGGGGAGGACCTGGGGATGGTCCCAGACTCCGTACCGGTGGTGCTGAAACGCCTGGGCCTGCTCAGCCTGGAGGTCCAGCGAATGCCGAAACGCATGGGTCACCGTTTGGGCAACCCCGCAGACTACCCGTACCTGTCGGTCTGCACGACCTCCACGCACGACATGTCCACGATCCGCGGCTGGTGGGAGGAAGAGGCGGAGATCCGCCAGCACTTCTGGACAGAGGTCATGGGGCGGGACGGCACTGCGCCGTCCGAGTGCTCGACCCAGATCTGCCGGTTCATCGTCAAGCAGAACCTGGCTTCCGCCTCGATGTGGTGCATCCTGCCGCTCCAGGACTGGCTGGGCGTGGACCCGCAGCTCCGGCACCCGGTCGCCGCGCAAGAGCGTATCAACGTGCCGGCCATCCCGCGGCACTACTGGCGGTATCGCATGCACTTGACGGTCGAGGCGATGCTGGAGGCGGAGGAGTTCAACCGTTCCGTAGCGGAGCTGGTCGAGGCCTCCGGGCGCAACCAACGCGACTAATGACTTGCCGCACAGGGTTCGCTGCCAGCCGGTTGTGGCTGGGGAACAGGGCCACCAAGAGAAACGGGCTTCATGTTCTACCATGGATAATGATCCAACAGGAAGTTTCTCTGAACCACGAACCACACGAAACCCACGAACGCTCGCGCGGGGTCGGACCTTCCGACGCAGATCAAGCCGTACGCCCCGTGAGCAAGCAGGGCTCTGTGGAGCAAGCTCGCTTGCAGAACAGAGACCTGCGCAGCTCACCCGGCAGGCGCATGCCTGACGGATGGACGCGTCAGCGTCCGCACACGGCGGCGCCAAAATCGCGAGAGATGTCCCGCTACGGCGGCAGCCCGTTCGTGTGTTTCGTGTGGTTCGTGGCTACAAAACAATCCGTTCCCACAGATTCCTCGAAGCAACCAAGAAGAAGCAGGTGATTATGGACAAACCTCGTCTCTCAGTCAGGCAGATCTCGAACATGAGCTTCGGCTTCTTCGGCATCCAGTTCGGCTGGGGCCTGCAGATGGCGAACATGAGTCCCATCTACAAGTACCTTGGCGCGAAGGACGATCAGATCCCGCTGCTCTGGCTCGCCGCCCCGCTGACGGGCTTCATCGTGCAGCCCATCATCGGCGCAATGAGCGACCGCACGTGGGGGCCGCTCGGCCGGCGGAGGCCCTACTTCCTCGTGGGAGCCGTGCTCAGCTCACTCGCCCTCATCGCCATGCCCAACTCCGGCACACTCTGGATCGCCGCAGCGCTGCTCTGGGTCCTGGACGCCTCGATCAACATCTCGATGGAGCCCTTCCGTGCCTTCGTGGCAGACAAACTCCCCGAGGAGCAGCGCGGCGCGGGCTTCGCCATGCAGAGCCTTTTTATTGGGGCCGGCGCGGTGATCGCGGGCCTGCTCCCGTGGGTGTTGCGCAAATGGTTCCACGTCAGCAGCGACACCGGCGCGGCCGGCGCGATCCCGCCGAACGTGAGGATCTCCTTCTACATCGGCGCAGCGGCGTTCATCGGGGCCGTGTTGTGGACCGTGTTCTCCACCGGTGAATACCCGCCGGACGACCTGGAGGCGTTCCGTCGCAAGAAGGCCCAGCGTGCCGGACTCGCGCACCTGCTGACCGAGATCCCCGACGCGCTGGCCGGGATGCCCCGTACCATGAGACGCCTGGCGGTGGTGCAGTTCTTCACGTGGCTGGGCCTGTTCTGCATGTGGCTCCACTTCTCGAACGCAGTGCCGGTGATCTTCGGCTCGAATGATCCGAGCTCGGATCTGTTCAAGCGAGGCGCAGAGTGGGCGGGCGTGTGCTACGCCGTGAAGGACGGCGTGACGTTCCTGGCCGCATTCGCGCTGATGGCTGCTGCGCGGAGGTGCGACCGGAGACGCATCCACGGCGTGTGCCTGACCCTGGGAGGCATCGGCCTGCTCGCAGTGGGCTTCATACACGGTGAAGCGGAGAAGAACCTCCTCCTCGTTGCCCTGGCCCTGGGCGGCATTGCGTGGGCCTCGATCCTCTCGATGCCCTACGCGATCCTCGCCGGCGCCCTGCCGCCCGAACGGATGGGCGTTTACATGGGCATCTTCAACTTCTTCATCGTACTGCCGGAGATCCTCGCTGCGCTCACCTTCGGCCCGCTGGTCAAGCACCTGCTCGGCGGAAACCTCGTCCACGCAGTGATGGCTGGCGGCGGGTTCATGCTGCTCGCTGCGGTGCTGGCGCAAGGTGTGCCGCTTCCACAGGCAAACAAGACGAGCCGGACACAGTAGTCGTTGAATGGTTGAATCGTTAAATGGTTAAATGAGACATCGGACCAAGGACCGCATCACTCCCGCACATCTGCCATTTAACCTTTTAACCATTTAACTATTTAACGATCAGTAGTACCCCAACTGGAGGCCCCCCATGAAGACTCTATCCCGAATCCCGTTGGTCCTCGCAGCCAGCACGCTGATTCTTGGCAGCGCCTGGGCTGCATCGCCGGTCGTCAACAAGGTCGAGCCGCCGAATTGGTGGATCGGGCACTCCTGGAACCCGGTGCGACTGCTCATCGAGGGCCGCGATCTGACGGGCGCGCAACTGACTGCGCCAGAGGGCCTGTCCGCCAGCCAGGCGAAGGTCTCGGCCAACGGCAACTGGACCTTTGTGGACCTCACGATCGCCCCCAGCGCCAGCCCCGGCCGTCGCGTTCTGAAGCTGACCACGCCCGCAGGCTCTACGGAGGTGCCGTTCGAACTGCTGCGGCGTCAGCCTGCTGAGGGCCGCTTCCAGGGCTTCAGCCCGGAGGACGTGATCTACCTGGCCATGCCGGATCGCTTCGCCAACGGCGATACGGCGAACGACAATCCGGTCACTTCGCCCGGCCTGCTCGACCGAACCAAGCCGCGTCACTACCACGGCGGCGACCTGGCCGGGGTGATCCAGCACCTGCCCTACCTGCAGCAGCTCGGGGTCACGGCGATCTGGCTCACGCCGTGGTACGACAATGTGAACCACCTCAACGACCTGGAGAAGTACACAGCCGACAATCGGCGCTCGGCCGATGGGGACCCTTCGACGGACTACCACGGCTACGGCGCAGTGGATTTCTACGGCGTCGAGGAGCACTTTGGTGATCTGCCCACGCTCCGCAGCCTGGTCGCTGCAGCGCACTACCGCGGACTGAAGGTCATCCAGGATCAGGTGGCCAACCACACGGGGCCCTACCACCGTTGGGCGATGAATCCCCCCACTCCCACGTGGCTCCACGGCACTGTGGCGAACCACCTCGACAATAACTGGCAGGTCTGGACCGTCGCAGACCCCAACGCGCCCGCAGACCAGCGCAAGGCCACGCTCGACGGCTGGTTCATCAACATCCTGCCCGACCTCAACCAGGACGATCCGGAGACCGCCACCTATCTGATCCAGAACTCGCTGTGGTGGATCGACCAGACCGGGTTGGACGCGGTCCGTCAGGACACCCTGCCCTACGTGCCGCGTGCGTATTGGTCCCGTTGGACTGCTGCGATCAAACGCGAGCACCCGCACGTGACCATCCTCGGCGAGCTGTGGGACAACAAGCCGAGGCTCGTCTCCTTCTTCCAGGGCGGACGCAAGGCCTTCGACGGCGTGGACACGGGCGTGGACACACTCTTCGATTTCCCACTGTGCGACGCGATCCGCGACGTCTTCATACGGCACCAACCCATGACCCGCCTGTCCGACGTGCTGGGCGGGGACACGAACTACGTGAACCCCCGCGTGCTCGTGACCTTCCTGGGCCTGCACGACATGCCCCGGTTCCTCAACGAGCAAGGCGCAGACGTCACAGGCCTGAACCTCGCCTATACCTTCCTCCTGGCCGTCCGGGGCACGCCGCTGATCTACTACGGTGACGAGATCGCCATGCGTGGCGGCGGCGATCCGGACAACCGGCGGGATTTCCCGGGCGGGTTCCCAGGCGATCTGCACAATGCCTTCACTCCCAGCGGCCGGATGCCGGAGCAGTCGGAGGTCTTCAACCACGTCCGGCAGTTGCTCCAGCTCCGCCGCGAACTGGAACCGCTCCGGCGCGGTGACCTGAAGGTCGTTCACTCAACGCCTGGCGCATGGGCCTGTGTCCGCACCGCAGGCCGGCACATGGCACTGGTCCTCATCAACAATGGGACACAGCCCCTGGACCTTGACCTTGCGCCAGACTCCATCGGCCTGGCCCCCGGCCAATCGCTCCGCGGCCGCCTAGGCGGCAAGGCCGCAGTCACGCCCAGCAATGGCATGCTGCACCTGAACCTAGCCCCGCGTTCGGCGGCGGTGTACTCGGACTGAGGGAGACGCAAAGCGGGAAGCGGTAAGCGCAAAGGGGTAAGGGGTAAGGGGTAAGCGGGAAGCGGCAGTGCCCGGATCAGATCTCTCTCTACTCTCATCACCCGACCTATTGCCCCCCCGGGTGTCGTGCAATAGAGATATGCAACTGGCCACCATGCAACCGACGGCGGACAGAGTCTGCCCGCAAGCTGCCGGTGTACGGCGATTGTAGGGCGGCTCTGTGAGCCGCCATTTCGGTCAGAGTCAGCCATAACTCCCAGACAAGCGTATATCCCGCCTCGACCCGCTCTCCACAGCATGGCAAGTCGCCGGAGATTGCCGCAGGCCCGTCAATTAGGTATGATAGGCTATGTTAAATGACTTGGGTCATGGGCACGGTCTATTGGAGCACAAAAGATGCGTCTAAATGATATTCCTGACATAACACGGCTGAGCGTCCCGGAACGAATCCTCCTCCTTGAGGACCTTTGGGAAAGCATCGCATCGGACGCATTGAGCGTTCCAGTCCCCCAAAGCCACCGGGCCGAACTGGACAGGAGGCTGGCTGACTACGCGAGAAACCCCGACAGACTCCTTACGTTTGAGGATCTGCGCGAAAGGGTAGAGGGAAGGAGATGACCTACGCCCTACGGTTTCTGCCCCAGGTCGAGGCAGACGTTCTGAAGGGCCTCGCCTGGTATGAGGACAAGTCCCAGGGATTGGGAGAGGAGTTCCTGCGTGTCTTCTACGCGTGTTCTCAGGAATTGGCTCGAAATCCCCTGGTGTGCCAAAAGGTGCACCGGGACTTTCGACGGTGTTTGCTGCGGCGGTTTCCTTATGCAGTGTATTTCCAGATCGAGGATGACCACGTGATTGTCTTTGGTCTTTTCCATTGCGCCCGGGACCCACGCAGGCTCCGCAGAGAATTGGGCGACCGCAAGCAGTGATCGATCTCATGGGAGGGGGCTGTAGGGGTGCGAGGCGGGCTTGGAGTCCAAGCTTGCTTGAGAAGCCAAGACCTCCGTTGCACCCCAGTCAGGCAAGGCCTGACTGGCGCGCCGAAGGCGCGGCTCGGCCGGCGTACCTACCCACGCAGCCGGGACGCTCGACCCAGCGCCAGCATCTGCGAAAATCAGCGGAATCTGCGGCTCAAATCGCTTTGTTTTCCTACCGGAGTTTGGGTTGCGGCCGAGCGCAGCGAGGCCGCGCTGGGTTAAGAGCCCTCTTCGAGAACCGCAGATCCACACGGGTGCACACAGGTAGCTGACGCCGGGTTTGGGCGATTGGGCTTATGCATAGGTCCGCCGGTCGCTGACACGCTCCGCGTGCCCGACAGACGGAGATCTGCCTCGATTCAGACATCAACAAGCGGTTGATCCCGAGACCGAGCAGTCGGCCCGTGTGCCAGACAGGGATCTGGTCCAAGCTGGCTTGGGCCCAAGGTCCCTGGCGCAGCACACCCTTGTCTGCCCTGTGCAGGCAAGGCAGGCAAAGCCTGGGGCTGACTGCGTACCATGCACGGGACGGCCTGCCCATTTCTATCTGCGTAAATCGGCGTGAATCTGCGGCTTGTTTCTGTCGTCTCAGGGCCACCGGCTTGGATGTCCAGCGCCGCACGAACGGTCATGCTCCCCCTTCTGCTCTTCTCCAATTCTGGTTGACTCGGGTGTTGCCCTATGCCATAATGGGCCCAGTTCTCTGGAAGAGACAGGCCGGTTCAAGGTGAGTTTTGGGAGTTCAGAGTTCTGAGTTGTATGAATTCCCGGCTGAGAAGCCGGCAACCCTGAACTCTGAACTGAGAATCGTGCGAAGCACAATCGACAGCCGAGGGATGTTCGATATGGCTATGGGCCTGTGTCCAGACAACCTGAACATTTCCCATCTCATCTTCGGGCCATCTTGGGCCGCTTCTCAATCGCGAAATCCTCAACGTAGGAGGGCACTACGCCTCCGGTTTCGCTCAATCGGCGCGTCCCAATCTGACCCAAATCTGAGCGACAACTGTACAGTCTATCTGGACGCAGGCCCTTGGTGCCAGACGCGGATTGCGGGACCCGGCAGTACCGGGATCAGGTCTTTCACTCCACTCTTATCACCTGACCTATTGACCCGCCCCGCTCTCCTTACGCCCTGCACTGTCTTCGCCTCCTCGGGAAGGCCGGAGCATTTTGGATTGTAGATTGCGGATTTTGGATTGGTAGGTTGCAGGCAGGACTAGCCACTAACCACTCGCCACTGCCCTCTGCAACCCACGGGGACGGAGTGTCTCCATTTTCGATTCTGGATTTGCGATTTTGGATTTGGGGAGAAGCTGGACTCTGGGTCATTGCGAAGGAGGCGAAGCCGACTGCGGCAATCCTCCTTGTTTTGGATCCATTCGGCAGGCTCAGAGCCTGCCCTGAGCTTGTCGAAGGGACAGGTTTGGAATTTGCGATTGGTCATTGGTCGCAAGCAGGCCGCGGGTCCATCCCGTGGAATCCTGGGGACTTATGCTATGACGCGTGATCAGGGACGAACGGACAGCATCATCCTGCTTGCTCAGAACTTCCAGGACTCGGACAGGATGGCTCTTGACTTTCGGCCGCAGATAGTCGATACTCTCCCTAGAAGTCATGGTTCGTTAGCATTGATTTACTCCCCGCTGGACCAGCCGAAAGGCCTCCTGCGGGGTTTTGTTTTAGTTGGACCGTGGTATGGCCAAGGGAGTGGTCATGCCTGCTGAACCGGTGGATCAAACTGGCCTGTGCCTTCCCTGTTAGTCCGACCTATGGAAACAGAAGAGGAATCAACGGGACGGATTGGATCCGGATTGACCGAGAGATGTACAACCGGCATATCGACACCCACGACTATCGGCCCACGCCCACTGATCAAGGCTGACGGATCCTTTGAGGTCGCAATCTGCGACCTCAGAAAGGCCGTGACGGCCCAGGAGTATGCACACTTGAAGTCACAATTTGTGACTTCAAGACGAGCAGTTCCAGCAGGCCGTCGCCGTGCAGGAAGAGATGCTCACCGAAGCCAGGCAATCTGAACCGCCCATGGGCTTCCTGACAAAAGCTCAAGCGGAGTGCTCAATATGACCCTAGAACGATACGGCAATCTCTCTCGGACCATTCCCGCGATGGGATTGGGTGTGGCGCTGGCGTTTCTGGCCTACATCGGGGTGCCGGTTCAGGCCTGCACCATCTTCGTGCTCACCGATGCCAATCAGGCCCTGTTCTGCAACAACGAGGATTGGTCAAATCCCAAGACCCGGATCTGGTTTGTTCCCGCCGGCAAGGACTATTATGGGTGTGCCTATGTCGGTTTTGACAATGGTTGGGCGCAAGGCGGGCTGAATACGGAGGGTCTCGCATTCGACTGGGTGGCGGGGTATCAGGAAGCGTGGGGGCCGGACTCCAATCTGCCGACCCCCCGGGGAAACCCGAGTCAACGAATGCTCGAAAGCTGCGCAACGGTCGAAGAGGCCATCGCCTTTTATCGAAGCCATTGGGAGCCCAGCTTCTCCTATGCAAAGATACTGGTGGCCGACCGGACTGGGGCCTCGGTCATTATTGGGGCGGGGGATAGCAGGCTGCAGGTTGAAAGAGCAAACCACAGCCGGGGTTTTGGCTATGGAGGTCAAACTCTCGACCAACTGCTCGCCAAGACTCCCGAAACAACTGCGGCCAGCGGTTTCAGGATCTTGCAGGCGTGTCTGCAGCAGGGCCAGTACGCCACGAAATACTCCTGTGTCTACGATCTGACATCCGGCGATGTCTTCCTCCAGCCGTGTTCAGCCGGGCAAGCCGAGGTGAAGCTGAACCTGGCAGCGGAGCTCAAAAAAGGAGGCCACTACTACGACCTGCCTCAAATCCATCAACAGCTCGCCCAGGCCCCAAGGCCGTTGCTGTCCAACATGAGGCGGTTCCTCATGGACGAGTACAAACCGATTCCCGACAAGGAGCCCAAGGTCACCGCGCACCTCCGTGCCATGGAGCAGGACATGTATGATGGCACCATGCACGCCGAGGATTACACCGCCGACGTGTGGAAGGAGCTTGCTCCAGAACAAACGAGACTCCGGGCGGATACAAAACGTCTCGGCAACCTGGTGTCGTTCACGCTGGTGGACCGCGGTAAGGAAGATGGCTTGCGGAGCTATCGGTACCGGATGGACTTCGAGAAGGTCACGGTGCTCCAGCACGTTGTCTTTGACAAACAGAACAAGGTGGCGCTCTCTGAGTCGGAAGACGCGGTATGGAAACCCCGCAGCGGTGATGGACCCGCAATAATCGGTGACTGTCACCTGTATGGTAAGACCGTAAGACTGTTAGACCGTCGGACTGTTGGACCGTCCTACCGTCCCGTGGGGTCGGCCCTGAACGGCACTTCCATATGCCCTAAACTCCGCCGAGCAAACGTGCTTTGGCGATCGGTCGAGGCTCATTCAGATAGATCTGTTTCTTGGGTCGTCTCTTCACGGCACGCGGCTCGACTCGATCCGGGGGGTTATTGACGCGTCCAGATCGTGAGCAGCGGCGAGTCAAGGCGTTCACGGAAATGGACTTTATGTCGCTCCAGAGCCGCTTCGGCCTCTGCTCCTCTAGGGTCTCTCGAGTCCTGATGCTCGTAGTGGTGGGTTTGAGGATATAGTACTGTGCTCTAGCATATGAACCAAGCAGAGTTGGTTCGGGACGGTGTTTAGCCGTCCTCTTGTAGGATTTCTTACCTTTCTTAGCGGGCGGAAACAACTCGCTCAGAAAGGTCTTTCCTCGCGAGTTGTTTCCGCCCGCGCGCTCTGAGTAGAGCACAGTACTATATCCTTCTCCGTATCGCTAACGTGACATGCAAAAGGCCGCAGTCAAAAATACTCTACATCCCGAGCGGGCAGTGAATGCCATCAAGGCTGTCCTGCTGGCCTCAAGAACATTCCTCAAAGCAGACGCGGCACTAGTCCTCACATGCGGAAGAGAGCTCAATCCAGATGCGCGCGGGGGTCGTGATGTCATTCTGGAGTACGCGAAGAAGCATCTCGACAAGTTCCAGTTCTTCATGGCTGAGGCCGTCTTCAAGTCACTGTCCGGTCAGGACATGGATCTTCTTACACTAGAGGCTAATCTTGTGGACTTCTGTGATTGCATTCTGATTGTCTTGGAGAGTGAGGGCACGTTGGCCGAACTGGGTGCGTTTGCCATGAAGAAACAACTGGCCAAGAATATGTTAGTCATAAACGATGCTCGGTTCGAGCATACAATCTCCTTCATTTCCATGGGACCGCTTGCCAAGGTGAACCGCGAGTCTCGTTTCCGTCCAGTCATCTATGTCGACTTGGAGAGCATACTGCGGGCTGGTCCTCAAGTGGCTGAGAGACTGGGAAAGATAGAGAGGCAAAGGAACAGGAGAGTTGACCTCAGTAAAGTGTCCCGCTTTAAGAAGCTAGCACGTAAGACTAGGATGCTGTTCCTTCTCGATTTGATCACCTTCTTTCAGCCATTAAAACGTGGCGAGTTGATTAGTATCCTCACCGCCCTATATGGGACCGACAACTTCGGGGATGTCACTCTCGAGATCCACGTGCTCGCTGCCCTGGGATTGGTAATCCGGAGGGCTGAATACTACATGCGCCCGAGCGACAGCCAACGATTATTCTTTGCATACCAAGGCCTGAACGAAATTGCCATAAGATCTGACATAGTGAATCACTATCACAAGTACTGGCGAGAGAAGGTTTCTATCATGAGGGACAAATTGGGCAGGCAAGCGTGACCACAGGGCTAATCGACAGCGTTGCAGGTTATCTGGGGTATACCCAAGACGAGGTCCTGGCCTTGGGCAGGAGAGCGCCTGTCACCTATAGGCACTACAAGATCCCAAAGAAGAAACATGGGTTTCGGACTATCCATCATCCCTCGAAACAGACTAAAGCACTACAATACGCCCTTATTGAGATATTCTTGAGCAGGTTGCCGATTCATAAATGCGCCGTTGCCTACAGACGCGGCCTGAGGGCGCCTCTCCGCCTGAATGCCACCATTCATGCAAAGTACAGGTACTCAGTCAAGGTAGATTTCTCTGATTTCTTCCATCACATCTCACCAGAGGATCTCTTAAGCCAAGTCCAGCTCAATCAGATTGAACTCTCACCAGAAGAGGTCACATTCGTGAGCAACTGCCTCTTTGTGAGGTTGGCTGGTGGCCGCATGGGATTGGCGATAGGGGCGCCTTCCTCGCCAATCGTCAGCAACATCGTTATGTACTCGATTGACGAGGCGACAACCTCGCTGGCTGGTACGATTTCTGACCAAGCCGCATACACTCGGTATGCCGATGACATCATCTTCTCCACTGATTTGCGGCACGCGTGCCAAACCTTCTATAAAGCCCTGAACAGGCTTGTGAGTGAGACACGGACACCAAGACTGGTCATAAACGAAGAGAAGACTGTATTCGCGTCGCGTGCTAGCCGCCGTGTCGTCACTGGCTTGTTCCTTAGGCCAGACGCTGGCATCTCCCTTGGCAGAGAGAATAAGAGGTACATCCGGAAGCTGCTCTTCGATCTGAGTAGAGGGTGTCTCGGTCCTGAATTGCAGGGATACCTCTCCGGATACCTGGCCTTTGCCTTGGATGTTGAACCTGATTTCTACAACCGCCTCGCTTTGAAGTATGGCGCAGAGTTGCTCGATCGGGCCCTGAATAGGGCCTGAGTCAGGGCCAAAGGGTCAACCCCGAATCGCACCTCCATAAGACCTATGCTCCATTGAGAAGACGTGCTTTGGCGATCGGTCGTTCAGATGGATCTATATCTTGGGTCGTCTCTTCAGGGCACGCGGCTCGACTCGATCCGGGCGGTCATTGACGCGTCCAGATCGTCAGTAGCGGCGTGTATAGGCGTTCACGGAAATGGACTTGATGTCGCTCCAGGGCCGCTTCGATCCGCTTCTTGGGCAACAGTTTCGTGAAGCACAGGTCTTGATCCTCCACCATCTGCCGCCGATACTGGCGCACTCGCTGGACTTGGCTGTCCAGCCGTCCTTGGGTATACTTATCCATTGCAGACCTCCTTGCTCGTAGATTGTCGTAACAACAATCTCGTCGGCTTGCCGGGGAGACAGCGGACCTGGACCCATTACCTGGGTTATCGGGGGACATAGAATGGCAGTCCCCAGATAACGCTTTTGTCTCTGTTTCCCGTTGGTCTTCCTGTAAGGAAGCATTTCGCACTGTAATTCTCCAGGGGAATGGCGATATACTTGTACGTTAGCAGGCCGGCACCGTTGCCGGGCATAGGTCATATAGAAAATGTCGGCGCATAGAAGAAGGTAATCTGTAGTGCTCCTCTCATGAAGACTGTATAGTGATTTATCGGCGGCACAGGGAGGATATCGTGAACAACGCTAGCGATGTTGACAGGCATCTAGCCGAGGGACTTTCCCTTCATGCGCTGGTTCCAGCGTCGAGGCTGCAGGAAATCCAGGATAGCTTCGCAGTGGCCACCGGTGTAGCATCTTCACTTGTGCGGGTGATGGAGCCTGAACACAGTCCAGTCACGAGAAGACTCACGAAAGAAAGCAATGGAACAGAGTTCTGCCGTAAGTGGGTACGGGCTTCGCGTAATGGACTGGGCAAAGCGCACTGCTTCATATGTGATTGTTGCCCTCAATTCTGGCTGGTCGGCAAACGCAGAGCGAGGAAACAGTGTCTTCGTAATGGGTGGGTATTCACGCCTAAGAACTGCTTTACCGAGAGAAAAACGCGAACGGGCCTCGTCTACATTTACCGATGTCATGCCGGGCTGTGGGAATTCGCCGCGCCTATTGTTGTGGCCGGAAAGCACTTGGCAACAATCTATGGTGGTCAAGTCCTGATCGGGGAACCAACACCCGAACACCTTGAACATATTATCAAACTTGCCCAGAGGCTCAGAAGAAATCCTAGCCGTATGTTGGCCGCGTTCATGAAGGTCCACAGGCTCCCGACTGCGAGCAAGTTGGAGGAGATTGCACGGCTGCTAGCAGCCGTTGCGACTGACATAGCGGAGATTGGCTTCGAACGACTCGTGGAAATACAACAATTGCGGAAGTTGGTTTCCATAACCAACCTGATCGGGAAACACAAGTCTGCGGAACTATCGCACTCTATGCAGGCTGTTGTCGAACGGGTTGCCAGTATGTTGGGGGCCGAAGCCTGTTCGATCTTCTTGGTGCACAGTGAAGCGGGCTATGAAAGTCTAAAGCCAGATTCACTGGTTGTTCGAGCCACATACGGCTTGCCTCTCGCAAAGATCGCGAAAAAGCCATACAGAATAGGGGAGGGGGCAATCGGGCAATGTGCAGAAACCGGACGGCCCCGCCGACTGAGACTTCCACCAAGCGGACACCCGAAGCCGTGGAAAGCAAAGTACGAGGCTCTGTTGAAGTCAAAGAAGTTGCGGAACCTCCTTATCTGTCCGCTCCGCGGCAGAAACCAACTTCTGGGTGTGATTGCAGTTGCAAACAAACAAGGACATGCCGAATTTGACCAACTTGACGAGCGTATCTTGGCATCTGTTGGTACGCAGGTAGGGTTGGATTTGGAGAACGTCTGGCTACGGGAGGATGAGGCTAGAACAACGGCAGACATAGAGAAAACCCGTCGTTTCCTCTCGAATGTAATGGCAGAACGCGATCCAAGACGCCTTCAACACTTGGTCGTGCGAGATTTTGCTGAACTCGTCGGAGCGGACGCTTGCACACTGTTCCTACTTCCTTCGGAGTTTATAAAAGCTAGCGACATGGAGTACGTGAGGGAGCACCAATTGGCGGAACATTTCTTCATCGCTGCCAATTCGAAACGAACGTGTATTCACAACGAACCGAAGACGCACTTCTCTGAGGAGATGGCTATTGCAGACCAGGCAAGGTTCGCATACGCACCAGGCGAGGGTTTGACGGGATGGGTCGGCAAATATGGCGCAACCCTCTGTATCGCGCACCGAGATCACGCCTATCTAATGGCCATTTTCAACCGCGAACTGAAGGTGGATGTTCTGCACTTCTGGATGCGCATTTGGGGCAAGAATTGGGAAACCAAATTCACACAGAGATTCAAACACAGATACGAGTGGACGAAAGAACCTCACTGGACTCACAAGACTGTGGAACATCCACCACGATGGAAGAATGCCCCTTATCTCGCGGCACCACTCGTTAGGGGGGACAAGATAGTTGGGGTCATTCGAGCTTCCGGACTCAAGAGTAGCCTTGAAAAGAGATCATTCACTGCACGAGACAAGCTCATGCTCACGAGGTGCGCTAACCACCTAGTCCTTGCCTTGAACAGCGCGGGTTTCATAGATGATCTCAGGGGGTCGTTCGCCGAACTGGCATCGCACGATCTGCCCGGACCAGCACAGCGAGCAACCCATCGGCTCGACGCTATCATCCGTCACTGGGGAAAGAAGGGCCTTGACCCCACGCTGATTGATGAGATCAAGGGCTGCAGGACTGAAACGCATTGGCTGTATTGTGATGCAACCGGACTACTGCGGTATCTTAGTGTCGACGCCGACAAAGACCCTCTGCATCGAAAACCCGCGATACTGCATAAGGTGCTGGAGGAGGCAATTGGGGCGTGCGAGGGTCGTGCAAGTAAGAAACAAGTTCAGATTAAGATCGAATGCCCTGATGGCATTAAAGGGGCGAAGGCGAGCGTAGACCACCTGCTCATTCGGCACGCGATTCAGAACCTGATCACCAACGGTGTTGCCGAGGCCAGCAAACGGGGTGGGATGGTCGTCTGTAGGATGGAGGACCCAGGAAACGGCTTCTACAGAATCAGTGTGGAGAACACAGGCCGCCGACTTGAGAACCGATATATTCGACACGCGTTCGACCTCGGGCCTGGAGTGCGCATCGTCAGGAGGATTCTCGAATGGCATGGAGGGCACTGTTCGGCCAGTAACATCAAGCGTCCCAACTGGGGTGCGAGTTTCGTGATCGAGATACCAACAAAACACAAGGAGGCACATCAATGAAGGTATTGCTTATTGAGGATGAATTGGATGACCAGAAGACATACAAAAGACTTATCGAAGATGCATGCTCTGGGGGGGCCGAAGTGCACACAGCAAGGGACAGCCTTTGTGTCGATGAGAAACTAGGGAAGATCACTCCAGACCTTGTTGTCGTAGACATCTGGCTAGGTGGCATGACCCAAGGTGCTCATGGCATTGAAATCATCGAACAGATGAGGAAGAAGAGCGAGTACAAGAAGCTCAAAATATTCGCTTTGACTGTCGCGGTCAGCGACAAGGTGAAGGACAAAGCAACCAACGCAGGCTGCGACAAGTTCTTTCGCAAGATGGAGGACGACAAGAAATTCATAAATGCCGTCCGTCGCTTTCATAGCACGTTCCAGCGGAAACAGCTTTCGACTGTAAAACCCAACAAATCGCCTAATTACCCTGTTTCCCGGGGCCGAAAACAGGGTTAAGAAGCTCGATGTAATCCCCCTCGCCTGAAGGCAACGGGGCATACCCTCACGGGCTGTTGCCCAAATTGCATGCGGGCTAGCCAGAGGGAGCCAGAGGGGTCAGGCCGTGATTTGCGACATTTCCGGGATGTGGTGGCGTCAGCGATGACATCGTCGTTGGATGAGACCTGGACTCGGGCTGGCGGCTTCCTGCAAACAGGTTCGACCGAGCGACTCCGCATGGAGGGAACTGCCCAAGTGTCGTTTATCACAGCATGCCCCCTTTTCTCCAAAGGACTACCGTGACAGTAGACCGCGATTGGACCTTTCTCGATGCGCTATGCAGCCGCCAAGCGGCGAAGTGGCATCGGGCCGGACCTCGACCGGTCTCGTAAGGTCTTGCCACCAAACTCGATTGACATGGACCACTAGGTTCAGGCGACTCGCTACAGTCAGCGCCTGATCCCTGACGTTCGGCATTGCAGACGGTTTGAGGAGCAATTCAATGGCGAGTCAGCAACAAGAGCAGTCAGGAGAGAGTCTACAAACATCACTCATCGACCCCGCATACGCAAGGATGCTTTTTGAACTGCATCATCGCCAACTCAACGAAGCGCAACAGCGAATACAATCGCTAACAGAGAAAGCCGTAGGGTTAGTGATGCTCCTGACAAGTTGGACCACCTTGTCAACGGGTACACCTGCCGTACGCCTCAAGGCTATCTACGCCACAGGGATCGTGCTGTTTGCTACTGTTTCGTGTATCTTCTTGGCGACTCACGCCGCTGGCAGACGCCGAATTGCAGCCGTAATTGACAGACTCAACAATCATTTCGAGCTATTCACCAAGGGTAGACTTCTCGATGGGAGCGCCCCCTACCCCCTCAAATGGCGGGGATTTGGAGCGCGTTCGCTGATCTACATGGTTGGAGCTCATATGACAGCAATCGCAGTCGTCTCAGCAATCGCTATTGTGGCAATTCTCCTCAAGTGACTTAGCCCCACTGCGGTTCCAGTTGACAGGAATACCTAGAAGATTCTGGCGGCCCAGCAACTTGGCAGAAGACGAAGCTCTCTTGGATCTACTCCGACAGTTCAAGCACCGGAGAATGTGCCCTCTCTCAACCCTGGGATTCTTCACGATCCCTTTTCTTGCTGATCATGGTCCTTACCATGGACTTGTAGTGAAGATCTACAGAGGGGTTCGTGACCAAGGGCTTGCGAGAGGCTTGCTGGGGGTCCATGACAACTATGTTCGAGTTCTTTCGGACCTTGGTCTTCCCGTTCCGGAAACACACATGAGTATAGTACGAGACGGCATCAGACATTACCCTATAGTATTACAGGAGCCATTCCACAGGCATGAGATCTTGAGAGATCTCATCGCAGAGGGGAAGCCGGAACGTTGTGTCGATCTGTTGCTAGGCGCCTTGGACACGGTCTGCCATTTCTGGGATCGGGTGGTGAAACAAGAAGAACTGCAGGGACTTGGTCTTCATGCTTCGATACGCAACTTTGGGTATCGTCGAGGGCGATTCTGGCATCTGGATACGTTTCCACCGATGTTTGGACTATCGCGAGAAGAAATGCATGATTTGATCCTCCAGTTCGGCCTATCGACAGTCTGTCGTTTGGCCAGGCCCCTTGCTCTTCCGTTCATGGATCACGTTACAGGAGAGTCCTACAGTAGAGAGAAGAGCATCCTAGGACTTGTTGGCAGTGTATGCCGACTACGTCCAGAATGCTCAAGGGTCTTCTTACAGGTTACACAGCAGTTTGTTGATGCCCAGCCAAACATCAACGGCAAGGAGGCTTTGCTTGACGCACTTGGCTATCCGCCGCGGCTTAGTGTTGTCTGGGTAACCATCCGCAGGCTACTAGGGAAAGGAGGGGAACCTAATGTCAGTAGATTTGTGCACCCGATCACGCCAACAAATCGCTCCAGCCGACACGTTGACCCTGGAGTACGAGGGTCAGCCCTTCAAAGATGATTCGGCTGAAGAACCCATTAAAAAATAACCGAGGGGTCAGACTGTGATTTGCTACATTCCATGGCATCGTCCTTGGCTAAGACCTGAACCCGGGCTTGTGGCCAGGGCAGAATGATGCAGAGTGCAGGCGAACTCCACAGGGGTCGAGGGTCAGCCCTTAAAAGATAAATGAACTCTGTATTGCTTCTTCTGTTCGAATCCATCACCTGACCGACCTGCTGCAGCAGAACGTAAGAAGGTAAGAGGGTAGGAACGTAAGACCGTAAGACGGTGGTACTGTCGGACCGTCAGACCGTCGGACTGTGAAACCGTAGCGGCTTCGCCGCTCTTACCTTCGTACCTTCTGATCTTCTTACCCTCTTAGCTTCCCTCTGCCCTTTCATCCGGAGGACCCCCACCCATGAACACCCCTCAACGTATCCAGTCGCTCCGGGCCGGGGTCATCGGCACCGGGTTCATTGGGCCTGTTCACATTGAGGCCCTGCGAAGGCTCGGCGTCACGGTGACCGCCCTCTGCGACGTGGCGGACCTGGCCACGGTCGCAGCCGGGAGGCTGGGCATTCCCCACGCCTTTGCCGACTACCGCGACCTGCTGGCCTGTCCGGAGGTAGACGTGGTACACATCACTGCCCCGAACCGGTTCCACTGCGAGATGGCGCTGGCCGCGCTGCGTAGGGGCAAGCACGTCGTGTGCGAGAAGCCTCTGGCCATGAGCACTCGCGAGACGGCACGGATCGTCCGGATGGCACGGGCCTCCAAGCGGGTCTTTGCCGTGAACTACAATGTCCGGTTCTATCCGGCCGTGCTGCAGCTCCATCACCTGGTTGCACGTGGGGACCTGGGCGACATCATCCATGTCAACGGCTCCTACATGCAGGACTGGCTGTTCAAGGATACGGACTACAACTGGCGCCTGTTGCCCCAGGAGGGCGGCCGGCTGCGGGCAGTGGCCGACATCGGCACCCACTGGATGGACACCGTCTCCTTTATCCTCGGGTCGAGGATCACATCGGTCTTGGCTGACCTGGCCACGTGGCACAAGAACCGCCGCCGTCCCCGCAGCGAGGTGCAGACCTTCGCAAAGGCCAACGCCCGGGTGAAGTACGCCACGTACAGGGTGGCGACCGATGACTTCGCCAACGTGCTGCTGAGGTTCGCCAACGGCGCTCGCGGCAACCTGGGCGTGTCCCAGGTGGCCGCAGGTCGCAAGAATTGCATCCGCATCGAGATCTACGGATCAAGGCAGTCGGCGTGGTGGTGTTCAGAGGAGCCGGAGACCCTGGTGTTCGGCCATCGCGACGAGGCCAACGAAACGGCTGTGCGGGCCACGCCCGCGTTTGGCGACGGGGCTGCGGGCTTTATGGACTACCCGCCCGGCCACGTGGAGGGCTTCCCGGATACGTTCAAGATGGGCTTCCGTGCGATCTATTCGGCCATCGCCGGGACCCGCACGGGCCAGGGGCTCTTTGCCTCCGCAGAGGACGGCCACCAGGAGGTCGCCGTGTGTGAGGCGATCCTGGAGAGCCATAAGTCACACTCGTGGGTATGGGCCTGTAAAGGAGAGCTATGAGACTTGGATTCGTCAGTGCCATCCTCCCGGATCTGCCGTTGGAGGGCGTCTTGAAGTTCGCAGCAGCAGAGCATTTTGCGTGTGTCGAGGTCATGTGCTGGCCCGTGGGCAAGGCGGAGCGTAAGTACGCAGGCGTCACGCATATTGACGTGGAGGGTTTCACGCGGACCCGCGCAGGGGAGGTCCGCGGACTCTGCGAGGCGTACGGCGTGTCCCTCACCGCCCTGGGGTATTATCCGAATCCGCTCGATCCGGACCCTGCGGCCGCGAGGGTCGCGGTGAGCCATCTCAAGAAGGTCATCCGAGCCGCGGCCCTGCTGGGGCTGAAGAACGTGAATACCTTCGCCGGCCGCGACTGGACCAAGGGCGTGGATGAGAACTGGCCTCGGTTTCTCAAGACCTGGCGACCGCTCGTCAGCTTCGCAGAGGACCACGACATCCGGATCGGCATTGAGAACTGCCCGATGCTCTTCACACGGGATGAATGGCCCGGCGGCAAGAACCTCATGACCACGCCCGTCATCTGGCGGCGTGCGTTCAGCGACATCCAGAGCCGGCACTTCGGCCTCAACTACGATCCGTCGCACTTCGTGCTCCAGCAGATGGACCCGCTCAGTCCCCTCACGGAGTTCAGGGACAAGCTGTTCCATGTCCACGCCAAGGACATGAGGGTGCATCCGGAGAGGCTTGACGAGGTCGGCATCTTCGCGCTGCCCACAGACTGGCACAGCCCGCGTATTCCAGGCTTTGGCGAGATCAACTGGGCGGAGTTCATGGCCAAGCTCTACGAGATTGGCTACGGCGGTTCTGTGTGCATCGAGGTGGAGGACGGCACGTTCGGCAAGACCCTGCAAGGGCGCAAGGCAGCGATTCGGGTCGGCGGCAACGTCCTGCGTCCGTACTTTGCCTCGCTGGGCGAGGCAGGCGGAAAGCGGTAGGTCATGGCGAAGCGCCCGAGTGCCGGTCTTCGGTATTCGGTATTCGCGAACAGCGAGCACGGCGAGCGCCCGAAAAGGGAGCGCGGCTCCCGCCCGAACACCGAACACCTGGGCGGGCTTCAGCCCACTATGAAGACGACCCACTCCAGAACACTGCTCGCCGGGGTCCGCAGTCATGGAACTCTGAAATGGAAGAGATCGAAATCACCTCTGCATCGGTCGATGATGCCAGTGAGATCCTTGCCTTGCAGAAGACCGCCTATCGCAGCGAGGCCGAGATCTACAATGACTGGAGTATTCCACCCTTGCATCAGACCATCATTCCGATGCAGATCACTTTGAGTTGTTTACCGGCCCAAAGAGCCTCAGGAATCAACATCTCTACCACAAGCTGGGGTACCGGGAGTTCAGGCGGGAATCAGGAGGCGGCCAAGTGGAACTAGTGTTCATGGAGAGGCACTCGCCCAACCGAGTGGCAAGATGATGGAACTGGGGCGAGTATTGTTCAGTCTGGTGCCAACAGTCCTTCTGTTGTGCACCTCCGGCCCTGTTCAGGGACAAGGGCCCGCGGAAGCTCAGCGTGAACAGGCCCCTGGAACGCAGAACTCCCAACAGACAACAGCGGACCTGGGACTGGCGCCGGACTGGGCTGTGGCGTGGCGAGACCCGACGGCGGAATTGCGTCCGCTCCAGATAGTGCACGGAGTCCCTGCGCAACAGGCTACCCCTGCCGCAATGAAGGCCCTGAAGGAGTTGGGATTGGGAGGGATAGTCTGCAACGTGGATTTCAGTGAGTACCTGGTTTCCGACGCCCACTGGGAAACGCTGGTTCGAGCCGTTGAGGCGTGCCAGGAGGCGGGGCTCGTAGTGTGGATCTATGATGAAGAGGGATATCCCAGTGGAGCAGCGGGAGGGTTGGTGCTGAAGCGGGACCCCGCCTATGAAGCACTTGCGTTGACATACGACCCATGCCGTCCGGACTCATTTGCTTTGCGGCCCGCATATGAGCATACGCACGCAAGCAACAACTACCACGCAGCGAGGCGGTATCCCAACCTGATCGACGAACAGGCGATTCACTGCTTCATCGAAACGACCCATGAGGCGTATTGGCGCAGGCTCAAGGACCATTTCGGCAAGACCATCAAGGCCTTCTTCACGGACGAGCCTTCTCTGATGGCAGTGAACATCGGTCCGCTCCCTGATGACGTCAGGGCCAAGGTTCGGGTGGTCGATCCATTGGACGGCGATGTCAGACCGCTGCCGTCGGTCCCTTGGGTTCGGGACCTGCCTAAGCAGTATCTGAAGCGTTATGGGCAGGATATCGTGGAGGCCCGACGAAGCCTCTTTGAAGGGACTGCCGAGGCCGACCGGCGAGTGAGACGGCAGTTCTGGGCCCTGATCTCGGATCTGTGTGCTGAACGGTACTTTGGGCAGATCCATCAGTGGACCCACACGCACGGGGTCGCTTCGTCCGGACACACGTTGTGGGAGGAGACGCCGTTGCACCACGTGCCCCTGGAAGGGAACGCCTTGAAGGCCCTGCAACAGATGGACATCCCCGGACTGGATATACTCTCGTCGGACCCGGAGGCGGTGATCTACACCGGCTGGATGACAGCGACATTGCCGGCATCAGCGGCGATCCTGAACGGGGGCCGGCGCGTGATGACAGAGGTGAGTGACTTCGCGCAGACTATGGCCGGCAAGGGGCCGGCATCGTTGGCTGACATGGAGGCGACCGCTGCCTGGCAGGCAGCCTTGGGCGTGACCGAGTTTACGCTGTACTATGACTACCGACAGCGACAGGCCAGTGACTACCGGCAGTACTGTGACTACGTGGGTCGGCTGAATGCGGTCCTACGAGAGGCACAGCCGGCACCTCGCGTGTTGCTGTACTATCCGATCTACGACCTCTGGTCCGAGTACCTGCCAGTGGCCGCGAAGTTGACGTTGGACTGCCAGTCCAAGAAACTGCAGCAGATCGTCAACTCCTTCCTGGGACTGGGACAGCAGATGCTGAGAAGACAGATATCCTTTACCCTGGTGGATCATGAGTCGCTGGCCGGTGCAGAGGTCCGCGACAAGGGCCTGTGGATCGGAGGACATCGATTTGCGGCGCTGGTGTTGCCAGCCGAGGTGGAGTTGCCCGGGCCGTCAGCGTCAGTGGCGGACCGATTTAAGGCCAGTGGGGGAAGGGTCTTCTCCGACAAGGGTGCGGAGGCGGCAATCGACTTCGATTCCCTGGCTGCCGCCTTTCCAATCGGCAGGTTGACCGTGCCGAGCGACCGGATCGTGATCGGGCGTTTCTCTCGCGGGGGCAGGGACATTCTGGTTGTCGTGAATGTGACTGCTAAGCCATACGTTGGAGCGATCAGACTGGGTAGTGACACCCAGTGGCTCAGTGCCGATCCCAATAGCGGCCGCATCGAGCGGGTCTCGACGAACCAGCCAGGAGAGCTGCCGCTGGCAGTCCCGTCACGCGGGGCCGTGCTACTCGTTGGCCCAAGGGAAGAACCACGATGACTTCCAACCAGATCCGTGTTGTAGAGGCCTTCATTGCGGCGATCAATCGGCAGGCCCCTGATGAGATTTCCGCCCTGATGACGGAGGATCACACCTTCATAGACTCCCGCGGCAGAATCCAGTCTGGACGCGAGGGCATGACCGCTGCATGGGAGGAGTACTTCCGCATGTTCCCCGACTACAGGATACAGGTCGAGAGCATCCTGGCAGACGGGGCCCGTGTGGCCGTCTTCGGGTCAGCATCCGGAACCTACAATGGCAAACGCGGGCTTGTCCCGGAGAACAGGATTGAGATGCCCGCCGCCTGGAAGGCCGTAGTGGAGAATGGAAAGGTCAAGCTTTGGCAGGTGTACGCGGATTGGACCGAAGGTATCAGGATAATCAACGACGACAAACAGGCGGGCCATCCAGACGGGGGGCCACTTGGGGGCACGCCCGGGAATGGTCGTTAGTCACAACATCCGCATGGGCTAAAGCCCATCCTACAATCTGTCGGACCGTCGGACGGTAAGACCGTACCGGCTTCGCCACTCACCCACCTATCTTCCTACCGCCCCACTGTCTCACAGTCCGACTGTCAGACTGTCTTACCGGCTTGCCTTCCCTCTTGCCGCTTACCGCTTGCCCCCTATCTGCTGCACCAGATACCTTCCAAGCGAGATCGAAGGCCGCTCGATGTATCTCCAGAAAGGCCAAGAGATCAACAAGGTTGTTGCGACAACCGCGAGGCAGAGCGGCCACAACGGCAGGACAGGATAGCACAGCGATAGCACGAAATAGATGACTGTCAGGTGGTTGAGATACATGGCATAGGAGACATTGCCCAGAAAGGTGAACAGGGGCTTCCTCAGAATCGTGGAGATCCTGCCCGATCCAAGGGCAGACACGATGAATACCACGGCTCCGCAAGCGGAACCGTAGTCCCTCAGAAATGGGATGGGTGATTCCATGGAGATCCGGTACACCCCCATCGCGATCAGCAGAACCAGTACTTTGACGGCAGTAGGAATCCGCCGGTACCCTCTGACCAGCGTGTCACGGTATTGGGCCAGCAGGATGCCGACGATGAAGAGCGAGGCGATGTGCAGGGTGAAGAAGTAACCGCTTTGATACCCGTTGCTGTCTTCGAGGTGGAGTCGCGTGCTCAATTCCGAGATGCCGGACAGGACAACGCAGATCACCAGGTTGGTGACCACCTTGTTTCGGCTGACTATCCAGAAGAGCAGAGGAAACACCAACGACAACCGCATCTCCTGGATCAAGGACCAGATGGCGTTGTTGTACGTGTTCGAATGGATGTTGCCGATCAGGAATAGGTGTTCCAGTGCGATCCGGCCGTTGAACGGGACGCCGCAGGCCATGTTGAACCACGCGCCGAGTTCCGGAATCTTCGACGTGGCCACGAAGGTGATGACCAGGATGGATAGCCCGATGCCGGCCAGGTACGGCAGATAGATCCTGCAGACCCGCCTGATGGCAAAGGCGAGATAGGTGGGCGGTTGCCCTCGCTGGAACGGCAGTGACAATACGAAACCGCTCAGAATGAAGAAGAGAACCACAGCGCCGTCTCCCCGCGAGACCCAGTATATCACCCGGACCGCCGGCAAGGTGTAGGTGGCGCAGAAGAAGTGCCACAGTACGACCGAGAGCGCGGCTATACCGCGGAGGGCATCAAGCTCCGACAGGCGTTGCACGCCAGATTGAGTGTTCTGGACGGAAGACAGTAAGTTCGGCTTCCCGGGAGCCAGCGAGGTTTCCGTTCCTGGTGTGTTCAATTCCTGTTCCTTCCTGCGTTCATAGTAGGCCAAATGATAGTTCGCTATGATCGAACTTTCAAGGCTATGTCACCTGGAGCAGGCTGGACATCCGACGAACAGCCCCTATCATAGACATGGGCTGCCCCTGCCGTGGGGACACTGAAGCCTTTGGAACAGGAGGCTGCAATGACAAACCGGCTCGTCACCCCTCTCTTTATGGCGATCGTATCGGTCTGCATGGCCTCGACGATTCAGGCGGCCGAGGCCCAGCGCCAACGCGTCTTGATGGACCCGGGGTGGAGGTTCCACCTGGGGGACATACAGGACGGCGAGGCCATGACCTTGGATGACAGCGGATGGCGTACCGTCGATCTGCCGCATGACTGGAGCATCGAGGGCGGTTTTGACCCGAACAACCCCATGTCCGCCGCCGGCGGCTACTTGCCGGCCGGCATCGGGTGGTACCGCCGGACCTTCACCTCGCCACCGGCCTGGGGCGGCAAACGGGTGTTGATCGAATTCGAGGGCGTCTATATGAACGCGGACTTCTGGCTCAACTGCGAGCATCTCGGCTTTCATCCCTACGGCTACACGACGTTCCACTACGACGTGACGCCGCAGTTGAAGGCGGGCGGGGCAAACACGCTGGTCGTGAAGGTGGACAATTCCAAGCATCTCAACACCCGCTGGTACAGCGGTTCAGGCATCTACCGGCACGTCTGGCTCACTGTGACCGAACCGACCCACATCGCGCCTTGGGGCGTCTTCGTCACGACGCCGGAGGTCTCCGCCGCAAGAGCGCAGGTCCAAATTCAAACCGTGGTCCGAAACGACTCAGAGGCGGCGCAGAATTGCAGTCTGCAGACCAGGCTTCTGGACCCGTCCGGCAGGTCAGCGGGCACCGCGAGTAGACAGGTGAGCATCCCCGCCCACGGCGAGACGAACGTGACGGCGTCGGTCGCCGTCGCTGCGCCGAGGTTGTGGTCGCCGGAAACGCCGTCGCTCTATCGCGCCGTGTCCGTGGTCAGCGTCAACGGCAGGACGGCGGACGAGGTCCAGACGCCGTTTGGCATCCGTTCGGTCAAAGTCTCGCCAGAGAAGGGTTTTGAACTGAACGGCCAGACCATCAAGCTCTGCGGCGGTTGCGTGCATCACGACAACGGCTGTCTCGGCGCGGCGGCGTTTGACCGCGCGGAGGAACGGCGCGTCGGACTCCTCAAGGCCGCCGGTTTCAACGCCGTGCGTACCTCGCACAATCCGCCCTCGCCGGCGTTCCTCGATGCCTGCGACCGCCTGGGCATGCTGGTGATGGACGAGGCGTTCGACTGTTGGGAGCGAGGCAAGAATCCGTACGACTACGGCCTGTACTTCAAGGACTGGTGGCAGCGAGACATGGACGCCATGATCCTGCGAGACCGGAACCATCCTTCGGTGGTCTTCTGGAGCATCGGGAACGAAGTGGGTGAACGCGCAACGCCGGACGGCGCACGGATCGGCAAGATGCTGGCCGATTACGCCCGTTCGCTGGACAATACGCGGTTCGTCACCGCGGGGCTTAACCGGGGGGGGAGGTGGTCCGACATGGACCCGCTCTTCGCCCAGCTTGAGGTCAGCGGTTACAACTACGCGATCAACAACGCCCAGTCCGACCATGAACGGGTGCCCACGCGCGTCATCGTGTGCACCGAATCCCTCCCGCGCGCGACCTTCGAGTCCTGGGGGCATGTCCGCGACAGAAGTTATGTCATCGGCGATTTCGTGTGGACGGCGTTGGACTACATAGGCGAGGCCGCCATCGGCCGCTATGCGTATTCGACCGGAACGAACTCCAGCGGCGGGATCAGTGGTGGTGGCGGCTTCGGCGGGCGCAGCACCGCGTTGTATCCGTGGCATGGCTCCTGGTGCGGCGACCTCGACCTGACCGGCTTGCGCAAACCGGTGTCCCACTACCGGAACATCGTCTGGGGCCGCGGCGAGGAGTTGTACCTGTGCGCCCGCGAACCGGAGACGGCAGGCAGGACAATTCGGTTGATGAACAATTGGAGCCTCCGGCCGACTTGGGAGAGCTGGACCTGGCCGGGATTGGAAGGCACGAACCTCGACGTCGAGGTGTATTCCTCCTGCGACAAGGTCCATCTCTATCTCAACGGCAAGCTGATCGGCGAGAAGCCGACCACCCACGCCGAGCAATTCAAGGCCACGTTCAGCGTGCCCTATGCGCCAGGCAAACTCCGGGCGGTGGGGTTGCAGAACGGCCGCAAGGTGGCTGAAGGCCTCCTGACCACCGCAGGCGACGCCTCGCAGATCCGGCTCGCTCCTGATCGCGCCACCATCCTGGCGAACAGCCAGGACTTGTCTTTCGTCACGGTCGAAGTGACGGACAAGGCCGGCCAGTTGCAGCCGAACGGCGACCAGCCGATCCATTTCAGTGTCAGCGGACCGGGCGTGATTGCCGGCGTGGACAACGGCAGCGACTCGAGTGAAGAACGCTACCAGGCCAATCATCGCAAGGTCTGGCATGGCCGGGCGATCGTCGTGGTTCGCTCCTCCAAAGAAGCCGGCCGGATCCGGCTGACCGCAACCTCACCTGGGCTGGCGGACGCGACGGTGACGATTCGGTCTCGCCCGACTGCCAAATGAGGCCCGCCTGAGCGAGCGGCGCCGCGCACAGCGATGGAGGCCGAAGCCACGCCGGTAGTAGTGGATGGGCAATTCGGCGCCATGGTCGCGGGGCCGCCGCAGGACGTGATGCGCCAAGCGTCAAGCGTAGGTAGAATGAGTACCTGCATGGGCTGAAGCCCATCCTACAATCTCACTGTTGCACCGTCCCACCGTCTCACTGTCCGACTGTCCTCCCTTCTTCGCTTCCTACCCTCTACCTCACCCTCCCCGCCATCAACCACCAACTGACGACCAGCAACTGTCTCAGGTGCTGTGAGTGCACTGACCAGACAAAACCTCCCCTGCCTGATGGGAACGCCTTTGCCCTTTCCACTCGAACACCTTGGGGAAAGGGCAGAAGCGGCGTCCCTTCAGGGTTACCAGGCCTTATGAATGGTACAGGTCGTCTAACGCCCGCCACCAGAGGTGGTTCCCACAAGCACCAGACCCTCGTGCACGATGGTCAACTCCTCGACTGATCCCTCGATGGTCAGACTCGAGGCCCAACCTTTACTGAAGGTCCATCGTGCCAGCGGTTGCGAGGAGCCCGCCCCGTACATCACGATGGAGCCGTCCCGAGTCGCCTGGCCGCGGTTCCCGTCTTCCATCGCTCTGCGCCAAGACCACACGGCAGTACCACTCGGACCGGTCCGTTTGAGCGTGATGTCGTGCCATTCGAGAACGCCGGACGTCTTCTTCTTGGTCATGATGCCGGCAGTCGTCTGGACTATGCTCTCCTCCGTCTCATTGCTTGAGCCTAGCCCGAAGCACTCGCTGTAGTCCGCCACCGCAAGACCACCGAGCTCGAGGCGAAATACGTAGTTGCCATCGGCAAGGGCGGAGGACTGGACATCGGCACTCTGCCCCCAGAGCCGGGAATTGCCGACCAAGGCCAGCCCGATCAAGACAACGCTGCATACAATCGTAAGAAGCCAAAGATATCTGCGTTTCATGTTCGTTTCTCCTTTATGTCTATGAGTGTCCTCATTCCATTTGGGCACAGGTTGTGCCCACCGCCGCTCGCTGCGTCAGGGTAGTCTTGTGCTGGTACCTCCTTTCTGTGGTAATGACGGCCTGTAACCTGACGGTGAAAACGGCTGTTGATCTCCCCTGCATTTGCAGAGGATGGCATGGCTGGGTGCTGGTATTCGGGGCCTGAGGCTCCTCGGGCAAGGCAGGCTTGATCCCCCAGGCTCCACCTGGAGTAGGTGTAACTCCCGACCCCCATCTCCTGACTCGCCGCCCTGGGCTCACCGCTAATCTCCAGTTGCCCCGCAAGGATCGACCTTGCCTCCAATCACCCGCGGAGCCAATAGCATCGGACTACGCACTATCCGGACTCGATGTGTTGGACCCGCGAAGGCATTCCCAGGTTGGTATTGCTATTCTTGCGCACCCCGCCCCTGCGCGTCAAGTCCTTTTTTGGATAAAATGTGGGACAAAGTGGATCTTCCGATGGGTCTGTGGGTAGGGATCGCAGAGCCTCCGTCGCGAGATGGACGCCACCCCTTCACAGGCCTTCCTGCACACTACCTGCTGTACGCTCTACGCTCCACGCAGTACGCTACAGCACGTGCCAGATCTCCCTGGCGTATTCTCGCACAGTACGGTCGCTGGAGAAGCGACCCGAGGCCGCCACGTTGAGGATGGCCTTGCGGGTCCACTCCTCAGGTTGCCGATACAGGGCGTTCACTTGCTCCTGAGCCGCCGCGTAACTGCCCAGGTCGGCCAGGTGCATGAAGTAGTCGCCTCGGACCAGCAATGCCTCCTTCAGGGGCTCGAACACCCCCCTCTCGCTACGGCTGAAGTGATCCTTGAAGACCAGGTCCAGGGCAGCCTTGATCTCAGGCTCGTTCTCGTAGTGCCACTTGGGGTCGTACCAACCCCACGTCTGGATGACCTGCTCGGCGGACAGGCCAAACAGGAACATGTTCTCCTCGCCCACGGCCTGGGCCATCTCGATGGTGGCCCCGTCGCGCGTACCGATCGTAAGGGCTCCGTTGAGCATGAACTTCATGTTGCCCGTGCCGCTGGCCTCGAAACCGGCAGTGGAGATCTGCTCGGACAGGTCGGTGGCTGCGATCAATCGCTCAGCCACGCTGACGCCGTAGTCCGGCACGAACACGACCTTGATCTTACGACTGGCGACCGGATCGCTGTTCACGACCGCGGCCACGCTGTTGATGAACTTGATGATCCGCTTGGCCATGAAGTAGGATGGAGCCGCCTTGCCTGCAAAGAAGAAGGTCCTGGCCGGGACGTCGAGGTCGGGCTCTTTGCGGAGCCGGTTGTACAGGATCACGACGTGCAGGGCGTTGAGGAGTTGGCGCTTGTATTCGTGGATCCGCTTGATCTGGCTGTCGAACATCGTGTCCGGGTCGACCTCCAGACCACATCGGGCCTTGAGCCAATCGGCCAGACGGACCTTGGCCTTGTGTTTGGCCCTGCAAAAGGCCTGGCGGAACGCCCTGTCCTCGGCCAGGGGCCTCAGTTTCTCGATCTGATCCAGGTCCGTGATCCAGCCCGTGCCGATCGCCTCGGTAATCAGGGTCGAGAGGTATGGGTTGGCCTGGGCCAGCCATCTGCGGGGCGTGATCCCGTTGGTCTTGTTGCTGAATCGCTCCGGGAACATCTCCACGAAGTCCTTGGCCACGCGGGTCCGAAGCAGCTCGGTATGGATCGCCGACACGCCATTGACCGCGTGGCAGCCCACCATGGCCAGGTGCGCCATGCGGACCCGCCCGCCGCGGCGCCGGTCGATCAGGCCCATGCGGTGACACCGCCGCTCACCTGTCCCCGATGGAGTCGAGGCCTCGCCCGGATGGGCGGCCCGGACGTCGTGCTCAAACCGCCGCTGGATCTCCTCGATCAGCTCCAGGTGGCGAGGGGCGATCGCCCGGAAGAACCGGACCGGCCAGGTCTCCAGGGCCTCCGGCAACAGCGTGTGGTTCGTATAGGCGCAGACCCGGCGGGTGATATCCCAGGCCGGATCCCAGTCCAGGTGGGCCTCGTCCAACAGGACGCGGAGGAGCTCCGGCACGGCCATGGCCGGGTGGGTGTCGTTGAGCTGGATCGCCGCCCGGTCCGGCAGCCGGCTCCAGTCCTGGTCCTGCTGTCTAAACCGCCGCACCATGTCCGCCACGGAGCAGGTTACCATGAAGTACTCCTGCACGAATCGCAGGACCCGACCCATGGTGGTCGAGTCATCCGGATACAGCACGCGGGTGAGGGTGCCTGCGGTCAGTGTGCCCGACAGGGCGCCCACGAAATCCCCTGTGCAGAAACGGGGAAAGTCAAAGCCCTGCGCAGCAAGGGGCCGCCACAACCGAAGCGTGTTGATCGTCTCGCCCCCATATCCCACGACCGGTCGATCACAAGGCACGCCGACCAGCGCAGAGGGCCGGTTGGGTATGATGCGGAAGGACCCACGGCGGACCTCGAAGGAGCAGGCGAGATGGACCTCGACCGCCTCGTCCGGCCTGGCCTTCTCCCAGGGGTCTGGACGCGAGAGCCAGGGGTCGGGCTGCTCCTGCTGCCACCCGTCTCGAAGGGTTCTCTGGAACAGGCCGTACTCGTATCGAAGCCCGTATCCCATGGCCGGGATGTGCAGGGTCGCCATGGAATCCAGCAGACAGGCGGCCAGCCGGCCCAGGCCGCCGTTGCCCAGGCCCGGGTCCGGCTCCTGCTCGACCACGGCCTCCCAGTCCCAGCCGTTCTCCCGGCAGAGCCTCCGCATTGCCAGTTCGAGGCTCAGGTTCAGGACATGGTTCTGCAAAGACCGGCCGATCAGGAATTCCATGGAGACGTAATAGACCCGCTTGGCGTTCTGCTGCCGGTGGGTCTGCTCGGTCTGGTGCCAGCGAGGCAGGATCGTCTCCATCACTGCCCTGGCCAGGGCCTCGTAGTGCTCGTATGACGTGAAAGACGATACAGGTGTCTGCATGGGAAATCCCGCTCCGGTCGAGGCGTGCGGCGTAGGGCATCCGGCGATCAGGCAACGTGTACGCTAAATGCTGAACGCCGTCACTCCTCCGGCAGCTTGGCCAGATCCACGTCAGCGCCGGCCACCATGAGGATGTCATCCTTGTAGATGACCGTGCTGGGCAAGGGGATATTGACGATGGAGATCTTGGCATCCTTCCTGCCCTGGACGTTGGGGCCTCGCTTGACCAGGACCAGGTTCACGTTGTACTTCTGGCGGAGCTGGAGGTCCATCACGGTCTTGCAGTCGAAGCTGCTCGGGGCCTTGATCCGGGCCAGGCTGTAGCCCGGGGCGAAGTCGATCTTCTCCCAGATCTGCGGCGCGATCAGCTTGTAGGCCCATCGCTGGGCGGACTCGATCTCCGGGTAGATCACCTCGGTGGCGCCGATCTTGAGGAAGACCTCGCCGGCCAGGGGACTCTCCGCCCGGGCGTACACGTCCTTGATGCCCATCTGGCGAAGATTCACCACGGTCAGCACCGCGGATTCGAAGCTCTCCTGGCCCATGCCGATCACCGCCACGTCCACCTTGTCGACCCCCTGGGCCTTGAGGGCCTCTTCGTCGGTGCCGTCAAGACGCACGGCCAGGCTGACCTGATCGCGTATCAGGTCGATCGGCTCGCGGTTGCGGTCTATGGCAATGACCTCCGCACCGCTGGTGGATAGCGCGATCGCCAGTTTGGTTCCAAAACGACCTAATCCGATAACGGCAAACTTTCTCATGATCTTGGGTCCTCATCGGGTGTTCCCAAGATTCTAATACCCAGGACCTCGGTCTGTCCAGACAAAACCGCGGCCTGTGGGGTCGCCCTGCTGTTTCACGAATGCGGGAATGCCCTCCAAGGGTCTATCCAGGAGCCACGACGTGTCTTTCGTGACACGCCACGAGTGATCCCGGGGATCATAGGAGAGCCCCAGGGCAAGGACGCCATACATCTGTCTCCTACGCCACATCCACCAGCCCCAGGGCGTCGCCGAACTTGGAGAGCAGAGCCCGGCGGATCGCTCGGTGCCGGGCCTGGGTCAGCATGGGGTCGTCGCTGACCAGGGCGGAGGCGTGCTTTCGGGCCAGCAAGAGCAGGTCGTAGTCATCGACGATGTTGGCGATCTTCAGGTCCGGCAGGCCGTGCTGGCGGGTGCTGAACAGCTCCCCGGGCCCTCGCAGGCGGAGGTCATGCTCGGCAATCTCGAAGCCGTCGTGACTTCTCGTCATGACCTCCAGGCGGTGGCGGGCCGTGTCGCTCTCGGCCTGGGCAAACAGCAGGCAATACGACTTGGACGCCCCCCTGCCGATGCGACCCCGCAACTGATGGAGCTGCGCAAGGCCGAAACGATCCGCGTCCTCGATCACCATGATCGTAGCATTGGGCACGTCCACGCCGACCTCGATCACAATCGTGGAGACCAGGGCGTGGACCTTCCCGGAGCGAAACTCGGCCATGATCCGCTCCTTGTCAGTGGACGGCATCTGGCCGTGGAGCAACTCCACCCGGAACTCTGGGAAGACCTCCCTGGAAAGGATCTGCCACTGGTCTGTGGCGGCCTTGACCTCTGCTGCCCCATCGGTGCTGGTGATGCGGGGGTACACGAAGTAGGCCTGCTTGCCGGCCTTGAGCCGCTCTCGGATGAACTCGTGGGCCTTGGGCCGGTCCTGCGGGTCCACGTAACGGGTGATGACCTCGCCCCGGCCGGGCGGCACGTGCTGGATGATCGAGACGTCCAGGTCACCGAACGCCGTCATGGCCAAGGTCCGCGGGATGGGCGTGGCGGTCATGACCAGGCAGTGGGGCGTGGCCTGCTTGCGAAGCCGGCTCTTCTGTTCGACGCCGAACTTGTGCTGCTCGTCGATGACCACCAGGCCCAGATTCGCGAACTCCACGTCCTCCTGCAAAAGGGCCACGGTCCCCACCACGATGTCCATACGCCCTTCGCGGATCTGCGACAACACCTCTTGTCGCTTCTTGCCGGTCAGGCCCCCGACCAGGAGCACGCGGCGGACCTGGCTGTCCTTGAGATATCGCTCGATGCTGAGCAGGTGCTGGTTGGCCAGGATCTCGGTGGGCGCCATGATCGCCACCTGCCCCTTGTTGGCCACTGCCAACAGGGCCGCGTACAGGGCCACCACCGTCTTGCCCGAGCCCACGTCGCCTTGGAGAAGCCGATTCATGGGCACCTCTTTTCCCATGTCCGCCACGATCTCCTCAATGACCTGGTCCTGGTCCGCGGTCAGAAGAAACGGGAATCGCCGGCGGATGCGGTGATCGATCGACTCGGACCTGGTCATGCTGGCTGCGGTTGAGAAGTGCTGCATCCGATATCGCCGCAGGGCCAGCCCCACCTGCATCAGGAACAGCTCGTCGTATTTGAGTCGCCGTCGTGCAGAGGCCAGCTTTTCCAGGTCCGGAGGCAGGTGAATCCAGGCAAACGCCTCCTTCCTGCCCACGAGTTCGTTCTCCTTCAGGAAGGCCGGCTCGAAGAACTCCTCCACCAGGCTATCGAGCCGATCCAGCACGGGCCGGACGATCCGCTTGATCTGGGGGCTGCTGAGCTTCGCGCAGGCCGGGTATACGCCACCCCCGAGGGACTCGGCCGGATTGCCGCTCTCCCGATCCACGATCATGAACTTGGGGTTGGTCATCTGCAGGTGGTGCTTGTACAGCTCCACCTTGCCGCTGGCGATGATCACCTGGCCGCACCTGAGCTGGTTGCGCAGGAACCCTCCATGGAACCAGACGATCCGGCACAGGCCGCTGTCATCCGCCACCTCTGCCTCAAAGAGCGGGACACGACGGAATGCCTGGTAGTCGATCGACTCGACCAGGCCCATGATCGTGGCGGTCTGTCCAGCCTGCAATTGGTTGACCCGGGTCGGCGTAGGGGCAAAGACCCAATCCCTCGGGTAATACTCCAGCAGGTCCGCGGCCGTGCGCACACCCAGGCCCGCAAAGACCTCCGCCCTGACCGGTCCCACGCCCTTGACGAACTGCACGGGGGTGGACCAGGTCAGTTCGGTATTCGGTATTCGGTGTTCGGTGTTCTCAGTCCTGGAATCCATGCTCTCCGATCAGCCTTACGAACCGAACCGCACACAGGTCGCTTTGGACCGTGCCGGTCTGGGTCTTGCGGTACGCAACCAGGGTCTGGACCCCTTCGGGGCCGACCGGGGCCACCATGATGCCGCCGACCTTCAACTGGTCCAGGATCGGCCTGGGCACCTCCCGGACTGCGGCTGTGATGATGATGCGATCAAACTCCCTGGGTTGGGGCCAGCCGAGAGTCCCGTCGCCAACGCGAAACTCGATGTTCTGAAGACCCAACTGCATCAACACGCCTTGGGCAGACTGTGACAATGCCTCCAGGCGTTCGATGGTGTACACCTTCCTGGCAAGCCTGGCCAGGATCGCGGTCTGATACCCGCTGCCTGTGCCGATCTCCAGGACCTCACACGGTGGTGTCACGGCAAGGGCCTGGGTCATCAGGGCCACGATGTAGGGCTGCGAGATGGTCTGGTCCAGGCCGATGGGCAAGGGCCGGTCGTCGTAGGCCTGCCCCTCGTATTGAGACGGGACAAACCGCTGCCTGGGGATCTCGGCCATGACCTCCAGGACCTTGGGAGCAGTGATGCCCCTGCCCCTCAGATCGAATCGCAGCATGTGCTCGCGGGCTGTGCTCCAGCGGTCCGCCTGCCCTTCGATTGCCTGCCCATTGTGCTGATCGCCCTGCATCACGACCTCACTCCGCGTGGACGAATCTCCCGTATCGCAGGGCCAGGGTCGGCAACACGAGGAGGTTAAGGGCCGTCGAGGTCACCAGGCCACCGAGGATCACGATCGCCATGGGGCCTTCGATCTCGCGGCCCGCCTCACCGGTGCCGAGGGCCAGGGGAAGCAGCGCCAACGAGGTGACGGTGGCAGTCATCAGGATGGGCATCAGCCGCTCAGAGGCGCCTCGCATGGCGGCCTCCATGCCCCAGGTCATACCTTCCTCGTTGACCAGGTGCTCGAAGTGCGAGATCATCATGATCGAGTTGCGCATCGTGATGCCGAACAGCGTCACGAACCCGACCAGAGACCCGATGGTCAGTGAATTCTCGCCGGACCCACCGAGCGCCCCGGTCACCCAGACCGCCAGCACACCGCCAACCAGCGCGAACGGCACGTTCGCCAGCAGCAGCAGCAGGTTCCGCCAGTTGTGGAATACGACGGTCAGCAACAGCAGAATGCCGACAGCGGCGATGGCCGAGTGCAACAGCAGTTCCCGCTGGGCCTGCTCCTTCGCTTGCGCCGCGCCGCTGAACACCGCGTAGGTGCCCCCGGTGAAATTGACCTTCGCCGTGACTTGTCTCTTTGCATCCTCGACAAACGACGTCACGTCACGTCCGCTGGAATTGCACGTCACCGTCTGGCGGCGGCGGGCGCCCTCGTGCATGATGGAGAAGCGTCCGCTCGTGGGATAAACCTCCGCCAGTTCGCGCAGCGGGGTCAGGGTGCCTTGCGGACTGCGCAGAAGGAGCGAACCGATGGCCTCCGGGTCCTGACGGTTCTTCTCGTCCAGGATCACCGCCACGTCGGCGACCTGGTTACCGCGGTGTGTCTGCGCCACGACGGTTCCCTGATATGCGGTTTCAATTGCCTCCAGCACCTCCACCGGCCGGAAACCGAACTGTGTCAGCCGGTCAGGGCGAAGATGGACCGCGATGCGGGGTGTGCCTGGAGGCGACTTCACCTGCACGTCTGCTGCGCCGGGCACGGCGTTGAGTACCGTGGCCACCTCCTGTGCCTTGGCGTCAAGCAGATCGAGGTCCTCACCGAAGATGTTCACCACCACGGGTGCGGTCTCACCGGTGAGCGTCTCGCCGATGCGGTCGCCCAGGAACGTTAGCACCTCAAACTGCATGCCTGGGAACTTCTTCAGGATCCCGCGGAGCTCCTCCTCGATCGCCTCCTCTTGCTTGCCCGGGATCGGCTTGAGCTCCACGTGGAATTCGCTGCGGTGCGGGCCCCATGGGTCTTCGCCCAGCTCGGCTCGCCCGACCTGCTGTTCCACCGTATCGATGCTGGGGTTCTTGAGAAGCTCGTCGGAGATCCGCGTCCCGATCCGCAGCATCTCCGGCAGGGATGTGCCCGGTGCGGCGAAGACCTGGAGCACGAAGTGACCTTCCCGGAACGCAGGCAGAAACTCCCCGCCGAAGGACGACAGTCGCGTGGCCGCTCCGATGCAGATCACCGCCACGGTCGCCATGATGGCACGCGGCCACCGGGCGATGAAGCCCAGCACGCTGCGATAGCCCTTCTTGAGCCATCGCTGGATACGCGGCTCCGCAGTCTCGCGAACGCCCTTGTCGAAGAGCAGGTAGGCCAGGGCAGGAGTGAGCGTCAGGGCCACCCCCAGCGACGCCAGGATGGCGAGGATGTAGCTCAACGCCAGCGGCGCAAAGAAGCTGCCCTGCAGCCCGGTCAGCGTTAGCACGGGCAGGAAGATCAACGCCACGATGAACGTGGCATAGACGATCGCGCGTCGCACTTCGAGCGACGCTCCAAGCACAACGTTGAAAACAGATCGCGGTTTCGCGAGCATTCTGTTTTCGCGGAGACGGCGGAAAATATTCTCCACGTCGATGATGGAATCATCGACCACTGATCCCAGCGCAATAGCCAAGCCGCCCAGCGTAATGGTATTGATCGTGTTGCCGGACTTTTCGAGCACCATGACTGCCGTGAGCAACGACATCGGAATGGCTGCGAGCGAAATGCACGCCGTGCGTGCGCTGCCGAGCAGCACAAACAGCACCACCGCCACCAGCACGCCGCCCAGGGTCAGCGAGTGCTTCATGTTTTGAAGGGCGTGCTCGATGAAGGTCGCAGGCCGATGCAGACGCGGGTAGAGTGTGATGCCCTCCTTCTCGAAGACCGGCTTCAGCTCCCCCAGCGCCGCCTCAAGAGCCTTTGTCGCCTCCATGGTGTTGGCGCCGTATTGACTGGACATGGTCATCAGGATTCCGGGCCTGCCCATGACCACGGTGTCGCCGAATTTCGGCTCCGCGCCTTCCACTACGCGGGCCACGTCCTTCAGGCGGACGCTGAGGCCGTTGGCGTGTGCGACCACGACCTCGCCGAGGATCTCCGGCGTGAGGGCCTGGCCTTCGGTCTGGATCGTGATCCGCTGGTTGCTGGTCTCGACGAAACCTGCGCCCATCACGGCGGTGGATACCCGCGCTGCAGCCAGCACATCCGACATCGCCAGGTCGTAGGCGAGCAGCCGGTCCGGCAGGACCTGGATCTGCAACTGTCGCACCTCGCCCCCGAACACACTGCACTTGGCAACGCCCGGCACTGAGAGCAGGCGTGGTCTGAGCGTCCAGTCCGCGAAGGTCCGCATCTGCATGGGCGTCATCCGGTCACAGACGAGACCGATCTTGAGCAGGTCCATGGTGGAGGAGGTCAGGGGCGTCATGCGCGGCGTCTTGACCTCGGCGGGCAATTCACCTGCAGTCTCGGCCAGTGTCTCCGCAAGCATCTGGCGGGCGCGGAACACGTCCGTGCCTTCCTTGAATACCACCGTGATGATGGACAGGCCCTCGATGGACTCCGAACGGAGTGACTCCATGTCCCCCAGACCGTTGACCATGGTTTCGATGGGCAGCGTGACGAGCACCTCGACCTGTTCCGGCGACAGGCCGGGAGCCTCGGTCTGGATCGCGACCTGCGGCTGGACGAAGTTCGGAAACACGTCGAGCTTGGCGATGCTCGCCACGTACAGGCCGTAGCCGAGAACCAGGCAGGCCATGACCACGACGACGACGCGGAACTTGAGGGAGAACTGGACGAGTCTTTGGAGCATGGGAGTCTACTCGCCTCCCCCTTGTCCCTTGAGTTCCTCGGAGAGCAGTTGCTGTGCCCCAACGACCACCACCTTGTCCTGCGCCCTCAAGCCGTCGTGAACGAACCAGCCGCTGTCCATAGGCCGCTCCAACACGATCTGCCTGCGGGCAAATGTCTCGTCGCCGGTCTGGAGATAGACGAACACCTCGCCTTGGTGCCGGAGCAACGCCTCTCTCGGCACGGTCACGCCGGATTCCGCCATACCGGGCACGGTCAGCCACGCCACGACCGCTGCACCGGGTGGCAGCGGATCGGTTCTCTGGAGAAGAAGGAAGCCCTGGCCCTGCATCTGCGGATCTGTGCCGGGCGCAGGACCCAGGACCTCTGCCTGCGTGGGATGGTCAGGCGAGGCGAGACTCGCCACTCGCCCGTGCGTGGGTGGGGCCTTCAAGGATTCGCCGAGCGGAAGATCCACGCGGATCATCGCCGCCTCCTGCACGGCGAGTGAATGGACCAGCGCAGGCAGGTCCTGCTGCGACGCCACGGCCTTGCCCCAGCCCAGTACCAGGCGGGCCTGAACGGAATCGAGGGCAACCTGGTCCCGCTTCATGGCGGCCTCCGCAGTTTCAAGGGCGCGGGCCGAGGCGTTCTGGTTCTGGGTAAGGGTCCTCAGACGCTCAAACTCCTTGGCGGAGGCCTCCAGTGCAGCCTGGGCAGAGGCCCTCTCCGCCACCAGTACAGCCAGCGGCGTAGGGTCCAGGACGCGACCGTAGCCCTTCACCTCGGGCTGCACCTGGGCAGGTGACAGCGGCGCGACCCTCAGTCCCATGCGGGTCTGCGTGTCCCGGTCGAGCTTGACGAAGACCTCGCCATGGGTGCCATGCTGGACGAGGGATTCCTCCTTTGGCCCTTCGGGCTTGCCTTCCTGCCCGCTGTCGTGGGGCCTGAGAAAGATCCACGCGGCCGCCACCCCCAGGGCAAGTCCTGCCAGGATTCCCAAGATGACCTTGTTCACGGTTTCTTCTCCTTAATCCGGACAAGCCGGAGCACTGATCTGCCGGGTCTCGGCAAAAAACCTCAGTTGGGCACACTTTGAATAGTCTAATCCCGTCGTTTGGATTGGACCATTCAAAGGGCCTCGGGGCGTAGTGAAACCTGTGCTGATACGAGTCCTCCAGAAGGCGGGAGGACTCATATCAGGTGTGCCCAACTGAGGTTTTTTGCGCATCCGACGCACCATGTCACTCATGAGGACGAAAGACCAAGGTCCGACCGTCCTGTTCAACGGACGCCAAGGCGTCGAAGGGGACCTGCACGGCGTCTTCGAGCTGACCGAGCACCTGAAGGGCCTTGACCAGGGCGTCGAGGTGGGCCAGCTCGGTGAGCCGGACCTCAACTTGGGCAGAGCCAAGCTCGAACGGATCCGCACTGCCGGCCTTGACTGCCCCCTCGATGGACCGGGCCTGCTGACGCTGGGTCTGGAGGAGGGTGTCGATCTGTCCCAACTGCTCCCCTGCTGCGGCCAGGCCCGCCACTGCCCGGTCAATCTCTGCGATCACCCTGGCCTGAAGCGAGAGGAACCGGGCCGCGGCCTCGGTCCGCCTGGCCTCGGCCTCTGCGATGGGGCCTTGGTTGCGATTGAGCAGGGGCAATTCGGCCCCCACGCTCAATCCCCACTTGTGTGCGCCCTGATCGTATTCGTAGCCCGGGCCCAGGTGGACGTCCGGATACTGCTTGGCGATCTCCAGTTGGAGTGCAGACTGGCTGGCCGCATACTCAGCCAAGGCAGCCAGCAGGTCTGCACGGCGGTGCAAGGCCTGGGCGCGGACCTCGGCAGACTCCAGATCGCGGCCTGCCTCGGGGGCCAGCGACAAGTCGAAGGTCAATGCCACTCCGTCCAGGGCCCGCAACGGCAGGCCAAGGGCCTCTGCCACGCGGGAGCGACCCTCTGCGGCCTGGCGTTTGGCCTCGATCAGGTCGGTCCTCGCCTTGAGTACCGCCACCCTCGCGGACGTCACCTCCGGTGCCGCGATGGAGCCGGCTGCCAGGCGGCCTTCGAGCAGGTCGAGCAGGTGTTGCTGGGCATCGCACACGTCCTGCAACAGGGCGACGCGGCGATGGGCCACCGCATGGTCCAGCAGGGCCGTACGCAGATTGCTCCGCACCTGCCAGGCCTGCGAGGCAAGGTTCAGGCGAGCGGATTCTGAGAGGTGCTCGGCCACGGCCACACGGAGCCCGCGTTTGCCCGCAGTCTCGAATGGGATATCCACGGCCACCGGGGCCACCCAGGGCGATACCCCGCTCTCGGCATTGGAGGTGTACTGGGGGCCGAGGCTGATGCTCGGGTTGGGACGCGAGCCAGCGGTGAGCCGGCCCGCCTTGGCCACGCCCCACTGGGCCCTCGCCACGTCGAGGCTCGGGTGGTAGTAGATCGCCACCAGGGTAAGCACGGGAAGGTCCCACTCCTGGGGCGGCCACTGGGTGATGGGGGGCTTGAGGTTCTTCTCGACGAATGTCCTCAGTTCCGGGGCGTCGAGGGTGCGGGCCTCGAAGTCGGCGGCCGTGCGCTGCGGGGCAAGGGGCCTGGCCTCAAAGTGGGCACAACCTGCCAGCATCGCGGCCACTGCTGCCAGCATGGACAGACAAGCGATGGTCCTCTTCATAAAGATCACGGGGGTCATTATACTCGTGTTCCACTCGCAATGACACTGGCCTGTCATCGCGAGACCTGAGGAGCAGGTCATGGCGATCTTCATCTTCCGGCCTCGCATGTCTGTGCAGAATGCGCCTCTCCCCCATCCTGCCCAACTGCATCGGGCTCATTTCTCTCTCAGAATGATCCGGAGTCCCCACGTCTTGGCCGGATCCAGTTCGACGCCATGGCGAGTGTGTCTTGCAGTCAGATTCTGTCGAGACAGAACAGCCTTTGCCTTTTCCAGGGATTCGACCTTCAAGACAATAGACTCAATCTGCGCGTCCTTGCCCGGAACGAAGCGGAGAACCGGGCCATCCCCGACGAACCAGACCTCGCCCTCATGCCTTGCGGGGGCCAGGAAGCTGCGCCATTGTGCCAGATGCCTCTTGTCAGGATATCCGATCCGTACCTCTTCGATGCGTTTCACGCCCAACGCACCCCCTCCGGCTTCCTGCAAAGATGAACTCAGAAAGCCGAGGTTTATCCGGTCGCTCTTATCCTGAATCTCCCAGAGGCTGACGGCCAGCCTTGGACCGGTCAGCAAGGGATCGGCCACATAGATGAAACGAGGCATGTGTCCGCCACCGATCAGCCCCGAGTGGGAGATGCCCCTGCGCCCCAACTCGTTTGCATCCTCAGCAATGGATGCCCCGGGACTGAAGGTAAGGCCGTGGAAACGCGCGGTCCGGTCGGGACTGAATGGCACATTATTCTTGTATGGGCCGCACGGCTCAATGTAGGCGTTGCCCACCGAGAAACCGGCATAGAGCGTTTGCTCTTTGTTCCCCGGCTTGCTCAATTCCCCATACACAAGGGGCAACTTCAGGATGTCCCGAAAGAAGAGAAACACCGAATCGAACGCAGCATGGTCCTGGACATGCACAGATATCACATGCACCTGGGAGACCACGGATGTGGAAGCCGTGGCTGACGGGCAGACGCAGGTCAGAAGGATGGCGGCGATGACAGGGAGCAAGAGTCTTCCCATCCGTGACTTCCCATTTGACCTCATAGACTGTGCTCCCGTACGGTACACGTCGCATGATACCCAGGACTGTATCCATATCGGACAGTCAGAACTGGTGTTAGCGACTATCCATAGGCCTTGTACTATTCTATCCTGTCTCTTCCGAGCATCCACCCCTCCGGAGGAGATTGTACCAACTGCGGTGCTGGGGGCAAGGCGAATCAATCCTTGGTCCCGGGGTGACTGCATCAGCCGTTGGTCCCCCTAGACGCTCCAGTGGAACGAGTTTCGACAGCACGTATGTACCCGCGTGGGCTTAGGCTGACGCCTTGTCCGCCGCAGCGGTTGGCGAGGCGTCAGCCTCCACCGCTCGGCCAGGCAGGGTCACGAACCGGGGCCAGCAACACCGACGAGTGGAGTAATCAGAATCCTCGCACTCCTGATTCGCCTTGATCTGTCTGAGGGCGGGTGCTAATCTGTTGGGCAAAGATGAAAGGACATCGACGTCGACTATGAAGCGATCGGGCAACCCGCGGAGGTTCCTCTCCGCGGAGGAGGTTGGGCTTGTGAAAATGGCCATCGAGAGGATGGAGCGGACGACGTCTGCGGAGATCAAGGTGGTTCTCCTCAGGCACTGCTGGGTTGATCTGCGCAAGAAGGCCCGCAGACTGTTCACGGCATTCCATCTGGACAATACAGCAGAGCGGAACTGCATTCTGATCGTCCTGGTGGTTGCGAACCGACACTTCCTCATCTACGGTGACGAGGGCATTCACCGAAAAGTCGGCCAGTTGTTTTGGGATGACATGCGATCTGTGATGATGCAGCATTTTCGGAACAGTGAATTGGGGGTGGGACTATCCTTGGGTATTGACCGCATTGGCGAACAACTCGCTCACCATTTCCCAAGACGGGCTGATGACAAAGATGAAGTCTCGAACGATATCGAATACGTGTAGGATGGGACTTGCAGGGTCTCTGTTGTTCGCGATCCTGCTCAGTCCCTGTCTTGTCAATGCGCAAGACCGGTCCGGACCTTCGGACGCTTCCAAGACCGTCCACCAGCGAGACCAAAGAGATTATGCGCCGTTTCCTCAACCTGACGCTGGTTACGTCACGGATATAGGCCACATCCTGACTTCCGCGCAGGAGGAAGGGATTGAACGCTGGCTCTGGCAGGTTGAAAGCAAGACGAAGGTCGAGATCATCGTTGTGATTGTGAACTCAATCCGAGATTACGGCGGCACCCCCAACGGATCCATCGAGGAGTTTGCGAAAGCCCTGTTCGACAGGTACGGAATCGGAAACCTGCCGAGAAATGACGGTGTGCTCCTGCTCGTTGCTGTTAAGGACCGCCAGACGCGGATTGAACTGGGTGCGTATTACGGGCGCAGTCGCGACGATGATGCTCAGAGGATCGTGAACCGCGTGATTATCCCGAGATTCCAGAAAGGCGACTACGCGGGGGGCATAATGGGGGGTGTCAGGGTCATCGGTGCGGAATTCGCCAATGTCACAATCGGAACGCCTTGGCGCCTGATTGCCGTACTGACCGGCATACCGATCCTCGGGATGATCGCCTTCAGTCTCTTCCGAAATGGGAAGCGCGGTTGGGGTTGGGTGTGTGTCGGTCTGATCGTTGTCCTCATTCTTGTCGCCATAACCGTTATATCGGTAATCGTGCGGAATCTGCCAGGCAGATCCTGGAGCCCCGGCGGTCTTGGAGGCTTTGGCGGCGGTTTTTCCGGCGGCGGCGGAGCAACCGGCGGTTGGTGAGGAACATTCGATGAGATGTCCCAGATGTCAGAATGTTGATTTGCTGCGAGGCAAGACGAGGACCAAAGACGTCATCCTCGACTACTGCCGACGGTGTCGGGGTGTTTGGTTCGACGAGCACGAGTTGGAGGAAGTTCTTGACGTAGCTGCCAAGGACTTGCGGCCTCCTGGGAAATCGGAGGACAGACGCATCGCGTGTCCGAAGTGCAACAAGGTCATGACGGCGTTCTACTACCCGCAGACGCGTGTGTTGGTCGACCAATGTGGGAAATGCAGAGGCGTGTGGCTCGACGGACGCGAGTTCGCCGAAATCAAGACTGTCCGGGAGAACATGAGGAAACGGAACTTATTGGAGGAGTACGCACCGGTCCTGGGCCTAAAGGGCGTTCTCATCCGGTTTATCGAATCAGCAATTGACCAACTGCAGTGCCGGGAGTGACCACTTTTCGTGGCCACAACCCGGCCGGAGCCGGCAATCGCGAAACGAAGCGGGTCGATCCGGACGCCCGTCACAGCCGTGAGTGGAACTCATACCTGCCGCTGCCCACCTCGTACACGGCCTGGCCTGGCTCCTGGCGCAGGAATCTTACGCCCTTGGCCGGCGAGGCCGGCGTCCTGCCTTCGGTCACCCGATCGGCCGATGCCGCAGGCACAGCCACGGTTGCAGTCGTGTTGGCTGGGATGGTCACCTTGAGGGTGAACGCATCGCCATCGCGTCTCCAGTCACTGACGATCCGGCCACGGATCGAATCATAGCTCGCCTTTACCCACGTTAGATCCCCTACGGGCTGAGGCCTGATGACGATCCTCGCAAAGCCCGGGCCGTTGGGATCACATCCGATGCCGGCCAGTTCGTGGTAGAACCACTCCATGATCTGGCCCAGCATGAAGTGATTCTGTGAGGACCTGCGATCCGCGTTCCAGGCCTCGGTCAGGCTGGTGGCCCCCTGCCTCAACTGATAGCCGTACCCTGGCTTTTCTGACTGGTTGTTCATGGCGAAGATCACGTCAGATCTGCCGCCCTCAGCCAGGGCCCGCAGGAGGTAGCGGTAGCCCACGTCGCCTGCGGTCAGGGCATTGCCGCGATTCTGCACGTCGGCAGCCACTGCGTCCAGCACGGCCTGGCGATTACCAGGCTCCACCAAGTCCATGACCAGGGGGATGGAGTTGGCGCACTGCGAGCCTGTGGCGTATTGATGGGTCGTGACATTGTAGAACGTCCGGTTGAAGGCCGCGCGGATCTGCGCAGCGAGGTCCCTGTATTGCCTGGCATCGTCGGCCTTGCCCAACAGGGCCGCGGTCTGGGCCAGGATCCAGGTGTCGTAGTAGTAGAATGCCGTGGCAGTCAACGCCTTGGGTGTCAACTGGGCCTCGCCCGGCCGGTTGGGGCCTATGTCGTACCAGTCCCCAAGGCCGTGAGAGACGATTGTGTTCGTGGCCCGGGTGCCGAGATAGGCGACGTAGCGTTTCATGCCATCGTAGTGCCGCCTGAGCAGGTCCAGGTCACCGGTCCATTCGTATTGCTGCCACGGAACCACCACGTAGGCACTGCCCCATTCGGGCGAATCACGGAAGCCTCCCTGGAACACGGTGTATTCCGGCGCGATATCAGGCACCAGGCCGTTCTCCAACTGGCAGTCGGCCACGTCGTTCATGCCCTTGGTGAACAGGGAGGCCAGATCGAACTCGTAGCGAAGGGCCGGTCCGTTGAGGTGGTACTGTTCGAGCCAGCCGAGCTTCTCGCGATGAGGGCAGTCGGTCATCACGCTGACCATGTTGCTCCGCTGGGCCCAGCGAACGAGCCTGTGGATGCGGTTGAACAGATCGTTGGAACAAGAGAACTCGCCGACCGGCTCGGACCCAGAATGGACCACCACGCCCTCCAGCGTCTCCACCACGGGCAGCCTGGCGCGATCGGTAGCCGGCATACATTCGACCTGCAGGTAGCGGCAGCCCTGGTAGAAGAACCTCGGCAGCCAAGTCTCACTGGCACCCCCTGCAAGGGTGTATTTCCAGTACGCCTCTCCTCCACCACAGGAGCCACGGTCCACAGACCCGTCCGGCCTGGTCAATTCGGCTGGGGTGATCCTCACATACGATCCGGCCGGTCCTCTGGCCTTCATGCGAGGCATGATCGATGCGTTCTGACCGAGGTCATAGACCGTCACGCCGTGGCGGAGCGCCTTGGCTGCAACCGGCTTCAGCACGTCGAAGGCCCGGATAGGCGGGGCCGCACACGAAAGCCCCTTCAGTCTGCCACCAGGCCCATCGACCACCTGTGCCCGCTCCCAAAGGGCGTCATCAAACCCGGGCCGGTTCCAGCCCCTGGGCTCAAGGCGTGCGTCATAGTCCTCTCCGCCGTACACGCAGGAGAAGGTGATAGGCCCTCGACTGACCCGCCACCGGTCGTCGGTGCCGATGATCTCGGTCGTACCATCGGTGTAATCCAGACGGATCTGACAGATGGCCTTCAGAGGACCGAACGAGCCCTTGAACTTGGTGTACCTACCTGCCTTGACGTTGTACATGCCGTTGCCCAGCACCAGACCGACTGCATTGGCGCCTCTGCAGATCAATGGCGTGATGTCACGGCTGTCATAGAGACAGGTCTTGTCGTACTTCGTCCAGCCTGGCGAGAGGAGATCGTTGCCCGCCTTGTGGCCATTGACCGACATCTCGTAGAGACCGAGACCGCACACGAACGCCAGGGCACGCCTGAGGCCCGGTCTGACCGCCAGGTCGCGGCGGAGCATCAGGGTCTGGCCCTCAGTCTGGGCGCCAATCCACCTGGCCTGCCAATCGGCCTCGTTGAGCAGCCCCACGGTCCACGAACCGGGCCTGCTCCAGGCCGACGCCCTGCCCTCCCCATCCCACACGCGGACCTTCCAGAAGACCTGCTGTGCGGAGTCCAACGGCGGCCCCGCGTAGGGAATCTGGATCGTCTGGTCGGACGCCACCTGCCCACTGTCCCACAGATCGCCCTGATCCCTCGCCAGCGCGTCTGCAGAGGAGGCCGTGAGAATCTGGTAGGCCGTCTGTCGCTGGCTGCGTGAGGTGCTCTCCAGTTCCCAGAACAGACGCGGCGCAGGACTATCCACGCCGAGTGGGTCTCGGACGTACTCGCAGCGGACCTGAACCGGGGTGATGCGAGCGGGCGAGGCGTTGTCAGACGCGTGCACACCGGCTGGAACAGAGACCCAGGCCAGCAGGCCTGCCAGGAGAAGGGACGGGTGTCTGATCATCGGATATCCCCTTGAGCCAACGGAGGGCCGACCTCACTGCGCCACGGGCTTTGCCAGGGACATCCCCACGTACACGCGGTAGTCCTTGATCCGGCCCGTCACCTCTGCGGCGCCGGCCCGCGGGGTGTAGCGGAGACCGCTGATCCGCGCGGGTGCGCCCAGGTCAATGACCAACCGGTGCGGATGAGCCGGCTGGGCATTGCCCCACTCGGTGTGCCAGAAGTCGGCGGTCTGGCCGTTGATGGCGTTGAGTGCAGAGCCGTCTTCCTTGATCGTCTCCTCGCTGTCCACGTACGCGATGGTCCAGGTCGTATGGGGGATGGACCTTCCGTCCGCATCCAGCAGGTCGAGCTCAGCCACAGCGGCAAACGGCTTGCCGTCATGGGCGTTCAGCGTCTCCAGGCAGAACTGTCGCCCCTCCACGGGCTGGGCAAAACGGACCTCCTGCGCATCGGGGCCCTGCACAAAGGTCCCTGTGTGCACGGGCTTGATGCCGCCGAGTGCCAGCGTGGCCAGTGGTGACCTTCGGCCAAAGTCGAGTTGCGGGCGGAGGCGGTCCAGGACGGGCTTGTCCAGACCAGCCAGCGATGGCTTCTCAGGGCCGAGCAGGTCGAGCACGATGACCTCGTTGCGTCCTGCCTTCAGCCAGGGGCCCGGTACGTACATCGTCTGGGTCGGGCCTATGTTCCAGAATCGTCCCAGGCACCGGCCATTGATCCAGAGCACACCCTTGCCCCAGGAGCTGACGTCCAGGAAGGTGTCTGCGGTCTTCTCAACGTTGAACGTGCCGCGCCAGAACGCCGGACCGCTGGCCTTGCCGGCCTTCCATCGCAGGCCGTCCAGCATGGGCCGGCCCAGGCCCAGGCAGAAGACCTGCCAACCGGTCAGCTCGGTGCCGGAGTTGCCTGGCGCAATGAGGCGGACCGGGGTGTAGAGCCCCTTTCGGTCGTGGACCTCGGGCCCGAAGTTCACGTGGCCCACTGCCTCGACCAGTATGTCGAGACGGGCCGCTGCCGCCCGTGCGGGCAACTGGACGCGGCGGCCCTGCTGGCGGCGGTCACACACGCCGGCCAGCGCTGCGTCCACGAAGACCCACGCAAAGTCGCGGACGTCGTTGGCATCGAGGGTGGCTGCCGGACCTGCGGGGATCGTGGTGCGGTAGAGGATGCAGCCGTGCCCCTGGTTATATGCCTCCATGTTGCGGGGCGTCTTGTCCTGGATGGGCGCAGGCAGGTTGTCGAACATCCCTGCGCTCTCGCCCAGGTCGAACCGGGTCACGGCCATCACGGCCTTGGCGGCCGGCGGCTCGGGGATCACCTCACCCGGCAGCAGGTGCCTGGCCATCAGGTCGCGGGTCCGTGCGAACTTGTCGCCTATCCAGCCGGCCTCACTGATGGGCGCGTCATAGTCGTAGCTGCTGGTATCGGGCTTGAACGGGCGGTCTGCACCCGACCACAGGCCAAAGGTCGAGCCGCCGTGCGCCATGTAGATGCTGAATGAGGCATTGTGGGCCAGCATGTACTCCAGGTCCGCCAGATAGCGAGGGCCATCACCCAGGTGGTGCGTAACGCCCCAGGTGTCAAACCAGCCGGGATAGAACTCGCCACACATCAGTGGGCCAGTGGCCTGCACCTCGCGCAGGGCCTTGAAACCGCCCTGCGGGTCGTTGCCGAAGTTGACGACGTTGAAGAGGTCAGGCAGCAGACCGTTGCGGAGGGCGTACGGCGGGTTGCAGGCGAACAGCGGCACCTCGAACCCAGCGTCCAGCAGGGCCTTTCGGACCTCGACCATGTACTGTGCGTCTTGGCCGTAGAAGCCGTATTCATTCTCCACCTGGACCATCAGGATCGGACCTCCCTTGGTCACCTGCTGCGGACCCAGCACCCTGCCCACCTCCTTGAGCCAGGCACGGGCAGCGGCCAGGAAGTCCGGATCGCGGCTCCGCAACTGGATACCGTCCTTCTTCAGCAGCCACCACGGCAGGCCGCCCATGTCCCATTCAGCGCAGGCGTAGGGCCCGGGCCTGAGGATGACCCAGAGTCCCTCCTTTTGGGCCAGTCTGCAGAACTCCACTGCATCGGCCTGGCCCGCCCAGTCGAACTGGCCCTGCTGGAATTCATGGAGGTTCCAAAACAGGTAGGCACAGACCGTGTTCAACCCCATGGCCCTGCAGAGCTGGAGCCGGTGCTGCCAATACTCCCGCGGCACACGGGCGAAGTGGATCTCGCCGCAGCGAATCTGCAGGCGATGGCCGTCGAGCAGGAAGTCGGTGTCCCCGACTGCGAAGGTGTGGGGCTTGTCCGCAGCAGCCGCCAAGGCGGGGAAGGCCGCCATTCCTGCCAGGACCCAGCAGAGGCATCGTCCTGGCATTCGCGCCGTACAAGATCGGTCAATCAGCATAGTCGCTCCTTGCGTTGTCTTTGCCACCAACTCCCCGGCGTTCAGCGGACCCTACATAGCCTATGTCCTGCTGGCTGCCGGCATCCACGAAGATTGTATCAATCACGATGCATGGATCAACCTTCACGCCAGGCCTGAATTACCGCCAGGGCAGTCAGGACAAACCCTAAGGGTGTCCAGACAACGAGGTTTGCGGCTGCGGCAACGTAGACCACCTGCTTGATTGCCGGTAGTGACAGCAGGAACGCCATGCCGATAACCGAGGCGAACAACGTCAGTACCCGCCGCAGTTCCACCCGGCGGACGCTCCCCGCTGCCTCGGGCGTAGGCCGTTGCCGACCACTCCGCATCAAGCCAAGGACCGCGACGCCGTAGAAGACCAGGGTCAGGAGCTGAACACGAAGCGGGGGCAGGCCATTGGGCCGAAGGTAGACGTAGGTGAGCCCATATAGCAGGAGAAGGTACAGGCAGAGTGCCACGAATCCGCGGGGTCCGAACACCACGAGCGCCCGGCCATCCGATGCCGCAAGGCCAGGCTGAGCCAAGCGCCAGACCACCAGCAGAACCAGCAGCACGAACGCGATGTTCAGACCCAGGTTCAGAGGACCGCCTGAGTTCATCCCCAGGATGGCGGCGAAGGACACAGCCATATAGGCCCGCACGGTTCGTGCCCACCGGCCGCGAGCAGTAAGCCACGCCAGGTCTGGAAAGAATGCTCGAAGCGGTGGGCACACCAGACACGCGGTCGCCAACGGCAGGAGGAAGGCCATCACCGGATGGAACAGGAAGACCATGCTGATCTCCGAATAGCCGTAAGGTCCCAGCCGGCCGAGCACGAGCTTCCCGTCGCCGCCATACCCGTACCAGATCACCTTGGTTATCCAGGATTCATAGAGCCCGAACAGCACGCCCCAGAGATAGAGGGCTGACAGGGAGGTCCGTCCGGTGCGCACGGCCAGCGTCGTGAAAAAGAAGAAGTGCGCGAAGTACAGCCAGTAGGTGACGGCCCACGTCCAAGGGCTCCACAATCCTGGCCCCACGGAGGCGCCGGAGAACACCTCCGCGCTGATAAGCACAAAGACCCCAATCAGCAGGCGTGGCCAGAGGATGAGCATCGTCTCACTGACCCGCGGGAGCCTTCTCTATGGCCTTCCTCAGTTCCTGCATCCGTTGATCAGAGGCCGTGAAGAGCTGCTCAGGAAAGACGCGATACGCGATGATCTCATCGTAGATGCGAGTGCTGAGATTGGAATCCAGGCCCATGCCCGCCAGGTACTGCAGACGGAGGTTCCGATCGCGGTTGATGGCCGCGCCCTTAAGCCAGGGCCCCAGATCAGATCCCTGGCCGGCATAGGTCGAGAGCAGATCCACCGCTGAAAGGAATTCGACCTCCTTGAGCGACTGGGCCACGGCCGAGTAATCGGGACTGTCCAGTCGCCGCTGAAGCTCGTCGGCGTCGATCCGGGCAGCCTCGGCTTGCCCCAGCAGGACCATGTCATACCCCTGCCCGTGGGTGTCGTTGCTCCAGATCGTGCCATTGGGAAAGACCTCGAGGAACGTCGCGATCTCGCTCTTGACCACCTCGGCGTTGCTCTCGTACAGGGGGACCCACTGCGTCACCACGCCCCCGGGATTCAGGTGCCGCTTGCACATCTCGAAGTACTCCGTGGTGTAGAGCGTGGCCGAACCCTTGACCCACGGGTGAATCGGGTCGGAGGTGATGATGTCGAACCTCTCGGGCGTCGTGAGGACGTAGTGCCGGGCGTCGTCGTACACGACCTGGACGCGGGGGTCGTCCAGCACGCCGTAATTCTCGCGGCTGAAGTAGCTGGCCACGACCCGTGGGATCAGCGGCTCGATCTCACAGATGACGATCCGCGTGACATCGGGATAGGGCACAAACGAACCCGCGGTCACGCCTGCGCCGCACCCCACGACCAGCACCGAGCGGGCCTTTGGGTTCAGCAGGGCCGGCAGGTGCCCCAGCATCCGTTGCAGGCGCATGTCCTGCGGCTCGGTCGAGGCCTCCACCTTGCCGCTGACGTGGAAGTTCCGGACCCCATCGCCCATCTCCGTGACCGCGACCGAGGCATTCATCCCCTCGCCCACGTAGAGGAGGTTCGGCATGTCACGCCAGGTGGCCAGGTAGCGGCCGTACGCGACCAATCCCCACGGCACCTTGGGCACGCTCCGGGCCAATAGCGCACCGAGTGCCACGGAGACGACCCACAGGACGACACCTGCAATCCTGGCCCACGATGCCCTGTGAGGGCCAGTTGACGCGCTGCCTTCGTCCAACGACCCCAGGCGAGACAGGAACATCAAGATCGCCGCCAAGGCGGACAGCCCGATCAGGACTCGTTGCGCCTGCTGCGTACCGGCCCACGGGATCACCCACAGGCTGAACCCAATCGCACCCACGATCGCACCCACGGTGTTGGCTGCATACACCCCACCAACCAGGCGCCCGGGGTCCTGTCCCCGTGACGCCACGGCCGCCAGGGCCAGGGGGAAACTCGCTCCCCACAGGATCGCCGCAGGCAGAACGGCCCACACGGAGCGCATCACGTCGAGCTGGAAGGTGAACCACGGGCTCTTGGCCAGCGAGGGGTCGATCGGCCAATAGGGAAGGGACCTGGCCATCGCGTAGGCCGCCCATGCAATGGCCCCGCACAGGAGTATCTGGCAGCAGCCCAGTGCCGTACGAGGCCGTACCGATCCTCGTGAGAGTGCTGCCCCGATGCTGCTGCCGATCCCCAGCCCGACCAGAAACACGGCCAGGATGATCGAGAAGGTATAGACCGTAGGTCCCAGCAGCAGGGACAACACCCGCGTCCAGATCACCTCGGCGCCCAGGGCACTGGCGCCGGACAGCGCGACGGTGACATACACGGGCCAGGAACCCGGCGATCCATTTTGGATTTTAGATTTTGGATTTCGGATTTCGGCGGACTGGGGCGAGAGGGCTGCAAGGGCCAGGCCGGCCAACGCCACGGTGGCGTTCACCGCAACGGCCACGTAGGTGGCGGTCGCCATGTCGTGGACCCGCAACAAGTAGAACCCCGCCAGGAGACAGCCCAGCACGGCCCCCGCAATGTTCCCGCCGTACAAGAACCCCAGCCACGACACGCCCTGAGGCGTCGTCTCGACCCATCGGGCAATCGCCGGCAGCGTAGCGCCCATCAGGAGGGTGGGCGGCAGCAGGCACACCGAGCAGACCGCACCCCGCAAAAGGATCCCGGCAAGGCCGTGCCCCACGTGTGCCACGTAGATCCGGCCCACGTGGGGCACGGCCGCCAACACGGCCAGACCCATGATCCCGATGCCCAGTTCCAGCAGGGCATAGACCCGGAGGGGGTGTCGCTGCACAGAGACCAGACGCGGCAAGGCGAGGCTGCCCAGGCACATCCCGCCCATGAAGGTCCCCAGCAGCACGCCCAGGGAGACCACCGAAGAGCCGATCACCAGTTGCAGCAACTGGAACCAGACGATCTCGTAGATCAGTGCGGCGCAGCCGCTGCCGGCGAACAACACCGGCAACAGCGGCAGAAAGCGACCGGGGCCCGATGGCGCCGTCATCGGGTCCCCTCGGCTAGTCACGTCCACGTCGAGCACGTCCTCGCCGATCTCATCGTTCGATGGAACGGACCGCCATGGACTTCAGGGCGAGGTCCTGAGCGTCGCCCGCCCAGGCGTCGTACGGCCGCAGACAGAACCGATAGCCGTGTTCCTGGCACGGGATCAGGAACTCCTCGTGCGGCCAGGCGCCCCAACTATTGTCTCCGCCCACGCCCTGCTGCATCCAGTCCAGGTTCAACACGGTGACGTCGTGGCTCGGCATCTCAAACGGATGCTCCGCACTCTGGAGGTCGTTGGTAGTGTGGGGCAGGGCGTTGACGCTCAGCAGCGGCTGACCCACGGCAACCAGGCCGACCCGCCCGTTGCCCAGTGCCACCCAACGGACGTCCACCTTGTTGCCGCTTTCACCCGGCTCGGTGTAGTCCACGAAGAATTGGTCCTTCACCCTGCCGCTGTACACGCCCACTCGGGCGTCCTTGCGATCACAGTAGGTCTCCTGGGGTCCGGGACCCAGCCAGGTGACGTGATCGAAGCCCGAAGGCATCGCCATCTGCATGCCCAGACGCGGGATCTTCGGCAGATCGGTCTTGCTCGGCCTGAAGCACGCGTCCACGACGACGTCGCCCCGACCGTACACGGTGTAAGTGGTTGTCCAGGACGCCTCCACGTTCGGCAACCAGAGGTCAACCTTGATGACCACCGCGTGCCAGCGAGGGAACTCCTGTACCGACGCGCTGCGGACCTCTGCACCCTCGTGGGCCTTGCGCCACAGGCCCTGCGACTTGGCCACGTCCGCCATGTTGCGCCCGCGATCGTTGTCCGTAGGCGCTCGCCAGAAGTCAGGCCGCAGCGGGCTCTCGATCAGCTCCACGCCCTTGAAGCGGAGCGACGCCAGGGTACCGGCCTTCTTGTCGAAGGTGGCGGTGAAATCCCTTCCGGCCACGACGACCTGGGGTCCGCTCTGCATCACGTGCAGGGGCGGCATTGCACCCGTGTACACCGCCGGCGCAGGTGCGGCATCGGGCAGCTTGAACTGGTCCCATGCGACCTCGTGCCCCGCCTTGGCCCAGGGGGTGTCCTGTTTCAGGCGAAAGCTCATCTCGATGAAATACTCGACCCCGGGTTCGGTCCTGAACGGCTTGACCGGGAGTGCGATCTCCTGGCTGGCCCGCGGTGCAAGGTCCAGCGGAGGCAGCGTGCCCTTCTGCAGCACGCGGCCCCTGGCCGACAGAGACCAGTGGGCCGTGACAACGTCCTTCAGATTGAGGAAGTCATGCCAGTTCTTCACCTCCACTCTGGGGGTCGCCAGTTCCACCGGCTTGCAGTGGATGTACTGGTAGATGTGCTTGACCTGAAGCAGACCCGGGTGCGGTTTGCGATCCGGGCTGACCAGGCCGTTACAGCAGAAGTTCTGGTCGCTGGCCGTGCCCTTGGGGCCAAAGTCACCGCCGAAGGCCCAGAAGGTCTTGTCCCCGGGCTTGGCCTTCTCGAACCGGCCGATGGGCAGGGTCTGCTGCCGTTGGCGAAGGCCCTGGTCCACCCAGTCCCAGATGAAGCCGCCTTGCAGACATGGCTTGTTGTAGATCTCGTTCCAGTAGAGCCACATGTTTCCACTGCTGTTGCCCATGGCATGCGAATACTCACACATGATGTAGGGCCGGGTCTGCGGCCTGGAGGCATAGTCGGCGAGGCTCCTGGGATTGGGGTACATCGGGCACACGATGTCCGTGTGGGGCTGCGTTCCGGCCCGCTCATAATGCACGGGCCGACTGGGGTCGCGATGGTGAATCCAGGCGGACGTGGCCTCGAAGTTCGGCCCGTCCCCAGCCTCGTTGCCCAGGGACCAGATCACGATGGACGGATGGTTCTTGTCGCGCTCTACCATGCGCACGGTACGGTTCATGTGGGCCTCAGCCCATTCGGGCTGCTTGGCGAGCGACTCAGGGCCATACCCCATGCCGTGACTCTCGATGTTCGCCTCGTCGATCAGGTAGATCCCATAGCGGTCGCAGAGGTCATACCATGCAGGCTGGTTTGGGTAGTGGCAGGTCCGCACGGCGTTGATGTTGTGCTGCTTCATGACGAGGATGTCCTGCACCATGCCCTCGGCGGTGATCGCCTGCCCGCGGTCCGGATCAAACTCGTGGCGGTTGACGCCCTTGAAGAGCACCCGCTGGCCGTTGACGAGCAGGTTGCCGTCGCGAATCTCGACCTTTCGGAAGCCGACGTTGACCGGGATGACCTCGAGCGTCTTGCCCGCGGCGTCTTTGAGGGCCAGCAGGAGCTTGTAGAGCTGGGGTGTCTCCGCGGACCACTTGAGTGGATTGGGCACCGTGGCCGCGATCTGAGCCTCGGCCTCCTCGCCCGGGCTTGCCAGCACATTGACGGCCGGCGAGAGGACCGTCTTGCCAGCCGTGTCGAGCAGGACGGCCTGGACGGTCGCGGCGGCAGGCGAGGGGCCGGCGTTGCCGACCTTGGCTGTGAGCTTGAGTTCCGCGTCCCGATACTGCAAGTCAAAGTCGGTCTTCACCTCGAAGTCGCAGATGTGAACCAGCGGCGGAGACCACAGATACACGTCGCGAAAGATGCCGCTCATCCGCCAAAAGTCCTGGTCTTCAAGGTAGGACCCGTCGCACCAGCGGAGGTTCTCCACCGCCATGAGGTTCTGGCCCGGCTTGACGAATGACGTGATGTCGAACTCGACGGGCGTACGGCTGTCCTTGCCCAGGCCGACCTTCTGGCCGTTGACCCACAGATAGAAGAACGAGTTGACGCCGTCGAACGTGACCAGGACCCGCCGGCCCGACCAGTCGCTGGGCACCTGGAAGGTCCGGCGATACGAATTGACGGTGTTGTTCTGATCGTCGCCAGGCACCAACGGGGGAGTCCAGGGCTCAGGCCAGGGATACCTGATGTTCACGTAGATCGGGACGCCGTAGCCCTGAATCTCGGCGTTCGAGGGCACCGGGATGGTCTTCCAGGCCGTGTCGTCAAACTCCGGCATCCAGAAGTCCGGCACGCGGACCGCGTGGTTCTTCGAGTAGTGGTATCTCCAGTCGCCATTCAGCGAGCGATAGAACCTCGACTTCTCGCGTTCCTTGTCGGTCGCCATACGAATCGAGCGAGCCGTAGCCAGGTCCGGGCAGATCACCATCGTGGCGTGCATGGGTAGGTTGTTTCGACCGGTGACCCCGGGGTTCTCCCAGTCAGGCAGGGACCCGTTCGGGTCTGCGGCGAACCCCGCCGAAACGCCGGCCAACGACAACAGGGTGCCCACGCACCACCGATACGCCATGCCTCTATGCCGATCCATACCTGTCACTCCTTCTTGGTCCGGGCGAGCCGGAGCCAAAGAACACCGGTTCTTGACAAAGTCCCCTTGGGGACACCCTGAGTAGTGTAATCCGGCCGTTGCAATTGGACCACTCAAAAAAGCCCCCGTGGTCTTGGGGCCCGTAAAGGAGTAAAGCAAACACTTGCCATCTCATCTTCGGGCCATCTTGTGCCGCTCCTCAATCGCGAAATCCTCAGCGTAGCAGGACTACGCCTGCGGTTTCGCTCAATCGTCGCGTCCCAATCTGACCCAAATCTGAGCGGCAACTGTGTACCTTATTCCTTTACGGGCCCCTACCACTCCACTACCAGCAGTGACACGGCCTGACGCGGCAGACTGAAGCGGATGCTGGCCGTGTGATTCTCAATCCTCAAGGTCCGGACCGGGCCCAACGCCTGGACCTGGCCGGCCTGCTCCAACTGGGTGTACTGGTCCGGCGTGGGCCGTTGCGGCGAGCCCATGCGCTGCCACGCGGTGTAGGCATTGCTGTGGTCGGCGTCGATGCGAAGGTGCTCAAGACGCACCTCGCCATGGACCTTAGGCAGGCCGGTCAGCCCCATCTCTACCGCGGCCGCGGGGCCGGGCACATCGTCGTCATGGTAGTGCCAGGCCAGGATGCAGAGCCGGTTTGGATCGAGGCTGGCGAGCGCCGACACGTCGGGCCTGGACCGCACGCCCTCTGTGAGCATCGTATCGAGCGATACCTCCCCATCGCTTTCCACCGTGACCCGCTGGCCACCCATCCGGCTGAACAGGCGGAAGACGTTGAGCACGGGCTTGTCGATCCCGTTGGTGGCCAGGGAGCGGAACCCGGCGAAATAGGGCTGGTCCTCGAACTCAAAGGCCCACGTCAGTGCGCCCTCCAGGTTCACGCCATGACGGTCCGCCAGGTCCTGCTTGCGTGCGAAGCACGCGGCCGTGTAGCTGGAGTACACAGTCCCGTTGCGGTAGGCCAGTTGCGGCCCCTGGCACGCGGCACACCCCTCAGGATCGGACTCGCCGATCACGATGGGGATACCCTTCAACTCGGGATACGAGGCGATGATCCTGAACCCCTCGTCGATGGTGCGGAGCTGACTGGCGATGCCCATGCGGACGTGACCGGCCGCGGTCGTGGGCGCCCCCTTGGCGTGGAACGACACGAAGTCCAGCGGCGTGCCGACCTTGCCGGTGGCATGGTTGGTGCCCCTCAGGCAGTGTTCAAGGAAGTCCCGCATGAAGAGGCCCCCACTGCCCGCTGTGTCCGGCCCGCCCACACGGGCCGTGGGAAGCGCCCTGCGCACGGCGTCCACTGCGTAGTCGTGGAGCCTGCGAAACTCCTCGGGCGTGCCCCGCCAGTACCCGATGTTGGCCTCGTTCCAGGTCTCCCAGTACCACGACTCCACCTCGGCCCTGCCGTACTTCTCCACGCAGTGCCTCGTCCACTGGAACACCAGCTCAGCCCACTTCTGATAGTCCTTGGGCGGATAGGCCCAGCCCGTGTAGATCTCGTCGTACTTGGCCTCTGGCGTCCAGTGGTGCTGGTATGGATCGGGCCTGACCGAGAGGGCCTTGGGCATGAACCCGATCTCAACGTAGGGCCGCACGCCCCGTTCGAGATAGGTATCGAAGATCCGGTCCAGGATCGTCCAGTTGTACACGGGCCCGCCCTGGGCATCCTCTCCATACGCCCCGGTGGAGCCCCACTTGAGGGCCGGTGTACCGTCGCCGGAGGTAAGCAGGTTGTGTGCCCGAAAATAGGTTGCGTTGGGACGGAGCTGACCGAGTGCAGCCAGGAGCTTGCGGCCGTACTTCATGTACCCATAGTTCGGCTCATCCGCGCCAAAGAACCGCCAGATGGGACGCAACAGGCCCTTGGGCCTGGAGGCGTCCACCACGATCGTGACCGCAAACTCGTCGGTCTTGGTGGCAGCCCCCGCCTCCTGGCCGCTCACAACGGAAGCCATTGTGGGCAACAACGCCATGGCCACGCACAGGAACACCATGGATCGTAGCACCTTCAGACAGACTCCTTTCTGGGAGAGGACCACCCAACAAGACCCTGCCCCCAGGGGCCTTACGCACACAGGGTCCCAGCTTAACGCCGTTGCTGGCGAGTATCAACGAAGAAGTCATGGCGAGCCGACCGACTGGAGGCGTAGCCATCTTCCTTTGCTCTCTTGCAGGAGTCCTGGCTCTGGGATAGACTTCTCCATGAGAATGACCAGGCAGGGAGCGTTGCCCTGCCGGAGACAGAGCGGTGAGGCGGGCTGCAGCCGACATTGCCCTGGATTGGTGGATCACCTCGTCCGATCGGGTTGTCATTGCAGGGACGCGATTCATCGCAGTATGCGGCTGAAGCAGACTCGGTATTGACAAGGCAAGGATATGGCTGGTCGCCGTTCATTCAAGACTGACGAAAGCTTTATCGAGAAGCTCGCCATTGGTGCCATCGGCGCCCGTGCCGTGTTCAACAACCTTCAGCAACAAGGACACAGGCCGATCGAGTTGGAACGTGGCTCGATGGACTACAAGATTTGGAAGAACATCAAGATCAAACGGCTTCGTGTTCCCGATCTTCTGTGCCTCAACTGCGGAACCCGAGTTGAGGCTCGGGCCAAAACTCAACTTGAGATCACGATGTCCCACTCGCTCTCTGACCCAGAACGTGGCTGGGACAAGGGGCTGACAGACCGCGATGTCGTCGCATTATCCCTGTGCTCCAAGACCAGCGAACGTCCTATCGACTGGCAAGCCGCCCCGCTGATCCAATTCGTTTCAGTTGGAGTCTTGCGAAACGCCTTCGCCGCCAACCGCGTTGTCACCGAGAAGCCCAAAGGCGCTGGTGAGGGCTTCGAGCTGCGCGTCACTTGGCCTAGTGCGGTAGCCAGCAGTGCCGGCTTCATCAGCTCCATCAATGCAGAGCGGCTGCAATTCAAGCGAGATCCTGACAATCGCACCATCTCACTTGCACTGACTAAGAAGGAAATCTCCCTTCAGCCTCTCGTCAAAGTCGGTGAAAGAATTCGTGCTGGCCAGATCATCGCGTCCGTCGTCCCGGTCACCTCTAACATGCCGTGTTCTGGCTCTGCCTCGCGCTCGAGCTTCCTCGAAATGCTCGCCTCGTCCGCAGTGGCTGACCGCTACACCGCAGCCAAGGCCTTGTCCCATCTTCGTGATGCCGCCGTCTCGCCAGCGCTCGCTCAGCGGATGACGGACGACCGCGAACACATCTACGTCCGGCTTGAGGCTGCCGCCGGACTCGCGCGAACAGGCGAGGCTGCCGGCATGGCCTTCATCCAACAGACACTCCACGGCCAGTATTTGGAGCATCGCTTGGAAGCCGTCATCATCCTCGGCGAGATCCCGACCGATGAGTCCAGCAAGGCACTCACAAGGGTTTTACTCGACCAATCCCAGCACCCGGAGATCCGCGCAGGAGCCGCGTGGGCGATCGGAGAGTTGCGGGATCCATCCAGTGTAGACGCGCTCGTTCAGGTCTTCCTCGAACTGGCCGAGCCGATTCGCATCGAAGCAGCCAGGGCATTGCGGAAGATAGCCGAGGTTACCGGTGTCAGTATTGCCTCTAAGCTGCCTGCCGCCCAAGACGATCAGCGAGCTGGCATTGCCTGGGCCGCGAGCCGTTCGGGTCGTGTCCAAGTTGACGAACTACTTCCGGTGATGGTGGACGACGACGCCCGTCGTTGGGTTGCCTATATCCTTGGCACCCAGCTCCAGCAGACCTACATCGGCCAGATTGAGCAACTCCGCCGCCATGACCCGGAGGTCTACTTCGCCGTCACAGTCCTATGGAAGATCCTGGCCAGTTGGGTACACGACCTGGGGGAATACTGAGATGGCCGGCGCGATGCTTAATCCGCTTTACACGACCCAGCGGGGCCAAGCCTATGTCGGCAATTCGCTGGACCTCCTTCCGCTGCTGCCAGCAGACTCCGTTGACCTTGTCATCACGTCGCCACCCTTCGCGCTCCAGCGCAAGAAGGAATACGGCAATGAGACCGAAGACGACCACGTGGACTGGTTGCTCCAGTTCGCAGAACCCCTGAAACGAGTGCTGAAGCCCACCGGCAGTTTCGTACTTGACCTCGGCGGTGCCTACCAGAGCGGACGCCCGGTGCGATCCCTCTACAACTTCCGTGTCATGTTGCGCCTGTGCGACGAGCATGGCTTCCGGCTTGCTGAGGAATTCTTCTGGCACAACCCCGCCAAGCTTCCGTCGCCGATCGAATGGGTAAACAAGCGAAAAATCCGTGCGAAGGACTCGGTAAACACGGTTTGGTGGCTATCAAAGACCGACTTGCCGAAGGCCGATGTCCGCCGCGTACTCACACCTTACTCGGAGCGGATGCAGAAGCTGCTGCAGGACGCCGAGAGCTTCTACCGTCCGAAACTGCGGCCGTCAGGCCACGACATCAGCGGCCGTTTCGCGAACGACAACGGTGGTGCCATCCCCTCGAACCTCCTGCAAATCCCGAACACCGAGAGCAACTCGCCCTACCAGCGTCTGTGCGCCACAGTTGGCGTGAAGCCGCACCCAGCGAGATTCCCGGAGAAGCTGCCGTCGTTTTTCATCGAGTTCCTCACCGACCCCGGCGATACCGTGCTGGACATCTTTGCCGGGTCAAACACAACGGGGCAGGCGGCAGAGAGACTCAGCCGACAGTGGCTGGCCTTCGAGAAGGATCCCGTCTATGTGGCAGCATCGGCCTTGCGGTTCACGAAGGAAGTCTCCCAAGAAGGACTCGCGACGCTGTGGCGCCAGCTTGCAGCCGGGACCGGCCCAGTCAAGCTAGATCGGAGGCAGCCGGAGTTCTCGTTCATGGGGGCTGGATCTCCCTTGGCGAAGGAGCAACCGTAGGGGTGTATCAGTCGCGGGGTGGCAGGCGTGGGTCATGGCGAGCCAACCTGCAGATTGACATATCCATTCTCAGCACCGGGGCATGACCCTGGGGTCTCGCCCCTAACAAGTGCACCAACTCGCGCGTGCCCCCGGAGTCTTGAATCATCACCTTTGCGCAGACGCGCAGGCGACCTCTACCTCCTCAATGGTCTTGGGTATGGGCCTGCCCAGGATGCGGCAGCCAGTCGTCGTGACCAGGACGTCGTCCTCAATGCGAATGCCGCCGAAGCCGCGGAATCGCTCGACCTGGGCGTAGTCGATGAAGTCCGCACACCGGCCTTGAGTCTTCCACTGGTCGATGAGGGCATCGATGAAGTAGAGGCCGGGCTCAACCGTGAGCACGAATCCCGGCTCCAGGGCCTTGGCCATGCGGAGGCTCCTCCAGCCGAAGGCAGGATTGCGCTTGATGGTGTCCGTGTATCCGACGTAGTCCTCTCCCAGGCCCTCCATGTCGTGCACGTCCAGGCCGAGCATGTGGCCCAGGCCGCATTGGAAGAACAGGGTATGCGCCCCGGCCTCCACGGCCTGATCGGGGTCTCCCCGGACTAGTCCCAGGTCCTTGAGTCCCGAGAGCAGTACGCGGCAGGCCAGCCTATGGATGGACCTGAATTCGACGCCCGGCCTGATCGCGCCAATGGCCCGCTCCTGTGCGCCCAGGACGATCTGGTACAGGTCCCGCTGGCGCTGGGAGAAGCGGCCGCTCACCGGGATCGTGCGGGTGATGTCACTGGCATAGTGCAGAGGCGACTCCACGCCGGAGTCGTGGACCACAAGGTCCCCGGGCCTCATGAGGTTCTCGTGGAAGGGGTTGTGCAGAATCTCCCCTCGCACGGAGAAGATGGTCGAGAACGCGGATAGCACACCCTGGCCGATAGGGATGGCCTCGATCCGGCCTACCACCTCTTTTTCATAGCCACCGGGCCTCGACAGTTGCATGGCCAGGCAGTGCATGTGATACGAGGTCTGGATAGCGGACTCGATCTGGGCGATCTCCTGATCGTCCTTGATGGACCGTTGGGCCACTACGGCACGGATCAGGGGCTCTGAGACAAGGGGCTTGATGGCCTGGGGACCCACGCCCAGGAGCTCCTGCAATCGAAGCACGTGCTCTGCCCGACACGGGGGCAGGATGTGCAGACGCCGGCCCTGGCCGTGGGCCTTCTCAATCACGGACTGGAGCCGGGCCGAGGGGGCAGTCTTGCTGATGCCGACCTGGGCAGCTTGGTCAGCCAGGGTTGGGCGAGGTCCTGTCCACACGGTCTGTTCGACCGTGGGATCGTCGCCAAACGCGCACGCCGTCCCGTCATCCACGTCCAGCACGGCAGCCAGGCCAGGGGCATCCAGCCCGATGAAGTAGAGGAACGTGCTGTCCTGCCTGAAGGGGTAGGTGTTGTTCCCGTAGTTGATGGGCGACTCGTCATGACCCAAGAGCAGGATCAGACCTGATCCCACCTGGCGGGTCAATAGGTCTCGTCGTTGGATGTAGGTCTGTTCAGTGAACACAGGATTGCCCCTTATCTCATGATGGACCTGGCTCCGAGTATTCGTGACTCATACAGGCAGGCAGTATACATCCCCAGGCGGACCGCGTACATGCCCAAGCGGTTCAAGCCCGGTCCCAAGGCAGGTGGCTCGATACCGCCAGATCGCATCTCCGTAGGCCGAACCAGAGTCCAGAGAGATCAGAGATCAGAGAAATGGGGACAGACACACACACGAAAACCCACGAAGTGGTTGCGGCAGTACGGGGCGCCCCGGCAGCGGTACGAGCAACGCACGGGGCGGGAGGTGTTGCCGAACGAGCCGCCCCGAACCACACGAGACGCATCCCTGCCACCTGGCTTGGGCTCGTTTCCATACTGCTCGTAGTTGCCCTGCCAGGCTGTTCTGCACCACTCCAAGACATTGCCTGCCATGTCCTCGCACCCGAACGGACTCGCTCCCTTGGGAAAGCAGCCCAGGCCTGTGGGTGTCCCGATCTTGGTCTCATCGTAGTTTGCCTTATCCGGATCGGCCTCACCTCCCCAGGGAAAGAGCCGTTTGTCCTCTTGACCACGCGCAGCCTTTTCCCACTCTGCCTCGGAAGGTAGCACCACACATCCGCCTTGGCCGAGCAGCTTGCGGATCGCAGGTAAGGTCCTGCCGGAATCCCCCTTGAAGAAATCCGTCAACCAGCGACAGAAGGCCGTGGCTTCGTACCACGAGACACCTACCACCGGGTGGTTGTCCAGACTGTAGGACGGTCCGTAGTCCATCGGGCAAGCGATTGTCTGGTGCCGTCGGCCCTGTTCCGAGGGTATCCATGTCGTGACATTCAGCTTCCCATTGTCCCATCGACCATCCGCAATGGCCTCGGCCCAGAAACGCGGATCCTTATACCCGCCTGCCATCATGAATTGCTTGTACTGTGCATTGCTCACCGGAAAACGGGCAAGATAACAGTCGTAGTCGAGTCGGTTCTCGAATCCTGGTTTTTCACGATCGTATGCGCCTTGGTCGTGCTGGCCAGATCCCATCCAGAAGGGTCCAGCAGGTATCCGGCAGAAAAGCATCCCTTCCAAGGTCATTGCCTCGGGCCTTGGGTCGCCGAACTGCGCAAGCAGACGCCCAGCCAAGGCCCGTTCCGTAGCGGGCAGGTCGCCAGCCATGAGCCTGGGCAAGGCACGCCGTATCCGATCCACCTTGCCCTGCTGGGCGGCAGTGAGCCCCTTGAGGCCACAGGATTCGCATATGACCTGTGCACCCAGCATCAGGCCCCATTGGTCCTGAGGCGACCACTCTCCCTTCTCGGCCGTCTTCTCGCAAAACAACTCATCCACGAGGTTCCAGGTCAGGCCGGCCATGCCCGCGGCCTCTGCCGCAGCGAGCAGACACACCTCTCGCCAGCGGTCCGGGTCGTTCACGGCCAGTCCTGCCGTGTGTTGGGTGAAGTCCTCCCGGCTCGTGCAGTGGCAGGCAGCCAGGTACTCCTGAAAACTGCGATGGGGGAAGGCATAGACGCCTGGGCCGCGTTCGTGCAGGATGCCCGCACGATTCTCCAGGTAGTGGCGCAATTCCACGGGATCGGCACGCTGCTCCGGTGCACAGTGCTCGCATAGATCCATCAGGGCCTGGGACAGGATCTCCTGTTTGATGTCGGCAGTCCCCCGCCTATCCTCCTGAGAGGCGTGGGCGTCGTAGGCGAGACCTTCCAGCATCCGGCGCAAGGCCCTCTTGTCCGTCTTGAGGTAGTCGCTTAGGGCAGGTTCTTCCACCCTCAGACGGCCCTCCTCGTCCTTGAAAAACTTGGGCTGCTCCCACCTGTCCAAGAGCAGCGGGAGTATCTCCGCATAGAGCTCCTGGCGCCCATCCGGCAGGGTCCCGCCCCGCCAGGCGTGCAGACCGGCCATCAAGGTCAGCAGGATGGGACGGCGCGCCAGTTCGCCGAGTTTGTCATTGCCTTCAACGGCCAGGAGCAGGCGCTGCGTGCGCCCGTCCCGGTCTTCATCCGTCAAGGCCCGCTGGCGTGCCACCTGTTCATACCATCGCCGCACAAAGAACTCGATCTGCTCCGTGTTGAACGGGGCCAGCACCACGGCAGTGAATCCAGGCAGGTGCCACTGCTGTTGTTCATACGCATAGGTACGGCTGGTCACCACGATCCGGCACTTGCCAAACCTCTCGCGGAACTCGCCCACCAGTTGGATCATCCGCTCGCGGTGTCCGTGACTCTGGGGCACTTCATCCAGGCCGTCCAGGAGGATCAGGCCACCCTTGTCGCCCAATTCCTGCTTGAGTGCCCCTGCATACTCCGCCAGGTCTTTCTTCTCCAGGGATGACTCGACGAACTGCCACAACGTCAGGTCAGGCTTCTCCAGCAGCCCAGATACAAAGTCACGCAGTATCACCTTCACGGGGATCAAGGGCTTGGACAGGCGTGCCTTCGGCCTCGCTTCATCCCTCTTGTCCTTGTCCAGGTAGCGACACAGTAGCCCCAGGTTGGCCTCGGGCCGGGCAAGGATCTCACCGGCCATGCACAGGGACACGTAATTGACAAACGTGCTCTTGCCGCCGCCCGGCTCGCCAAGGAGGACCAGATACTTCTCACGGCCCAGGACCTCCACGGCGGAGAGCACACGACTCGGTTCCGTCATCTGCGGTTCCTCGGTCAGACGCCGGTGTTCGTCCGTAGACATGGTCATGAGGGAGGTATACACGTCATTCAGACGCATCGGCTCCTTCTGCCCGGTCGCCATGGCCGGATCGATCCCCTCCAAGGCCAGCTTGCCGTCACGCTCGAACACCCATTCCAGGTAGACCTCTCGTAGCCGTTTCTGACTACCCCCCTTCTCTGGCGCTGCTGTTGGGTGGTAGTGAGTGTGCTTTTCTAGTTTCTTGGCACCCGGACCCATCACATCACCGCCGACGTTCCCATTTATCAATACGCCGTTGCCTACGGCCTGGGCGTGCTCGCCGATGGCCATGGCGGCACCCTCACCCAGTTGGGCCTCAAACTTCGATAGATTGCCCAACTGCCTGAGTTCCTCTCGCAGGGCCTCCGCAAACCGGGCCCGGACCTCAGGCGACATCTCCTGCTTGGCCGCAACTATGGCATCCAGGCCCGTCAGCACTCCATCGACCTCGTTGCGGAATCCTGGGTCCTGGATCTTGTCCTTGATGTCTGCGACGAACTCATCCTCAGTGTACGTCTTGTCCCGCCAAGACTGGAGCTGATTGGCGATGAGATTGCATCCAACCGCACCAGCCACGCCCAGCAGGGTCCCGCCGATCACAAAGGGGTTGTCCCCACGTTGTGCCGCCTGATACACCGGCCACAGACTCAACCCCACAACGGAGGCGTAGATCAAACGAGCCGATCCCGCATCAAATGTTCGACCCCACGCGGCAAGTCTCTTCTTGGCCTGCCCCTTCCAGTCTTCCAAGAATGCCATGATTTCGCTCCACTGCCTGGTCTGGTTGTCATGCCAGAGTCCAGAGTCGTCAGATTTCAGAGAAATGGGGACAGACACTCACACGAAAACCCACGTTGTGGTAGCGGTTGTTCGGCTCGTACCTGCGGCGGCACGAGCAACGGACGTCGCTGGCGACGACGAACGAGCCGCCCCGAACCACACGAGTCCCTCCTTGCCGTGTTCTGCACCACTCCCACACATTGCCGGCCATATCTTCACACCCGAACAGACTATGACCTTCTGGGAAACACCCCAATGCAGATGTCGAGCCAATCTTCGTGTCTGCATAATTGGCCTTGTCGGGATCTGCCTCGCCATCCCAAGGATAGGTACGCCGGTCAACCGCCCCACGTGCGGCCTTCTCCCACTGCTGCTCGGACGGCAGGCCTACAACCCAACCCTTGTCGAGGAGACTGCGGATCCAAGAAGCGGTCCCTTGTGCAGCCTTGAGATGCTCTGTGGCCCAAACGCAGAAGGCCATGGCCTCGTACCACGAGATGCCGACAACCGGGTGATTGTCGAGACCGAAGGGCATCCCGAAGGCCTCAGGGCTGTCAACCCATCGGTCTTGCGGGCCAGACTGACCGGGCTGCCAAACCCATGCCTTCAGCTCACCCTTGCGCCAACGTTTGTCGACTACGGCCTGCTTCCAGTAGGCGTCGTGACCATACCCATCTGCCTTCATGAATCGCCGGAACTGCGCGTTGCTCACCGGGAAGCGGGCCATGTAGAACTCCTGGCCCAGATCGACCTGCACGGCCTCGCGTCCTTCTCCCATCCAAAAAGGACCGGCATGCACAAGCAGGAACTCCATGGCCTCCACGGTCATCACGCCGGGGCGGCCATCGCCGAGCTGCGCAAGCAGACGACCTGCCAGGGCCCGCTCCTGGGCAGGCAGGACGGACCTTTCCAACACCTTGGAGAGTCGCGAGCAGAGGGTCTGCGTCTCTACATCGCGCCCGGCCGTAGGGACTTTCCAGTCGCTCTCCACCACGAACTCCCCGGAGATCAAGGTGCCCCAGGCGTCGGCCTCGCATGATCCCTCTCCCTGCAACTGCTGCACTAGGCCCCAGACGGCATAGAACGTGTTGACCTTCAGCCCCACCAGTTGGGCAACCTCTCGCCACCGCTGTGGGTCCTTCCGGGTCAGTTCGGCTATCTGCTTCGGAAAGCCCTCTCTCGTCAGATAGCAAGCTGCCAGGTATTCCTGGAAGGTGCGGTGTGGAAAGGTGAAGACATCATGGCCATGCTCGATCAGGATACCCATCCGCTCCTTTAGGTGCTCCTCCAGGCGGCAGGGCGGGACGTCCTTGGCGATCTGTGCCAGTTCGTAGATCAGGTCCTTCTTGGGCACATCCGCAGTCTCTGCCCTTGGGTCCTGACGGCCATGGGCCTCAAACGCGAGTTTCTCCAGGACCTGACGCAGACCCTCTCTGCCCGTGTGCAACCACTCGCTGAGGTTCTTGTCCTGGAATCTCTCGCGACCGGTCTTGTCCAAGGTGTCCTTGGTGCTGTCCCATCTATGGATGAGCAGCTCCAGGGTCTGCTCGTACAGGTCCACCCGCTTCTCAGGCAGGTCCCTGCCGTGCCAGGAGTGGAGCACTGCCATGAGGGTCAGCAGCAGCGGACGCTCGGCCAAGCCCTGGAGGTTGCGGTTCTTGTGGAATATCGCATCCGCAAGCAGCTTGGCGCGGCCCTGGGCATCCTCCTTGTCTCGCTGGCGGGTGGTTGCCTGGTAGGCATACCAGTGGTCTATGAAGAAGCGGATCTGGGCCTCATTGAACGGGGCCAGCTCCACTGGATGGAATCCATCCAGGGCCCAGTCCTGCTTCTGGTACGCATAGGTCCGGCTGGTGACTATGATCCGGCAGCAGGCACACTTGGCGAGGTCCTCTATGGCCTCCTTGATCTGGCGCCTCTGCCGGTCCGGATCAGGGACCTCGTCCAGCCCGTCCAGCAAGAGCAGGGTGGGCGTGTCCTCTGCCAATACCTCCCTGCGGAGGCTATCAAGGTAGCTGGCGAGGCCCCACTGGTCCAGGCATCCCCGGATGTAATCCCACAGGTGACGGGCACAGCCCTTCTCGCCCTTGGCCCCACGGGACTTGACGCCAAAGTCCCGCAACTGGATGACGATGGGCAGGCAGGCGTCCCAGTCCCACCGCACGGGGCCCACCTTGTCCGACTCATCGCCCTGCGCCAAGGGCCGAACCAGGTCCTTGAGGCCGATCTCCTTGTTGCCCAGAAGCTCACCGGTCATGCACAGGACTAGGTGGTGGATGAACGTGCTCTTGCCACTGCCAGGGTCGCCCAGGAGGACCAGACGGGACTGGCGATTGGCCACCTCCACAGCGGACAGACGACGCTGATCCTTGGGCCTCATCGCCTCTTCTGGTGTAGGACGGCCGGACCGTTCCTCTGCCTCGATCTCCTTGGTGCCCAGGGCCGTGTAGATGGCCCCGAGTTTCACCAGCGACTGGGCCTTGTCCGCCTCCTCCTTGGCAAAGGTCCGCAGGGAGATGTGCTCTGCGTCTTCGTAGAGGTGCCTGAGATACGCCCGCCTCTGATCGGTTTCTGCCTGGGCTGCCTTGCTGTCGCCCTCTCGTCCGGTTCCCTGTGTGACGTTCTGATTCTCGATATAGGTCGATCCGTGGACGAGGACAGGACCCTTGACGTCGCCCTCGATCAACACGCCGTTACCCACGGCCTTGGACCCCTTGCCATAGGCCATGGCAGCACCATCACCCAGCACTGCCTCGAAACGGGCGAGGTTGCCGAGCCTGCCGAGTTCTGCACGGAGGGTCTGCTGGAACTGGCGACTGAGATCCTGTGACATCTCTGCCTGGGCAGCGGTCAGGACGTCCAACTGCTGCACCACCTTGTCCACGGCCTCGCGAAAAGCCTCGTCCTCAATGCGGTGCCCCACGTCCTCGACGAACCGGGCCTCGGTCAGGGCTGAATCCCGCCATGTCTGGAGCAGGTTGGCGATGAGGTTGCCCCCTACCGCGCCTGCCACAGTCGCCAGGGCCCCACCGATCTCGAAGGGGTTCTGCCCCGCCTGGGCTGCCTTGACCACTGGCCAAAGAGTCATACCTGCAACCGAACCGTATATAAACTGGGCGGTCCCCGCCTCGAACGTCCGGCCCCAAGCGCCAAGCCTCTCCTGCACCTGACCCTTCCACTGGTCCATGAATCCCATATCGAAGCCCTCTTTCGCTCGCAATGTGAAGGACCCAGTCGAGGCATAGCCTCGCCGCAACGTGATTGTACCTGGGATTCTCGAGCCAGACAAGGTCAGGCTCGCCCAGAGGAGCATGGCCATGACCACCGACTCAGCCGAGGGACGGTTCGGGTAGGCTCTGAGCAGAGGGGTCCAGTCTCCCACAGTCTGACCGTCGGACTGTCCGACCGTGGCGGCTACGCCGCCCACCGTTTGGCGGCCACGTTGGGGCCATCTGCAGATCACCGGCTGGGGTCGATGAACTGCTCCACAAAGTACTTGGCCGTCAAGGGCTCTCCAGTGGCCCGCTCGATCATCTCCTGCCAGGGGTATCGTGCGCCGGGACCGAATACGTTGGCCCGTAGGTACCGCCCGATCCGCGGGTCGTCCGCGAGACTGACGGGCTGGCCGGGTTTGGCCTTCAACACGTCGTGGACTATCTTGTGATCCAGTTGGGAGGCCAGCAGCTCGCCGAGCACGTAGTTGTGGTAGTAGCACGGGGCCTTCACAAAGTGGAGCTTGGAGGCCCACCCCGCGTCAACCGGTCCGGGCGGCCGCTTGAGAAGCTGATATCGCTCGACCAGATTCCACCAGAGGGTGTTGAGGTCCTGATCCGGATTGGCGTAGAGCTGTTTCTCGAAGTGGTACATGACCAAGGCCCATCGCACGAACAGGACCTCCTGTGCCCTCAAATACCGGGTGCTGACCGCCGCGACCTGCTGGGTCTGGAAATCGGACAGTCCGAGCATGTGCTGCATCCAGGCCGGATTGCGGCTGAGCCGGCCAAAGAACATGGCCACGGCCTCGGTGGTGAAGTTGTGGGCGGGCTCCCGAAGCAGCCAGGGCTCGTTGGGGTCGTGGTACTTGCTGTACACGGCGTGGCCCACTTCGTGCAGGATCGTCTCCATCCACCGCTCGGTGTCCTGGAGATTGGCCAGGACCCGGACGTCGCCGTGACGGTCGATGTCCTGCCCGTACGCGTGGGGGTCCTTGCCCGGTCGATCATAGAGGTCGCTGCGGGCCAGGATGTCATCGACCGGCAGTCCCACGCTGGCGTAGTATCGCTGGGCCAGGTCCTTGACGTCCTTTCCTTTATAGTAGGCGTCCAGGTCCAGCTCGTAGACCAGGGGCGTCCTCTGGAAGAACGGGTCATGATAATGCCAGGGCCTCAGGTCCTCGACGGGGATGCCGTAGCCCTTGGCCAGGATCGTATCGAGCTCGCCCTTGATCTGTGCAAAGGGTCCTTGCGTGAGCCGGTCGAGCTGGTCAAAGATCGCATCCAGTTCCTTGACGTCCTGTTCGCCGGTGATCACCGTCATGGTATGGTAGTTGTCAAACCCCAGTTGGCTCGCAGCCTGGTTGCGGAGCTTGACCAACCGGATCAGGTCCGTCACGATCGCATTGCCCACCTCCTTGCTCGCCCGCCAGGCCAGCTCCCGCCTGGAGCAGTCCTTCTCGGTGGTGAGGATCGTGTAGATGTCGCTCATGGTGACCTTTTGGTCACCGATGGACCCGCGGTAGTTGTTGTAGGCCTGTTGGATCCGCGTGTCCAGCTCCGTGGTCCTGGCGAGCAGGTCCGGGGCCATCTGATTCTGGAGATAGGCATAGTAGAGCTTGTCGAGCTGGCGCCTGAGCCTCGGGTCCCGGACCCGGCCGGACTCTCGCAGGCCCTTGAGAAACGCGAAGTCCTTGGGGTTGCTGTAGATCCGCCGGATCTGCAATTGCAGGCGATCCACGTCATTGTAGTCCTCGGGCCTACCCCGGGTGGTAGAGGCCCAGAAGGCCAGATTGGCCTTGGTCATCAGGGGGTCCATCACGGCCACGTGGGTCGCGATGAAGCCCTTCAACTGCCTCTCCTGAGGGCCCTGACATCCGCTGCCCAGGCACAGGCCCAACACCAGGATCGCCATCCCAACCGACGTCGGTCTTCTCATAGGACACCTCTTGGCTCAACAGCGGCAGCGCCGCAGTGACAGGGGATTATAGCATGGGGTGTCCAAGGATGGGAAGGCCGAAGGATCGGGCGCTACGCTCTTCGGGCGGTCGCTTCGCTCCCTCTTCGGGATTCGGACGCTCGTTACACTCGCTCTTCGGTGTTAGGTCTTCCCACTGCCGTACGCCAAAACCGAATACCGAATACCGAATACCGCTCTGCGGACCTCCACCCCTACCTCTCGTCGACCTTCTTCTTGGTCATGCCCGGAAGGTATTCTTCCTGGCGGTGGCGGACGACCTCGCCTTCGGCCATGTAGATCACGTCCTTGGCGATGTTGGTGGCGTGGTCGGCGATCCGCTCCAGGTGGCGGGACACGGACAGCAGGTGGATGAGCGGTTCGGTGTTGTCCGGATTGGCCCGGATCGCGTCATGGATGAGCAGGTACACCTGTCGATTGGCGGCGTCCACCTCGTCGTCGCCGGCGATGACCTCACGCGCGGCCTGGCCGCTTAGGTTCACCAGGGCATCCAGGCTGGCCTTGAGCATGGCCTGGACCTTGGTCGCCATAGCCGTGAAGTCGAAGGCCAGGTCCACCCTGGGCACGGTGGCCAGGAAGACGGCCCGCTCGGCGATGCTGACCGCCAGGTCGCCCACTCGCTCCAGGTCGCTGTTGATCTTCAGCACCGAGATGATGAACCGCAGGTCGATGGCCACCGGCTGGTGCAAGGCCAGGGTCTTCAGGCACGACTCCTCCACCTCCACCTCCATCTCGTCCAACCGGGCGTCGTTCTCAATGACCTGGCGGGCAAGCCGGCCGTCGCGGTTCTGGATGGCCAGGGTCGCCTCTCGCACCCCCTGCTCGGCCATGGCCCCGACCCTGAGGATGTCCCTCTTCAGATTCTCGATTTCTCGCATAAGGTGTATAGGCATAAACACTCCTTGAACGCACAAGTCATTCCGAGCGAAGGGCCGCTCCTAGACGGCCCGCAGTCGCGGAATCTGTCCTGACAGATCCTTCGCTTCACTCAGGATGACATCAGTACCTGACCTCGGACCGTCCGCCTGCGCCGACCGGCTCCTGGTTCCTGCCGTCCGTGAAGAGGACCTCCCCCTCACCCGTGGCAACCAAGGCGCTCTTGACGTAGTCGTAGGTCGGCGGCAGCTCGTTGATGATCTCAACCCGACTCCAGGGTACGACGCGGACCTGGAGGCCGCCGATCTTGATGTCCTCGGCCTTGCTCACCACCCGGCCGTAGTGGTACGTGCGGCAGTGCATCCGGATGTAGGAGTCCGTCACGTCCAACACCTTGCCCACCATCAGGTGGTTGTGGGCCTCCGGGTAGTTCTTGATGGTTCGGACCTTCCAGATAGTGGTCTTGCCGGGTTCAGTCATGGGATTACCCAAACCTTCCAGTGATGTAGTCCTCGGTTTGTTTGTGGGCAGGATTGCTGAAGATCTTGTCAGTTCGGTCATACTCGATCAACTCCCCTAAACAGAAAAACGCCGTCCATTCGCTGACGCGTGCAGCCTGCTGCATGTTATGCGTGACAATCACGATGGTGTACTCGGTCTTCAACTGCTCCATCAGGTCCTCGATCCGGCGTGTGGCGATGGGATCAAGGGCCGAGCACGGCTCGTCCATCAACAACACCCGCGGCTTGGTGGCCAAGGCCCGGGCGATACACAGCCTCTGCTGCTGGCCCCCGGACAGGGCCAGGGCCGATTTGCTCAGATCGTCCTTGACCTCATCCCACAGGGCCGCAGCACGCAGGCCCTGCTCGACGATCTGCTGCAGGTCCGACCCCTTGCGCACCCCTTGCAGACGCGGCCCGTAGGCCACGTTGTCGAAGATGCTCTTGGGGAAGGGATTGGGCTTCTGAAAGACCATGCCCGCCTGCTGCCGGAGGCTGACCAGGTTGGTGCGCTTATCGCATACGTCGTGGCCGTCGAGCATCAGCCTGCCCTCAGTCCGCACGTGCGGGATCAGGTCGTTCATGCGGTTGATGCTCCGCAGGAACGTGCTCTTGCCACAACCCGACGGTCCGATGATGGCCGTGACCCGGCACGGGTAGATCTCCATCGTGACGTCCTTGACGCCCGCCTTGGCCCCGTAGTACAGGCTGAAGCCCTCCGACCGGATGATGGAGCAGGGACAGGACGCCTCCTGCGGGGTCTCTGGAACACTGGGCCTGCGCTCGGCCCTCACGGGTGTCGGTCTGCGAATATCCATCAAAGTCCTCTGTATGCCTCGCCTCGTTCCTTGTCGTTCTCCTTGCAGCATATCTATCCTTCAACTCCGAACTCAGAACTCTGAACTCTGAACTCCCTTCAGTGTCCCTTCAACCTCTTGAACACACGCGTGCGGAGCACGATGGCCAGGCCGTTGAGGGCGAGGATCAGCACCACCAGGGTCACCACCATCCCGTACTGATTGTGCGGGAACATCATGGCAATCCGGTCGCCCACTGCCATGTCATAGCTGCCGTAGGACAGGGTCCGGGTCGGCTCCAACGCCGAGTGGGGAACCCGGCCCATGGCCACGGCCCCGGTAAAGAGCACCGGCGCGGTCTCTCCGGCGATACGGCTGAGGCTCAGGATGACGCCGGTCAGGATCCCGGGCAGGGCCGCGGGCAGGGTCACTGTCACGAAGGTTCGAAACGGGCTCGCACCCAGGGCGAAGGCCCCCTCCTTGTAGGTCTGAGGCACGGCCCGGATCGCCTCTTCACTGGAGCGGATCATGACCGGCAAGGTCAGTACCGCCAAGGTCAGGGACGCGGCCAGCACGCACGCCTTGGGCTCCAGTCCCAGGGCCGGCAAAAGGGTCAGTACGAAGAAGGCCAGGCCGAACAGGCCGAATACGATGCTGGGCACACCCGCCAGGGTATTGATACACATGCGGATGGTCCGAACTGCCCAGTTGTCACCCGCCTGCTCCACGAGATAGGCCGCGGAGATCACGCCCAGGGGCACGACGAAGAGCATGCCTAGCAGGGTGATGGCCAACGTCCCCAGCAGCTCCGGCCCGACCCCGCCGAAGGTGTGGCTCTCTACGCTGTCGTCGATCAGGAACTGCCAATAGATTGTTAGGCTTGGCCTGAGCATCTCGGAGAGGTGGCCAGGGACATAGTCGAACAACGGCTCCAGGTCTGTGCCGGCAAACTGCTCTCGCCTGCGAACCTCTCTTCGAATCAGGGGCCGGCCCGGCTGGTCTTCCACCCACTGCTCGGTAAAGGAGAACCGGTGGAGGATGGCCTGGGCCTGTTCCCACCGCGTGGCCCCATATTGCTGTCGGACCAGCGGCGGCATGGGTGACCCGGGTCTGGGCCCCAACAGCTCGGCGACGATCCCCTCCACCTCGGCCAGGGCCGTTGCGTACTGGCCTCGCCTGGCCACGTCCACACGGCCCGCGGCCTTCTGGAACTGACGTGCGATCCTGAAGAACCCCTCTGCGGCCGTGCCTCTGAACCGGGGGTCGTCGGCAAAGCCAAGGACGTAGGCCAGGTCCTGCTGGATCCCGTTGGGATCGCGGCTGTCGAAGGCCTGTTCCAGCCTGGTCCGGATGTCCCGGCTGATCGATCGCAGGGCGGTGTACTGCTCGCCCTGGATGCCCTTGTCCTGCAGCTCCTGGCCAAACTGGCGGTGGATGCGGCCGGCCTGGTCCTTGAGGGACTCGGTGTCGATACCCTGTTTGAAGGCGTCGATCAGGTCATAGACCTTCTGGCGTGCAGCCTTCGTCTCCGCCACCTCCGCAGCCAACTGGCCCTGCGAGCCGCGGTTGAACAGGGCCTGCTGCATCCTCCTGAACTCCACGGTCCCGTGGAACAACACGGCACTGGTTCCCTTGACGATCATCGGTCCAAGGATCACCAGCAGCACCAGGGACAAGACCACCACCGCGGTCCCTGTGAGGACCGTGAAGACCTTGTCCAGACCCTGGCGAACGATCAGCTTCATGCCTTGCCCAATGCCTTCTTGGCCCTGGCCAACAAGACCTCGCTGACCAGGTTTAACGTGAACGTGACGATCAACAACAGGACACCCACCGTGAACAAGGCCCCATAGTGCAGGGACCCCTTGGCCGTCTCTCCCATCTCGCCCGCCACGGTGGCGGTCATGGTCCGGATGGACTGGGACAGGTCCCACCACGGACTCGGGATCTGGTTGGCGTTGCCCGATGCCATCCACACGACCATGGTCTCTCCTATGGCCCGCATCATGCCCAGCACCACGGCGGCGATGATCCCGCTGTGAGCGGCTGGGATCACGACCTTGAAGGTCGTTTCCATGCGCGTGGACCCCAGGCTGTACGCGGCCTCCCGCAGCTCCGGTCCCAGGGCCGAGATCGAGTCCTCGGCCACGCTGATGATGGTGGGCACGGCCATCACGGCCAGGACGATCGAGGAGTTCAGGGCATTGGTTCCTGTGGGGAAGCCCCAGTGCGTCTGCATCCAGGGGGCCAGGACCCGTACCGCGAAAAAGCCGTACGCCACGGAGGGGATGGCAGCCAGGATCTCGATCATGGGCTTGACCCAGGCCCGCACGCGGAAATCCACCACGTCGCTGAGGAAGACCGCGGCGAGGATTCCGACGGGCACGGCAAAGACCAGGGCCGCCAGGGTGACATAGGCCGAGCCCACGATCACGGCCAGCGCCCCAAACCGGGCAGCGCCGGCCTCAGGATACCAATCGCTGCGGGTCAGGAACTGCGCCAGGCTGTAATCCCGCACGAATGGAACGGCCTCGCGGATCACGAAAAAGAAGATCAGCAGCACGGACAGGACCGAGGTGCACGTGATCGCAAAGAGCACCGCATGCCCGGCCTTGGCCAGGATATACCCCTTGAGGTCCTCGCCTGGCGTAAGCGCCAGCGGCCGATAGATCCTATCGGCCGCCGGCGCTGGAAGTGCTATGAAGCTGTCCTTGTGCGTCGTCATCCTGACACCACCTACATGTGGGTTCGGTTCAGTATTTGGTGATGGGCACGAAGCCCTTGGCCTCGACCAGTTCCTGGCCCTTTTCCGTCAGGTGGAAGGTCACGAACTTGTGGATCGTGGACCCCAGCTTGGGGTACCCGTTGGTAAACAGGAACAGGGGCCGAGACAGGGGGTAGGTCCCGTTCAGGATCGTGTCACGCTTGGGCTCCACGCCGTCGAACCTGACGGCCTTGACCTTGGCGTCCACGAAGCCCATCCCGACGTAACCGATTGCGCCGACCGTACTGCTGACGCGGGCATGCATCTGGGGATTGGCATTCACCTGCTCGATGCCCGGGGCCATGTCCTGCTTCTTCATGACCATCTCGTGAAAGCCCTCGTAGGTGCCTGACGAGGTGTCACGGCTGATCGCCACGATCGGCGTGTCCGGGCCGCCCAGTTCTTTCCAGCTCTTGATCTTGCCTTGGTAGATGTCCCGGACCTGGTCGCTCTTGAGTTCCTTGATGGGGTTCGAGGGGTGTACCACGATGCAGATCCCGTCCATGCCAATCATGTGGGCGACGGGTGTCACGCCCTTCTCCACGGCCTTCTTGAACTCCTCATCCGTCTTCATGAACCGGCTCATGGTGGCGATGTCGCACCGTCCGTCGATCAGGGCCGCGGCCCCATTGCCGCTGCCGGTCTTGTTGACCGTGATCTCCAGACCCGGCTGGATCGTCTTGAAGTAATCGGCAAAGGCGTCGGCGATCGGCCCGACCGTGGTCGAGCCTTCGATCCTGAGGGTCTCGGCTCCGGCCACGCTGCCGATCGCCAGGACTGCCACTGCTGCGTACCATCTCATCTGTCTCATTTCATGACCTCCCGGTTTCTTGCCTCTACTACTAATACCCTTCTTCTGTTAGCGTTCCGTTAGAATCCTGTTAGGGCCGGATTAATAAGCAGGTTCTCGGCGGACTACTTGAACTTGACGACCACGTCCGCAAAGAACCGGCTGTAGTCGTCGTTAGAGCTTGTGGTGCCTGGCCGCGTGATCTTGTCCAGCCAGTAGCTCCCGACCGCCTGCACATTCTTGGCCAACTGGTAGGTCAAGACGAACTTGTGGCCCTTGCCGCCAGTGCCGTTGATAAAGTCGTCCTCGCTGAACTGCCCCACCACGGCGTCTGTGCCCAGGTCACGATAGTCATAACCGAATTCCCAGGTGCCTGGATTGGTGGCCTTGTTGACCTTGAACCCCACCAGCCAGCCGGTGTCTTCATATCCGGACTCAGCCGCCGTATTCGTGACCCAGCTCCCGAACACGGAGACGGGCAGCGAGGAGACCTTGGTGCTGAACTCGGCGAAGACCTCCACCAGGTCATAGTCGTTGGCGAATACACCTGAGGAGCCGCCGATGGAGCTGTTGCCGAAGAAGTCGTTGCTGGTCGGGTCCCACTCCCGCTTGAGGTTCGTGTACCCCTTGAGGTTGGCGTAGGTGTAGTAGCTGGCGCCTGCGATGATCGAGGAGGGCCCGCCCAGGGCCTGCTCCACGTAACCTTGCAGACCCCACAGCGAGGGATCCTTGGCCGCCGCGTTCTCGGCGATCCAGAAACCGCCGCCGTTGAAGGTGACCTTGGTCTCTTTGGAGAGCGACCAGGCATAACGCACTGCGCCGCCTTCAGGCGTCAGATCGGCGTCCCAGATCAGTTGGTTCTTTCCCACGGTGTAGAAGGGCACCTCCATCTTGCCGGCCGTCACGCTAAGTCCCTTGATGGCCGTGGGATGATAGTTCAGAAACGCGGTGTTCAGCCAGATCGCCTTGTCGGAAAAGGACTGGCCGAGGGTCTGGTTGCCCGAGACTGGATTGCCCTTTTCGGCGGTAGCCAGACGCATGCCGACGTCCCACTCGTCGTTGATCTTGGCGGCCAGGCCCAACCTCGCCCGGATCCGGTTCCGGTCGCGAACGGGCTTCCCCTCCTGATCGAGCCTGTCATACCGATACCGGAAGTCCCCGAACAGGTTGATGTTCTGGGCCCACTTGAGCGAATCGGGCAGGGTCGATTCCTTCTTCTCGCCGGCCTGCTTCTCGGTCGCCGTCTTCTCGGCACTGGCGGCCTGCTCCGCCATGGCCTTTTCCTTCAGCTTCTGCCTGGATTCCAACTGATCGATCCTCTGCTTCAGCTCAGCCGTCTCCTTCTCCTGGGCCGCCAGTTGATTCTTGAGGTCAGTCACCTCGTCGGCCCTGGCTGTCAGGCACGCCGTCCCCACGAGGACCACCACAATCCAACACAATCCCTGTCTCATTCTTAGCGCCTCCACTGAGGAACCTTCATTCATTACCTGGGGCTGTCTGCCATACGTACTGCGAACCCCGTGCTTTCTGGCAGAGAGTATCTTCCCCCTTCGTTAGCGGAATGTGAAGTGTCTGTTAGATTCACGTTAATCTTGGACCGATCCTCGGCCCCTGCCCCGTCCCCATCCGGGGCAGCGTCTCGCGTCGCCCGGTCTCTTCATCCAGACCGGACACCGATCCATTTAATCCTCTTTTAATGGACATCTAATCTCCCCTCAACACAGGATCCCTAGAGTACGGGCAGTCAAGGGCACGGCCTATCAGGGGCCCCCGTGCAAGAAGTACTCAAGAAAGGAGACTAGGTATGAAGGCGCTGAAGCAAGAACAAACAAACGGGAGGAAGGCATTCACCTTGGTGGAGTTGTTGGTCGTGATCGCCATCATAGCCCTGCTGATGGCGATCCTGATGCCCAGCCTCAGCAAGGCCAGGCAGTCGGCGTACGCCGTCAAGTGTGCGGGGAACATGCGAAACGCCGGCGTGGCCATGGCGTCCTACGTGGCAGACTCGGGGACTTACCCGCCCTCGTACATCTACCCGAAGGACGACAGCGGCAGCTATGACCTGGACAATCAATCCGAGGACCACCCGTACGGGTATCTGCACTGGTCGTGGTATCTCTTTGACAGCGGCCGCTGCGACGAGACGGCCTTCACCTGCCCAGCCATGGACAACGGCGGCGCTCCACGGGCCAACCCAGGGATGCACAGAAAGGACTGGGAGCGAGGCCAGGTCGACCAGAACGGCAACACAGAACCCACCAGCCTCACGGATAAACAGGCCCCACGCATGGCCTACACCGCCAACGGGGCCATCATCCCGCGAAACAAGTTCCAGGGCCCTGGGTTTGCCTCCCTGCAACGTCACAACCGGCTGGTCAAGCCCACGGAGATCGACCGGCCCAGTGAGGTCATCCTGCTGACGGAGTTCAACAAGAACTGGAAGAGTCTGGCGATCAGCCAGGGCGGTGGCCTGCTGGTCAAGAGCCATCGACCCGTGACGCCCTTCTCGCATACCTCCACCGGCTACCAAGGGCTCAGCATCTACAATGCGGGCAAGGACACACCAGCGTTCCGATACGGCGACTGGACGGCCCCGGACTACGGACTGAAGAGCCTGGCGGAGATCGAACAAGCCCAGGATCTACTCGATGGCGGCTCGGGGCATCCGATCAACGCGGTCGGACGCCACCACCCCGGCGCCACCAACTGGCTCAGCGCATCGGGAGATCCCATGGGAGGGACCGCGAACTTCCTGTACTGCGACGGCCATGTGGCTCGAAAGACCGTACAAGAGACGCTGGATAACCTGGAATGGGGCAAGAAGTTCTACGCAATCACCGGCATCAAGCTCGTTCAGTATTGAGGCGACCGGCAATCACATCGTGCATGAACAGGCACACCGTGCCCGTGCAAACGATGGAAACGATGAAGGAGAAAGGAGGACGTTCGAGGAGTCTTGTGATCGGTTAGCGTCAACCCTATCGTCAGCAAAGAAAGAATGCCTGGATCTTCGGATCAGGCCTGGAATCCATCAGGTTCGTGAGGAGTCAATGACTATGAAGACAAGACATCTGTCATATGTGATGGCCGCCGCCCTGCTGCTCGCCGGCACGGTATTCGGGGAGGCTCAGCAGATCAACATCAGCGGCGCCACCCTCTTTCAGGACTTCTTCCGCTCGTATGCGTCGACCAACGACTACGTCGACGTGGACGGCGATGGCCACAAGGGGTTCAACTGGGACGATCTGGCTACGCCGGATCAACTGGCCTATGACTACCCCAGCACCAACCTGGAGAACCGCTGGTACGTGCTATACCGCGGCGTGGGCAGCGGCAACGGTCTCAAGGACCTGGTCACCTACGCCCGCCGCTCGCCAGGCATGGAGATCGGTAATCCTTCCGAGGGTGCGGGCTTGATTAACCGGGCCACGTTCTACAACAATGGCGTCGTAGGATGGGGCAACGCGGACAATCCCGGCAGCGCACCGCTGCTGATCAAGAACATCGATATCGCCACCATGGACGTTCCAACCACGTGGTTCGTGCAGGCGGGTAACCCCCTCAATGCAGGCTGGAACCGCGGGCCCTTCGGGGATGGGTATGGGTGCAATCCGCTGAAGGACTGGGGGTCGTCCAGCCAGTCCAACAAGCTCAAGACCCTGGTCAGCGCGTTGGACCCCAACGTGGTCCTGAACATCAACACCGCGAACCCGGACCGAAATACCGTGTTTGACACGCAGATTGCCTGGGTGCCGATTGCGATCATCGCCAACCAGGGAACGGGTCTCCAGAACGTGACCGTGAAGGATCTGCAGCACCTGTTTGTGACCGGCCGCATGCCTACGGGTGAGAACCTGGTGGCAGCCACGCGAGATGCCGGTTCCGGCACCCGCAATGGATCCATGAATTCGTTGGGGATCGATCCGAGCTGGGCCAGGGGTGACAACACGAGCAAGAAGATCGGCACCGATGGAGACAACGGCAGATACACCAACAAGTTGGGGGCCGGCTTTCAGGCCAGCAACCTGGGTGGCTCGGGTCTTATGGAAACGGCCGTGCAGTACAACCGTCTGGCAGTCGGCTATACCGGCCTGATGGGGTCGAGCCGTGCCGAGGGGGATGCCACGAACGGGTACTATGAGATCCTCAACGTCAAGAAGGCCGGGGCCTACGTCCGGCCCAACATCGTGAACGTCCTGGATACGCTGGACCCCAACACGGGGTGCCAGATCGGCGGCAGTGAGACGTTCGCCACGGTCGGCAATCCGTTTGCTGCCGGCCAGTTGGCCATGGACAACCCCGCAGCCGCGGCCTACATCCGCAATATCGCCCAGAGCATCAACGATTTCGTGACCGCCCCAGACAATCCACAATACGACATGCCGGGCGAGTTCCTGGCCACTCAGTTCACCCTGGTCGCGGGTCTGAACGGCGTGCCTGTGGATGCCACCCCGTCGGTCTTCGTGGCCAACCCCAAGTACAACGCCAACGTCAACGCTTACATCAAGGCACACACCAAGCTCAATGTCCCCGCGTTCGGCAGCACTGCCATCGCGGGCAAGTGCCCGGTTCGTGCGCAACTGACCAACGGGGGGACCTATAGTGATGGCCGGACCTACCTGGGGGCTGACGACTACTACACCGATTCGTCCGGCGCCCAGATCAAGGGCAACGTTGCCCTGTCCAAGCGGAACCGCATCATGGGCGACTTCAATTATGACGGAGAGCGTAACTACCTCGACTGCTCGCCGATGATGCAGGCCTACGCCCATCCCCGCCTGTTCGAGGCCGGCAATGACAACAACGGCGACGGCTACGTGATCGTCGAGGTCATCGGCGACTTCAACGCCGACGGCAGCTTCGATGCCAACGACATTCGGTATTGGGCTGACGGCCTGATTCTGAACCCCGTCACGGGTCACCTTGACCGGAGCTTCGGTTTTGCCTTGGTCGACGCCTGTTGGACTCCTGATCTGGCCGACGCCAATCACCCAGCCGGCAACTTCTTCAATACGAAGCTGGCCACGGGTAGGGCCTACTTGGCGAACTCCGGATGGTCCAAGGCCGACGTGGCCGGTAAGGGCAAACCCCAGCCGGGCGCCGGCCCCGTTGCAGCGGATGGCCGGATCGATGCCAAGGACATCGACTACGTGTGCACCATCCTCCGGGGTGGGCTTGAGGCCGACGCCTTTGGTTTCAGGCCCGCACCTGTGGCTCAGGGCCTGGTTGCCAACAGCCTGGCATGGGCTGACCTAGATCAGGCGGTCTGGATGGACCTCAGTTGTGACATGAACGGCGACCTGGTCGTCGATCGGTCCGACGTCGACGTGATCGTGCACCAGATCCTGGGCACGGAGTATGGTGACGTGAACCTCGACGGCAAGGTGGACAGCAAGGATCTCGACATCATCAAGTCCAACCTGAGCGACACGGCATACGGCAAGGGCTGGGCCGACGGCGACGTCAATGGCGACGGGTACGTGACCAGCGAGGATCTGGACCTGGCCTTCGCCAATCTCTCGAAGTAGGAATCCGCGGGGCTTAAGTCCTGGGTATGGACTGGAAACGATAGAGCGCCTTCATTAGCCGGACACGGTGGGAATGCCACTGCAAGAGGCCTTGAGAATGCGTCCCATTCTCAAGGCCGTTCGGCTTTCTGCCTGCTGAGTCCTGCGTCCTGAGTCTTAGACACACCAATAAATGCCCCACACATTGTACCAGGCCGCAAACAGATACAGGCCGGCCGTGGCCAGGAGGATGCGAACGGCCGCCGGCCGTAGGTACACGGCCACCGCCAGGCACACCAAGGCCTTGCATGCCGCCCCGATCAAGGGACCGGCGAAGGGACCAAATGCGACGGAGGCAGCGCGGACCACGGGGTGCATTTCGGCGGAGGCGCCCAAGTTCAGCATGAAGTGGGTCGTACTGGCCGCGTCGGCCAGCAGGGCAGTCGCAAAGAGCGTGATCGTTTAACTCATTTTTAACCTCCTGCTAATGGCAAGGCAACATGAATCTTCTACACTCCCGTGCGAAGTCTGGCTCGTTCGACCGGTGAGTGCCTCGTGCGGCGAGGTCTGCCGGCCGAGGCAGTAAGGACAAAGGTGTATCGATGAATAGGAGAGAACCCATGAAGAGAAAGGGATTCACGCTGGTTGAGTTGTTGGTGGTCATTGCGATCATTGCCGTGCTCATGGCGATCCTGATGCCGTCTCTGGCCAGGGTCCGGGTGATCGCCAACCGGATGTCCTGTGGCTCGCACCTGGCGTCGATCGGAAAGGCCATGACCATGTACAGCAGTGACTCCCGCGACAAGTACCCGGTGTCCGGGCTGAGCAATAGCACCTGGAGCACCACCGGGGCCATCGCCGCCTACACGGCCAAGGACCGAAAGGATGCCTTCGCCGGCGGCCAGGCCACGATCACCTCCTGTTTCTACCTGCTGGTCCGGTTTGGCGACCTGACCCCGGCGATCTTCAATTGCCCGGACGACGCGGACGTCAAGGAGTATCGGCTTCCAACCCAGATCAAGGAGTACCGCCAGATCTGGGATTTCGGCGACAATCCCGGCGCAAACGTCAGCTACTCCTACCAACAGCCCTTCTCGACCTACGCCTTGACCGCCAGCAGCAGCCCGGGCAGTCCCCTGTGCGCGGAGCGGAATCCATACCTCGACAAGAACGCCGCCGACTATATCTCCGTCAACACGGCCGGCTCCGGCAGTGCGAGACTGAGTGCCGTGAAGATGTCGGACGGCGAGTACTCCGACCCGGACCTGACCGGCAACGCGGCGGCCCACCAGCGCAAGGCCCAGAACGTCCTGTTCAACGATGGACATGTGGACGCCAAGCCTTACCCCAACGTCGGATACAACTATGACAACATCTGGCGGGCATGGAACAGCGTCAAGCCCTCCGCGGAGGAGATGCAGGTGGGCGGCGCGTACCCCAGGCAGGGTGCGGCATCACCCAAGGGCAAGGACGATGCCTGCCTGGTCAACGAGCGAAACGACAATAAAGAGTAGTGTCTTGCAACGGAGGGGGGTAAGCCATGACGGCGGTCGGTCCTGGACGGTTTCGGGACCGGCCGTCATTTCAGGAGAGGATGAGCTTAACCAAAAACTAACAGATCTCTAATACCCGCCTAACGCTTGAACGGCCTAAATGAACATGTGAATCTCGGTCAATCTGGCTGATGGAGCAACCCCATGGCTCGAGGCGTCATACTGGTCATTGACGATGAAGAGGACATCCTGGAATTGGTGCGGCTAAACCTGACCCGCGAGGGCTATGATGTCCTCACAGCCACCACTGGAGAGCAGGGCCTTGAACTGGCCAAGTCCAAACAACCCAGCCTGATCGTGCTGGACCTGATGCTGCCCGTCATGGACGGGCTGGAGGTCTGCAAGGTCCTCAAGAACCACCCCAAGACCGCGGAGACCCCCATCGTGGTCCTCTCTGCCAAGGGCCAGGAGAGCGACATCGTGTCAGGCCTGGAGGTGGGGGCCGACGACTACGTGACCAAGCCGTTCAGCTCCAAGGTCCTGGTGGCCCGGATTCGCCGCCTCCTGAACCGGCGGATCGAGCAGCACCTGGATCGTCGGACGATCAAGGTCCACGACATGACCATCGATCCGGCCCGATGCGAGGTCCTTGTCAAGGACCAGAGGCTCTCCCTGACGGTCTCGGAGTTCAACATCCTTTACATCCTGGCCAAGCGCCCAGGGATCGTGTTCAGCCGCTACCAGATCGTGGACGCCTTGCACGGCGGCGACTATATCGTCAGCGACCGGGCTGTGGACGTCCAGATCTCCTACCTCCGCACCAAACTCGACCGCTACAAGGACTACATCGAGACCGTTCGAGGAGTCGGGTATCGATTCAGAGACTGAAGCCGCGTCCGGGGAGAACTTTTCCTGGCTCCGTCTGAGCGGCAGGGTCATGTTTTCAAAGGACCTCGAGATGAAAGCAAAGATCCAGGAGGCGAGCCCCCTCGTCAAGTCCATTTACCGTACTCCAGATAATCCGGACTTCGAGATCTTCCATCTCGACGCCGCCGTCGCGACGATAGCTGATTTCAGCGGCAATCCACCCCAAGTATTCAAGTTCTGACTCAAGGAGACAATTCCATGAACCGACGACAAGTCCTCAAGTCGGTCCTGGAGTTGGCGCCCTCGTCGAAGGTCATCGACAAGCCGGTGGTGATTGAACTGGATCAGTCGAGGCGAGACTACCTGCACGTTGTGGCAGGCACGCCGGGTTCCGAGATCCAGGCCGGGCTGTTCACCCAACGAGTCTGAGAGGTGCCTGCATGGAACATAAAGCGTCGATGATGCCCAAGCCCTGGCGGTTCTCCTCACCTCGACGTAGCGTCCGTTGCGGTCGGGAAACTGAGTGACAGCGTCGTAACGACCCCTTCCGAGGTGACCTTGCGGAGGGCGGCGTTTCCTGTGTCAACGACGTACAGGTTGCCCGACGAGTCGAAGGCCAGGGTCTGGGGCTGGTTGAACAACGCGGCCGTGCCAGTGCCGTCCTTCAGACCGGCGATGGTCGGCAGGCCGGCGAACGTGGTTACGATGCCCTCTGGGGTAATCCTTCGAAGGGTGTTATTGCCCGTGTCTGCGACGTAGACGTTGCCCAGACCGCCCAGGGCCAGACCGCCCGGCTGGTTGAACAAGGCGGTGGTCCCTGCACCGTTGACGGAACCACTGAGACCAGCCTTGCCAGCCACCGTCGTGACCACGCCGTCTGCGGTGATCTTGCGAATCGTGTGGTTGTTCGAATCGGCGACATAGACGTTGCCGATGCCGTCGATGGCTATGTCGGTCGGGTAGTTGAAGCGGGCCTCTATGCCGTTGGCGTCGATCGAACCGGCCAGGCCGGCCCCGCCGGCCAGCGTCGTGACTACCCCGTCTGTGGTGATCTTTCGAATCGTGTGGTTGTTCGCATCGGCGACGTAGAGGTTGCCGATGCCGTCGATGGCTATGCCAGTCGGGTAGTTGAAGCGGGCCTCAGTACCGTTGGCATCGGTCGAGCCAACCAGGCCCACCCCACCGGCCAGGGTGGTGACCACGCCGTCTGCGGTGATCTTGCGAATCGTATTGTTGTTGGAATCGGCGACATAAAGGTTGCCGATGATGTCGATGGCTATGCCAGTCGGATGGTTGAAGCGGGCCTCAGTGCCGTTGGCATCGGTCGAGCCAGCCAGGCCTACCCCACCGGCCAGTGTCGTGACCACGCCATCAGAGGTGATCTTGCGGACCGTATTGTCATTCGAATCGGCAACGTAGAGAACGCCCGACGAATCAACTGCAATCCCCCATGGATGAGATAGGGAAGGGGTGACCTGGGCCTGGGCGATGCTCAGGGTCACCGCAGTGGCGGAATAGTTCAAGGTCCCAGTCAGGCCGGACGGCAGGGTCAGGCTGCTGAAGGTCCCGCTTACTGTGCCGGCCTGGATCAGGGTATAGGTGCCGACCGCAGGCGTGACGCTGCCAGTACCCACCACGAGTGATCCGCCAAGATTAGCGGCGCCCGTCACCGTGACGGTGTTCGCCGGGGAGCCGAGGGAGATCGTGCCGGTCATGGTCAGTTGGGTCAGGGCCGAGGCCGTGGGGACCGCCCAGGCGCTGGTCGAATCAACCGTCAGGGCCGCCTTCGTGGTCTTTCCGGTCAGCACTGTGCCGTTTTTGAGGGCGGCTGTAACCGCACTGGTGCTGTCTGCGATCAGACTGCCGGTCAGCGTCTCGCCCTCGGCCGTGAAGGTCACGGTGCTCCCGCTGGTGGCATCTACGAGGCAGCCGCTGCTCGTGCTGACGGTGGCGCCGCCTTTGAGGGTGACGGCCGCGGTCAAGGAACCCGATTCTGCGGCGAACAGGAAGGCATCGCCGGCCGTGGCGGTCAGTGAGCCTCCGGTTATGGTGACGGTGGCCGAGCCAGAGGTCTTGGCGGTCCGGTGCACTTTCACGCCGCACAATTTGCCCTGTAGGGAGGTGTCCGTGAGGATGATGCTGTTGGCCCCATCGATGACGGCGCCATCGCCCCCGATGGCTACAAGTTTAGCCCCGGAGACGGTGATAACGCCCGTCGAATAGATCGCGGGCGACTTGGTCCCGGCAGTGGTCACCGTCCCGCCGGTGACGGTCACCGTCCCCCCACCGAAGTCCGTTGAAAGCCCCGCGGAGGCCCCGTCTGCCGCGGTCGAGATGGTCACGTTGGCCAGGGTGATCGATCCGCCGTAGGTCGCATCCACTCCGTGCGAGGCGGTCCCGGTGGTCGTAATGGTGCCATTGGACAGGCTGACGGCCGCGCCGGCGCCAGTGGCAAAGAGGCCGTTGGCCCCGCTGCCGCTGGTGGTCACCGAGCAGCCGGACATTGTGAGGGTACCCTTGGAATCCGCCAGGACGCCGGCGTTGAGGCCGTACTGGCTGCTGCTGTCAACCGACGAGGATTTGCCGCTCGTTGTGACAGTGCAGTTGTTCAGCGTCAACTTGCCGGAATTGGTCACCCAGACTGCGGACGTATCGGTAGCGGTCGCGGAATAGGTTTCATCCGATTGAGTGGCCGTCCCCCCGTTCAACTTATACGTCGCATAGTACGTGACGGCCAGAACGGGCGAGGCGATGGCGATCATCACCAGCCATACCGCTCTTCCAGAGAGGGTCAACCGATTTGTGATACCGCGTACTGCGACGGAAGGACGCTGGGTTTCTGCATTCGTCTTCATCTTGGGCCCTCTTCAACAGTCAATGGCCTTTTCTTGGCAGGTACCCCACAACAGGTATCGTCGCAGTAGAATATAGAGGGCTGAACCGAATGGCACTTCCATAAGCCCTAAACTCCGCCGAGCAAACGTGCTTTGGCGATGGATCGGGGCTCGGTCAGGTAGATCTGTTTCTTGGGTCGTCTCTTCACGGCACGCGGTTCGACTC